>Ga0224501_10000123_pt1 | contig 77937 bp, 55 predicted proteins | sample SF_Oct11_sed_USG_4_FD_169105 | JGI IMG/M metagenome (GOLD analysis project Ga0224501, IMG submission 169105) | Sediment microbial communities from San Francisco Bay, California, United States - SF_Oct11_sed_USGS_8_1 | ecosystem: Environmental > Aquatic > Marine > Sediment | place: USA...
AGCAATGCCCGCGTCATCACGCCAACCGGTGTCTTCTCCACGAATCGATCGAAGATCTCGGCCATCAACATACCCTCTGGCTACGAGAGGCGGATCCGAGACGACAACTTTTCTACAATGAATTCAACATGTTGCCACCTTGAAAGGGCTGCCTTCACCAACCTATATAGGGAACACCTCACCCAACCACTACGTCTTCGACCACCTTGATATATCTCTCGACAGGCCACTCCTCGGCGGTAGCTCGAGCACACCGACCAAGTTCTTCACGGTACCCCACGTCCTTCGCGAGCCGCCCCATCGCGGTCGCAAGCTGCTCGGTAGAGCACAGAGTCGGCAGAATTTCGCCATTTACGCCGTGAACCACGCGATCCACGATCGCCCCGCACGCCTCCGTACCAATCACGGGGACCCCCCGTGCCATGGCCTCAACGACAACTACACCATAGGGCTCGAGGCTCCTCGCTGGATGTACTAGGCACCCGATTCTTGTAGTCAAATGTTCGAGCAAAACCTCATTGGCCACTGCACCCATAAAGTTGACGCGATCTTTCAATCGAAGTCCTGAAGCAAGTTCTTCCAGGCTTCGCCGTTCGGGGCCAGTCCCAATCACATCGAGTCCCACATCTTCTGGAAGCAACGCCAGTGCTCGAATCGCCCGGTCAAACCCCTTATAGGACACGAGCCGACCCGCGCAGAGAAAACGACAGGCTTCACCCTTGTCCGAACGAAGCGACGAAGACTTGGGCAATACGACTGGGTAAGGCAGATTGACGAGCTTCGCCTCATCGACCCCCATTTCCTGAAGCACCCGAAGCGCCAAATTGCCGGTCCCCAGTATCGCTCGCGCCGCACCAAGAATCGGCCTTAGGGCGACGTTTCTCACTCGATGCCGAGTGCTCGAACCGTTGGCAGGCGTGTCCGTCCAAATGGCGAACTCCCTTCGCTCCAGCGAGAGGATCAAAAGAATGCACTTACGAATTGGCCCGCTCCATCCGCAGCTAATCACAAAGACATCTGGACTACGTCGCAGATTGGCGACCAGACGACATGCCGTGGAAGGCGTCAACCTGCGAACCCACTCGTACTCATCGATGCGAGCAAGCCAAGGAACAAGCCCTCTCTCCGTAGCATCGAAGTAAAGACTGAATGAGGACCCGAAATGCTGGCGCAAGCCCTTGTAGAACTCCCAATTGTATGGAGCAGGATCCACCGCGAGCCAAACCACTGGGCGAGAGGGCGTGGCCGTATCCTCCCTTGGTCTTGAGTTGAACATGAGCTTCACAGAGACAGCGTCAAGCTCCTACCAGGGCGCTCAACGAATCCAACCTCGACCGCATGGAAGAGCTATCATGCGCCAGGCTAGCCCACGCATCGCCGTCCATGCAGATGCTAAAGCAAATTCCGCACGCTCGTCTATATGCAACGCAGGCTGCGCCAAGTGCAGCCCTTGACAATTCACCAACATCCAGCCGACATCTCAACTGTCAATGCCTCAGATCTTTGGGGGAATCGCGCCCGTGATCATTGTGAAAGTATACGGCGGCCTGGGCAACCAAATGTTCCAGTACGCTGCAGGCAGGCGGCTCGCTCTGCACCACGACGTACGCCTAAAATTGGATCTTTCATGGTTCCCGAAGCAGCGACTCCGAAGCTACGGCTTGACTGCCTTCCAGATCCAGGCCGATGTGGCCTCCCCAAGTGAAATTGAACGTCTCGCAGGCTCCGAGGACGCCCGTGCCGTGCGATTTCTTCGTCGAGTGCTGGGCCGTCCTCGACAGCGCCCCCCATCGCACTACTCCGAAGTAAACTACGACTTCGACCCGTCCGTACTCAATTTGCCGAGCAGCTCCTACCTCGACGGATACTGGCAAAATGAACGCTACTTCGAAGACCAAGCACTCCAAGTACGCAAGGATTTCGAACTCAACATCCCCCTCTCCGAACGTAGCCTCCGATTCGCAGAAGAGATTGCGAATTCCTCTTCAATCGGCATCCACATTCGGCGCGGCGACTATGTCTCCAGCCAAAAGACTCAAGATTTTCATGGAGTATGCGGAGCTGACTACTACCATCGAGCCCTTGAACTCGTCCTGGGTACTACGACCGAGCCTCACCTATTCGTATTTTCGGACGATCCCACCTGGGCGAGAACCTTGAATTTCGGCCATCGGACAACCATCGTCAGCAGCCACGAACCCAGCCGAGATTTTGAAGAACTCTGGTTACTTAGCCGCTGCAACCATCATGTAATCTCCAACAGTTCGTTTTCCTGGTGGGCGGCATGGCTAGCACCGCACGATGACGCCCGTACATGCGCTCCCCGATTGTGGTTTCAAGATCCAAGCCTCGCTCCGTTCACACCAATACCCTCTCGATGGCGGCGCACCTAGAAGTAGTAGTGTCGACGGTCGCCTGCTCGGCCCAATCCATCGACAGCAGCCGGGCCTACGGACTGCAGCGTCCTGTTCAACAATCGCGAAGCACCATGCTCCAAATCCTTCGCGTCGCACGCCACCGAGTTCAGCCTTCACGGTTCCGCGACATCCTCACCCAGCACCACTCACACTTGGCCGGCAAGGGCGACTACGGTAGTAAATAGTCTCGTACGCGAAGCCTCATGAATCACGGAAGCAATCGTTACCCCCCCACGGGGCCAGAACTGCTTGTGCAATACGGCTGCGGACTTGTTGCACCCACATCTTGGCTAAATTTTGATGCCTCCCCGACCCTTCGTTTCGAGCGTGTCCCAGTTCTCGGTCGACTGTACAAGCGCAACGAGCATCGGTTTCCCGACAACGTGCGCTTCGGCAATATCCTTCACGCGCCGCTCGTACCCGAAGGGAGCGCCCGTGCCATCTACGCGTCACATGTCCTAGAGCACCTATCCCTAAGCGATCTACGGATCGCCCTTCAACATACTCGCTTCATGCTGCGCCCGGGAGGAACCTTTCGCTTGGTCGTACCGGATCTCCGGCACATGGCCTCCGAATACCTCGCTTCCGCGGCTCCCGAGGCCGCAATCGAGTTCGTGCGAGCCACCGGCATGGGCCGAGAGTCCCGCCCCAGGAGTCTCTACGGGAAGCTTCGGGACCTGCTCGGAAATGTACCACACCTCTGGATGTGGGATGCAGAGTCCCTAACCGTTGAGCTAAAGCACGCCGGTTTCCCACTTGTGCAGCAGAAGAGCTACGGGAATTGGTCCGACCCCAGGTTCGCTGACGTCGAGGTAGAGGACCGACTCAACTCTGCCTTCGCGCTGGAGGCGAGTTGCAGCTAGCTCTTCTGGAACCGGCGAAGTCCTGGCCTCAGATCTGCCAGAGGAACGAGAATTTCAAGGCGTGGCAGGCGTAGCTACTCGCTCGACAAGCCTGGCGCAAAATAGATAGCGGTATCCGACACGCCATTACTGGTCCAATAGCAGCGCCAGTCGCGGGTTTGATCATGGAAATCCCCCCAGACGCCGTTGAGCGGATCAGCACAAGCTCCCACAGAGGCTGGAGACCTTGTAGCCCTTGGGAGAAACCAATTGGAGTTGTCCACGACGATGAGTCCACCGGGGCGGATGCGACCGATCGCCCAAGTCGCGCAGTGTTCTCGTGCTTGCCCGTCGACAAGAATCAGATCGGCGAACCCACTTAGCGCCTCACTGGCGTGCGACAAATAGCTGGTGGGCTCCACATGAGCTAGGAAATATTCCACATTGCCCAGCCGCATCACCTCAAGCCGATCGCTGACATGAGAGTACCATTCAGCATCATGTTCGGTACTAATCACTCGACGCGCGCGCTCCGCAAACCACAATGTCGAACGCCCAGAGCCGAATTCGACAACCGTGTCGTTCCGCGAGATCCACTCATCAAGAAACTCAACAGCGGACTTCGTTAACCAGGGAGCTGACGGGTTGAATTTCTCGTACAGCCCGACTCTTAGGCGGTCGACCACGTAGCGCGGCGTCCAGTGTGCGCCTGGCCACGGAATTCTCCACTTACGCGGTGTCGGGGCTACTCGAGTTGGCACCGCATTCCCATTGGTTCGTCGCATAGTCGTCGTGGTTGGTGCGTTCCCACTCTCCAAGGATCGCCCCGGAGAACGGGCCTCTGTCGCGCGAAAAACTACCATCGGTGACGGTCCGAGTGCCCGCACCACGAACTCATCATGGTTCGGTGACCCGAACAATCACACGATAATGGCCGTTTTCGACAAGTTCCGTCAAGGACAGGACGTCTCCACCTTCGTGAGACCTGCTGTCGAGTCTGAGCACCGAGGCGATTCGATCGCCCAATGTGCTCCCGGCATAGAAGTTAGAGTATACACGCCTTAGCCGATGCCTCTGTACGCTCCATGATCCGCAACTCAATTGACGTCTGCCGAGCGAGATCGAATCACTCATTTCGAGCCTTCAGACTCAAGAGCGTCGCACTACGGATAGCATCAATTAAGGCAAGGGCTGACACTTTTGGGTCCACTGCCGCCACGGACATTGCGGCACGAAGCACGTCGGGCGCGGCGCGCCAACCTCGCTCAGTTGCCAGGCGCCTCGCGTGTCGCAGCAAGACGAATCGAGAAAGTTTCGTCTCCAAGCCATATACACGATCCGACACCGCGGGATCTGTTAACGCGAACCGAAGCACCGCTAGTTCGAACTGCTTCATGAAGTCCAGACTCCGCTTTGGACCATCCGGAAGCGCAAACCGAACCATAGGCTCGTTGCTGATGAAGAACCTAAACCTTGCGGCAAGCCGGAGCCAGAGTGCCCAGTCTTCTGCGAATGGAATACCAGGCGGAAACCATGGACTAGCTACCGCGTCCAAGTACGCACGCCGGACAACGGCGGAGCTCGTGACAACAAAATTTCCGTAGAGCAGCAATCGCTTGAATGCGTCACCCTCGAACCGAAGCTTCCCCCGCTGGGCAACCATCCCTGAGGGGGCTACGTACTCCGCTGCGCAGCCCGTTAAGCCCAAGTCCTCTTGAGCCTCCATGACTCGCAACTGGGCTTCGAGTTTGTCACAACGCCATGTATCGTCGGCATCAAGAAAGGCAACGTACTTCCCGGAGCTATTTTGAATCCCGACATTCCGGGCAACACTCACCCCCATGTTTCGCTGCCGGATTACGCGAATCGGCCCCCGGATCCCCTCGAGTGCTGCGCGAACATCGGCAGTAGATCCGTCATCCACCACGATGATCTCATGCGCTTCCCAGCTTTGTGCAAGAACGCTCTCCAGCGCCCGGCGCAACGGGACGACGTCGTTGTACACAGGTATTATGACACTCGCGGTTGCATCACTCATGTGCTTTTTTTCACCGAGGCCTACGACCTGGAGGTTCGTCTCATCACCGAAAGCCCACACACAAGGGACAGCAGCTTGAACTCGGACGGGCGCCTTTCGTTTGAACACACAGGCTGCCCAACACGAACACCCGGCTAGCCTCTACGTTTCTCTAGTATCACATGCTCTGTATTGGAGCAGATTCCCGACTTCTCTTACGGATGCAGGTCGTCGTCCACACAAAGTTGAGAATCTCGGTCAGACCCCGCGGGGCCAAACGGCCCCTCGTGGCCTAACCGGGCGGCGCTGCACTAAGTCAACTGTCACCTTGCCTCTCTGATCAGCGGAGTCACGTGAAGAAAAGTAACATGGCCCTCTCCGCCACCAAGAAGATGATCTGATTCGATGGTTAGCGGCGTCTTTGACGGATTCCACTACTCGCATCCGTAGTCAAGCGCCTAGATGCGAGTATGATAGGACGCAGTACATGCCAAAGCCCATGATGCGCCGTAGGTTCCTATACGATCCGGATCCAAATGCTCCGAACACCACGCTTCAGTCGTACGTCTGAAACATCGGCGCCGATCGATGCACTGGCCGCGCCGTGAATTCGCCCAGCCTAACGGGGCTGGATCAGCCGTCGCTTGAAACTCCGTAGCACCAAAAGCATGAAAAAACGCATCGAAAGCCTAAAAGGAACAGTCCGTCTGTCCATTGCACGGGTCTCGGCCAATCCGATGGCCCAAGCCCTGATGGGGCGACTGGCTAACAACTTGCAATTCTATATGGGCATAGGATCCGGAGGAACACCAGATGCTAGCGGAGAGGGCATTCTTTTCGACTTACTGCTCTCACGACGCTCACCACCCTACTGCATTATTGATGCAGGCGCGAACATCGGCCAGTTCGCCAGTCTGGCCCTCCGCTTCCTAGGAGAGGGGAGTTCCACGATCCATTGCTTTGAGCCGTCGCAAAGTGCGTATTCGGTCCTTCAAGAGAAGCTGGGCACCCACGACGGCGTCCTCGCGAGTCAACTCGCACTAGGACGAGAAAATGCCTCCCGAACACTCTTCTACGACCGACCTGGCTCGACGCTTGCGTCGCTGACAAAACGCAACCTCGACTTTCTCGGCATCGAATTTAGCGGCTCAGAGCAAGTCAGAACAGAAAGTCTCGGCAGCTATTGCAATCGATTGAAGATTCCATCGGTTGATCTGCTCAAAATCGACGTTGAGGGACATGAGTTGGACGTTCTTGCAGGAGCCGAGGAACTGATTCTCGGAGGCAAGATCGCGATGGTCAGCTTTGAGTTCGGAGGCTGCAACATCTCAACTCGAACATTCTTCCAGGACTTCTACAGCTTTTTTAGCCGGACCGACATGCGGCTCTACCGAATCACACCGGGATCTACCCTTGTACCAATCGACCAGTACCGGGAAGAGTTGGAGCAGTTCAGGACGACCAATTTCGTCGCGTTATCGAGGTCACTTATTGGGGATCCAAGTGCTTAGTCGAATGGGCAAAATGCACATGCTCCGTAAGCCCTCGGCGAATGACGGTCTTGTGCCACGCTTGAAGGGCTTGAAGCTGTGATCCGTGGGCTTCGGAGGTACGCGCGGGGGATCAGCAAGTGCTGCCTGTCGACGGATCCCGGCACGGCGGCCTCGCTTCGAGGGCGAGGTCGACTTGGGCAGCTTGCAGGACGCGAACACGATGGCTTCAGCCGCGGCACCGCCGCCGCCGGCGAAGGATGCGGATGTTGTAGCGGACGAAGACCACGGCTGGTGAATGTCGAACAGCCCGCGTGGCCCAAGAGTCGAGTCCTGGAACTCGCTCCCTGCAATTGGAAGCAGACCCGACAGCAGCCCGACACCGAGCAGCGGCTGGCCGACAATCTCTTCCGGCGCACGATCCTCGGGCTCGACGCAATCCATTCCCCGTAAGCGTAGGCCGCTGCCCCTCCCAGGGGAAGATCTGCTGGGATCCACACCCGAACGATTCGTTTGAGCCGGAGGGCCGGCAAGACTACCATTCAGCCTCGCTGACGACAAAACGTTGCGACGCAACACGAGGGCCGTCCGAACAAGACCCCAATCCTGTCATGTCCTCCTCGAGCAGCGGCAAGCATGGGCGCACCACCGCCGCGCAACCACCTGGCGTGGCGCGGGCGCTGCTGGTGCGCCTGTTGGTTGCTGGTGGCATCTCTGGCCTTGCAGCATTGGTGTGGGGCGGGGTCGAAGCCTTTCTGCCAAAAGGAGGCGGCGAGTTGTGGCGCGGCCGACTCGTCGCCGCCACGGTGAGCATCGCGTTTGCTGCCGCCATGGTGGCCTCGGCTATCTCCGGCCTGACGGCTTGGCTTGCACTCGATACTGGGCCAGGCAATCGCGTCTGGACGGCGGTGCGCACGCGGCTTGCAGATGCCAATGCCTTGATTGCGACGACGTTGACGCTGATCCTGTTTAGTCTCGCAACCTTTGAGGGTGTGCACGTGATGAATCGCTATTTTGCAGCGGTGGTCACGCGCGCGCTTGGATTTGCGTTGTTGATGTCGGCTGTCCTGTTGGCTGGCGCGACGACGCAGCAATTGATCAAGGCGGCGCTGAACCGCTTGAACTCGGGTCGCATTCGAACGGCGACCGGGCTCCGACTGGCTGTAGGGCTTACCCTGGCTTGGTTGGCAATCCTGTACTGGCTGGCGATCGACTTGCTGACGTTCGTCAACCTGGCCTGGGCATGGCCGGTTGTGTTCCTGTCCGTTGCCGCATTTCTGGGTGCCACCGTTGCCCACCGCATCCAGGGAAAGTGGCGGCTAGCGGCTGCGTTCGCCATGGTGCCGCCGGTAGCGATGTCGGGATGGCACCTTTCGAGCGCGATGCCGGTTTCGGTCAAGCAGGCGGCATGGAATCAAACCGTATTGGCCGGCGTGGTCTTGCAGAAGACGACGCCCGCACCGCAGCTGGCGGCAACTGTGGCGGCTGGCAGTGGTTCGTGTTGGCCCGACGTCGCGCCGGCCGTGCCGACGTCGGTGGGAAAAGCGGACGAAACAGCTCCCGACGTATTTCTGATCACGGTGGATGGCCTGCGCTGGGACATGAGCAGCCTGGGCGACCCGTCCAGCGATCGTACCCCGCGTCTGAACGACCACGCCAACCGCGCCGTGGTGTTTGATCGTGCCTATGCACCCGCCACCTCGACGCGGCACAGCATGCGATCGATCTTGACGGGATTAATCCCTCCCAAGATTGAAGCACCGCCCGGCAAAAAGTGGGGCCTTTCGTTCTCGAGGAATCAAGTGACGGTAGCCCGTTACTTTGAGGCAGCTGGCTATCGAACGATTGCTGTTGTTTCGGAGAAGAATGCGTTTCATCCCGATCATGGCGCGCTTGTCGGTTTTCAGGATGTGGACTTGTCCCCATCGGACTTTCGCCGCGTCAACAAGTACTCCACCGCCTATACCGTCAACCGCATCATCGCCAACGCGAGTGAGCCTCCTGGCGCGCGACCACCGCTGTTCCTGTGGGCGCACATCATGGATCTGCACGTGCCGTATGCGGCCGGTCCGGGCCAGTGGGAACACAACGTTCAACCGCAAGAGCGTTATGAACGCGCGCTGGGTTGGGTTGACCTGCAACTGGACCGATTGCTGGACTTCGCGCTGGGACCGGACCGCAAGCATCGGACGGTTGTCCTGATCACCTCCGATCATGGTGAAGCGTTTGGCGAACACGGTAACCACTTCCACGGCAAGACCGTGTACGAGGAAGAGATCCGCGTGCCGCTACTCTATTGGTCGCCATCTGCGACGGCTGAACGCATTCCGCATCCGGTGTCGCTGGTCGAGGTCACACCCACGTTGTTGGAACTGGCAGGTCTGATCGTGCCACCCCACCTGTGTGGCCGCGGGTTGGCCACGGACAGCAAGGTGCGACAGGCTGCGCCTGTTTATGTTGAGCAGTACCCGGACGCCTCGGCGGGTGATTTCAACGTGGCGCTGATCCTTGATAACCACAAGTGGATCGTCCACGGGTGGACAGGCATGGCGGAGTTCTATGACCTTGCGGCTGATCCGGGTGAACAGACAGATCGCGCGGCAGAGGATGCCGCACAAGCCGCAGTTCTGCGCAGCGAGTTGCTCGAGTATTACAAGAAACGCGGCCTAGATCCGAAACGCTACAACCTCAAGTGAAGGCGCGTTGGAGCGGCTTTGCTACACCTGCCGACTCAACGTAACCAGCCTGTACACGGGCGGAAGTCGAGCGTGGCAGCTCGCGGCTAGCCCAAGCCGGCCGGCGGCGCGGCCGGCCGAAGGCCCGGCGTAGCAGCTTGAGGCCAGTCGAGCCGCGCCACCAAAGGCGTAAGCCCTCGGCGGGATGGCCGGCCAGTTCGCACGATTTCTTTGATCCACGCTCCATGCGGCACTGGTTAGCTGTTAGTCGAGATGAACTGCCGGTGCAGGATCCTCGAGCGGTGGGATGTGCAGACCCTTTCCTTTAAAGAATGGTGATTCATAATATTCGCGGATCAGCCAGAATAAATTTATCCGCCCCACGTCACGCGGCTCGACCACCTCGGACTTCAACCCCGTGCAACGTCGTCGAGCACGCCCAGATACTCTCCGGCCAACCGGTCGCGATCATACCGCCCCACCACATGCGCCTCCCCCCGCTCGCCAAAGCGCTGCGCCAACCCCGGCTCCCCACGCAGCCGCTCGATGGCCTCGAGCAGCGCCCCGTCATCCTCCGGCTCGATGCACAGCCCACCGCCCGATTCCTCGAGCACCCTCGCCGCATCCCCGCGCACGCCCAGGATCACCGGGCGGCGCATGGCCAGGGCTTCGAAGAGCTTGGAGGGCAGGACGGTTTCAAAAAGCTCGGTCTTCTTGAGGTGCACCAGGCAGCAGTCGGCTACCGACAGCACCGCAGGCATGTCGGCCTTGGGCAGCCTGCCCGTAAAGATGACGTTGTCGAGGCCTTCACGCTCGGCCTGGGCCTGTAGCTCGGCGCGCACTGCCCCCTCGCCCACGAGTAGGAAGCACACGCTCGTATCGCCCCGTGCCCGCAGCTCCCGGGCGGCCCGCAAGACGATGTCGAGGCCGCTGGCCATGCCGATGGTGCCGGCGTAGCAGCAGACGAAGCGATCCTCGACGCCGAGCCGGGCCGCCAATGCGCGGTCGGGTGGTCGCGATGCGTAGAGCTCGCGATCTACGCCGTTTGTGATGACGGTGAGCTTGGCTTCGGGCACGCCCTTTTCCAGCAACCGCGCCCGATAGCCCTCCCCCACGGTGGTGATGTGGTCGGCCGCGCCGTACATGCGCAGCTCGAGCGCCTCGAGCAGCGCCAGGAGCTGGGGCTGGCGCATGGCGCCCACGGCGACGATCGATTCGGGCCAGAGGTCGCGGATTTCGAGCATCAGCGGGCGGCCACTGAGCCATTTGCTCAAGACGCCGGCCCAGCCGCAAAAGAATTGGGGGCTGGTGGCGACGATGATGTCAGGCCGCGGCAGTAGCTGCGCGCGCAGGGTGGCCGTCACGGCGTAGGAGAGGTAGTTGGCGATGCGGCGGACGGTGCCCTGGTTGGCGGCGATGTAGGTCCAGACGCGGATGACTTCGATGCCGTCGACCCACTCGCGCTGGCTGAGCCGGTTGTGGTAGCCCTGGTAGACCTTGCCGTCGGGGACGTTGGGCGCGCAGGTGATGACGCTGACCTGGTGGCCCAGGCGCACCCAGCGCTTGCAGAGTTCATGGACGCGCGAGGCCGGGGCGTTGCCCTCCGGCGGAAAGTAGTGGCTGAGGTACAGGATGCGCATTGCGTGCTGGCGGCCGTGACGGCGGGCGCGGGCGATGATGCCCCATCGGGCGGGTCGAGGCAGCTGCAAGCCCGCCGCGGGCCGCCCTACCCGCCGCGCAGGCGCCGCAGTTCTGGCGCCCGCGATCCGGAGCGGCTAAAGTCCCGGCGACACCAAGCATCCTCCTGGAAGCCCATGAATATCCTAGGGATTTCGGCGTTTTACCACGACAGTGCGGCCTGCCTGATCCGCGATGGCGAGATCGTGGCGGCGGCCCAGGAAGAGCGTTTCACCCGCAAGAAGCACGATCACGATTTTCCGCGCCTGGCCGCGGAGTTCTGTGTGCGCGAGGCGGGCATCGATTTTTCCCAGCTCGACCTGGTGGCGTTCTATGACAAGCCGCTGCTGAAGTTCGATCGCCTGCTGGAGACTTACGTTTCGTACTCGCCCGCGGGCTTCAGGCTCTTCCTGATGGGGCTGCCGCTTTGGCTGAAGCAGAAGCTGCATGTGCCGCGCGAGCTGGATGCTGGCCTCGATGGCGCCTACCGCGGTCGCTATGTGTTCACCGAGCACCATGAGTCCCACGCCGCCAGCGCGTTTTTCCCGTCGCCCTTCGAGGAGGCGGCGATCCTGACGCTGGACGGCGTCGGTGAGTGGGCCACCGGCAGTCTGGCCGTGGGGCGCGGCAATCGCATCGAGATGCTCGAGGAGCTGCGCTTTCCACACTCGCTGGGCCTGCTCTATTCGGCGTTCACGTATTTCACGGGCTTCAAGGTCAATAGCGGCGAGTACAAGTTGATGGGCCTGGCCCCCTATGGCGAGCCAATCTATCGCCAGCAGATTCTGGATAACCTGCTGGAGCTGAAGGAGGATGGGTCGTTTCGCCTGAACATGGAGTACTTCGCCTATTGTCACGATGATGTGATGACCTCGGCGAAGATGGACTCGCTCTTCGGCGGTCCGCCGCGCAAGGCCGAGTCCGAGATCACGCAGCGGGAGATGGATCTGGCGGCTTCGATTCAAGCCGTGACCGAGGAGATCGTGATGCGCATCGCCCGCCATGCCCACGCGCTCACGGGCTGCAAGAATCTGACCCTGGCGGGCGGCGTGGCGCTGAACTGCGTGGCCAATGGCAAGCTGCTACGCGAGGGGCCGTTCGAGGATCTCTGGATTCAACCCGCCGCCGGCGATGCGGGCGGGGCCCTGGGGAGCGCGGCCTTCGTCTGGCATCAGCTGCTGGACAAGCCGCGCAACACGGACGGCAAGGACAGCCAGCGCGGTTCGATGCTGGGCCCGCGCCATGGCGACGACGCGATCCGCGCGTTCCTGGATTCGGTGGGCGCCAAGTACACGCACCACACGACGGAGCCGGCGATCTGCGACGCGGTCGCCCAGCTGATCGCCGACCAGAAGGTGGTCGGGCATTTCGCCGGACGCGCCGAGTTCGGCCCCCGCGCCCTGGGCAATCGCTCGATCCTGGGCGATGCCCGCTCGCGCGAGATGCAGTCGGTGATGAACCTGAAGATCAAGTTCCGCGAGTCGTTTCGCCCCTTCGCGCCCGCGATCCTGGCCGAGCACGTGCACGAGTACTTCGAGATGAAGCCGGGCCAGGAGAGCCCCTACATGCTGCTGGTAGCGCCGGTGCAAAAGGACAAGCTCTTGCCCGTCGACCAGGACGGTCGCCGCGGGCTCGACAAGCTCAAGCAGACGCGCTCGCAGGTGCCGGCGATTACCCACGTGGATAACTCGGCGCGCGTGCAGACCATCGACCCCGAGCGCCACCCTCGCTTTCACGGCATCGTTCGCAAGTTCTTCGAGCTGACCGGTTCGCCGGTGGTGATCAACACCAGCTTCAATGTGCGCGGCGAGCCGATCGTCAACAGTCCGCAGGACGCCTACCGCTGCTTCATGGCGACCAATATGGACGCCCTGGTGCTCGAGGGCTTCGTGCTGCGCAAGGAAGATCAGCCCGGCGCCCAGGTCATCGATCGCGACGCCTACCTGGCCGAGTTCGCGCTGGATTGATTCCCGGAGCAAGCCATGGCTTCACTCGTCACCCTCGACCTGCACCCCGACGAAGGCACGCTGCGCCGCTTCGGTTTCATCGCCCTGTTCGGCTTCGGAATGCTCGCCGCGTTCGCCTGGTACGAGGCCTGGATCTTCGCCTTCGGGCTGGGCGGCGCCCGCAGCGCCATCGCCATGGTCTTCGCGGGCCTTTCGCTGCTGTCGCTGATGCTGAGTCTGGCCTATCCGAAGGGCAATCGCCTGATCTACGTGGGTACGGCGCTGCTGGCCTTTCCCTTTGGGCTGGTGCTGTCCTACGTCATCATGGCACTGCTGTTCTTCGTGGTCATCGCGCCGATCGGGCTGTTGCTTCGTTTGCTGGGTCATGATCCAATGCAGCGGCGATTGGGCACCGGAGCCGCGAGCTATTGGTCCGCCGCACGCCCCGCACGGGACCGCAAAAGCTACTTTCGGCAGTTTTAAAGCAGCCACCATGTCACAGGAAAAGCACGACGATTTCGAAGCAGCAGCCCAGGGCGAGCGCACGGGACTGGCTCGGGAATTCGTGGATTTCTTGAGCGAGAACAAGAAGTGGTGGCTCGCCCCGATCATCGTCTGTGTGCTGCTGCTGGGCCTGCTGGTGATCCTGGGTGGCTCGGCCGCCGCGCCCTTCATCTACACGCTGTTCTGAGCCCGGCCTCAGGCGAAGTCCAAGAGCCGCCCGCCTACGCGCGCGCCCCCGTAGACGTCGAAGGCCTCGATGTCGCGGCCGATGCAGAAGCCCGTCGCTGCCGTGCTCGAGCTCCACTCGTAGACCAGTGCACGGGCCGCCATGCGCTTGCCGAATTCGGGGAAGTACTCGCGGTCGGTGGCGCGCAGGCGGCCGCCGCCGGCGAAGAGGATCTGCACGCGATGCTCACCCAGGCCCAGGCTCGCCCGGTCGGCCCGTAGCTCCAGCAGCTCCACCTCGGGGTGCAGGTGCAGGAAGCTCTCGCAGTGCAGCTCGCCTTTCGCCTCCACCGCGTCGCGCACCAGCAGCACGCCCTCGGGGTGCCAGGCGAAGCGGCGGCGGTGTCGCGCTTTGGCGTCCAGCCAGGTGTAGCCGTCGTGCCAGGCCTCGAGCCGGAAGCCGCCGACCGCACAGCGAAAGTCCACCTCGCGCGGGCGGCCCCGCCGGCCCACGCGAAACACCCCCCACAGCTCGCACTGGTCGCGGCCGTCGACGACGACGGTGTTGTGCGCGGCGGTGGAGCGGCAATGGCGCCGCTCGGCGGAGTCTTCGTAGTCGAAGACGCCGCTGTCGACGATCAGGCGCCGGCCGTGCAGCGAGAGTTCGAAGCCGAAGAGGTCGGCGTGGGCGTGGCCCGGCTGGTGGTCGGCGGCGATGGGAGCGGCGTCGCAGAGGATGTAGTGGGCGCCGCCCTGCCCGCCGTCCTGCCCCTCGTCCTGCCCCCCGGGTGCCGCGTTGCGGGCGCCGTAGTAGCCCGTGTCCGCCAACGCAAAGCAGCTGCAGGGCCGGCTCTGCTCGCGACAGGCGGGCACGGCGGCCGCCGCGAACTCCAGCACCGCCGTCGGGTCGCCGTAGATGCCAAAGGCGCTGTCGTTGAGCAGGGCGATTTGGCCGTCGGGATGCAAAAGGCAGCGCAGGGCCGCGCACGCGCGCTCGAGGGCCGGGGCGACCAGCTCGCGCAGTTCCGCATCGGCGCAGTGGCACAGCAGCGCAAGGGCGTAGACCAGGCGCAGGTGGTACATGGGCGAGCGCTCGAAGTGACCGCCGTCGGCGAGCACCTGCTGCTCGAGCTGGGCGCGCAAAAGGCGCCCTCCGCGCCCGCGAAAGGCCGCGGCGTCGGGCCCGTCGAAGCACGCGCCGAGGAGCGCAAGCGCGATGGCGTTTTCCAGCAGGTGATTGCCGGCGATGTGGGTCTCGAGGTGGGCGCTCAGCCAGCTGCCCTGCTGCCACAGGCTGCGCCACAGGCGATCGCGCAGCTCCGGGTCGGCCAGGGTCTCGCTCGCGAAGCGCCGGAAGAAGACGGCGCACAGGTTGCCGATGCGCAGGGAGGTTGGATAGGGCTCCCAGCCAGCACCCGCCGCCGACGCCGGGTGCTGCTCGATCCACGCCAGCGCGAGCTCCCGCGCCTGCTCGAAGTCGAGCGGCCAGAGGTATTCCAGGTAGTGCAGGTTGTACTGCCACAGACGCGAGGCCTGGGGCTGCTCGAAGCGCGGCGGAAAGCCCACCTGCCGGGCTTGGTTCAAGAAGCAGAGTTCACCGCCGAGGATACGCTCGCGGCTGTTGTGCCCGCCCCCGGGAGCCAGCCAGGTCTGCACCTCGGGCAGGCCACGGCGCAGGCCCGGCCAGGGCGGCACCCTGCGACGGCCCAGCGCCGCCGCGCGCGCGGGCCCCAGCGCCGCAAACGCGCGTACGCGCAGTTGACCTGCGATTTGCTGCGGCCGCAAATGCCGCACAGTGCGCAAAAGCCGCAGGGTCTCGGAGACGCCCGGCACGTCAGCCCAGGTCCACCAGAAGCCCCGTGCGCAGCGACTGGCCGATCGCGAAGGTCGCGCGCGTGGTGCGCAGCAGGCTCTCGGCTGCGATGGGCCAGGCGCCGCCGTAGCGCACGGTGTCGAGGAAGGCCTGAAGCTCCGCGCCAAAGCCCTTGTCCTGGCTGCCCTTGACCTCGGCCTGCGAGCTTCCGTGAAAGCTGGTGCGCCGGAAGTCGTCGCAGATCGCCGTAATGCCATCCGCGTGGGCTTCGATGCGCTCCTTGGCCACGTCGCGGGCTCCGTGGGCCAGGTATTGGATGCTCGACAGCGATCCGTCGGCATGACTGAGGGTGATGACCACCGAGTCGGCCGCCGTCACGCGCGTGCTCGCGCTGTGGACGCTGGCCGCAAAGACCCGCACCACGGCCGAGCCCGTAAGCGCCTCGCAGGTGTCGACGAAGTGGCAGACCTCACCCACGATGCGGCCGCCGCCCACCGCCGGATCCTGGATCCAGTGGCTCGCTTCGATCACGCCGGCGTTGATGCGATAGGTGATGGCCAGGGGCGTGGTGCGCCCCTTGAAGGCCTCGACCATGGCCCGCACGTGGGGAGAAAACCGTCGGTTGAAGCCCACCATCAGGCAGCCTTTCGGCCCGGCGTCCGACACGTCCGATAGCGCCGCCTCGATCTCGGCGAGCTGCTCCGGGTCGATGCACAGCGGCTTTTCGACGAAGACGTGTTTGCCGGCCGCAAGCGCCGCCAGCGCCAGCGGTCCGTGGCTGTCGTGGCGCGTGGCCACGAAGACCGCATCGACGTTGACGTCACCAAAAATCTCGGCCGGGTCGGTGGTGGCGTAGCCAAAGCCGTGGTTTGTGGCCACGTGGCTGGCGCTCATGCCGGTGGCCGTGCAGACACCGCGAAATTGGCAGCGCCCGAGCTTCTCCAGGGTCGGCACGATCACCGAGCGCGCGAAGTTGCCGGCGCCGATCAGGCCCAGCCCCAGGTCGCTGCCCGCCCGCGCGGCACCGAGTTCGACCCGGCGCTTGGGCGGCGCGCTTTGGACCGCGTCTTCGGCGGCGCCCGGGTACTGCAGCACGATGCCCAGGTAGCTGCGGCCGTCGGAAGCCCCGCGCTCGAAGAGTTCGTAGGCCTCGAGGGCGCGGTCGATGGTGAAGCGGTGGCTGACGAAGGCCGCCGGCGTGACGCGCCCGTCGCCCAGCAGCTCGACGAAGGCCTGCATGTTGCGCCCCTCGGTCCAGCGCACGTGGCCGAAGGGATAGTCGTGCCCGCCCTCTTCGTAACTGGGGTCGTAGCGGCCCGGCCCGTAGGACATGCTCAGGCGCAGATCGAGTTCCTTCTTGTAGAAGGGGTCGCGCGGCAGCTCCATGCCGACCAGACCCACCACGACCACGCGACCGCGCACGCGCGCCACTTCGGCGGCGGTCTCGATGGGCTGGTTGGAAGGCGTGGCGGCGGTGATCACGACCGCGTCGGCGCCCTGACCACCGGCGACCGCGGTAAACGCCTCGGCCGCCGACAGCAGCTCCCCTGGAACCACCGCCTGCGCCCCGAGCTGGCGCGCCTGGCGACAGCGCTCGGGGTCGAGATCGCTGCCCAGCACCTCACAGCCACAGGCGCGCAGCAGCTGCACAGTCAGTAGCCCGAGCAAGCCCAGGCCGATCACGACCACCCGCTCACCGATGCGCACGTCCGCCTGGCGCACGCCCTGCAGGGCGATAGCGCCCAGGGTGGTGAAGCAGCCGTCCTCGAAGCTGACCGCGTCGGGCAAGGGCACGCACAGGTTTCGCGGCACGAAGTTGTACTCGGCGTGGGTGGCGTAGCCGGCGCCCGCGCAGGCCACCCGTTGACCCACGCGTAAGTCGGTCACGCCCTGCCCCACCTCGACCACCGTGCCCGCCGACGAGTAGCCCAGGGAGATCGGCGTATCCAGCTTGCTCTTGACCTTGGCCAGCGTCGAGGCCACGCCCTCGGTCTTGAGCTTGCCGAGCACCTGCTTGACCAGGTCTGGGCGCGCCCGCGCCTTGCCCAGCAGCGACTTCTTCGCCAGCTCCACAACCATGCGCTCGGTGCCCGCCGACACCAGGCTGGCCGCCGTCTGCACCACGACGCCGCCGGCCGCAAGTGCGGGCGCCGGCACCTCGGCCAGCCACAGCTCGCCGGAACGATAGGATTGGATGATCTGCTTCATGTGGCTTCCACGCCCGCTGCCGGTCGCGGCGGCGCGACCATAGCGTGATTTGCCACTTCTGCAGCAAGTCCCCGATGCCGAGAGCGGAGGTGTGGTGAATCGCCCGACTGGAGGCCCCAGCCGCCACCGGTATACTGCATGGGCCAGGTGCCGGCGCGCCCTCCGAACGGGAACGCCGCAGCCCCAACGGATGATCGGCAACGGTTCCAGCGCGCGCCCCCTCGAAGGCCGGCACATCCGGGCTCACGCACGGCGACTTGCGAGCCGTGCGGCGCCGGGTGAAGAGGCCCGCCAGCGGCTCGCGCTCGCTGCCTTCGGACTGCTGGTCATCGGCGCCCCACAGCTACTCGGCGGCGTGCGCCCCGGCACCGTGCTCGCGATCCTGGCACTGGCCCTCGCCTCCCTCGGCACCGCGCTATGGGCGAGCTGGGAGCGGGCAGGGCGCCCGCTTTCGGCGCTGGCGGTGGTGATGCTGGCGGCGCTGGGCCTGACGATGCTGCAGGCCGTGCCCCTGCCCTGCGCGCTGGCGCGACTGCTTTCGCCCGGCGCCGTCGAGCACCTGGAGCGCTCGCTTTCGCTGCTCGGAGCGGGGGCTCCAGGGCTGTGCACGCTGTCCAACGATCCCGGCGCCACCCGCCTCGAGGTGCTCAAGGGCGCGGCCCTGATGGCCGCATTTCTGAGCGCTTCGCTGCTGAGCTCCCTGCGCCTGCGCCGGCCGCTGCTGTGGCTGGTGGGCATCTCCGTGCTGCTGATGGCCCTGGTCGCCCTGGCCCACGCCGCCACCGGCCTCGACCGCGTTTTCGGCCTCTACCGCCCGATCTTCGCCAAGCGCCGGGTTCTGCTGGCGCCGATCATGAACATGAACGCCCTGGGCGGCTTTCTCGCCATGGGCGTGCCGCTGTTGCTGGGGCTCGCCCTGAGCCTGCACGGCGAGCACCGCAAGCGCCGCCCGCCCCTGCTCATCGCCACCGCCGTGCTGGCGGCGACCTCGCTGCTGAGCCTATCGCGCGGCGCCGCCGGCGCGCTGATGGCCGGCGTGCTGCTATTCGGTGGCGCCCTGTGGTTGCGCCGAAAAAGCCAGCGCGACACGCCCGATGGCGAGGCATCGAGGGAAGGCGGCCCACCCACCGGCGCCCTGATCGGCGCGGCCAGCGTGGCGGCGGGCGTGGGCCTGGGCACCTACGCCGCCTCGGCGGTGGTCTTCCGGGAGCTGGGCTCGACCGACCTGGGCAAGCTGGAGCTGGTGGCCGAGATCCTGCGGCGCTCCCTCGACAGCCCGTTGCTCGGCGTCGGTCGCGGCGCCTTCGGCGCCAGCTTCAGCGGCCACTTCGAGGGCCCGGCGCGCTTCGTTCACCCCGAGAACTTCGTGGCCCAGTGGGCGACCGAGTGGGGCTGGCCGATGGCACTGGCCCTGACCGCCGCGCTGGCACGGGCGCTATGGCTGGCCCTGCGCGCGCGGGGCTCCGAGGCCACCGTAGGCGCGACCGTCGCCCTGCTGGCCCTGGGTGCCCAGAACCTGCTGGATCTGGGTCTGGAACTGTTGGGCGTGGCGGTCGTGGCCGCGGCGCTGCTGGGCGCGGTCACCACCACGCCCGGCGCCAGCCGAAGACGTCGGGCAGACCAGCGGCGCCCACCCTCGACGCGCCGCGCCGCCCTGGTATTGCTACCGGTGTCTGCCGTGCTCGGTCTACTGCTCGGCCCCGGCAGGCTCGACAGCTCCGCGCGTGACCAGGCGCGGGCGCTGCGATCGAGCCTCGAAGCGGGCAACCGGGCGGCCTTTCGGGACCAGCTGGGCGCCGCCCTCGAACTGCACCCGGCAGACCCTGAGCTACCGATGCTGGCCGCCGCCGAGGCCCTGAAGCGCCGCGATCGGGGGGCCGGTCGTTGGATCAACCGGGCCATGGCCGTAGCGCCTTCCTGGCCCAGCCCGCACCTGCAGGCGGCCGAGTGGCTGTGGCAACTGGGGCGGCGCGACCAGGCCCTGTTGGAGCTGCGCGAGGCGGCCAGGCTTTCGACCGCCAGCGCCCGGGCCCATGTCTGCCGTCTGGCCCGCGCCGACCCCGGCGTAGTCTTTCGGGTGGCGCCGCGCCAGCGGGAACCACGGCAGGCGCTGCTACGCGCCGTCGCCCCCTGTCTGCATGGCGCAACCGATGCCGACGCCCTGGCCGCGGCCGACCGCCGTCTGTTGCAGGAGCTACCCGACCTGGTCGCTCCTCGCCTGCGCCAGGCCAAACGCCTCGAGCACGACGGGCAGGCCCGGGCAGCACGCGACCTCTTCGAACGGGTCGCCACCGAACATCCGGGGGACCTCGGCGCCCAGATCGCATTGGCCGAGCACCTGCTGAGCAATCGGGCAGCCCGGGAGGCACTCGTGACATGCGAGCGCGCCATCGAACGCGTCGCGCAGCCGCAGCGCTTGGTCGAGCTGCAGGCCCGCGCCCACGCCCAGCTGGGCGACGCCGAGGGCATGCGACGCAGCGCGGAGCGTTTGCGGGGCATGGCCGCGGGGGACGCCACGGCGTTGGCGCGGGCCTTCGCCTTCTGGGGCCGCCTCGAGCAGACCCAGGGCAATACCGGACGCGCCCTGCACGCCTTCGAGGAAGCGAACCGTATCAAGGAGGATGCGGGCACACTGAGTTCCGTCGCGGCCCTGGCGGAAGCCCTGGGCGACTCGAGGCGGGCGGCGCGGGCCTACCGCCGCCTGTGCGAGCTGGCCCCGCGGGCCGCGGCTTGCACGAAGTGGCAGCAGGCCAGGGGGCGTCCTACGCTTCGGTAAAGTTTCGCCGGCGCCTGGGCGGCGCTTCCGGTGCGACCTTCCCCCACCCGAGGATGGGAGCAAACGCGCTCTCGGGGTAAGCTTCAGGCGCCTCCCTGGTCCCGGCCCGCGCGATTTCCAATCCTGCCATGCCCACCCTGGTTCAGCCCACGCCGCAGCCCCCGAGTTCCGGCTCGAGTGATTTCGATCTGCGGCAGCTCATCGATCCCCTCTTCAAATACAAGTGGCTGATCGTCTCGGTGGCTTTCGCGGCGCTGGCCCTGACCTACTTCTGGACCCTGCAGCGGCCCAGGATCTACGAAGCCGACAGCACCCTGGAACACGACCCCAACCCGGCGCGCCCGCTCGGTCGTGACATCGAGGACGTTTCCTCGCAGCCCTTCTACTTCTGGGCCAACCACGAGTACTACGAGACCCAGAGCAAGATCATCGCCAGCCGCGTGATCGCCGAGCGCGTGGCCCGCAAGCTCGCCCTGCACCAAAACCCCGACTTCATGGGCGTGCCCGAAGACGAGCGCCAGGGCTGGAAGGGCGCCGAGGTGGTCGCGGCGGCGGCGCGCGTCCAGGGGCTGCTGACGGTGCGGCGCGACAAGGACACGCGCATCGTGCACGTGATGGTCAAGGATCAGGACCCGGAGCGCGCAGCCCTGGTCGCCAACGCCATCACCAGCGTCTACATCGACAAGACCATGGAGGACCGGCTGGGCTCGACCACCACGGCCCTCGAGTGGCTGGCCGAGCAGCTCGACTCCCTGAAGAACCAGCTCGAGCGCTCCGAGCTCCAGCTCCACGAGTTCACCGAGGAGCACGAGGAGCTCAACGTCCCCATCGACGAGCAGAAGAAGATCGTCGCCGCCGACATCCACCGCTTCAGCGGCACCCTGGCAGACGCCCGCACCCGCCGCATCGAGCTGGAGGCCAAACTCGACGCTCTGCAGACCGCCAACCGCGAAAACCCGCTCGAGGTGCACGCCACGGCGCTTTCCCAGAACGAGACCATCTCCAAGCTGCGCAGCGCCTACATCGAGGCCGAGGCCCTGCGCAGCGAGCTGAGCACCCAGTACGGCGCCGAGCACCCGAAGATGACCGCGGTGACGGCGCGCATGGCCAAGCTGCACGAGCAGATCCGCGCCGAAGTCGACGGCCTGATCGACGCGGCCGAGTCCGACCTCGAGGCCGCCCGCGACGTGGAAGAGCGGATCCGCGGCGCGCTCGACGAAGCCAACGAGGCGGGCCTGCACCTCAACCTGCGCGAGATCGCCTACCGGCGGCTGGAGCGCGAGCGCGACAACACGGCCAAGCTCTACGGCACGATCCTGCAGCGCACCGCCGAGACCGACCTCACGCGTGCCCTGGAAGTGGCCTACGTGCGCGTGGTCGACAAGGCGACCGCGCCCGGCGCGCCCATCTCGCCGCGCATGTCGATCAACCTGGCGGTGGGCGGCGTGCTGGGGCTGCTGCTGGGCGTGGGACTGGCGCTGCTGCTCGGTCGCCTCGACCGCGTGATCCGCACCGTCGAGGCCGCCGAGGCCCTGGGCATTACGGTCCTGGGCGTGCTGCCATCCATCGAGGAAAGCTCCACCGGCCGCGGCCCGGGCTACCGGCGCGGCAAGCGCAACAAGCCCGAGCCCGCGGTCGCCAACCGCGATATGGTTGTGCACACTCACCCCCAGTCTTCGGTCGCCGAGTGCTGCCGCACGATCCGCACGAACCTGGCGTTCATGTCGGCCGAGACGCGTCAAAAGGTGGTGCTCGTCACCAGCCCCAGCCCGCGCGAAGGCAAGACCACGGTGGCCACAAGCCTGGCCATCTCCATGGCCCAGAGCGGCAAGCGCGTGCTGATCGTCGACACCGATCTGCGCAAGCCCCGCGTGCACCGCGCCCTGGAACGCAACGGCCAGGTGGGTGTGACCAACCTGCTGGTGGGTGACCAGGAGTTGAGTACCGCGGTACAGGAGACCGACGTGCCGGGGCTCTCCATGCTCGCGGCGGGCCCGATCCCGCCCAATCCCTCGGAGCTGCTGCACACCCACGCCTTCGAGCGCCTGGTGGCGACCCTGCGCGAACGCTACGACCAGGTGATCTTCGACAGCCCGCCGCTGACCGTGGTCACCGACGCGGCCGTGGTCGCCCCGCAGATCGACGGGGCCATCCTGGTGATCCACAGCCAGCGCACGACCCGCGACGCCGCGCAGTCGGCCCTGCGAATGCTGCGCGACGTGGGCGCCAACATCACCGGCGCCGTGATGAACGACGTGGACCTGGCCTCGCGCAAGTACGGCTACGGCGGCTATTACTACTACGGCAAGGGCGGTTATTACGCCGCCGAAGAGTCCGACGAGCAGTCGAGCGCACCGGCTGCGGAGTAATGCGCGCTCGACACGGAGCACTCCTCGGCCCTGCGCACCGCCCTCGAGGGCCGCGCGCATCCGCCGCTGCGCAGGCGCCGAGCAGGCGTACCTCGCCATCGGGGAGCTCCTGGCGGTCGCTGAGGACCCGAAGAGGCGTAGCCACCACGCCTGAGACTGTATCAGTTATATAATACAGCCTCGCAAACAGCTGGCAACGGCGGCGCGCGAAACCAGCCGGCGTTCACACCGCGCGGCGCGCGAATCCCAACACCGGCACCTCCTCGACCTTCCCCGCCTCCATGCGCAGCCGTCGCCCGCAGGCCGAGAGCGTGCTCTCTCGGTGCGCGATCAGCAGCAGCGTGGTGCTCGGTGGCAGGGCCAGGATGGCGTCCACGATGGCGCGCTCGGTGTCGTCGTCCAGGGCCGAGGTGGCCTCGTCCAGCACGATCAACTGACGGTCATGATAGAGCGCACGGGCCAGGGCGACGCGCTGGCGCTGGCCGCCCGACAGGCCGACGCCCGCCTCGCCGAGCAAGGTCTCCACGCCGGCCGGCAAGGCGTCGATCACCTCGCCGAGCTGCGCGGCGCACAGCGCCCACCTCAGGCGCTCGGGGTCGAGTTCGCTCTCGGGCAAGCCGAAGGCGACGTTCCTGGCGATGCTGTCGTCGAGCAGTAGGGCGTCCTGGGGGATATAGGCCACGCGCGACCAGTAGCCCGGGAGGTCGTCGACGATGGGCTGGCCGTCGAGCTCGACCCGGCCTTGCTGGGGCTCGAGAAAGCCGAGCAGCACGTCCGCCAGGGTGCTCTTGCCCGCGCCCGATGCCCCATCGAGGCCCACCGACTCCCCCGCCTCGAGGGTGAGGTCGAGTTCGCGCAGGGCCGGACGGGGGGCGTCCGGGTAGGCGTAGGTCACGCCGGCCAGGCGCAGCCGCGAAAAGCGCTCCGGTGGTGACGGCGCCTTCGGCTCGGGCTCGGCGGGCGACAGCCGCGAGCCGAGCTGCCGCAGGTCGCAAGCCAGTAGCTCGAGCGCGAAGCGCGTGGTGCGCATGGAGTTGACGCTCCCGAGCACGCCGTTGGCCGCCGGCAGCATGCGCAGCGCTGCCACCGCGAAGGTGCCGAGGGTCGGAATGGCGATGCCGGGCGCCGCGTCGCCGGGCCCGGCGCCCCCCGCGACGGCCGCGACCAGCACCATGGCGGCCACCAGCACCACTTGCAGCACGTGGCGCGGCAGCGTCCCCAGGGCCTGGCGTCGCGCCGATGCTTCGGCCAGCAGCCGGGCGTCGGCGCCGACGGCTCCGCGGAAATGGGCCGTGGTCCCGAGCACGTGCGCTTCGCGATAGGCGCCGAGCCCGCGCCTTAGCCCGGCCAGGATGCGGCCGTGGGCCGCCACCGACTCTCGCGCCGCTCCCTCGAGCGGCCGCCGGATTACGTGGTGCAGGATCGCGAAGGTGCCACCGAAGAGCGCGCCGAGCAGCAACAGTGAGCGCACGTCTGTCCACGCCAGCAAGAGCACGAGCGCCCCGCAGACCATCGCCTCGGTGCCCAGGCGCAGCGAGGCGACCAGCGTACCGGAGCCGTAGAGCTGCGTGTACGAGAGCACGCGGTTGACCAGCTCGGAGCTGCGCTGCTGTAGGTGAAACTCCCAGCCCTGGGCCTGATAGGCCTCGAGCAGGCGCCCCATGAGTTCGGCGCGCTGGTGCTCGCCAAAGCGCGCGACACGCAGCGTCAACCGGTAGGCGACCACCGCCTCGAGCGCGAAGACCACAACCAGCGCCGCGCCAAGCGCGCCGAAGCTCGGCGCCAGGCCGCCAGGGAGCTGTCGGGCCAGCTCGCCCCCCATCAGCGCAGCCACGATCGGTGCCACCAGCCCGACCCCGACCAGGTCGAGGCCCGACTGCAGCAGCATCAGCGCCAGGATGGCCGGCAGCCGCCGCGCCCGCGGACCGAGCACGAAGAGGTAGTCGCGGGCATACTGTCGTAGCCCAATGGGGCGAGTCGTCGTCTCGGGGCCGCGCGCCACCCGGCCACGATAGCCCGACTCGCCGCGCTGGGCGAATGCCGGGAGCTTGGCTATAGTCCCGCCCCAAGTTCATGGAATTGGCGGGAAAACGCATCATCGTAACCGGGGGAGCCGGCTTTTTGGGTTCCCATGTGGTCGAGGCGCTGCAGCAGAAGGGGTGCGCGGAGATCATCGTGCCCCGCAGCGCCGACTGCGACCTGGTCGAGCGGGAGGCGGTGGCCCAGCTCTACGCCGAGCAGCGTCCGGACCTGGTGATCCACCTGGCCGCGCGCGTCGGCGGCATCGGCGCCAACCAGAAGAATCCGGGCAGGTACTTCCACGACAACCTGCAGATGGGCGTGCACGTGATCGAGGAGGGCCGGAAGTTCGGCGTCGGCAAAATCGTGATCGCCGGCACGATTTGCTCCTATCCGAAGCACACGCCGGTGCCCTTCCGCGAGCAAGAGCTGTGGAATGGCTACCCCGAGGAGACCAACGCGCCCTACGGTGTGGCCAAGAAGGCGCTGCTGGTGATGGCCCAGGCCTACCGCGAGCAGTACGGCCTCAACACCGTGGTGCTGCTGCCGGTCAATCTCTACGGTCCGCGCGACAACTTCGACCTGGAGAGCAGCCATGTGATCCCGGCCATGATCCGCAAGTGCGTCGATGCTCAGGAGCGCGGCGATGATGAGATCGTGCTGTGGGGCGATGGCTCACCCACGCGGGAGTTTCTCTACGTGGAGGACTGCGCGCGCGGGCTTTTGGCGGGCGCCGAGCGCTACGACGGGCCCGAGCCCATCAATCTCGGCGCCGGCTTCGAGATTTCCATGGGCGACCTGGCCGCGCTCATCGCCGACAAGACGGGCTTTGAGGGCGCCCTGCGCTGGGATACGACGCGCCCCAACGGACAGCCCCGGCGCTGCCTCGATGTGAGCCGGGCGCGGGAACTGCTGGGCTTCGAAACCCAGGTGGCGTTCGAGGATGGTGTGGCGCGCACCATCGACTGGTACCGACAGCACCGCGACGAGATCGCCTGAAAGCGAGCCCAAGACGTTGACCCAAAGCAAACCCAAAATCGCCCTGATCACGGGCATTACGGGCCAGGATGGCAGCTACCTGGCGGAGTTCCTGCTCGCCAAGGGCTACGAGGTGCACGGCCTGGTGCGGCGCTCCTCGTCGTTCAACACCCAGCGCATCGATCATCTCTACCGCGATCCGCACAGCCCGGGCGTGCGGCTGTTTTTGCACCATGGAGACCTGGGTGATGGATCGGCCCTGGGGCGTTTGCTGCGCGAGTTGCGTCCCAGTGAAATCTACAATCTGGGCGCCCAGAGCCATGTGCGCGTCAGCTTCGACCTGCCCGAGTACACCGGCGATGTCAGTGGGCTCGGGTCGATCCGGCTGCTGGAAGCGATTCGCGACGCCGAGCTGCGCCCGCGCTTCTACCAGGCGTCGTCGTCGGAACTCTACGGCGGTGTCGGACCAGCACCGCAGAACGAGGACACGCCCTTCTATCCGCGCAGCCCCTACGCGGCGGCCAAGGCCTACGCGTTTCACATCACGCGCAACTACCGGGAAGCCTATGGGCTGTTCGCGGTCAACGGCATCCTCTTCAACCACGAGAGCCCGCGGCGCGGCGAGACCTTCGTGACGCGCAAGATCACGCGCGCCCTGGGGCGCATCAAACACGGGCTGCAGGAGAAGATTCACCTGGGCAATCTCGACGCCAAGCGCGACTGGGGCTTCGCCGGCGACTACGTCGAGGCGATGTGGATGATGCTGCAGGTCGACGAACCCGACGACTACGTGGTGGCGACGGGCGAGACCCATAGCGTGCGCGAGTTCCTGGAGCTGGCCGCGGTCAAGGCCGGCGTGGATCTGGACGGGCGTGTCGAGATCGATCCCCGCTATCAGCGTCCCACCGAGGTCGATTTGCTGCTCGGTGACGCCTCGCGCGCGCGTGCGAAGCTGGGCTGGGAGCCGCGGGTAAGCTTCGAGGGGCTGGTCGAGATGATGGTGGAGGCGGACCTGGAGCTGGCCGAGCAGGAACGCTACCTGCGCGACAAGCGCTGACACCGCGCAGTGGGTGCGCCCGCGAACGCACGGGCCATCAACATCGTCTGTCAATGACTTGCGGCTGGTTGTCGCCAGCCTATCATGGACAGGCCCGCTTTCCGCCAAAGCCATGAATCACCACCCCCGATGTCTGAGGGGTGGAGTTGCTTGCCGTTCGCCCGGCCGGGAATTTCCACATGGTCAGCTCCTCCGTCGCCTTCGCCATCGCATTGATCGTGGTTATCACGACCACGCCGATGGTGCGGCGGTTGGCGGTTTCCATGGGCGCCATGGACCATCCGGGCGAGCGCCGAGCCCACGCCGGGTCGATCCCGCGGCTCGGGGGGCTGGCGATCATCGTCGGCTTCTTCATGCCGCTGTTGCTGCTCTTCGGACTGGAGACCCAGGTTGCCCAACATTTCTTCTCGAGCCCTCAGCTAACAGTCGGCTTGGTCTCCGGCGGCCTGTTGATGGGAAGCTTGGGAGTCTTTGACGACATCCGAGGTGTACGCGCCTGGCACAAACTCTGGGTGCAGCTTGCGGCCGCCGGCATCGCCTTCGCCTGCGGCTTTCGCATCCAGGGGGTCGCCCTGCCCTTCGTCGGCAACCTGGACATGGGAATCTTCGCGCTGCCGGTGACGATCCTGTGGGTCGTCGCCATCGTCAATGCCCTGAACTTGATCGACGGCCTCGATGGCCTGGCCGGCGGCGTGGCCTTCTTCGCCTGCATCACCAACTTCGCCGTCGGGGCCCTGCACGGCGATGTGCTGGTGATGTTGCTGTCGGCCAGCCTCGGCGGCGCGCTGCTGGGCTTTCTGCTCTACAACTTCAACCCCGCCAGCATCTTCATGGGCGACACCGGGAGCCTCTTTCTTGGCTTCGTGCTGGCGACCACATCCATCCTGGGCGCGTCGGTGAAGAGTTCCACGGCGGTGGCGATCCTGGTGCCGCTGATCGCCCTGGGCGTGCCCATCATGGACACGCTCTTCGCCATGGGCCGGCGCTTTCTCGAGCGGCGCCCCATCTTTGCCCCCGACAAGGGGCACATCCACCACCGGCTGTTGGCCATGGGCCTGACCCACCGCCGCGCCGTGCTGATCCTCTACGGGCTTTCGATCCTGCTGACCACCAGCGCAATCCTGATCGCCATGGGTCGCAACTGGGAGGTCGGGGGCGCCCTGCTGCTGCTGAGCATGGCGGCCATCGGCCTGGTGCGCGGTCTCGGTAACCTGCAAGCCGCCCTCAGGCGCTGGCAGCGCAAGGAACGGCTGCGCAGTCCCACCGTGGAGCGCCTGCGCAAGGCCGTGCCGATTTTTGCCCATCGCATCGTCAGCGCGCGCGAGGCCGCTCATATCGCCAAGCTGCTCACGGACCTGGCGGAGGCCGCGGAACTGACCGCGCTCGAGCTGAGCGGGTTGGAGGCGGATGTCGCCGAGCATGAGTCCACTTCCACGCCCCCTGCCAGCAACTTCGCCTGGGTCTCCCCCGATGCGCCGCCCGAAGCGGAGCGGGACGAAGTCTCGGCGAGCTTCCCGCTGCCCACCCTGGCGGACAGCGCGCGCCTCACCTTCGCCTGGCACAGCACCCGGGGCGACGTCAGCCCCGAGGCCGACATCCTCCTGCAGCTGATCGCCGACGCCGTCGAGACCCGCCTCACCCGCGCCGAAGCCGCCCGCACCGCGGTTTCCACCGGCCGCCTGCGCCCGGTCTGAGCGAGCCGACCGAGCGGCGGCCCGTGGCACCTCGGACCACCGGGAAAACGTCCCGGGAAAACGTCCTGGCAGCTTTTCTGACCCCGCTTTGCTGGCCTCCCTGCGAGGACCCGCCGCACCCTCGCCCCCCCTGACCGGATCGCCAAAAAACGTCCTGGCAGCTTTTCTGGCCCCAGTTTCCCCCCGGATTTCGCAAGAAAAAACGTCCTGGCAGCCTGGCGGGCAGCGCTTGGAGGCGCGCACGCCTTGTCGGTGGAGGGTCGCCGCGGTACCGGTTGCCGGCGATCGGCACAGGACCATGGAGCAACTCTCTCTCGAAAGCGCGGGGGACGACCGCTGCCTGGTCGCTCGCTTGACTCCGGCCGGCTGCTTCGAGGTGCGCACGGTGGAGGCGGGCCCCGCTCCGCTGCTGCCGGCTCGGCTGACCGCGTCAATCCTGGAGGCCTTTGCCCAGGGCCAGGGCCGCGGGGTGCTGCATCTGGGGGCCGCGAACCTGTCAGCTGAGTTGCCTCCGTCGCTGGCCTTTCTGCGCGAGGTGGGTAAGGGCTTCGTCGCCCGCGTCTGCGGGGCGCTGGATCCGACCGACCCCGGATCGCTCGCCATTCCAGGGCCCGACCCCGAAGAGCTTTCCGCCCTGGCCGACAGCGCCCCTCCCATGCAGGGCGGCGAGCTGCTGAACCCGGCGCGCCTCGCGGCACTCTGGGGCGACCTCGCCACGGCCCTGACCGACGCGGCACGCGTCCACAAGGACGGCGTCCAGGGCTATCTGCGCGCCCACGATTCGGTCTGGAACGTGGTCGGCCGGGTGTGTCTGCATCTGGCGGAGAACAAGCGCGACCCGGAGTTGCCCTTCGCCTTCCTCGCCACCTACGTGCACAAGGTTTCGCGCCAGGCTCGCCCCCAGCACTTGCCCCTGGGCCAGGCCCTGCAGCAGTACGCCGGCGCCCGCAATCGCCAGAAGTTGCTCGCGCTGCTGTCGCCCCTGTCGCGCGCCGCCGAGCACAGCGAGCTGGTCGCCGAGCTGGTGGCGTCCGGCGACATCTATCACCCCCTTTCCTGGACGCCGGCCGAGGCCCACCGCTTTTTGCGCGAGGTGGCCCTCTTGGAGCAGGCCGGGCTGGTGGTTCGCCTGCCCGACTGGTGGAGCGCGAAGAATCCACCACGCCCGCAGGTCACGGTGTCGGTGGGAACCAAGGCCCCGTCGTCACTGGGCATGGAGGCGCTGCTGAGTTTCGATGTGCAGCTGAGCCTCGATGGCAAGAAGCTCGGCAAGCGCGAAATCGATGCGCTGCTGGGTGCCAGCGAGGGCCTGGTGCTGATCAAGGGCCGCTGGGTCGAGGTCGATGCCGAGCAGCTGGCCGGCGTGCTCACCCACTGGCAAACGGCCCAGCAAAGGGCCCGGGAACACGGCATCAGCTTCGCAGAGGCCATGCGTACGCTGGCCGGCGCCAGCCTCGCGCCCCAGGACGATGCGCTGTCGGCCGCGCGCCCCCAGTGGTCCGAGGTGGTGGCCGGCAAGTGGCTGGCCAGCAAGCTCGAGGCCCTGCGCTCGACCGACGCCGCGCCCCAGGATGCCCCCGACAGCGGTCTGCGCGCCGAGCTCCGCCCCTACCAGCAAAACGGCGTCCACTGGCTGCGAACACTGCAGCAGCTTCAGCTCGGCGGCTGCCTGGCCGACGACATGGGGCTGGGCAAGACGATCCAGGTGCTCGCCCTGTTCGCCGCCAACCGGCGCGACGGCACCCAGGGTACCGATCTGCTGGTGGTCCCCGCCTCGCTGATCGACAACTGGTGCCGCGAAGCCGAGCGCTTCGCCCCCGAGCTGAAGCTGCTGGTCGCCCACACCTCTCGGCTCCCGGCAGCCGAACTCAAGGCGCTGTCCAAGCAGCGAGTGGCCGCCCACCACGCGGTCATCACGACCTACGGCAGCGTCTCGCGCGTGCCCTGGCTCAAGAACTTCGCCTGGCGCAACGTGGTGCTCGACGAAGCCCAGGCCATCAAGAACCCCGCCGCCGGCCAGACCCGCGCCGTCAAGGCCCTTCATTCCCAGTGGCGACTGGCCCTGACCGGCACCCCGATCGAAAACCGCCTCGGCGACCTCTGGTCCCTGTTCGACTTTCTCAACCCGGGCCTCTTGGGCTCGGCCAAGGACTTCGGCGACCTGTGCAAGTCCATGGCCTCCGCCGGCCATGGCTACGCGCCCCTGCGCCGGCTGGTGCAGCCCTACATCCTACGCCGCCTCAAAACCGACAAGCGCGTCATCGATGACCTGCCCGACAAGACCGAGGTCACCGCCCACTGCCTGATGAGCAAGCGCCAGGCCGCCCTCTACCAACGCAGCGTCGACGAACTCGAGCACTCCTTGCGCAAGCTCGACGGCATCAAGCGCCGGGCCAACGTGCTGTCGTTTCTGATGCGCTTCAAACAGATCTGCAACCACCCTTCCCAGTGGCTGGGCGACGGCGAATACGAGGCCGCCGACAGCGGTAAGATGCAGCGGCTGCGCGAGATCTGCGAGCCCATCGCCGCACGCCAACAAAAGCTGCTGCTCTTTACCCAATTCCGCGAGATGACCGCCCCGCTTGCGAGCCACTTGAGCGATATCTTCGGCGGCTCCGGCCTGGTGCTCCACGGAGCCACCCCGGTCAAAAAGCGTCAGTTGATGGTCGAGCGCTTTCAGGCCGATCCCGAGATCCCCTTCATGGTGCTGTCCCTGAAGGCCGGCGGCACCGGGCTGAATCTGACGGCAGCATCGCACGTGGTCCATTTTGACCGCTGGTGGAATCCCGCGGTCGAAGATCAGGCCACCGATCGCGCCTTTCGCATCGGCCAGAAAAACAACGTTCTGGTGCACAAGTTCGTATGCCGCGGCACGGTCGAGGAGCGCATCGACGGGATGATCGCCGCCAAACGCCAGCTTTCCTCCGACGTCCTCGGCGCCGGAGCAGAGACCGCCGTCACCGAGATGAGCGACGAGGATCTACTCGATTTCGTCAGCCTCGATTTGAAGCGAGCCATTGAAGGATAACCTCAGCATGAGCCGATTCAGCAGCTACGATTTCTACCCGCCCTACGTGCCAGTGGCCCAGCGACGGCGCGACGCCCAACGCCAGGCAGAGCGCTTGCGCAAGGCCGGAAAGACGCTCTCGCCGGTCACCGTCGCAGGCAACAGGATCGCCAAGAGCGTCTGGGGGCGCGCCTGGTGCGACAACCTCGAGTCCTACGGGGACTACGCAAGCCGCTTGCCCCGCGGTCGCAGCTACCTGCGCCACGGTAGCGTGGTCGACCTACAAATCGAGAAGGGAGGCGTGCACGCCCTGGTCAACGGAACCGAACTCTACAAGGTGTCCGTCAACATCGAAACCTTGCCAAAGGGGCGCTGGACGAAGCTCAAACAGCAGTGCGCCGGCCACATCGGCTCCCTGGTGGAACTGCTCGCGGGCAAAATCTCCCAATCCGTCATGGACATCGTATCCAATGGCCACGAGGGCCTGTTCCCGGCGCCCGACGAGATCCACTTCACGTGCTCCTGTCCCGACTGGGCCATCATGTGCAAGCACGTGGCCGCCACGCTCTACGGGGTCGGCGCGCGGCTCGATGAGCAGCCGGAGCTGCTGTTCGCCCTGCGAGGCGTGGACGCCTCGGAGCTGGTCGAAACCGCCGTACAACAGCCGGCCAGCCCACGCAGCCAACGCAAGGGCCGACTGCTCGACAACGATCACCTCTCCTCGATCTTCGGCGTGGACATCACGCCCAGCGACCAAAAAAACGCCGCCTCACCCCCAGAGGCAGCCGTGCGACGCAGCGCCAAGAAGAAGGTCACCAAGAAGAAGGTCACCAAGAAGAAGGTCACCAAGAAGAAGGTCACCAAGAAGAAGGTCACCAAGAAGAAGGTCACCAAGAAGAAGGCCGCCAAGAAGAAGGTCGCCGAGAAGAAGGTCACCAAGAAGAAGGCCACCAAGAAGAAGGCCACCAAGAAGAAGGCCACCAAGAAGAAGGCCACAAAAAAGAAGGCCACAAAAAAGAAGGCCACCAAAAAGAAGGCCGCCAAGAAGAAGGCCGCCAGGAAGAAGGCCTATTCGCGGCTCTCAACGCCGTGACAGCAGTCGCGTCCGCGGTCGACGGGCGACGCCGAGACCGAGCAGCAGCGCACCGATGGCCGTCCCCTTCCCTTTTCCGCCCCGGGCCGCGCCCACTGCACAACCGCCAGCATTTGGCACCGCTGCAGTTCCGGCGCTGAGTTCCGTGCCTCCGTAGATCGCCATCACCCCGGCCTCGTCGTCCTCCGACAGGGTGCGCTGGTGCCACTCGCCGGTGCCGATGGTGGGCCACATGGTCGCCTCCGGGTCGTCCTCGCTCTCCCCGAGCCCCAGCACATGACCGAACTCGTGGGCGAGCACCGCCGCCAGGTCGTGCACCGGCAGCGCAGCTGCCTCGGGCGATTCCTCGAGTACGGCGAAACTGCGCTCGCCGTTGATGAGAATGTCGGCCCCGATGATGCGCCCATCGCTTCCGTAGGTGGTCACCGTGAGCGCCAACTTGTCGGCCTCATGGGGCCAGGGGTCGACCAGGTGGATGCCATTGCCGCGCCGCTCGGGGTCGTAGGGCGGCGGCGCCCCCGGAGCCAGTTCGATGTCGGGAGCGGTGCCGAAACCACGCCAGGCGTCGGCGGCAATGCGCACCGCTGCCTGCGCCTTGGCTCGACCGTGGACCGCTGCGATCAGCGGGTCCATCCGAAACCGAATGGTGCCCTCCCGCCAGTGCACCGAGTGTCCGTGGGAACTCTGCTTGACCGTGTAGGCATGGGCGTCGGCGCTGCCAAACGCGAGTAAACCGAGCGTCATCAATAGCCCGGGGGCGACGTGGATCCGGCTGCAAGTAGGCATCTCGACTCGGTCGATTTGCAGGGACCGTGCCGACGCCGCCCCGAACACTTTCGAACCCAAAACCCGGCACCTTCAGCTTCACCACACGTCCAGCGCTCGACCCATGTGGCGCCGTTGACCTCCTGGTTGGTGGAATGCACCACTGCCAGAGAAGCGACCGTCGACCTCCGTCGGCGCCGAAAACCTGGCCGGCAGCCCACTGCAGCCGCCCGGGAAGTGGCCAGCTTCGACCTCTGCTCGGAACTCCCCCCGTTGGCACGAGCCGTGCAGTTCCGAGACGACGTGATGCTGCCCTCCCCAGTCCCCACCTCAGACGGCCTTGCCCCGTGTACGTAATCGGCTTTGGTCCACTCGACGAGACCTGTCAGCGACGCCTGTACGACGCAACCGCGGCGACCGCCCTCGAGCTAACTTTGGAGCAAGGCTCCCGTGCCATGCGCCTGGTGGCCGATCGCAGCCACGCCCCCTGCGCCCTCGTCGCCCAGCGTCACGCCAATGTCCTGCTCGCCGCCTCCATGATCCGCACGAACCCCGAACTCAGAGGCACCGCGCTGATCGCCTTCGTGGAACGGCCCACCGACAGCGCCTTTCTGGCGGCCTTCGATGCCGGCGCCGACGACGCCGTGTTGCGCCACGACGGGTCCGGCCTGGAGCGGCGGCTGCGGCGGCTGGGCAGCTTCGAACAGGGCGACCGCCGCCACAGCCCCCAGCCGATGGCACGCCGCGCCCTGGTGGCCGCCCGCGACGGGCTGCAGCGACGTGGCATGGGCCTGACGCTGCGTCAGGCCGGCTTTGACGTGACCTTCGCCGCCACGCCCGACGACCTCAGCGAAGTCTCCAGGTCGCTGCCACCGGCCCTCTTCGTCAGCACCCCCAGCTTCCCCCCTCGTGGGGGCCAGGCGGCGCTGCAGACGGTACGTGAGGCGACCAGGCGCCCCGATCTTCCAGGGCTCATCCTATCCCTGGACGGTTCGACGCCGGCGTTGGCGGCAGCCACCGCCCCCGGCCACCACCGCTCCCTGGCCTTCCTGGCCGAGCAACTGCTGCGCGCCAGCGGCCCGGGTGGCCCCGGCCGCCGCTCCGAGCGCGTTTTGCACCGGGTGATCTGCAGCTTTCGGCGTCCGGGCATGTACGAGCCCAACTACGCCTGCAGCCACGACATCAGCCGCGAAGGCATCTACATCCAGACCCTCGACGCCCCACCCGCAGGCACGACCATTTGGTTGGAAACCCGTACCCATGAGGGCACGCCCCTACATCTGCGTGGCAAGGTGACACGTAGTGCGCAGTCTCACCCCCGCGGCGCACTGCCGAAGGGTTTCGGCCTCGAGCTCGATCGCAAGACCGGACCGTCCAACGACCTACGACGTTTCGCAGCGGCCTACGAACGACTCGCGCGAAGCCGCCGCTCGGGCCTACAATAACCCTGGGTGCGCGCCGCCGGACCGCAACCCGAGCACATGACGACCCAGCCCTCGCCTCCGCTCAGCCTTCCCCCCAGCGGCCATCTCGAGCGCGACGTATTGGTGTCGCTGCAGCGCGATGGCCAGCTCGCCACGCTTGAAGACGGCGCGGTGCTGATCCGCAATGGCGAGGTCAACCGCACCATGTACGTGGTCTGGCAAGGCGAGTTGGCGGTTCACCTCGACGACAAAGCAGAGAGTGAAGCCATCGCCTGCGTGGGCCCCGGCGACACCGTGGGCGAACTTTCCCTGCTCGACGGCAGCGCCGCCTGCGCCACCGTCGTGGCCAAGGGCCAGGCCCGCGTGCTGGCGGTCGACGAGCGCGCGTTCTGGGAACTCATCAACCAAAGCCATGCCTTCGCCGTGAGCCTGTTGATGCGCCTTGCCGATCGCCTGCGCGACAACAACAGCGCCATGCAGACCCACATCGAGCTGCGCGAGCACTTCGAGCACGCCGCTTTCGTCGATTCGCTGACCGGCACCCGCAGCCGCCGCTGGCTCGACGAAAACCTTGCCCGCCTGATCGAACACCACCGACGCATCGGCCGCCCGCTGACCGTGGCCATGGTCGACGTCGATCACTTCAAGCGCCTCAACGACACCCACGGGCACGCCGCTGGCGACGCCGTCCTGTCGCTGCTCGGTGCGCGGCTGCGCGCAATCCTGCGCCCGACGGACTACGTGGCCCGCTACGGCGGTGAAGAGTTTGCCGTGCTGTTGCCCGAGGCCGATATCCAAGGCGGCCTGCGCGCCATCGAGCGCGTGCGCGCGTCGATCGCAAGCGCCGAGGGCTGGCCCGCCGACACCCCGGAACTTCCCACCATCACCATCTCGTCGGGTGTCTGTCAGTTGACTCCCGAAATGACACCAGCCGAACTTTTCGCCCGCGCCGACGCCGCCCTCTACGAAGCAAAGCGCAGCGGCCGCAATCGCGTGATCAAGGCCTGAGTCGAGGGCCGCCGCGCGGGTCGCTCAGCACTCCGCGCTGGCGCCGAGCAACTCGTAGCCCTGCAGAAAGGTCTCGAGATCGCCCCTGGGGCAGTCCGCGGGATCGATGCGCAGGCCAAAGCCAGGCGGCAAGATGCCCTTGCGCTCCCCGGGCAAGCGCCGCCACATGGTCTCGGCCCGCAGATGCACCGGAGCCTGAAGAACGGGCACCTGCATCTCGATCCACAGCCGCGATCCCTCGCGCGGCGGATCGAGGGTGCGCACGTAGATGCCCTCGCGGCTGACGTTGTGGCTCACCCCGAAGACCGGCTGCAGCGATCCGGCCTCGCGAAAGGCGCACAGTTCGGCCCATAGCTTGCGACGGGAGCTACGGCGATCCTGAAACGCAGCCGTTCGCTGCTCGTCTGCGAAAAACAGCAGGCGTGCCGTGGCATCAGCCACCCGGGAACCGAATTCCGCCGCCTGGTCTGGTTCGTCGAACGCCAGCACCGCAACTTCTCCCTTTGACGTCACCAGGCGGCGGCCGCCGTCGACTGCCGGAAGTTCAGCCGCCGCATCCGCCGAGGCCACGACAAAGTGCGTCAAGTCCGAGTCGGGCAACAGCGCCTCCACCTCCGACAACGACGCGCCATAGGCCAGCTCGAAGCCCGCCAGACGCAACGGTCTCCCCATGCGCGTGCGGCGCCCGGGGTCAGACGAGATCACGATCGCCAAGCCCATGGTCGCCTCGGGCCTGCGCGCAGCACAGTGAAGCGCGATATTGGCAAGCCGTCGCATCACGCCACCGGCGTCGCCCGCGATCACGACGTCATCGGCGCCCTCGGCATATGCCGCTCGCTGGTCGCCCACGTTGGGCCTATCTGCAACCGAAAGAATCGGGGTCGCAAAATGATTCGGATCGTCGCGCACCAGGTCCACGCTCCTGCGCAGCTCCTCACGCTCGGTCACAAAGAGCGCCGAGGTCAGGTCACGCGAGCTACTCAGACGGTTTGCAAGATGGGCCGCAGACGGCAAAAAAACCAGCTTGGTGTCGGCTCGAGCCGCTGCCTTGACCCAGTCCTCACGGTCGATCCCCTCGAGTTGTCCAAGAACGTATGCCGTCATCGCCACTGTCTCCTTCGGGTGTCCCGTCCCATCACTCGATCTGATACTGCCGACACTTCTTGTAGAAGTGCGACCGTTCGGTGCCGAGCGCCTCGGCCGCTGCGCTCTTGCTGTTGCCGTGGGCCGCGATCGCCTCGACCAGGATCTGACGCTCGTAGTCGCGCAGAAGGTCGCGCAAGGAGCGCCCGGGCTCATACAGCCCGCCCCGACGTCCCTCACGTCGCCCCCGGGCTCGACCCGGCAGCTCCTCCATCTGTTCGCCACTCACCGTCTCGCCGCGGTGCAGAATCGCCAGCCTCTCGATCAGGTTCTGTAGCTCGCGCACATTGCCCGGATAGTCATGGCGCTGCAGCGCCGCGATGGCCGAAGCGTCGAGGTCCAGGCCTGCTGCCTTGGTGCCGGGTCGTGTGAAGTGCTGCACCAGCGCTGGAATGTCCTCCTTGCGCTCGCGCAGGGGCGGCACCCGCAGCGTCAGCACGTTGAGCCGGTAGTAGAGATCCTCGCGGAAGCTACCCTCGGCGACCATCGCCTCCAGATCGCGATTGGTCGCGGCGATAACGCGCACATCGACATCTAAAGTACGACTTCCACCGACCCGCTCGAAGACGCCTTCCTGCAGCACCCGAAGCAGCTTGACCTGCATCGGCATCGGCATGTCGCCGATCTCGTCCAGCATCAGGGTGCCGCCATCGGCCAGCTCGAAGCGCCCCTTGCGGGCCGACAGAGCCCCCGTGAATGCGCCCTTCTCGTGTCCGAAGAGTTCGCTCTCCACCAGGTCCTTGGGAACTGCCCCACAGTTGAGCTTGACGAAGGGGCGTTCACTGCGCGCGGAGCCGGCATGCAGGGCCGCCGCCACCAACTCCTTGCCGGTACCGTTTTCGCCACAGATCAACACACGCCCATCCGACGGCGCCACCTTGGCCACCAACTTCTTGAGGCGCGTCATGGCCGGTCCATCGCCCACCAGCTGCGTATGCGCCGTAAGATCGGCCCGCAGCTGCTCGTTGGCCTCCTGCAGCGAGGAATACTTCAGGGCATTGCGAATGGTGACCACCAGGCGCTCGCGCCGGATCGGCTTCTGAACGAAATCGAAAGCCCCAAGCCGCGTAGCCTGCACCGCCTGATCGATGCTGCCGGCGCCGGAGATCACGATCGAAGGCACGTCGATGCCCCGCTCGCGCATGGCCGATAGCACGTCGATGCCGCTCATACCCGGCATGCACACATCGAGCAGCGCCAGATCGATACCGCCCTCCTCGAGCCGGGCCAGGGCCTCTTCTCCCGAGGTTGCGCGCTCGGTCTGGAACGACTCGTGCTCGAGCATGCGGCAGAAGGCCGACTGTAGCTCGACCTCGTCATCGGCGATCAACACGCGCTGCCCGGCAAGGCCTGTCCCGGATCGGGGCCCCGGACTGGGAGCGCTGTGCGTGTTCAACATGGTCGATCAGCTCCTGGACAAAGCGCGCGTACGCGGCCTCTTGCCCCTGTTCGCGCACCGCGGACGTATCCGCGGGCACCAGCGGGGCACCACGACGGAAGCTGAGGGAAAAGCCAGGCCAGCTCCCGGCGGCGAGCATCACGGCCCGCAACAGTGCTAATCGTCCCCAGAGCCCCCAGTCTTTAGACCCGTGATCGCAGCCAGCTGTGTCGTGGCCGTCGGAGCCCGGGATCGCCCCCGACGCCCGGTCCCCAAAGCCGCCGTCGTTCCATCCCTCGCAACCTCGGGCACTTCGCCCGCGACGCGCACGCAGTTTCGCCCCGCATGCTTGGCCGCGTACAGGGCTGCATCAGCGGCTATCAGCAGCGCTTCGGGATCGTCGGTGATGCCGTCGGCGGCCTGACTGGCCACGCCAATGCTGATCGTCACCCGATGCGGCACGTCACCCCGCCCCAAGTCGAGGTTCTCGACCGCAGTGCGCAAGCGCTCGGCCAGGGCGTGCGCACCCGAGACCTCGATGGCCCGCGCCACCACCGCAAATTCCTCGCCGCCATAGCGCGCGATCAGATCCTCGATGCGCAGCTGTAGGCGCAGGGCTTGGCCCACCTTCTGCAGCACCACGTCGCCCACCGGATGGCCGAAGACATCGTTGACCTGCTTGAAGTGGTCCACGTCCAGCAGCAGCACGCTCAGGGGCGCCCGATGCCGCTTCGCAAACGCCAGCTCGCCGCGCAACCGTTCATCGAAGTGGCGTCGGTTGTAGAGCCCTGTGAGCCCATCGCGCACACTCAGTTCATACATCTGGCGCGAGGCCCGCTGCTCGACCGCATCCTGCATCGCGAAGCGCAACACCGTCGAACCGATCAGGATCCGCGCACCTTCGAGCAAACGCGCCGAACCGACCAGCCGCGACGCCTCCAGGTAGGTACCGTTGGTACTCGCCATATCCTCGATCTCGAAGTGATCGCCGCAGGGCAAGATGCGCGCATGCCGGCGCGAGGCGCCCGTATCCTCGATGCGCAGATCGGCTTCCGCGTCCCGTCCGATCACGAGGGGGATGTCGCCAAGCGTATGCACCTGACCCACATTGACCCCCACCAGAACCGTCAGCGTCCCCTGGCGCTGCTCGGTGTTGGCGTCACGCGCATAGGGCGGCACGCTGATGATATTGGTCTGGCGAATCGTATCGGAGCCGTCGTCGCCCATCACGCCCGTAGTCTGCATGGTAGCAGACCCACAGCGAGAAGCGTGCCAGCCCGAGACCTCGGCGAAATCGCGCAAAACCACCAGTGATCGTGGCCAGCGGCACCACCCGTGGGGACGATCGTACCACGGCAGCGCCCTCACCGCTGGCCGTGGCAGCAGAAAGCGCCCCACAATTGCGCCCTTTCGCCCCCGCGTAGAAATCGGCACGGCCCGTGCTTTGAACTCGGGCGGGCCACCCGGAGGTGCCGATGGATCTCGAGTTCATCAATATCGAAGCGACTTTCGAAACCAACCCGGAGTCATCACCACCGCGACTGGTGCGCGGACTCGATTCCATGGGCCGCGTAACCGGCAGGCTCGCGCACGATTTGAACAACCTGCTGACGCCTGTGCTCTCCTACTCGCGCTTCGTTCTCGAAGGGCTCGCACCGGGCGATCCTCGACGCGACGATCTCGCCCATGTGCTCAAGGCCGGCGACGCGGCAGCCAAGCTCACCGACCAACTGCTGGCCTTCTCCCAACGCCGCCGCGTCAACCCGGTCCTGCTCGACCTGAACGACGTCATCGAGGTCCATGCGGGCAGCCGTGGTGGCATGCTCGAGCGGACCTTGGGCGCGACCATTACGCTGGAGGTCGCCCGCGAGCCGCGGCCGCTGCCGGTGCGCATCGATCCGAGCCAGCTCGATCAACTCCTGACCCATCTGGCGCTCAACGCCCGCGACGCCATGGTCGAAGGCGGCACACTACGGCTGTCGACCTGGCTCGAACACTGCCACGGTCGCTCCGGTCTCGCCGATGGCAGCTATGCGGTGCTGCGTTTCGAGGACGACGGGGTCGGCCTGCAACACGGAAGCCACGAGCACCTCTTCGAGCCCTTCTTCACGACGAAGGGGCAGAATCGACGAGGCCTGGGTTTGTCGACCTGCTACGGCATTGTCCGGCAAGCCGGCGGCCTGATCGATGCCTGCGACGGGCCGGACCAGGGGGCCGCGTTCACGATCTTTCTGCCCTGCGCCGCCTCCGAGCACGAGACCACGGAGTCCCCTTCCAGCCCCGAAGCCTCGAGCACCGAAGCGCCATGGGCCGACGAACAGCGCGCCGTCGGACTACGCGGCATGGCGCTGGTGGTCGAAGATCAGGCCCCGATTCTGCAGACCATCTCGCGCAGTCTGCACACCACCGGGCTCAACGTGCTGCAGGCGCGCAGCGCCGAGGAAGCGCTGGAACTGGTCGACGCGCTCGAAGCCCGCATCGACCTGCTCTTCACCGACGTGGAACTGCCGGAAATGAGCGGACACACGCTGGCGGCCCAGCTGCGTGCCCATCAACCGCAACTGCGCGTGCTGTTCTGCTCGGGCTTCATCGGACGAGGCACCGAACTCGAACTCGGAACCGACGCCCAGGCCGCCTTCTTGCCAAAACCCTTCACGGGTGCGCAGGTCATGGCCAAGGTCGCAGAGCTGATGCAACGCGATGCGCTAATCTGAATTCACTCTTCCTCGACGGCCGAGTACTGGCGTGTGATCTCGCGCCGGATCTCGCTCGGAGGCGCGATCAAGGGTCGTACATGCATGCCGGTCGCACGTGATACCTTTTGCATGGCCGCCACGTCCGTTGGATCGTCCATGGCAACGTAGAGGATCTTCTCGCGATCCTCACCACGCCGGAAGTGCACGGGAATCAAGGTGAGCTCGGCGGCCAGCTCCGCCGGCACCAAGCTCAGAAGCTCGCGCGAAAAGTCCACGTGCGAAAGCGAAACCCATGCGACTGAAAGTTGATTGGACAGAACCTGGGTGAGGTCTAACTCCGAAACCACGCCCTGGCGAACCAAGATCTCGCCAAGGCGCACCTGCGACTGTTCCTGCTCGATCAGAGCCGCGTCGAGCTGTTCCTCGTCGACAAGCCCGGCCGCGAGCAAGAGGTGCCCGATGAGGCTGCGTTCGCTCATCCGAAGAAAAGTCTAGCACAGGGCAGCCGAGCGCCGCGCTACCCCGATCATCGGCCTATGCTCCGGTGTGGGACCTACTCCTTCCGAACCTCCAGGGAGCGCAGCAGCGCCACCGCGAAGCCTCGCGCCAGATTCGCTTCGAGCGCGAAGCCTGGAAGCTGCGAGAGGCGCCGGGGCAGCCTCTCCCACTGCAGCAGCGGGCGACAGAAGCGCGCCAACGCACTGCCCATTGGATCAGGAGGCAGGGCCCCCAGGACCTCCGCAGGGAACGGCCCGTAGCCCTCGCGCATGGCCCAATCGAGCGCGAGACGCGCCGCGCGCCCCATGCCGCAGTACGTCAGATGTTGCGCCACCCGCTCCGGGCGCAGCCCCTTGGCACGAGCGATTTCGCACAGATCCCGCGGCGCCTGGAAGGCCTCGCCGCGACTCTTGACGAAGTGCCCCACCACATGGGCAAACCCATCGAGGGGATCGGGCATCCACAGCGGTCCCGTATGCGCCCCATCGACCAGCGTGGCGCGCTCGAAGACCGCCGACGTCGGCAACCGAAAGGCTCCGCGCGTAAAGAGCCTGCGATGCAGGTCCAGGGGCAGCGGCCAGCGCGCGTGGCTCAGGGTGCACTCGCTTTGCAGCTCGTAGTTGATGTCGAAGCCGTTGCGAAGCAGCAGCGCCTGCGCCCGCCGATAGCAGGCATCTGGCACCAACAGGTCCACATCGGTGATGACGCGCTGCTCGGGCCGCTCGTAGACCTCCAGCTGCAGCCAGATGCCCTTCAGCGGCAGCGCTGGAATACCCGCCCCGTGCAGCAGCCGCGCACAATGGCCGAGCAGGTCGCGCCCGACGACATGGGCCACAAAGGCCCGCTCTGTCGCGCTCGCACCAAGCCCCTCACGGTTCACGCTCCTCGACGGGATTGCCGAGCTGACCGATGCGCTGGCTGAGGGAACGGCGCGCGTCATCGGCCGCCGCGCTCAGCTCGCCCCCGAGCTCCTTGGCCTCGCGCGTCTGGGCGATGCGCGTGACGTGGCCATAAAGCGTGTAATCGCCGATGGGCAGAAAGAAGAATGCGTAAAGCAGCGCCGAAAGGCCCAACATTTTTGCGGCGCTGCGCAGCATGAATCCGAGCACGGCGCCATGCTACCAGTGCCCCGGATGGAGCCAAGAAATCGGCAAGGCTACCCGGCCCGGAGCACAGCACGCTTCAGAACACCCGCTCGGGCACAAAGATGATGTCGCCCTTCTGCAGCACGAAGTCCGGCTCCTTGCCTTCCGAGATGCTGGACACCGGCACCTTGAAGCGCTCGAGCTGGCCGTCGACGCGACGGGTGATGATGGTGTTGTCCCCACTCGCCAGCGGCGTAAGGCCACCGGCCACACTGATAGCCTTGATCACGGTCATGTTGGGCGCCAGCGGGTAGCTGCCGGGCTTGTCCACAGCCCCCATCACCGACACTTGCCGGGACTGTTGCTCCAGGGGAAATACCGAAACGTGCGGGTCGCGCAGAATCTGCTTTTCGCGCAGGGCATCCTGCAGCACCAGCGCGATCTCGGTCGGCGAGAGAGTGGCCACGCTCACCAAACCGACGAGCGGAAAGTTGATGCGACCGTCGGCGTCGATTCGGTACTTGCCTGAAAGATCCTCCTGGCCGTAGACCGAGACCTCGAAGCTATCACCGGCGTCGAGCGTCGAGTCCGACAGGCCAGCAACCGTATTGGCTGCAGGTGTCGTCGAGCCGCCCGAGCAACTCGCCAGCACGAGAGCCAACCAGGTCCAACGGGCCCGGTAGGCAGACCCAGCACTCCTCGGGCAAACCGATTGCAGGCCAGGTCGAGACACGATCAGAGGAAGGCACGCACGCCGAACCACAGCTCGTAGCGCGTGTACTCGGCGGCGTCGGAGACTTGCATGGTCCCACCCGCGGTGTTCGCCACGTCGATCACGTAAACGAAATCGGTATCATTGCGCAGGTAGCCGAACTCACCGGTGATCGCGAACCAGTCGACAACCCGGTACTCACCCGAGAGGTTGGCTCGCCAGTGGATGTCCTCACGCGGACCGCCATTGAACTGATCGGCACGGTCATCGACGCCATAGTCCACGAATGCGACCTGCAGACTCGGCGTGATCACCCAGGCGCCGCCGAAGAGCAGCTGAAACTCCGTGCCGATGCGATCGAAGCGCGCGTAGTTGCCCTGGAAAGCCGAGCGGTACTCGCGGGCCAGCTTCAAATTCCAGGAAAAGTTGTCCTGGATACGCCAGCGGGACTGGGCCTCGGCCGAGACGCCCTCGAAGTCACCCTCATCGTCGTAAAAGCCGGCCGAGTAACCGCCCAACAGCGTGAAACCGAAGGAGGGCGTGAGCGCACCGTTGAGACCGAGGAGATTGTGGATCTGGGTGGAGCCGTTGCGCTCGGTGGCCAGATTCGCCGGCGTCGCCTCCCAGTCGTGGAAAATCAGGTTGCCACGCCAGATCAGCGAAGTTTTCGGCAGGAACTGCCAGCTGGTGTCAGCCAGAAAGCGATGCCGATCGCTGGAGTTGCCGTCGAACGCCCCGTCCTCGAAGATGTCGAAGCCGTAGGCGTAACCGAGACCACCACGCAGCAGCTCACCGCTGGAGTGCAGCTCGAAGCGCCCTCCGACCTCCAACTTGTCCCGACCAAAGCCGGGCGGATTGAAGGAGCTGCTCGCGGCAGGCGCGCCCGCATCCGCGAAGGGCTCGATCTCGCGGCTGAAGGTCTCGAAAAGTTCCAGCGCCACGAGCCGGCCGGCTCGATGCTTTAGGGAAAGATTCTGCGCCACACCGACATCGGTCCGCGCATCGGTCGCAAAATAGTGGCGCAAGCGGCCGCTGACACCGAAGCGAAACTCGGTGCGCTGCACCTCGCCCTGTAAGCGCTCTTTGGTGAGATTCGACAGGTAGAGATGGGGCGCCACTCGCAAGACGGCCGAGTTCGGATCGTCGCCGTCTTCACCAAGAAAGACGTTGCTGTCCCAGCCCACCTCCGCGCCCACCCCCGGGTGCAACTCGAAGTCGCCCAGCCGGATGCCGTGGCCCTCGGCTCGCTCGCGGTCCGCCAACCAGCGCTGCGCGCTCGCGCTGGATGCGCCGATGCACCAGATGGCGACAGCGGCGGTCACAAGTCTAAGTATTCGAAAGCCTACGCGCATGGTCCCGGATTTCGGTCCAAGGGGCCAATACAGCTCCCCCCGCGGTCTAGGTCATGGAGTCTTCGATTAGGCGGGGAACGAAGGCGTTACTCTACGCGGTACGTTCAGCTAATTCCACTAGCGGGCGGCGGGATGGTGGGCGTTCCGCTGTCGATCCCAGAATCCGACGTGGAACTGCCGGTGGGCGCTCCGCTTTCACCGATCGGTGGCTGCGACGGATCGCCCTCTGAGGTTGCCGACGCGGCGTCGACCTCTGTCGTCACCCTGGTCGTGCCAGTGTCGAAAAGGTCCTGTCCTACACACTGACTGGCCTCTTGGTCGAGAACCTGAAATTTCTGACGGAGCACGCTGAGCACGGTGTACTCGTGAAGCTGGCGCTCCGAGTCGGCGGCCTCTTTCAGACCCTCGAGACGCTCCTGGGCGTTGCGCAGGTTGGCGTTGATCTGCGTCAGCTTGTCGTTCAAACAAGTGGTCTTGATGATGTCGCCGTCATTGCGCGCCTCGTGCAGAAGCTGCGCGACGCGCTTGCTGAGAACAGTGCCGCGCTTGACGACTTCCTGCCCCTTCTGCACCTGCTCTTCCTTGCTGGTCGGCACAGGGTCGACCCCGGTCTCCTCCGGGTCGATCGCCCCTTGCTCCTGGGCTCCCGCCAGACCCGCCAGGGCGAGGCAAGCTACAAAAACTACCGCCTGTCTAAACGCTCTGCGCATCCAAGGCACCTCGGGACACTATTATAGGACACGCCCGGAGGCTGTCAATGTGAAGTAATGTCGCAGGCTTGGCGACGATTCGGGGTGACCTGGACGCATCAATTTTGAGGAGCGAAAACGAATGGGTAGGAGAAGACGACCGCCCCTCCCTCGGGCCCCGGATTGAAGCGGAAACGCTGCACCGCATTGGCCACGCAGGTGCCCACAGCCGATTCGCCGGTGGTGTTGGTGGTGACCTTGACGCCGGTGACGTTGCCGCGCGGCTGGATGGCGAACTCGATCGTGACTTTGCCGGCCAGGGTTGGATTGCGCCGCAGCTCCTTCTCGTAGCAGGCCCGGATGGCGCCGATGCGGCGCTTGATCATGGCCACCACCAGGTTGGCGTCGAAGTCACCGCTACCGCCGATGTCGCCGCCGGAGCCCACTTGGGTCTTGCCGCGGATGCGCCGCTCCTTGACCGCCTCCCCTTCGCCGCGGCTGGCGGTCGTGCCCTCGCCACGCGCCGCCAGCGTACCCAGGCCGCGCTGACCGCTGCCCGAACCCCCGCCCGCCCGCGTGCGCAGCGACCCCGCCGAGGACGAAGCCACGCCGACGCCGGAGGCGTTGGCCAGGATCTCCTCGGCGCTGCCGGTGACGGCGCCGCCAGCGAGCACGTCGGCCAGGGCTCCACCCGCCTCAGCGCTCAGCGCGCCGACGATCAGCGCCTCGGCCGCCTGCGCCGCCTCCTCGGCGATGCGGGCGCTCTTCTCGGCCACCTCGGCCTCCCGCTCCGAGTCGCTCTTGGAGGGGCTGTCGTCGCGGCTGGGTGCAGGCTCGGCCTCGGCCTCGGCCTCCTCCTCGCCCTCTTCCTCGGGAACTTCTTCCTCGGTCGGCTGCTCCTCCGGGGGCGGCGGTGGCTCGGCGAAGATCATCTCGGCCAGCTCCTCGGGCACCGCCGCCAGGCCCTCGTCGATCTTCCAGTCGGCGTTCTCCAGGTAGACCAGGAAGCCGAACATCACCATGAAGGTGAAGACCACGAATGCGGTGAACAGCCAGTCGATGCTGCGCACAAAGCCCGAGCGCGCGGCTGCCGGCAGCTGGGGCTTGGGTTGCACCGGCGGCGGATCGACGAATTGGAAGAGCAGCGTGGTGCCCGCGATCACGACCTTGCCGCGGGAGTTGTCGTTGAGCTTGACCTGGTGGTGACTGCCGGCATCGCGCGCAGCGCCGCTGCGCCGCAGCTGTTCGAGATCCTGTACGCCGCCCGGCAACCCCACGCGCCCGGTCATCGTGGGCGTGAAATTCAGGATGTAGTCCTGGCCAACGAGCTGGAAGACTTCGAAGCGAGCGGGCACACCCGGCCCGTGAACCACGAAATGGTTGCGCTCGGAGTTGCCGACCGTGACGGTCTCGCGCTTGCGGAGGATGCGTTCCTCGACGATCTTACCCCCCTGCAGAATGCCCACCCGCAACACCTTGGGGCCGCTGGGGGGCTTCACCTGAACGGCCTGCATCGCCATCGTCATGGCGCCAGGCTTGGTACCGCCGGGGCGGGTGGTGGGTGTCTCGCTGCTCATCTCGTCATCCGTTTGCGCGCCAAGTCGGGCCCACCGTCATTCAGGTCCCCCCAAGAGGGCGGTGCGAGAACCGAGAGTCTGAAACATGGGACTCGTGAAGCCGAGAAAAGTTCCGTCCCTGGGGACACGTTCCGAGTCGACAGTACACCCGCCCACGCCACTGGGTCCAGCCTTCGACGAGGGTCATGTTACCGCAGATCGGGGATCGGGGTGGCTCGCCATTCACGCTCTCATCCCATGCGCTCGCTCCGACACAGCCGCCGGCAAAGCAGTGCTGTAAGGTTGGACTCCCCGTCCCGCAAAAGGATCTGACAGCCGAACATTTTTTCCGGTCGGGCGGGCGCTACGCCGGACGCAGGTCGGCGTCGCGGACCATACGCTCGATGCGTTCCAGATCCCGCTCGAGGGCGCGCGCCCGTGCGCGCAGAAGCGAAAAAGCCGATAGCGCGAAAACCGCGGTCGTAAAACCAAGCGCGAAGGTGGCAGTGGCCTGACCCAAGCTACGGGTGGCCACGGCGCCCTGGCGCAGGGCTTCCAACGAGTCGCTGGCGCCGAAGGCCTGGGCCAGGTTTCCAATCACGCCGAAGAACGCCAGCGGCAGCGCCATGCGACCGAGGCCGCGCAAGAGGTCGAGATGGTCGAAGGCCATCCGGCGCTGCTCGAGGCGCAGGTTTTCGAGAGCCCCCTGGTCACCGTTGGCCGGCCCATGGCCCTTTGTCCCGGCCAACGCGAGCCGCGCCAGCTGTGCGCCCCAGGCCGGCTCACAGGCCCGGGCCAGCTGCAGCGCCAGCTGAGGGCGACCGGCCTCGAGGGCGGTCGCCAGCGCCTCGCAGAAGGTGGCCGTTTCCAGCGGAGCGCGCAGCAGCAATACGCGGGCCCGCAAAACGACCAGCCATAGCGTCGCTGCGGCCAGTGCCAGCTGCAGTACGATGACGACCCAGAAGAGCACGCGCGGGCCAGGGAAAACGCTAGAACGGGTCGCGGCGCACGGCGCGCACCACTTCGTTGATGAAGCTCGTCTGCAGCTCCATGACCTTGTAGCCAAGGTTCGAGCGGTTGAGGATGTAGAAGGCGTTGGGCTTTTGCACGCGGCCCTCGATCTTGATCTCCTCGAGCTGGATCACCTTGGGCTTGCGCCGCTGGGCCTGGGCCTCGACACCGGAAATCGACGGCGCCCCGAACGTGGCCGCCAGCACGAGCGCCGCGCAGAAAAGCAGCCACCCTCCCCGCTTCGCATCGTCTCGAACGGTCATTTTTCGGCCTCCATCTTGGCCTTGCGCGCGGCGCGCTCGGCTTCCTTACGCTTTTGCGCGGCCTCACGCTCGATGCGCTTTTTCTCCCGGTCGATCTGCCGCGTCACGTCCGCGATGAAGGCGGTCGAGGGGTCGTCGCGCCGCAACTTTGGGCCCATCTGGGTCCGATAGGTGGTCATCTCCGCAAGCGCTTTTTCGAGTGCCTGCAGCTGATTGAGGCCTGGAAATTTATCCCCCGCAGTCATGTACATCAGCCCCAGATTGAAGTGCGCCTCGGGCAGCTGGGACTGCATTTTCAGGGCCTTGTCGAAGCTGCGTTTGGCTTCCTTGTACTTGCCATTGGCGCGGTAGGCATCGCCGAGGTTGACGTGCGCTGCCACCTGGGTGGGCACCAGTCGCGCAACCGCCTGCAGTTCTTCGAGGGCCTGGGCGTAGTTGCCGGCGGCCATGTACTGCAGGCCCAGGGCAGTGCGCGCCTCGGCGTAATCCGGCCTGAGCTTGGCCGCCTGGCGATGGGAGGCCAGAGCCTGGGCGAGGCGACCGTTTTCCCGGTGCCGCTCGCCGATCAGGAAGTGCAACTCGGCGTTGTTACGGTCGATCTTGACTGCCTGCTCGAGGATCGAATCGGCCAGCTCGACGCGCCCTCGCTTCAGGCTCGCCTTGGCCAATGCGACCATTGCCGGCACGAAGCGCTCGTCCCGACGCAGCGCCTTGCGCGCAGCCTCCTCGGCCTGATCGACCCGATCGGCGGCCGTGAGGTTGTCGGCCAGGATTGCGCGCAGGTGCAGGTTGCGCTCCCACTTGTCGGCGATGGGCCGTGTGAAGTCGACGGCAGACTGGGGCTCGCCCTTGCGGATGCGTATGGTCGAGATGCCCTGTACGGCACGCTCGTAGTCCGGCTGCAGGCGCAGGGCCCGTTCGTAGTGGCTGACGGCCTTTTTGGCGTTGCCCTGGCGGTCGGCCACCACACCCAGGTTGTAGGCCGCCTCGTGGGAACGGGGATCGGCGGCCAACGCACGCTCGAAGGCGGCGCGGGCCTTCGGGTAGTCGCCTCGGGCGGCGGCCTCCAAGCCTTCTTGATATGCGCTCTTTGCCCCCGACTTCATCGCCGGGCGCTTGGGCAACTTGCGCCCGCTGTTGGCGTCGGCCGCTCCCCAGGGGCTGGGACCAGAGGGCGCCTTGACCTCGTACTCGCGGGTATCGACCGGACGTACCTTGCCCAGCTTCGGGCGGTAGTCCTTGGTCGAACCGACGGTCTTGCCTCCGGCCTGGCGTGCCACGCGCTTCTGGCGCTGATCCTCGGGGACCTCCTTGGCCAGGTTGTCCTCGTCGCCCCAGTCTTCTCCGCCGGAGCTGGCCTCGGAGTCGCCCCCCAGGGAACCGCTCTTGGAGCAGCCGACCGCGATGCACAGCAGGAGCGCCCAAGGCAGGGCACGCCCGCAGCCGAACTCAACCGCAATCATGCGCAGGCCCATCATCGCCCCCTCGAAAGCGGCGGCGGGGCGATCCCGGCCTCCAGCTCGAGCGTTTGCCCGCGCGGTGCGCGGCTGAACTCGCCAGGCTGGTAGGCCTGGAACGTAGAGTCCTGGGCCGCCGCCTGGGCCACGCACTCGGCGATGCGCTCGTCGCCGTAGGCGTTGATGCGATCGCTGGCCTCGCGCGTGTATTCGTCGTCGATGTTGCCGACGCGCGCCGCGCGCGACGCCAGTGCGTAGCGCGCCACCGCCAGGCATTCGATGGGACGCACTTTGGCATCCAGCACCTGACGAATCGCGTCCTCGACCTGGATCTTGATGTCGTCCTTGGCGTAGTCGGGCAGTCCGCGCATCTTCTTTTTCATGTCCGCCGGAACCACGAAGGGGGTGTTGAGTACCGCCCGCGCCAGCACTTCGTAGATGCGCCCCTGTTTGACGAAAGCCGCGATGGTCCAGGTGGGGCGCTTGAAGGGCGGGATCACGTTGTAGGCCTCGGCCTTGCCCTTGGCCTCGCGGCTGCCGTCCTCGATCTGGCGGGTCACGCCCTTGACGTAGGCGTCGAGCGTGGAGGGGCTGCCCGACTTGATGGCGAAATTCTCGAAGTCGCCGGACTTCTCGTCAACCAGCTTGAACTTCGCCTGGGCCGCATACTCGGCGGCGTAGGAGCCCGGTTTTTGACCAGAGCGCTGATAGGTACTGACCACGTCGGCCAGTGCCTTCTTGTACTCGCCCTGATTGCCCTGATTTTGGCGCGACTCGGCGATCCGGTACTGGGCCTGAACCAGCAGCTCGCCCGCATCGCTATCGTTACGGTACTGGGCGATGAAAGCACGCATCTCGGTGATGGCCTTGTTCCACTGCTTGAGCTTGAAGGCCATCTCGGCAACGCGATAGCGCGCCACCCGCTGCTCGTTTTTGTCCTTGAGCATGCCCGCGGCGCGCTCGTAGTACTCGGCGGCGCGCGCGTACTGCTGCTGATATTCGAGGATCTTGGCCGCGTTGATCAACGAACCCTCGCGCCACTCGACCATGCGCGGTTCCTTAGAGTCCTTGAAGCGCGGGGAGTCGGCCAGGGTGCGGTAGTTGTCCACTGCCCGGTCAAAGTCGAAGAAGCGATTGGAGTTGTAGCCGAGCCGGAAGTAGGCATTGCCGAGAATGGCGTCGAGCGCGGCCTGCTGCTCCGGCGTCTCGCCCTTCTTGGGGCCCACCTCGTCGATGATGCGCTGGTAGAGACGCCCGGCCGACTCGAAGCGACTGGTGCGCTCGAGGGCGATGGCCGCTTTCTCCAGGGCCAGCGGAGCCTGCTCGTGGTTGGGCTCTTCGTTGACGGCCTTGACCAGTTCGGTGGCAGCCGCTTCGTAGAGCTTGCGCGCTTCCTCGTCCTTGGCGGCTTCGGCGCGCTTGAAGATCTCCACCGCGTCACGGTAGCGCAGATTGGTCAGGTCGGAGCCCGCAACGCAGGCCGGTGATTCCTTGTTCTCGGGCTTCTTGCAGTCGACCTTGGCGATGGCCGTGCCGTCGGGGGAGAAGGTGCACTGGCGATCGCGCAGCTCGTCGCCCAGGCGCCGGACCTCTTCGTCCTGGCCCAGGGACACGGCCATGTTGCGCAGGTTCAGCCATGCCACCTGTCCGCTGGGGTCAGCCTTGGGCCCAGCGCAGTGCTCGACGAACTCGGAGTAGAAGCGATCGCGCGCCACGTCCCAGTAGCCGTAGAGGTAAAGCAGCAGGGTGTTGTTGTAGAAATAGGCCCCGCGCACCTTCTCGGTGTCCTGCTCGTCGCTGACGCGGGCCAGGTACAGCTCGCGGGCGCGCGCCAACTGCTGCAGCAGCGGCGGCAACTTCTGCGGCTGCACCCGCGGCGGCGTGCCACTCGCCGCTGGCGGCTCGGTGCGCACTTGAATCTCGCCACTGGCCTTCTTCTGCTCCACCAGGCGATGGACCGACTCGACCGCCAGGCGCGCCGAGATCGACAGGAAGCGGTCGTCGAGGTTGGAGTCGCGCACAGCGGCGTACTCGCGCCCCGCCTCTTCGTAGCTCTCCGACCAGTAGAGCGCGTCGGCCAGGTTGTAGTTGAGCTCGTAGGCCTGGGGGTTATTCGGGAAGCGCTTGATGTAGCCCCGGTAGGCCAGCGCCGCGAGCCCGTAGTCCTCCTGGGCCTGTTTGCACAGCTCGGGGTCCTGCTGCTCCACGCATTCACGGCGAACCCGCTGGGCGCGCTGGTGGTGGATGAGCGCCGTGTTGATCAAGGCATCCTGGGCCAGCTGCTCGGCACGGCGTTGCTCCTTGGGGTGGTCCTTGTTGGCCTCCCACCAGGTGCTGCCCTCGCCGAAGTTGCTGAGCTTGGCGCGCGCGGCGATGGCCTCGGCCTGCTCGTTGTGGCGCACGTGGGCCGCGGCCACCATGTTCTGGACCTCGGGCGCCTGCGGATCGAGGGGCCAACGCGACAGGGCCAGACGCCAGACCTGGACCGCCTCGGGGTACTTGGCTTCGTCGAAGAAGACATAACCCAGGCGGAAGTAAATTTCGGAGGTCCAGGGCCGGTCCTGGGGCATCAGGGTCGCGTTTTGAACGCGCTCGAAACCCGTGGGCAGGCCCTCGTTGGGATCGGTGATCTGGTTTTCGTTCCAGTCGTCGTAGGCGAAGGCGATGGCCAGGTACTGGATCGCTTCCTCGCGCAGCTCCGAGCCCTTGCCCGTGCGCTTGCGCTCCTCGTCAGACCAGTCGACCAGCTTCCAGAAGTGTTCGATGGCCTCCGGGTAGCGGCTGGCCCGATAGTAGGTCCAGGCCACCTTGTAGAGCGCCAGGTTGAAGTTGCGGTCGTCCTTGCGCTCGAGCACCTTGCTATAGGCGCTGACGGCCTTGTCCAGGCCGTGGGGCGTGAAGTCGAAGTCGAAGTGGTATTCCCCGATGCGCAACCAGGACTCGGCCCAGAACTTCGAGTTCTGCGCGATCGGCTGACAGTCGGCGAAGGGGTCGTCGAAGGGGCTGGGTTGGTCGGGCGCGCCCTTGCCGTCCATGGTCAACGACGGGTGTTCCTTTTCGAGTTCCGCACGCTCGGCTTCCTCCTCGCTCTGCTCCTTCTCGGCTTCCGGCTCGTAGGCCGTGTACTGGAAGCGGTTGCCGCAGACCAGGTTGAGCCAGGCGACCCGTGCGAGCTCGGTTTGCCCCATTTCGTTGTGGCAATAGCCGATCAGGTAGAAGGCCCCATCGAGCTTGTCGTAGTCGGGAAAGTTCTCGGCGATGCGCTTGTAGAGCCCGATGGTGGCGCTGAAGTCCTTGCTGGGCTCGTCGAGCCCGTCCATGGACTCGCCGGTGTCGAGGCGGCGGTCACGCTCGGTCAGGTAGTCGTTGGCCTCGCGCTGCTGGGCGATGGCGTCGCGCTCAAAGTAGAGTTCACCCAGCCGAAACATGGCGTCCGGCGTGTAGGTGGGATCGTCAGGGTACTTCTCGATGAAGCGTTCGAAGAGTTCGATGGCCGATAGCCGCGCCTGGTCCTCGAGCTTTTCCTCGACGTCGATTTGGCCGCCGTAGGTGCGCTCGCGATCGCGCCGCTGGCGGCGGTACTCGCGCTGCAAAAGCGCGCCCATGGTCTGGCGGTAGACCTCACCCATGCGCGAGAAGCGGTCGAGTTCGGCCTCCAGTTCGCGCAGGGCGCGCACCTCCTGCTGCGTGGGCGGAGGACGGTCGTCGACGATGCGCCGGTCGGTGGTGTCGAGAAACGAGGGTAGCTTGACGTTGGCATCCCAGGCCGGCCCATCCGCAGCCTGCTCGGCCGGCTGTGCGGGCTCAGACTCGGGCGCCGGTGGCGCAGCCTCTTCAGCCCACGCTGGCGCCGCGACGACCAGCACCCCGACCAGTGCGAGACAAAACCCGCTCCACGCCGCGCACCTCATTGGGGCGCCTCCTGATCCATGATCTCACGCATTTCGTCGTCCAGCGCCTTCAGCGTCCGGGCCCGTTCGCGAGTCAGCATTTCCGCGCGCATGCGATGCTCTTCGCGCAGCGCCCAGGCGACGTCGATCTCGCCCACGTCGGCGCGCAATACCAGGGTGTAGAAGCGGTCGCGCACGGCCTTGAAATTGGCGTGGGCGATGGCGCCGATCACTTCCTCGGACTCGCCGTCGAGCTCGCCCAGACGCGTGCGATAGCCCTCGAGCTTGGCGCGCTCCTCGTCGAGAACCAGGCGCATACGCCCTACCCGTTCCTCGACCACCTGGCGCACGTCGGCGTCGTGGCGGTCGAGCTTGTCGCCGACCACGGCGGCGCGCCGGAAGGCGGCATCCACGCGCGCGTCGGTGCGCACACCGAGCGAGGCCATCATCTGGCGTTCGCGCGCCAGCACGTCGGCGTACTCCTGCCGCAGCTGTTCCTCGCGCGCGAAGTCCTCGTCGCCGACGCCCACCTGCAGCTTGCCGCTCTCGAGCTGCACCTCCAGTTCCGTGATGCGCTTGCGATACTCGCTGATGGCGGCTTCGTGGGTGGCCAGCTCGGAGCGCAGCCCCTCGGCATCGTCGCTGGTGCGCCCACCCAGGGTGTCGGCCAGGAAGCGTTCGGCCGCCGTGATGCGCGCTTCCATGCCCGTGAGCTCCACCTTCATGCGGCTGAGTGTCTTTTCCTGCTCTACGAATTGGCGCAGCGAGCGCATGCGACGGCCCTGCATGTCCTCCTGCTTTGCGGGCAGGCCTCCAAGGTGCGCCTCCAGCTTGCGGCGGCGGCTGCGCAGCGCGCTGAGTTCACTGTTGCTGATCGAACCGGCCGCCTTTTCGTCGACGGCGTTGAGCTCCTTGCGCACCTTGCTCAGACGGTTGCGCAGCCCGGTGTTGCGCTCGCGGTGATGGCGCAGGTCGCGAAAAACGTTGACCGGATCGCCAGCCGACAGCGCCGCGTTGAGGCGATTGGCAATGCTTTCGGTCTCGTTGACCAGCTGGCGCGCGCGCGCCAGGTCGCCCAAAGCCTCCATCGCCCGCTCCATGTCGCCCTCGGTGCTGGCCCAGCGCATGGCCAGCGGCGGCAGGAAGGTGCTGGCATCAAAGGCATCCAGGTTGTCTCGCACCAGCTGCCGAAAGTAGGCCTGGGTGTCGGTGTGGCGCGCCAGCACCGCGTCGAGCTGCTCGCGCACGGGGCCGAATTGGCTGGAGACCTCGCGGAAGACCGCTGTCGACTCGTCGAAGCGGCCGTTTCGCAGCAGCAGGTTGCCCCGAAGGATCTTGCCGTCCGGAATGTGACGGCTATCGGGAACCGCCACGCTCAGCACCTCCAGCGCGCGCTCGGCGCGGGTGGAGTCGCCCATGCGGATGTAGGCCCAGGCGATCTCGAAGAGCGCGGTATCGAAAACCTCCGAGGTGCGCGGGACGGTCTGGTAAGACTCGATGGCCTGGGGGACGCGGTCGCGCTCGTAGTGCAAGCGACCGATGCCGAGGCGCGCCAGGTCCGCCACGCGCGCGCCGTCCCGATCGCTGGGCTTTTTGCCGAGCACCTCGCGGAAGGATGCGATGGCCGGGTCGAGCTGCCCCCGCAGGGTGTCGATGACGCCGATGAAGTAGCGCGACTGGGCGAAGTAGGGAGAGTCCTTGCCCACCGAGGAGAAGGCCACGCGCGCCGCATCGAGCTTCGATTGATCGACGCTCGCGGCGGTCACGGTGCCGTCGGCAGCTTCGGCATCGCGAATGCCCAGGCTGTAGAGATACTTGGCGCGAAAATAGTTGGTCGCCGCCTCGATTTCAGACGGCGGCAGCGCGTTGAGACGATCGAAATAGGCGTCGACCCCCTCGTAATCGCGGATGTGGATGGCGATTTCGATCAGCCGGCCCAGCGAGCGCGAGAGGTAGCTGCCGAAGCCGGGGCGCCCGGCGCTGTCGATCACTTTGCGGTAGGCGCTGCGCGCTCCGAGGTAATCGCCAGCGTGGAAGAGGGACTCGCCAAGCAAAAAGAGTGCGTCGGGGTAGGCGCGGTGGTCGCTGTGGCGCTCGACGATGTCAGTAAAAATCACGCTGGCGCGCAGGTAGTCCTGCAGGCGAAAGAAGAGCTCGCCATCGGTCAAGCGCTCTTCGACGTAGGTGGGGCTGCGCACGTCCGACGTACGCAGCGGGACCTTGCGCAGCGACTCGACGTCGGCTTCGATGTCGGTCAGCTGCCGGTTCGCACGCGAAAGGTCCTGCGCGTGCAGCGGCGCGGCCACAGCCAGCAGCACGAGCGACGATACCGCATGCAGCCAGCGCGGCTGCCTCGACATCACTCGCCTCCCTCTCCGCTATCCTGGGAAGCCTCCGGCGAGTCCGGCGTGTCGACGCGCTCGACGAAGCTGACCGCAGGACGCTCCTCCAGCGGCGCCGTGGGCCCGCCCTTTTCGAAGCCCACCACCTTGAGCGTGGTGAGTTTGCCTTCCGGAGCCGTGAACGTGTAGCTCGAACTCACCTTGAATCGGTAGCCCTTCAGGTACGAGAAAATGCCGTAGCCATGACCGCGATATTCCAGCTGCACCGTCAACGTGTGTTCGCCGGGCACGATGCTGCCATTGTAGATGTCGAAGCCGTCGCCGCCGCCGAGCCCACCCTCTTCGTCGGCCTTGTTGAAGATGGGCGCGCCGTCGAGGGCGTACACGACTTTGACCAGGCGATAGGAGCTGCCCATCTTGTCCTGATGCACGATGCGCGCCTGGCCGCCGGCCACCACGCCGCGCAAGACAGTCTCGGCCAGCAGGGCCAGCCGCGCCTTGGAGCGAAAGATCTGCTCCTTGAGCTCGTTGACCCGCTGCTCCAGATCGCGCAGACGTACGCTGTAGGTGCCGGCATCGACCTCGGCCGTGTTGACGGTTTGGTCTCCCGAAGCCGCGGCTTCACCCCCCTCCGCTTCACCCGCGGCGGGCCCCGCGGCCGCTTCACTTTCGGAGCCGGCTTCAGCGCCGGCTTCAGCGCCGGCCGAGACCCCCTTCTCCGAGCCGGAAAGCGAAAGGCTGCCGCCGGCCGACCCGCTCTCCTGCGCCCAGCCGCCCCCAGCGAAGGCAAGCACAACTACGACAGACAAGGACGTGGCCAGTAGTCTGCGCATCCAGCGTCTTCCTTTTCTCGGCAGCCCTCGGACCGCCGCGATCGCGCAAATTCAAGTTCTCGGGTTTATACCAAGTGACCCCAGGCCAGGCAATGCGACGCCTCCAGGCCCGCTGCGTAAACCCATGAAATATCATTGGATTGTCGTGGGCCGACAGGCGCCTTTCGGCGCCAGTGGAGGCGCTCTGCGGCAATGTACGGAAAAGTCCGACATTCTCTCTGACACGCGTTAGGCTTGTGAATCGCCATCGCGCGAGCCGAGTTCGAGATCCAGTGCGGCCCCTCGATCGTCCCAACGATGACCGGCCCCACTTCGTTCCGGCCCGCGTTCCGAGAACCTTCGGAGACACCGTGACCGGGTATGACACTAGCGAAGCCAGCGACGAAGAGCTGCTGGGTCGATACCAATCCGGAGACTCGCGAGCGTTCGGAGCCCTGCTCATGCGATACCGCACCCCCCTCTACAACTACATTCTGCGCTCGGTACGCGACGCCGACACCGCCGCTGATCTGTTGCAGGATGCCTTTACGCGGGTCATCCGGCGCTCCGACACCTTCAACCACGACTCAAAATTTTCCACCTGGCTGTACTCCATCACTCGCAATCTCTGCATCGACCACCAGCGTAAGATGAAGTTCCGCAGACACGCATCCCTGGACGCTGGCGGTGTTGGCAACGGCACCGACGGGGCGCCGCTGGTGGAGCGCGTGGCCCACGGGGCGCCAGGAACCGAGCGCCAGGCCCACTCGTCGGCCCTACGAGAGCGCGTGGGCGCGGCGGTGGACGCCCTGCCGGAAGAGCAGCGCGAGGTTTTCGTGCTGCGCCAACTGCAGCAGATGCCCTTTGCAGAGATCGCCCGCGTCGTGGGCGTACCCGAAAACACCGTCAAGAGCCGGATGCGCTACGCTCTGGAGCGCCTGAAGGGCGCACTCTCCGACCTCGAGGAGCACGCCCGCACGGGCGCCTGAAGGCAGGACCGAGATTCCGATGAACTGCAGCCAGTGCGAACCGATGCTGATCGACCTGCTCGACGACGAAGCGGGTTCGGACGCGCTGAGTTCGGCGCGCCAGCACGTGGCCGGCTGCGGCAGCTGCGGCCGCAGCCTCGATACCATGCGCGCGGCGCTTGGCCTGGCCGAGGCGCTGCCCGTGTATGAACCACCCCAGGCCGTGTCGGCGCGGCTTCTGCAGCTGGCCGAGCAACACGCTGGCGCCGGGCTGCCGGTGGTGGCCGCAAACGCCAGTGGGGCGGCGGCCGAGCCGTCGCGCAGCCTGTGGCAGTCGTGGCTGACCTTTATCGGACGCTTCACCATGGCGCCCCAGGTAGGCATGGTGACGATCACGATGCTGGTGGTCGCCGTGGGCCTGTGGTCGGTGCCCAAGCTCTCGCGCGAACCCACGGTCGCTGGCGGCACGGTGATCAATCCCGAGATCGGATCCGAAGCGGCCCCCTCGGCAGGCGTGGAGCCGGCTGCTCCCCTGGATTTGCAGGTGGACCTCAACCGCGCGCGAATCCGTCGCAAGGGCGATCTCGCCGCTGCCCCGCCCGCGGCCGTGGAGGCCGTGATCGAACGCCCCGAGCCCGCCGACGAGGAGGCCACCGAGGCGCTCGACCATGGCCTGGCAGCGCGTCCGGCGCGCGGCGCGGGCGAAGCCGACGAGCTGGATCTGGACAACCTCGAGGATGTGTTCGCGCCCGCGAAGGGCGCCGAGGCGATGGCGAGCGCCGGCAGCCCGGAAGTCCAGGGGCGTGGCAGCCTGGGCAACGCGGAAGGCGAAACCGCCGCCCAGGCCTTGACCGACACCGCTGGCGTGGCCGACGCACCAGCTGCAGTAGCCGAGCCGGCCCCTCGAGAGGCTGAAGGCTTCGCCCCCGCGCCCAAGGCGCGTGCCGCCGCGCCGACCCGCGTGCACAAGTCCAAGCGGGCGAGTGCGGCAGCGAGCGATCCTGTCGCCCTGGCAACGCGTGCGCGCGCTGCGGCCTCGAGCGGAGGCTGCTCCGCCGCGTTGCCGCTCTACCGGCAGGCACTGCAGGGCGGGTTGCCGTCGGACCTGGAGGGCGCGCTGCTGATCGAGCTGGCCGCCTGCCAGCAGCAGCTGGGGCGCATCGACAGCGCGCGCGCCCTGCTCTTGCGCGCCCGCAACATCCCCAGCGCCGCAGCCCGCGCCCGCGCTGCGCTGCAAGCGCTGCCCGCCGAAACGCCCGCCACCCAGGAGTAGGTAGGCCGCGCCCGAGCGCAGGTGCTACAACGCGGCCGTGGCCACCCGCATCCTCATCGTCGACGACGAAAAGAACATCCGTCGCAGCCTGTGCATGGTGCTCGAAGGCGCCGGCCATGAGGTGGTCGAGGCCACCACCGCCGAAGCCGCCCTCGAGATCCTCGGAGACACCGCGGGCGCCGGCAGCGCCGAGGGCGAGGTGGATCTGGTGGTGCTCGACGTACGCCTGCCCGGCATGAGCGGCATCGATGCGCTGGCCGAGATCAAGCGCCGCGCCGGCTCCCAGTGGCTGCCGGTGATCATGATCTCCGGTCACGCTTCGCTGGCCGAGGCCGTGCACTCAGTGCAGTTGGGGGCCGCCGATTTTCTCGAAAAGCCCCTGGACCGCGAGCGCGTGCTGATCACGGTCCACAACGCGCTCGAGCGCCACAAGCTGCACAGCGAGCTGTCGCGGCTGCGTTCGGAGGTGGCCGAGCGCTACCAGATGATCGGCGAGACGAAGGTCATGCGCGAACTCTATGCGCAGATCGAAAAGGTGGCGCCCACCAAGGGGCGCGTGCTGATCACGGGCGAGAGCGGCACCGGCAAGGAGTTGATCGCGCGCGCCGTCCACCGCCTGAGCGACCGCAAGAACGCGCCTTTCGTAATGCTCAACTGCGCCGCGATCCCGGCCGACCTGATCGAGAGCGAACTCTTCGGCCACGAACGGGGCGCCTTCACCGGCGCCAACGCCCGCAAGAAGGGCATGTTCGAGCTGGCCGACGGCGGCACCCTCTTGCTCGACGAGATCGGGGATATGAGCCTGGGCGCCCAGGCCAAGGTGCTCAGGGCGCTGCAGAGCGGCGAGATTTCGCGCGTCGGCAGCGAGCGCACCATCGCGGTGGATGTGCGCGTGCTGGCGGCCACCAACAAGGATCTGGAAGCGGCCGTCGCCGCCAACGAGTTTCGTGACGACCTCTATTTTAGACTCAACGTGGTGCCGCTGCGCTCGCCCCCCCTGGCCGAACGCGTGGATGACATTCCGGCCCTGGCGCGCTCTTTCTTGAAGCACTTCTGCCGCGAGTACGGCGGACGCGAAAAAGAAGCCGAGCCGGAGGTCTTCGAGCAACTCCAGGCGCGAGCCTGGCCCGGCAACGTGCGCGAGCTTCGCAACGTGGTCGAACGCATGGTGATCCTCAGCGGCGCGCGCATCACCGCCGCCGACGTGCCGCGCGACAACCTGGGCGCCGTCACCGGCGCCCACGCTCCGGTCGAGGTGCAGGCCGCGGCCGCCGATGGCTTCGTCGTGCCGCTGGCCGAGGGCGAGCGCCCTAGCCTGCGCGACTTCCGCGACCGCGCCGAGAGCGAGTACATCCGCAGCACGCTCGAAGCCTGCCTGTGGAATATCTCGAAGACCGCCGGCGAGCTGGGCATCGAGCGCACCAACCTGCACAAGAAGATGCGGGCCTTTGGCATCAAGCGCGCCTGACGCGCTTCGAGGGTGACGCCAGACCTCAGGCGTCGATCTCGAGGCGCTTCATCTTGCGCCAGAGCGTGGTCGGGCTCAGGCCCAGGATCTCGGCGGCCCGCTCGCGGCTGCCCTCGCCCTGGGCCAGCGCCTGCTCGATGGCTTCGGTCTCGGCGCGCTCCACCACGTCCTGCATGCGCAGGGAGCGTTCGCCGGGCTGCAAGCCGATGGGCGGCCCGTCGAAGGGCACGATGTCCTCGCGCCGCAGGAGGCCTTCGTCGGCCAGCGCCACCCCCTGCTCGATCATGTTCTCGAGCTCGCGCACGTTGCCCTTGAAGGGGTAGTCCAGCAGGTAGTCGATCACGCCCTCGCCCGGCGTCACCTTGCGCCCCATCTTGGCGCAGGCCTTGTCCAGGAAGTGCTGCACCAACCCCGGGATGTCCTCGCGGCGGTCGCGCAGGGGCGGCAGCACGAAGCGGGCCACGTTCAGGCGGTAGTAGAGATCCTCGCGGAAGCGCTTGTCGCGGATGGCCTCCTGCAAGTCCTGGTTTGTAGCGGCGATGATACGGATGTCCACGCGCAGGATGCGATTGTCACCCAGGCGGCGGATCTCGCCCTCCTGAATCGCGCGCAGCAGCTTCGCCTGGAACGAGACCGGCGTCTCGGCCACTTCATCGAAGAAGAAGGTGCCGCCGTTGGCCTCCTCGAAGAGACCGCGCCGGGTGCTGACAGCTCCGGTAAACGCACCGCGCACATGGCCGAAGAGCTCGCTCTCCAGCAGGGTCTCGCTGACGGCGGCGCAGTTGACGGTCACGAAGGGGCGGTCGGCGCGCTGGGAGTTGGCGTGGATGGCCTTGGCCACCAGCTCCTTGCCGGTGCCACTCTCGCCCGTGATCAGCACGGTGGCGTCGGTCGGGGCGATGCGCACGATGCGGCCGAGCACGTCGCGCACCGCCCGCGAGCGTCCGATGATGTTCTCGAAGCGGTAGCGCTCTCGGAACTCGGCCGCCATCAGGGTCACATCCCGCGCCAGGTTGCGCTTTTCCAGGGCGCGGCTGACGCGCACCAGCAGCTCCTGCTCGCCAAAGGGCTTTTGGATGTAGTCGTGGGCGCCCAGGCGCATGGCCTCCACGGCGCTCTCGATGGTGCCGTAGGCGGTCATCACGATGACCTCTGTCAAAGGTGATACATCCTTGACGTGCCGCAGCACCGCGATGCCGTCGGTCGCCCCCATCTTCAGGTCGGTCAGCACCAGGTCGTAGGAATCGGCGGCGACCATGTCGCGGGCGTGGTCGCCGTCGCGGGCCTCGCTCACGTCATGCCCTGCCTCGCTGAGCATCAGCGAGAGGGTGGTGCGCATATTGCGCTGGTCGTCGACAACGAGAACCTTGCCCATGCCGCTTCGGCAACCCCGTAATACCGACCCCAAACACCGGTGGGTCGGTACTGGGGGAATTGATCCCAGAGACTGGTCGCCGATGCAAGCCAAAGCGGCCATCAGAGCGTTGACCCTTTGTGCCAGGGCGGCGCGGACCCTGGCCCCGAGGCACGGGATCGAGGCCACCAGATGCCCGCTGGCCCACCCGCTGGTAGCCCTTCACCCCCGCTCCTTCCCCGCTCGGCCTCGAAAGTCTCGGGCGTGCGAGGGGATCGAAACGCGGTTCCGGTCGTGACATCTTTTGCTCGCTGCGCCGTGGGACGCGGTGGAGACGGGTCGGCGGGGCTGAACTCCTGCTGACCGCTGCGTCAGACCAGTGTGATCTGTCCAGCCTGCTCCCGGGCGCGTCCACTGCTCAGGAGCACCAGGACACCGCGCTCGAACTCACCTGCGATGCGCTCGGTGACGCGCTGGATGCCGAAGACTCCTGCCATCTCGCGGACGAGGTCGGCGCCGAGCATGCCGAGGTTACGCTCCAGGACGAAGGCCGCGGCGTTGGCCATTTCGTGCGACGCGATCTCTTCGGCCTTGCGGATCGTGTCGGGTGAGGAGCCGGGGACCCGGAAGCATTGCCAGTTCGAGGCGTCGACGTCGGGATGCCAGATGAACTCGTCCTCGATGCGAACCTCGACCGTGCGGAGCACGGAGTCGAGACGCTGCATGACACGCTTGGTGGCCCGCTCGAGGCTGTAGGGAGCCATGATGCGGCGGGCCAGGAGCTTGCGATGGATGGGGCCTTCGGCCCTGACGGCGGCAGCGATGCAGCCTGCGATCTCGGCGGTCGCCTTCGGGCTGTAGAACCGATTGGAGTCGCCGAGGAAAGCCGGGAGTTCGGCCAGTTCGTAGGTCCGAAGGTGCTCCGGTGGCTCGCTCGCCCGGCGCGCTGCGGCGGCCGGAAGTGGATGGTAGCTGGCGCGCGTCTCCGCGACGCCCTGGGCTGCGGCCAGGGGATCTTCCTCGGCGGCGACCGGTGCGTTGGTGCCGGTGAGCGTGCGCTCTTCCTTGCGGGAGATCTGCTGCAGCTCGACGAGCCTCCTGTGCACCGCGTCGATGGCGGCCTCGGCGTCGTACCAGAAGTCGGTCGACCAGATTCGCAGCAGCGTCCATCCGAGGGACTCGAGCACGCCCTGCCGCAAGCGATCGCGGTCCCGGGCCGTGTGGGCACTGTGGTAGTAGGCGCCGTCGCACTCGACCCCCGCCAGGTAGCGGCCCGCGTGATCCGGGTCCCGCACCGCGAGATCGATACGGTAGCCCGAGCAGCCCACCTGGGCGTCCACGTCCCAGCCGCGCGCACTGAGCATGGCGTGGACCTGCTTCTCGAAGGGGGAGTCGAAGTCCGCGCCCGGTTCGACGACCGTGGCCTGCGCAATGGCCTTGGGACCGCGCTCGGCGTAGTCGAGGAAGTGCCGCAGGTGGTGAGCGCCGGTGGCGCGAGTGCGACGCAGGTCGATCTGGTCGGCCCGAAGCGTGGAAAACACGATGAGCTGCTGGCGGGCGCGCGTGACGGCGACGTTGAGACGGCGCTCGCCGCCCTCGCGGTTCAGCGGCCCGAAGTTCATCGAAATCTTCCCCGCCTGATTTGGGCCATAGCCGACCGAGAAGAGAATCACGTCGCGTTCGTCGCCCTGGACGCTCTCGAGATTCTTGACGAAGAGATGCTCGCGCACGACCTCACCGAAATAGGGTTCGATCTCGGGGTGCTTGCGCCGCGCTTCGTCCAGCAGGGTGTCGATCAGGGACATCTGGGCTTGACTGAAAGTGACGACGCCGATCGAGCGTGTGCGCTCCCGTGGGTCGCGCAGGCGCCGAACGACCTCGTGGACCAGCACCTCGGCTTCGCGCTTGTTGTGGCGGTTGGTGCCGCTCTCGTACACGCCGTCGGGCACGGCGACATGGGAGACGCCCATCACGTGACGGCGATCGTCGGCTGACGGGAAGGTGAAGAGGCGGTTGTCGTAGTAGTGGTGATTGCTGAAGGCGATCAGGGTCTCGTGCTGGCTGCGGTAGTGCCACTTCAGGGACTGCTCGGGAAGTTGGGCGGCCAGGCACTCGTCGAGGATGCTCTCCAGCTCCTCCACGCTGTCTTCGGCGACCTTTTCGTCCTCGTCCATGTCGTGGCTGCGACCGAAGAAATTTGTCGGAGGAAGCTGCTTGCTGTCTCCCACCACGATCAGCTGCCTGCCGCGGGCGATGGCGCCAATCGCGTCGGGTACGGGGATCTGCGAAGCTTCGTCGAAGACCACCAGGTCAAAGGGTGGCTGCTTTGGGTCGAGGTACTGGGCCACCGACAGCGGGCTCATCAGCAGGCAGGGCTTGAGGCGGCGCAGCAGTGTCGGGATCTGCTCGAAGAGCTTTCGAATCGGCAGGTGCCGCCGCTGCTTCTGGAGCTCGCGCCTCAGCACCCCCATCTCGCCGCCGGTCCCCCCGCTCCTGGGAAGTCGCGTGGTCAGCCGCCCGGCGACGTGCGCTCCGCCTGCGGCGATGAAGCGTCTGTCCAGCGAAGCGAAGCGGTCGATCCGGTCGGCACGCTGGCGGCCCGAAAAGCTCGAGAGAACCGGTTCGTCCCTCACCGTGGCGTTGACCCAGGCTGTGTGGAAGCTGCGTCGGAGGCTGGGAATGGCCCGCTCGGGCGCGAGCATTCCCGACAGCAGCGCCTGCGAGAGACCTTCGAGTCCCCGAGCCCGGGCGTTGGCCTGCTCGGTGCGCAGGTGGGTCATCTCGCGCAACAGCTGCGGGCGATCGGACCAGGATCGAAGGACCGAGGTGGCCCGTTCGAAGAAGCCAGCGTCCGCGCCGAAAGCCCCGTCGGCGTCGGCCTCGAGGGTCTGAAGCAGGCCGTCGCGCGCGGCGGCGAAGGCATCCCAGGCCCGTGCATACCGGCCCAGTCCTGCGCGCGCCGCCTCCGCCCCGGGTTCGTCATCGCCCTCACGCGACGCCAGCAGGCTGATGCGCTCGATCACCGGTCGGGGCAGCTCGGCTGCGCGAAGGCGCGAGCGGAGCTCGACCGCGGAGACGGCGTGGTCGTGCACGCGCTCCCAGCTCGCTCCCTCGGCCACCAGCACGGGGCCCGTCCAGGCCTGCACCGCAGGGGCGGCGCGCTGCACCTCCTCGAGCAGGCGTCGCGACTCGAGGGCCTGTTCGAGGTCCCCCAGGATGCTGCCCGCTGACGGCAGCTTCGCCGCCCTCAGGACTCGGCGCAGGGTCGCGCGAGCGCCCCAGAGCATGACGAAGGCGAGCAGGAAAAACGACGCGCCCCAGCGCCGGTAGCGTGCGAGCAGGCCCTGGAGGTCGAGATCGAAGAGCGCCTGGTCCCAGCGCTTCGCCAGGTCCGTCGTCAGGGCGGCGGAACGTCCCCCCGCCGCGGCGAGCGTCTGTAGCTGTGTACCCGCGGCTTCCACGTCGGCCTCGCGCAGTAGCGCGAGTCGAGGGCGCGATGATCGGACCACCGCAGAAGCCACCGCCGCCACGGCAGCGAGCTGCTTCGACGTGTCCAGTACGATCCCGTCGAGGGCCAGCCGGCTCGCATCGGCCGCGGCCTCGCGCAGCTCCTTCAGTGCCGCCAGTGCCGTCGCACACTGGCGCGGCAAGCTTTGCACCAGCGCCGGATCGAAGCTGCGCAGGTGACTGGCAGTGAACGGGTGGGTCGCGGGGTCTCCAACCTCTGCGAGCGCCGTGTTCAGGGCCTCAACGAGCGACTCGAGCTGTCGCAGTCGGTCCCTGGTGAGGCTCGCGGGTGAGCCCAGGTCCAGCTGAAGTTGCGGCACGTCTCTCAAGCCAGCGAGCTGGGACATGCCGGTGAAGGCACTGTAGCCCTGGGGTCGCGGACGGTGCAGCGCATCGAGGTAGCCGTTGAGTTCCTCGGCCTCGGCCGCGAGCTCGGTCGTGAGCTGCCCCCAGTCCTCGCCGGCGCGTTGCGGTTCCCGTTCGAGGGTGGCGCCGAGCTGTTCGAGCACGGCCTTCTTGCGGGCCTTGTTCGAGTGGAGCTCGAGACAGAAATCGCCGAGCCCGACCTGGGCCAGGCGGCGATGCACCACATCGAGCGCAGCCATCTTCTCCGAGACGAAGAGCACAGACCTGCCCTGTGCGAGGCTCGCGGCCACGAGGTTGGTGATGGTCTGGGACTTGCCGGTGCCGGGCGGGCCCTGCAGCACAAAGGTCTTGCCTTCCCGGGCGGCCTCGATCGCGGCGAGCTGGCTCGAGTCGGCGTCCTTGGGGCACGGGAAGTCGCTCAGGTCGAGCTTCGTATCCAGCTCTTGCTCTGCCGGGAAAGGGCCCTGATCCGGAAAGGCGGCCTTCGCACCCCGGGCCAGATGCCGCACCACCTCGCTCTCCAGCATGTGATGGGCATTGGCGCCGAGGTCCCGCCACATCAGCAACTTGCTGAAGCTGAACTGACCCAGCACCACCTCGCTCTTCACCTCCCAGCGACGCATGCCCCGGATTGCCTGCCGCACGTGGTTGAGGATCAGGGGCACGTCCAGGCCCGCATCATCGGCGGGCAGGTCGCCCGAGAGTTCTGGAATATCGATGCCGAAGTCCTGCTTCAACTTCTCGATCAGGGTCGTGTTGAAGAGTGACTCCTCGTCGGCCAAGCGAAGCCGGTAGTGCTCGCGTGCGCTCTTGCGGTGCAGCTCCACCGGCAGCAGTAGCAGTGGGGCCAGGCGCTCCTGCTGGCTCGAGTCGGCCTCATACCAGCAGAGTATTCCGAGCCCGATGAAGATGGTCTGGACGCCACCTTCCTCCAGACTCTCGCGTCCGGCACGCGCCAGCGCTTTGAGGCGCTGGTCGAGCCCGTCCTCGTCCAGGTGCGTGAACAACTCTCCGTTTTCGAGCCCCTTGCGGGTCAGCTCGGCGAGCGGATCCCCTCCCGTGTGCGCCCTGAAGATCTCCGCGCTGCGGGGATCCTGGTCGGAGTAGGCCTGCAGGCGTGGCCGCAGCCCAAAGGATGTGCCGCTCACGAGTTCGTCTTCCAGCACGGCCAGGTCCGGCGGCACCAAGCGGATCACGCTGGCGAGACGCACGTTGAGAAGCCGGTTGCGCAGGCTGAGGTCGAGCAGGCGCGTGCGCCAGCGCTCGAGGCGCTCCCGAGCGTCTTCTGGGATTTCCGGTTTCTCCTGTTGCGGCTGGGCTGAAGCGGCGGCCTTCTGCTCCGCCGAGCGCAGCAGTTGCTGCACGCGCCGCTCGGTGGCCGGATCGAGGGGCTCGGCCCGCACCAGCACTTCAGGTGCGGCCTGGAAGCGACCCCGTTCGACTCGTGCCGGGAGTGGGAGCACGTGCTCCTCGCGGGCGCAGGCCACGTCCACCATGTAGTCGAAGGAAGCGGTGAGAAGCCCCCTCGCGGCCTGCACCGCGCGCTCGAAGGGCACGGCTGGCCGGCTCGCCACCGGAGACGAGTCGACCAGCAGCAACTGATCGGCGTCGACCTCGTTGCGAACCATCGCCACGTCGTCCCAGAGCACACCGCGAGGGTGATCTTTTTCGAGCCACACGCCCGCGAACGCGTGACCTTCAAGCACCACCAGCACGGGCATCAGCCCGACCTGCTCGAGGCATGCCGCATAGAAGAGCGCCAGGTCGAGGCAGGTGCCCATGTGCTGACCCAGCAGCTGATCCGGCGTCCGCACCTTCTGCCCGGCTTTCCGGAAGCTCGCCGGCGGGCTGCTGTAGGTGATTCCGAGCTCCTGCATGGTCTGATAGACGGCCCGGGCCATCGCCCGCACGCGAGCCGGATCGCGCGACTGATAGCCCTCGAGGGATGGATCACCGGTCAACTGTTGCAGCGGCTCGCGGGCGAGCAGCAGTGTTTCGGCGATCACCGGGTGATTGGGCTGCACGAAGGCAGCCAGCAGCTGCGGCAACGTGTCGGCGCGCCATTCGTTGTAGGCAAGCAGCTCCAGGTCGAGCTGTTTGCGGCTCACCACATCTTCGCCCCGCAGCAGCTCGATCTGGCAGCGTCCGAGCACGCGCTCACCGAGGTTCATCAGCTGCTGGTGGTCGAACGCCAAAGGGACGTCATCCACGCCATAGGTCGAGCCCTGCGCCAACGCCGGAATGCGCCGTTCCCAAAGCGCAGCCACTTCGGGTTGCAGCGCGACCCGAAGCGTCAGGTCCTCGAGCTCGGCGTCGCCCCGATTGGTGACGTTGAGTTCGCGCAGCACCGGGATGGCGTTCTGGCTCATCGCATAGCTGACATGCGGGTCGAGGACCACATCCAGCTCGACGTTCGCCTCTGTCTCTTGCGGCAACACAGCTCCCCGGAAGACCTGCGGTGCCTCGGGCACCGAGCCCTGGAGACTACCATCGGGTCGCTCTGCGGACAGCTCCCCGTGCAATCCCCGCAGGCCTGATCGCGAGTCCTAGAGCGGTGACCGGTTTGAAATCGCCGTAAATTCGCAAGGGAGAGCAGGTTCAGCGTGCCGTTACGGTGCCGCAGTCGTAGCCCGAGCTACTTCAAGGTGCCGTAGCGGCACGCCGCACCGGTAAGCCCTCGGCGAATGACGGCCTTGTTGCTGGGCCTGAAGCTGTGACCCGGGGATTGCCGAGGCGGGGGTCGGCGAGTGCCGCCTGTCGGGGAAAGCCGGGACGCTTGCGGCAGTCCGGGGATGTGGTCGACTTGGGCGAGTTCGCGGGAGGCGAGCTTGACGGCTTCAGCCGAGGCGCTGAAGGAAGCCGGCGTTGTGGCGGACGAAGGCGCCGGCTGGTGACAGTGTGGAGATCCCCTGCAACATGCGCTTGTTTAGGGGCTAGCGCGGGTGGTGCATCCTTGGGGGCCGTACGCGGCGGGACAGAGCGCCCGTTGCGCACCGGTGCGTCCGCGGGCCGGCTGTCGTGCACCGCCGGGAGCCTTCAGGGCCCGTTTGCGGCGCTTGGGGCGTGGGCCGGTGCTCGAGGTCGATGGGCCCGGACAGTCCGGCGGCCGCCGCGCTGAGGGATTTCACTCAGAAGTAGGCTCAAGCTGGGTCAGAATTTCTGCACCGCGTCACTCGTCGCCACCCACGGACGCGTCCAGATCGGCCTCGGCGAGCACGGGCGGCGGGAGCGGATCGACGCCGAGCAGGCGCGCAGCGTTGGCGCCCAGGATCTTGATCTTGCGCTGTGGCGTCAGCTCCGGGTAGCCGTGGGCGGCGCGCAGTTCGGCGGGAATCTGGAAGTCCATGAAGGCCGCGATCTGGGGCGCAGGGCCGCCGTAGATCAGGCCCTCGCTCGCCCACAGCACATTGTCCTCGCCGATGTGGAGTAGCAGCTTGCCCAGGACGTGCGCCGCCTCCTCGGGGTACTCCATCACGTGCGCCCAGACGCCATTCAGGCTGGCGTAGACGTTCTCGTTGGGGCCGATGCCGTTGTCGCGCAGCGAGCGGATCAGCCGGTCGATTCCGCGATCGGTCGGGTAGGGCACGTCCACCAGTTCCTGGTAGGGGCCCTCGCGCCACAGGGGTTCGGGTTCGGGCGCGGTGGGCGCATCGGCCCCCGCGTCGACTTCATCGGCTTGGGCCTCAGGGGCCTCGCGCTGTGGGAGCTCCGACGCCGCGTGCAGCACCACGAAGCGAGCCTCGGCAAAGCGCTTGGCGACCCGACCCACGTCGATCGGATCGACGTAGGTGGGGCTGTAGATGGGCCTGTTCCAGCCCTTGTCCACCAAGAAGACGGCGACCCCCAGCTCGATGCCCTTGTCGATCGTGCGCAGCCCGACGTCGTCGTCGAGCCAGTGGCCCTCGGGCAGCGGAGCAGTGCCCGGACCCCAGCCCGGCGTCAGCTGCCAGGCGACCACGTCGCCAGCGGCGGCCAACCGTTCCATCCGTGCGAGCTGCAGGTCGATGCGATCGTTGGGCATCACGCTGGGCACGACGAGCACGTGTTCACCGCCGAGCTCGGCGTTGAGCCGCTCCGCCACCCCATGCTGATCCTCGACCGTGATCGGAGCCCAGCCAGCCAGCCCCGTGCCATCTTGGCCGATGGCATAGGAGAAGCCCAGGAGCACCGCCATCGAGGTCGGGCTGCGCCCGAAGAACTGCGTCAGCGCCTCGTCGGGATGGTAGACCTGCCCCCCCAACAAATCCGGTGAGCGCTCCACCCAAGGCAAGGGCGGGCCGTTCACGAACATCGAGTCGAGCCCCCAACAGCAGGAGCACGGCCTCCGCTCGAACGTGAACATGGCGAGATCGAGGATGAAGGCATCGGCGACCGCGGGCCCGACGCGGGCGTCGTCGCCCGCGTCCGCCGAAGCATCGAGACCCCCGTCGAACGCCCCCAGCGGGGCAGCGTGACTCACGGACAGCGGTTGCGAGAGGGACGGAGACCGCTCCTCCGTCGCACATCCAGCCAGAGTCGTCAGCGCCAACTCCAGCGCGAACGCCATCACCGACGCCGCCCATTGCTCCAAGCGTGTCTCCAAGTTCGCCTCCCAGCTTGCCGCCGTATTGCATCACCAGCTTGAGGCAGACCCGCGGGTCAAAGCCAGGGGTACACAGGGGTCAATCCGGGGTCACACGGGCGTGCGATGGTCGAGCTCGGATGCTGCCTTGCCTCACAGTGAGGAGCCCGTCGGGTCGATGGGACCAGCCCAGAGGCATGTGGACTCACCGCCTTGCGGCCGGAAATCGCCACACCTCCGCGCCGCCGAGTGAGCATGCTTCACGCGTTCGAGTAGCCGCCCGCGCGTAGTGAAGGCGTCGTGACTCGAAGTTTAGTAGCGCCGGACCCAAGCGGCGCCGGGAAATAGCTGCGGAAATAGCTGCCAGGACGTTTTTCTTGCGGCGGAAATGGCTGCCAGGATTTTTTTTCTTGCGGCGAACCCGAGCGCAAGGCGGAGTACCTGTCGGGCCTGACGGCGATTTCGCAAGCCCACCACGGCTGCTCCGGCCGCTATCGGGGCGGGGACCGCTCGGTGCAGTTCCCGGAGGGGACTTACCCGCCTCCGCTAATGCAGGCCGCGTAGACCCGGTTCCCTCTGACCTCTTGCCCATCGCGGGCACCGATCACCAGCAGACCCGAGCACAACCACCGCTCGCCAAACGGGGCGAGGGGGACGCAGCAGTCCGCCCTGGCTGCGACCGCAGAGACAGCTCCGACTTCGTCGCTTGCCACCCGTCCACCCCGGCCCGCGGCACGTTGGTCTCGAGCAGCCCGTTTTGCGTCCGCCGAGCAGCAAGTCGCTGGTCTCGGAGCCCAGCCCCAGCGGCCGGCGTAGAAAACGTCCTGGAAGTTAGGCGCTGCGGGCAGAAGCGGCGCAGATCGCAGGTGCGGGTCACCATCCGGGTCCCATCGGGGACCGATAGCCGGGGTGCAGTCACACCCTGTTATCGGCCCGTGCCCGAGCCAGTTTCGCAAAATCGTACGAATTGCCTCCATGCTGCCGACGCGGAGGACCGGGGGCAGCCAGCGGCGCTGCCGAAAGTCGCGTCGACTCGGACTGCCTGGCGTCCTCCCGCCTGACACCGACAGCTGAATGGCAGCACCTGCGGGCAGCACCGCAGCTGGGGGTGGCAGCTACGGGTGGCTGGTGGCCGCCGACCCGGATGGCCACTCGGTGGGCAGCCAATTCATCGAGGGCCGCCGGGCCAGGCAGGCCCGGAGCACGCATCGGCGCCGTCCCGCAGCCGCCTTGGATTTCGCGCGACCGTCCCAGCCACGCTCACCATGGCGGCTTCGACCTACGCGCGAGTGAAGCAGAGCAGGGTGGCGGCGGCGGCGGCCAGGGCGTGGGCCAGGTCGACGTTGAGGATGAGCGTGCTGCCGGGGACGTGGGGTGGCGGCCGCCACCCCACCGCCGGCGGCCGCCGCTTCGAGGGCCTGTCTTCGATCCGCAAGTGGTTGAAATTACTGGCATCCAATTTCGGCACGCAGCTTGCGTTGTGGGATGCCGCCATGACTGCGCCTCGCATTATCGTCCCGGGAGCCACTACGGCGCTGACCAGGCGGTGCACATTCAGGAAGGCTTTCTTGGCCCCGTGGCACGAGCAGGTGGGCGAGTGCTGGCTGTATTCGCTGGCCGATGCGCAGCGCCGCACGCAGGTGGCGATCCACCATGCGATCCGATGCGTCAACCATCACCATCTGAACGTGACCCCGGGCAGCAACAACCTGCCCAAGTTCATCAAGCTGCTGCACGAGGACATCAGCTGCTCGGTCAACACGCTGATGGCGCGCGAGCGCTACGACCAGCCTCACGAACTCTTCGACGACCGCCCGACGCACATGCTGCAGCTCCGGGATGGCGAGGCCCAGGCGCTGCACTTGATGTACGAGTTCGTCAACTGCGTGGCGGCGGGGCTGGTGGACCGGCCGGAGCAAATGCCGGGGTTCGTCTTTGACTTTGACCTGTGGCTGAGCGGCTACATCGACGTGCCCAAGCCCAAGATCTACTTCGGCGACTCGAGGCCGGACGTGATCCGGATGAAGGTGACCCCGCCGCCGCTCTTGTACCAGGCCTTTGGTGGGGACATCGAGCGGCTCGTCTATCACATGCAGCGCATGGCGCGGGAGGTGGTGCAGAAGATCGTCACGGCTCGCAAGCGGCCGGCGCTGGGGCCAGAGGGAGTGTTGGCGCTGCATCCGTGGTCTGAGCCCAGGACGCTGCGGGACAGTGGTGGCAAGCGCGTGCCGACGTTTCGCATTGGCACGGGTGGAGCGGTGGGCCGCGAGGTCAGGGTCCAGGCTGCCGAGGAAGTGCACCAGTTTCGGAGCGAGCACGAGGAAGCGCGGCTCGCACGCAAGAACGGCGACTTCGAGCGGGAGTTTCCCCATGGGACCTACAACATGCAGGTGCACCACAACGCACCGATTGCAGAGGAGCACCCGGGGGCGTTTCTGACCAAGTCGGGGCCGACGCTGGATGAGGTGAAGGCCGAACTACAAGCGCAGCGGCAGCGCAGGCTGCGGGCTGAGGGCGAGTGGACGGCGGCGTTCGAGGCGGAGAAGGTAGAGGCCGCGGGGACCGAGGCGAAGGAGAAGGATTCGAGCGCGATGGTTGAGACGCGCTCCGAAGTCGTGGATACCGGAGCATCACCGGCGGGCGAGGTGACCGGGGAGGCCGAGACTGAGGCCACCTGGATTGAGGCGACGGTCTTGTCGCCGCGGGAGCAGATGATCGAGCGCTCGCGTGCGTTGATGGCCTTCGTGAACGAAACCTTCGAAGAAGAGGCCGAGGCCATCTGCGAGTACGCGGAGTACGTACCGGCCGACAGCAGCGACCCGGACGAGAGCGACGCCAACGCCGATGTGACGGCTCCGGGCTCTGCGGAGCAACCCGCAAAGCCCGCGCGAGGGGCGCCGGTCGTGCGCCATCGATTCGGTCGGACGGTCGCCGATGAAGAAGCCGCCAAATCTCGGCGGCTGGTGATCCTGCGTGACAAGCGAAGAGGCCGCCCGCCAGGTGGCACGACCAGGAGCGGCTCCGACCCCCCTGACTGAACTCAGAGCCCCACGGGGGCATGCGTCGCGAGATACGGCTCTCGCGGCGCATTGGTGCGTCTGCAGTACGGCGAAAGTCGCGAAACAGGGGCGTTGAGGGGGCGGTTGGGGGCCGCGGTACGAAATTTAGGCCTGTTGGAGGCTCGGCTTTCGGGGAGGCCGCGAAGCCGACAACTACGAGTTGTCCGAGATTCGGATTTTTTTACCGCGCATCGGAGGGATCGATCGCGAATGTCGTGCCAGCAGTCCTCGTCGGGCGAGAGCGAGAAGCCCAAGCCGTCTCCAGTGTGTGCGCAGCTGCCGACGGCGAGGCATGCCACCAGAATGACGGTGGCGCCCGACAAGTACCGCGCGGTCCGCGTGTTGGCCATCGTTGTTCCCTCCGCACAATAGGCTACTAAAGTTGCCTACATTCTTGTAGCGCGAGGGTGTGTGGTCGTCTGGTGACGCCGACCAGCTTCCGCCGCCAAGTGGCTCGCCGGATCAGGAAGGCCCGCTGGCGCCTGGGACTCACACAGGAGGATGCGGCGGTCGCGGCGAAGCTGAGCGCGCGCTACTTCGCGGAGGTGGAGCGAGGGCACCGCAACCCGACGCTGGACACGCTCCATGCGGTCGCACGCGCGTTGAAGGTCACGGTAGCGGACCTGGTGGATGTGGAACCCGACCGGCGCATAGACCTCGATGCGATTGAGGTGGAGCCGGTGCCGGCGGGTCGGAAGCCGAAGCGCGTCCGCCGGTAGCTGAGCGCGGTTGTCACTGCCGGCGCGGCCCCGGCGCACATGGGGATCCCCCCTTTCCGCGCGACGGGAATACCGCGCATCGCCTGACGTGTTCTGGCTAGGTGGGCATCAACCTTCGCGACAAGATACGCGGCGCCCTGATCGGCACTGCGATCGGCGACTCGCTCGGCGCGCCACTCGAAGGAGGACCGAGCCGGCGTATTGCGGCCGCGGACCTTCCCGTTGGTCGGGCGCTGCGTTGGACCGACGACACGCAGATGATGCTCGACACCGCCGGCTGGGTGGCCAGCGGGGCGAACGCCCCCGAGGACCTGCTGCGGCGCCTATCCGACGGCTACGAGGCAGCCCTGGGCTACGGCCACGGCACGAAGCTGGTGCTGATGGCGTTCCGGTCGGGGCGCCCATGGGGGGCGTGCCCGTTCGTGGCGTGGCCGGATGGGTCCCAGGGCAACGGAGCGTGCGCGCGCGTCGCGCCCGTGGCGTGCCGACACATATCTTCCCAGGCGATGACCGAGCAGGTCGCACGCATGAGCAGCTGGGTGACCCACGCGCATCCCGCCGCCATCGCGGGCGCGGTGATTCAGGCCGAGAGCGTTCGTCGGCTTCTTGGCACCGAACCCGAGGTCTTCGCCACCGGAGTGTTGCTCGACGGCATCGAAGCGACCGCCGGCCAGTTGGGCGGATGGGTCGCCCCGGCAGCTGGCAGTGTTCGAGAGCTGGTGTCGTCGGAGGCCCCAGCAGCCCGTGTGCGGGCCGCTTTCCGCTGCGACGCGCCCTTTGGCCCAGGAGACGCTGCCCGCGGCATGGTGGGCCGTGGAGAGCGCGGGAGGCCGGCCGCGCGAGTCGTTCGCGGCAGCCATCACGGTCGGCGGTGACGTGGACACCATCTGCGCCATGACGGGGGCGCTTGTTGGCGCGCTGTGGGGAGCCGAAGCGCTCGCCGAAGCCGGGCTGTACGAGCTGGACGACGCGGGCGCGCGAGTAGTTCTGCGGGCCGCAGATGCGATTGCGACCCCGACCGGGCGCGAGCGGCGGGCGAGTCATTGACCTCACGGCTACCTGTCTTGCTGCGAAGAGGCGCCCTCTCCGGCTCTCGACAGCCGTCAGCCGGGCAGCACGGGCGTCACTGCCGGATCGAGCCTTGGAACGAGGGAGTCACCACGGGTGTCACCGGCGTACCTGTGGCGTGCCGCTAGATCTCCCCGCTGGGCCGGGGCGATCGGAGAAAAAAAAAAAAACGCTCACAGGCGGCCTCGCCGCGCCCTGGCACCGCAGGAAACAACTGGCATTGCGTTCAGCTCCACCTCGACAAGAGCCGACCGGAAGACGATACTGCTCGCGTGGAGACGAAGAGCCCAGCCGCCCGGCCTTTGCAGGTCCCCGCGGTCGACCCAGCGCACTACGGCGCCAACTTCATTCGGTTGGCAGTCTGCGAGTTGCGCTTCCCCACCCTGTTCGAGATCGAGGCAGACCGGCCGCCTGCGGCATTCGCGAGGGCGCTTCGCAAGACGTATCCGAATCACGAGCGCGCCAAGAACGTCAACGTGAACCCTGCCGGCTTGGAGCAAGCGACTGCACATATCTTCCATTCCAAGAAGAACAGGTGGCAAGTCACTCTGCGGGCATCAGCGTTGTCGATCGAAACATCAAGCTACGACAAGTACGCGGAGTTCGAGGAGCGCGTTCAGTTCGTCATCGATGCAGCCAAGAGCACGATCGACAGCGACTTCTTCACCAGGGTCGGGCTGCGATACATCAACGTCATCCCTTACCAGATGACCGAGATTAGCGAGTGGGTGAACAGCGCGCTGGTAGCCCCCTTGGGTGCGGGCACTTTCGGCGACGTAGACGAATGCTGGCAACAGGTGAGAGGGACGACCGACATTGGAGGCTACAGCTTCCGCCATGGCGTCAATGCGAATAGGAGCGCGCCTGCGGCGGGCGCCCCGAGTGAGTACGTCTTGGACTTTGACTTCTTCTGCGAGGACGTACAGGTGTCGGATGCGCTCGAAATCGTAAGCCAACTGCACGAACGCGAGTACGCTATGTTTGATTGGACGCTCGGGCCGAAGATGCGAGAGCAGTTGGGAGCGTCGAAGCTGAAGGGGAAGCCGTGATGCCCGCAGTGGATACAGCAGACAGCGCCATGTCGGTCGCTGCCGTGGCCTTCGAGCGAACGGGCCGACTGGAAACCCACGTCGTTGAGATTCCAAGAGGCACGCCCACAGAAACGCCGTTCCTCGGCACTTGGGAGTCGGTACCGTGGATGCACGCGACCAACGTCGAAGGCGGAACGGCGACGCTCTCTGAACTCAGCCGCTCTGTTATTCGCAATGAAGACCGAGAGGCAGTAGTCGTCGCCCCCTCCGAAGACGATGCCGTCACCAAGGCGCGTGATGCCCGAGTGGCCCTACTCGCTCGCCGGTTTGCAGGGCGTACCAGCACCGAGGACGAAGCGCGCTTCGCGATTCTCACAGAGCGCCTCCGTCGCCTAAGTCCCCGCGTGACGCACGAGATGATTCAGCGACTCGGCGAAATGATTAACGCGGCGGAGGACGTTTCAGAGGAACTGGATGCGATTCGCGAGAGCTTCGAACTGAAGTGAACCCGTTCGTCTACCCTAAGTCGAAGCACTCACGTCGCGAACGACCGGGGCAACTGGCTCGGTACCAGCTGTACAAACCCTACCTGCGGCGCGAGTTCGCAAAGAAGTGCGTCTATTGCCGCTTGCCGGACACGATGGGACCGCTCGAAGCCTTCGGCGTCGACCACTATCGCCCGAAGAAGAAGTTCCCCCACTTGGTGACCGCCTACGCGAACCTCTTTTACTGCTGCAACCCGTGCAATCGCAGGAAGGGCGAGGATTGGCCTCGCCCAGGCGAGGAAGGCACAGAGATTGTGCCGAACCCCTGCGATCACAAGATGAGCAAGCACCTTCGGTTCAAGCGCGGAACGGTGGAAAGCCTATCGCCCCCCGGCGCTCACACGCTGCGGCTCCTGGATCTCAACGACCCAAAGGCGGTCGCGTACCGCGAGTTCATCCTCGCGACGATAGGAATGTGGCAGGAAAAGCTGGAAAGCGCTCAGCGCACCGCGAGAGAACTCAGGAAGAAAAGGCGAGCACCGAGCCTTTCAGCCGCGGAGGGGGGAAGAATCGACTCGGCGCTGTCCAGGCTGGAACACATCGAGGCAGAGTGCAGCGCTCACCTAGACCGGCTCGCGGGTGGCCCATAGCGGCTCGCGCGTCTGTCGAGAAGCCCTGGCAGGCGGCGCGCCGTCCGGTACGCCAACCAGCGCGAATACATCAGGCGGCCATCTCCGCCAGCGCGGTTACAAAATCGTCCACGTGGTGTCAAGGGACGGGCAACCTGATCGTGCCCGGGACGGCGAAAGTGATCGCGCCGACCGGCTGATCCGGCAGAGCGCATCGGTGGCGTTTCCGAGGGGGGTCTGGGGACGGCGAAAGTGATCCCGACTGAAATGGTGTGCAATCATGTTCGAGCCTCCTGTGGGTTCTTGTTCGAGTTGCGCGTGGAGCGCGTTCGGCGGTTGGTTTCTGGGTTTCGGTAGCTCTCGCCCTCGATCACGAGGGCATGGGCGTGATGGAGAAGCCGGTCCATTGCGGCGCTGGCGATGAGTGGGTCGCCGAAGAGTGCGGCGAGTTCTCGTTCGTCTCGATTGGATGTGATGATCGTGGAGCCAAACCAAATTTCCGACCCACCTTGACCCTACTCCTGAGTGAAACACCTCAGCGCGGCGCCCGCCGGCCTGTCCGAATTCATCGCCCGCGAGCCCCGAACCCCACTCAAGCGCCGCAAACGCCCCCGGAAGGCC
>Ga0224501_10000124_pt1 | contig 77217 bp, 61 predicted proteins | sample SF_Oct11_sed_USG_4_FD_169105 | JGI IMG/M metagenome (GOLD analysis project Ga0224501, IMG submission 169105) | Sediment microbial communities from San Francisco Bay, California, United States - SF_Oct11_sed_USGS_8_1 | ecosystem: Environmental > Aquatic > Marine > Sediment | place: USA...
CTACGGCGCCAGCTGCGGCGTCCGGCCCCCTTGAAATACACGGAGTATTCCGGCGGAGGCCGTCCTTGCATCTGGCATCGTATCGACCCCGATCATCGGCTCAGCACTCCCGCCGAGCACATCTAGCGGTTCAGAGCGCCTGCTGCGCGTTGTGCACCACCGCCTCCACTTCCGTGCGCATGGCGTGCAGGCTCTCGGGGCTTTCGGCCTCGAAGCGCAAGACCAGCGCCGGCTGGGTGTTGGAAGCGCGCACCAGGCCCCAGCCGTCCTCGAAGCGGATGCGTGCGCCGTCCACGTCCAGAACGTCATGGCTGCTCTTGTAGTGACTGAGCACCCGGTCGACGATCTTGAACTTGCTCTCGTCGCTGCACTCCACCCGCAACTCGGGCGTGGCGTGTGTCTGGGGCACATCTTCGAGCAGAGTCGACAGTGATTGGCCACTTTCAGCTACAATCTCGAGCACGCGCAGGGCGGCGTAGACGGCATCGTCGAAGCCGAAGTAGCGATCGGCGAAGAAGATGTGGCCGCTCATCTCCCCGGCCAAGAGTGCGCTTTCCTCTTTCATCTTCTTTTTGATCAGGGAATGCCCAGTCTTCCAGATGATGGGGCGGCCGCCGCGTTCGGCGATGTCGTCGTAGAGCGTCTGCGAGCACTTGACCTCGCCCAAAATCGCTGCGCCAGGATGCCGCGCCAGGATGTGTCGCGACAGGAGGATCATCAGGCGGTCGCCCCAGACCACCGTGCCGCGCTCGTCGATGAGGCCGATGCGGTCGGCGTCGCCGTCGAGGGCGATGCCCAACTCCAGACCGTCCTGGGCAATGCGCTGCTTCAGCGCTTCGAGGTTCTCGGGCTGCGATGGGTCGGGGTGGTGATTTGGAAAGTTGCCGTCCATCTCACAGAACATGGCCACCGGATCGAGACCGAGCTCGCGCATGGCTGAAAGCGCGACGGGGCCACCGGCGCCGTTGCCGGCGTCGACTGCGAAACGCAGATCGCTACGCGCGAACTGAAAGTTGCCTCGCATGTAGCCGCGGTAGGCCGGCAGCGGGTCAAGTCTTTCGGAGTGGCCGCCGCCGGGCAGCTCGAAGTCGCGCTTTTCGATCAGCTCGCGCAGCTGTCGGATTTCGTCTCCGGCCAGGGTCTGCTTGCCGCTCATGATCTTGAAGCCATTGTCCTGGGGGGGATTGTGGCTTCCTGTGATTTGAACGCCGCCGTCGAGGTCTGCGTGAAAGACGGTGAAGTAGACCATGGGCGTCGGACCCACGCCGATGTCCACCAAGTCGGTGCCGGTCTCCAACAAGCCCTCCCGCAGCCGCGCGTGGAGCCGATCGGAACTCAACCGGCAGTCACGGCCCAGGGCGATCCGCTGCTGTCCTCTGCGTCGGAGCAGCGTGCCGATGGCGCGCCCCAGGTCGCGGGTGAAGTCGTCGCCGAGGTCGCGGTTGGCGACCCCACGGATGTCGTATTCGCGGAAAACGAGCGGGTTCATCAGCATTCCAGATTAGAGAAAACGGGTCTTGTCTCGGGCCTTGAGTTCATCGAGCACACGGCGCACCTGCTGGGCGCGCTCGCGCGGCATCACCAGCAGTGCATCGGGCGTGTCGACCACCACCAGATCCTCGACGCCGAGCAACGCCACCAACTTGCCCTCGGGCGCGCTCACGTAGGAGCCGCTGGCGTCCAGCGCCAGCATTTCGCCGCCGCCGCAGCCGTTGTCGTCGCCATCGCGCTGCGATAGCTGCCAGGCGGCACTCCAGCTGCCCACGTCATCCCAGCCGAAGCTGCCCGGCACCACCAGGATGTCGTCGGCCCGTTCCATCACGCCGTAGTCGATGGAAACCGAGGGCAGAGAAGCGTAGGAATCATGCACGAAGCCCTCTTCTTCGCCGCGGCGCGCCGCCTCGTCGCACTCGACCACCCAGCGTGCGAGCTGGGGCAGGTGCGCTTCGATGGCCGTGAGCATCGAAGCGGCGCTGAAGAAGAACATGCCGCTATTCCAGAGGTAGTCGCCCGAGGCGAAGAAGTGCTCTGCGCGTTCGGCATCGGGCTTTTCGACAAAGGCCACCACGCGCCGGGCGCCGTCGCCGCATTGCTCGCCGACCTGCACGTAGCCATAGCCGGTTTCGGGCCGGTTGGGGGTGATGCCGACGGTGACCAGCGCGCCGCCTTCGGCCACCCCAAGCGCGCGCTGCAGCACGGCCTCGAAGGCCTGCTCGTCGCCGACATGGGGGTCGGCGGGCAGCACGGCGAGTACCGCCTGCGGGTCGCGGCGCCGGGCGTGGGCGATGGCCCAGGCGATACAGGGCGCGGTGTTGCGGCCCTGGGGCTCGAGCAGGAGATTTTCGGCTGGCAGCGCCGGCAGCTGCGCCCGCGTGGTTTCGGCGTGGCGCGCCGAGGTCACCACCAGCACCTGTGTGGCGCCGACCACGGCGGCCGCGCGTCGCACGCTGGCTTGCAGCAGCGTTTCGTCTCCGCCCGAAAGCGACAGGAACTGCTTTGGATGGGCAGCCCGGGAGGCGGGCCAGAAGCGGGTGCCGGAGCCACCGGCCATGATTACGGCGAAGCGTTGGGACATCGTTTTGAACCCGTGGTCGGGCGCGTGCGTGACTTGGGAGCGTGGCCGGATGGTCTTCAGCCGGGCCGCAGCACATCCCACAGCAGCATCGCGGCGCCCAGTGGTACCAGGTACCACGCGAAAAGCCAGAAGTGGCCGCGCCGCAGCAAGCCGCCCAGCAGGCGCAGGGAGGCGTAGCCGACGCCGACCGTGACGGCGGCGGCCAGCCAGGCGGTTGCGCTCAGGCTCGCGAGCACCTGGGGATCGCCGAGTTCCAGCAGCGTTGCGCCCGCGATCACCGGAATTGACAGCAAAAAGGAGAAGCGGAAGGCGGCGGGCGCATCCATGCCCAGGGCCATGGCGCTGGCGATGGTGATGCCACTTCGGCTGACCCCCGGCAGCACCGCGATGCCCTGGGCGATGCCCACCAGCAGCGCTGCCGCCGCCCCCAGCTCGCCGCCGCCACCGCGGCGCCCGCGGGTGCTGACCACCAGCGCCGCCGAGGCCAAAAAACCGAGGCCGACCACCAGCGGACGTCGGGTGAGGGCCTCCATCTGGGACTCCAGGGCCAGGCCGATGGCGGCCGTAGGCGCGCATGCGAGCACCAAGTTGCGCAGCTGCAAGCCATCGGGTGTTTGCAAAAAGGCGCCAGGCGCCCGCAGGCCCCGTAGGGTCTCGAGGGTCAGTGTTCCCAGCTCGCGCCGAAAGACGGCGACCGTGGCCAGCAGGGTGCCGGTGTGGAGCAGCACCGTCAGGCTCAGTGACATCTCGGGCAGCGTGAAAAGCAGCCCACAGACGGCCAAATGCCCGCTGCTGGAGACCGGGAGAAACTCGGTCACCCCCTGCAGCAGGCCCAGGCCCAGGGCCACGGGGGTGTCGGGTGCTGCGTCCATCAGGCCGGCGGGGTTGGGGGGCGTCAGCGAAGCGCGGACGTCGGTGCCACGAAAAGTCGGCTCCGGGGTAGGCTTTCTCGTCCATCCGGTCAAGATTCGAGGCGATGGCAGCCATCGAATCCGCCACGGGCCCCGAAGCCGGGGCCCGCCCCAAGCCCCCGGGCTTCTTCCGGGCTTTCAGCTACCCGTTTCGCGGTGCGCGTTTCGTCTACCGGGAGCATCCGGGGCTGGCCCGCTACTGGCTCCCGCCGCTGCTGTTGACGACGGCGGCGCTGGTGGCCGTGACCTGGGCTGCGCTGCACTACCGCGCCGACCTGATGCAGGCGATCTGGCCCGCCGAGCCGGGCGGCGAGGGCCTGTGGGCCTGGCTGGTTGGGGCCCTACACGGCCTGCTGCAGTGGCTGTTGGCGCTGGGGCTGATCGTGGCGGGTTTCGTCGTCGTGGCCCTCAGCACGTCGCTGCTGGCGGCACCCTTCAACGATGCCCTGAGCGAGGCCGTGGAGCGCATCGCCACCGGTCGCAGCGCACCGCCGGCCTCCCTGCGGCGCTTTGTCGGCGATCTGGGAAGGACCCTGCGCATCGAGCTGGTGAAGCTCGCCGTCTTCCTGGCCCTGATGCTGCCGCTGCTGCTGGTCAGTCTGCTCGTGCCGGGGGTGGGCCCCCTGGTCTACACGGTCGTCGGCAGCCTGCTGACAGCCTATTTTTTCGCCTTCGATTACGTCGACTGGCCCGCTTCGCGGCGCGGCCTGGGCACCCGCGCGCGGCTACGGGTGGCCACCCGCCACCCGATGACGATGCTCGGGCTGGGGCTCGGGGTATGGGCTTTCCTGTATGTGCCCCTACTCAACCTACTTTTTATGCCCGGCGCCGTCGCCGGGGGAACTCTGCTGTTCCTGGAGCTGTGGCCCGATGGGCTTGACGGGTCCGACCCTAGGGGCAAGGGTGAACAAAGTCGTACCGATGCCCGTCACAGCGGCAACGATGAGGGCAACCCTTGAGCGCGTTGTCCACATAGTCTACTGTACCTACTTGTAGGTGTACGGGAAGTTCACGCTCCCGATTGGAGGACATGATGAAGCGCGTTTTGCTGGGAATTTTATCGGCCTTCTTGGTCCTGGGGCTCGCTGTGGCCGACGCCGACGCCCAGCGCAAGAAGAAGAAAAAGGGGGGCAAAAAGAAGGACAAGGTCCCGATCAGCCAGAACATCGCCAAGTCCATGGGCAAGCTCCAGTGGGGCATGTCCAAGGCCAAGGTGGTCAAGCTGATGAAGGAAGAGGTCAAGGAGCGCTATCGCCCCCTGATCAGCAAGACCCACGACGCCGTCGAGGAGGACCGTCTGCGCCGCCAGGCCAAGGCCGAGCTGCAGCGCATCAAGGACGGCTACGTCGAGTTCGAGGGCCGTTCCACCGGCTGGGACGTCAGCTTCCTGAAGGGCGAGTTCACCCACAACAACGACGAGGCCATGCTCGTCACGCGCGACGGAAATTCCCAGAATTTCTATTTTTTCATCGGTGGCCGTTTGTGGAAATGGTACAAAGCCTTCGACGCGTCGGTTTTCCCGGCCAATAACTTCAACGCCTTCGCGGGCGCCGTTCAGCACCGCTTTGGGGACGGAAAAGTCGTCGAGGCCGAGCTGCGGCCCGGCGAGGCGCGCAAGTGGCTCGAGTGGCAGGACGAAAACAGCCGCTTGCGGGCCATCGATCAGACCGGCTTCTACGGCTTCTACTGCCTGGTCTTTGAGGACAAGGCGACGGTGGCGAAGTTGGCGAGTCTGCGTAGCAACCGGAGCGACAGCGGGCCCAAGACCCACGCACTGGTCGAGGCGGTGACCGGCGCCCGCGACGCGGAAGAGGCCGACGACTCACCCAACGTGGTCGACCGTCTGACCGGCCGCATCCGCGCCCGCGAAGACGCGCCCGAGCCGACCAGCAGCGGCAAGGCGAGCGGGGGCAAGAAGGGCCGAGGCCGCAGCAGCTCCTCCTCTTCCTCCTCCTCGAGTGGCGGCAGCCCCGTCGATTCCAGTGACGACCCGCTGCAGGGCCTGGGACTGTAGTCGCGCAACCCGACGGGCTCGCCGCCGTCCCGCGGCGGGCCCGGATGGGGAGGCTTCGGGGGAAGCGTTTCGGGGCGTTGGGGACGGGGCGTTGGGGACGGGGCGGGCTCGTGCACGGGCCGAGCGGCCCGTTGCAGGTTTGCGAGGGGGACCGCGAACCGACGCACTGAGACCGCACGGAGCGGGCACCCGTGGGCCCGCTGACACGGCGCGCGCGCCCGTGGGCGGCGCAGTCGGGCCGACCGCCTTTGGGGGTTGCGGCGCGTGGCTCCTCAGACGGCGGGGCCGAAGCGCACTTCGACGCGAACGTTCACGCCGAGGGCCCGGCGCAGGGCCGGCTCGATCACGCTTGTCACGGTGTAGGAAGATCCGGGGCAGCCGGCGCAGGTGCCACTGAGCCGCACGACCACCAATTCCCTGCTGACGTCGAGCAGATCGATGGCGCCCCCGTCGGCTTCGAGGAGTGGACGCACGTAGGTCTCGATCACGGCTTGGGCCTGCTCATGCACCCACCCAGGGTAGCGGAAAACGCAGGTCCTGGGCGGACAATCCGCCCAAACGAAAAACCGGCCGCATCATGGCGATGCGACCGGCTTCGGAGTGTGCCACGGAGCTTTCGCGGCGTGGCCTGACGCGTGTGCTTACTGCTTGAGCGCGGCCACCTTGCCCAGGGCCTGCAGCAGCCGGCCCTGAACCTCCACCGTGCGCCCCATGAGGCCGGTGGTGGCGACGATCTCGCCGCGCAGGTCGCCGAAGATCGAGGCCTGGGCGCCCAGCGTGCCCATGCTGCGGGCCTTGTCGACCACGAGCACGTAGTTGCCGTACTTCTCGGCGAAGTCTTCCTGGCCGATGTAGGCGGTGCGCTCGACCTCGCGGCCGCCATCCTTGGAGGAGACCAACATGACCGGCGCGGCGCCTTCCTCGGGTTCCACGCCCGGCTCGGGCGGCTTCGGCTTCACGATGACGATGCCGCCGGCCAAGGCTTCACCGACCTTGCTCACGACCACGCCGTATTGGGTGGTCAGCAGCTCGTCGGTGGCCGCAGCCGACTTGTCGAGGGCTTCGCGCTTGGTCTTGCCGGCGGTCTTGGCGCCGAGCAGCGCGAACTTGTCCCACAGCAGGTTGATGCCGTTGTAGTACTCGAAGAGGTCGTCGACCGTATTGGTCGGGAAGGCCAGGTAGCGGCGCCGGGAAAATTCATTGGCGCCAAAGGGGCGCTCCATGGCGACCAGGGTCTCGATGGCCTTGTAGTCGACCTGGGCGGCCTTGCCCGGTCCGCCGGCCGTTGCGGCTGTGACCTTCTTGAGCTCTGAGTTGGCCGCGTCCAGGATCTTCGAGACCTCTTGGACCTTGTTGTAGATGTCGACGCCATCGGCGACGGCCATGGTGAACTGCTTGCGGTCGGCGCTGGTGCTGAAGATGCCGAAGCCGACCACGAAGCCCACCACCAGGCCCACCGACACCAGGATGAGGTTGCGGCTCTTGGCCTTGCGCCCAACCTCGTCGTCCTTGACCGCTGAGTCGTCGATGACCAGCGTGACCTTTTTCTCGGTGAATGCTGGTGCGGCGGCCACCTCGAAGGGGCTGGCGGCGGCGGGCTTGGCCGCTGGGGCCGCGGGCTGGGCCGCTGGGGCCGCGGGCTGAGCAAAAGGTGGCGCGGCGACGGCGCCGGGAATGCCAGCCGGTGTACCGCCGATGGCCGGGGCCGGGAGCCCTCCGAGAGCCGGAGCGGGCAGGCCACCAGGAGCCGGGGTCGCGCCGGGCAGGGGCAGGCCTCCCGGTGGCACCGAGCCGCCTGGGGGGGCTGCGGCCGGGCCACCGATGCCGCTCTGGCCGGGCGTCACGGTGCGGCCCAGGCGGGCCTTCAGGTTCTTGATGTCGCGGGGTTTCTTGGACGGTGTTGCCATGCGTTCGGGGCCTTGTTCGTGCGGATGCCCAGGGCAGCTCGAGCGCACCCGCCGGCGCGCTCCGCAAACGTGGTCTGTCCCGGTGATTCCGTAGGGCTGGCAAGGTATCCGTGGGTCCTCGACGGTGTCAAGCGCACTGCCCACTCGCCGGAAACTACCTTTGCTTTCAAGGCCTTAGACGATTGGCGCGCAAGCCTTTTCGCAGCCCTTGTGCAATTTTTGGTCACAGCTCGGCACATCGCGGCGCGATGCCCAGAAAAACCCACGTCTCCAGTCATGGACGGTCATGTAGTGCGATGCCACCGAATCGTCGGGCTGCTCACCGAATTTGCGACGACGAAGGGGTGCGCAAACGAAGGCTTGCCGATCAGGGCGATTCTTGCTTGATTGCAGCGCTCTGGTGCCATGATCCTCGTGATCGACAATTACGACTCCTTTACCTACAACCTCGTCCAGTACCTCGGGGAGCTGGGCGCCGTGGTGGAGGTCCACCGCAACGACGCGATCGACGTGGCGGGCATCCGAGCCCGGGCGCCCGAAGGCATCCTGCTTTCGCCGGGTCCCGGCACGCCGGACGACGCCGGCGTCACCCTCGCGGCGATTGCCGCCTTTGCCGGCCATGTGCCGCTTTTGGGCGTTTGCCTCGGGCACCAGGCGATCGCCCAGGCCTTCGGCGGGCAGGTGGTGCGGGCCCCGCGCCTGATGCACGGCCGCACCTCGCCCATCCATCACGATGGTCGCGGGCTTTTTCGCGGGATTCCGAGTCCCTTCGTGGCCACCCGCTACCACTCCCTGATCGTCGAGCCAGCCGCGGCCGAGGCAGTGATCGAGCGCAGCGCCTGGACCGAGGAGGGCGAGCTGATGGGGTTGCGCCACCGCGAGCATGCGATCGCCGGTGTTCAATTTCACCCCGAGTCATTTCTCACCGAGCACGGCCACCGCTTGCTCGGTAATTTCCTCGACCAGCTGCCGCAGCGGGGCGCGGGTCCCGGAACGGAGGCCGCATGAGCCAAGGTGAAACGATACGAAGCGCGCTGGCCACCGCAATCGAGGGTCGCGACCTTTCGGCTGAGGCCACCGAGGCGGCGCTCCAGGCGGTCTTCGGAGGTGAGGCCACCCCGGCCCAGATCGCGGGGCTTTTGGTGGCGCTGCGCATGAAGGGCGAGACCGTGACCGAGATCGCGTCGGCCGCGCGCACGATGCGCCGCCATGCGGTGGCTGTCGAGGTGCCGCCCTCCGGGCCCCTGGTCGATACCTGCGGCACCGGCGGCGACGGCTCTGGAAGCTTCAACATTTCGACCCTGGCCGCGGTCGTGGTGGCTGCCTGTGGGGTCAGGGTAGCCAAGCACGGCAACCGGGCCGCCAGCTCGCGCTGCGGCAGCGCCGATTTGCTGGAGGCCTTGGGAGTTGACATTGAGTTATCTCCCGCGCGCATCGCCGAATGTATCGAAAGCGTGGGGATCGGATTCATGTTTGCTCGTGCGCATCATCCGGCCATGCGTTTTGCGGCGCCGGTGCGCGCCGAGCTCGGCGTACGCACGCTCTTCAACTTCCTGGGGCCGCTGACCAACCCGGCAGGTGCGAGCCATCAGCTCTTGGGCGTAGGCGATGGCAGTCGCCAGGAGATGATGGCCGAGGTGCTGCGGGAGTTGGGGGTCGGTGGCTGGGTTGTGCATGGCCATGGAGGCCTCGACGAAGTCTCGCTTTCGGGGCCGACGCGCGTGGTAGCCGTCGAAGCGGGCGGCGCGCGCATCTTCGAGGTCACGCCTGCTGACTTTGGGTTGAACGAGGCCGCCCCCGATGCGATCGCCGGTGGCGATGCGGCCCAAAATGCGGTGATCGCGCGCGCCATCTTGGTAGGCGAGCCTGGGCCCTGTCGGGACGCGGTGGTGCTCAATGCGGCCGCGACCCTATGCGCTGCGGCGGTGGAGTCGTCGCCGGCGTCGGCGGCGGTGCGCGCGGCCGACGCCATCGACAGCGGGCGTGCGCGGGCGACGCTCGACGGGTGGGTCGCATTCGGCAACGAAGGCCGCTGACCGTGAGCGTCGATCTGCTGTCGCCCATCCTGGAGCGCAAGGCCCGGGAAAATCACCGGCGTCTCGGCCACCAGGGTCTGCATCACGGTTATTGCGTCAATGGGGCCGCTGCGCCGCGCCCGGATCCGGCTGCGGTCGTCGATGCCCTGCGTCGCCGCGGAGCCGAGTGCCCGAGGGTGATCGCCGAGATCAAGTTGCGAAGCCCGAGCGCTGGCACCATTCGGGTGCGCCGCCCGGGCGAACTCCAGGCCATCGCCAGCGCCTACGCGAGTGCCGGCGCTGCCGCCATCAGCGTGCTTTGCGATGGCCCGGGCTTTGGCGGCAGTCCCCTGGACTTGCGGCGCGTGGCCGCGTCGGTCGCGCGGCCCGTGCTCTTCAAGGAGTTCGTGTTGGCGCCTTTGCAGCTCCGGCTCGCGCGCGCCATGGGGGCTTCGCTGGTTTTGTTGCTGGTGCGGGCACTGGAGCGCCAGCAGCTCCGGGATCTGATCGCGCAAAGCCTCGATTTGGGCTTGGTGCCGTTGGTCGAGGCTGCCGACGAAGCAGAGCTCGAGCTGGCACTCGCGACCGAGGCTCCCGTCGTCGGCGTCAATGCCCGGGACTTGAAGACCTTCAAGGTCGATCCGGAGCGCGCGTTGCGCGCGGTCGCCGCCGTGCCCGCCGATCGGGTTGCGGTGCAGATGAGCGGTATCGCCTCGGGGGCGGCGCTTTCGGCGTTGGGACCGACGCGGGCCGATGCGGTGCTGGTGGGCGAGGCCTTGATGCGCGCCGAGCAGCCCGGCCTGGAACTCGCGCGTTGGTTGGGGCCTGCCGAGAGCGCTTGAGCGTTCTTCTTATGCTTTTGCGCCGCTCGACGGGCGGGCACCGAGAAAGGTGACCGTGAATGTGGCGCCGCGGTTGCGCACGCTTTCGACGTGGATTTGAGCGCCGTGGGCGTCGACGATTTGACGAACCAGCGCCAGGCCGATGCCCGCCCCGTGGGTGCGCTCCGAGTAGAAGAGTTCGTAGAGCTTGTCGATTTGTTCCGGGGCGATGCCTGCGCCTTCGTCGGTGACGGCGATCTGCGGATTGCCCTCGCCGTCGATGCCAGCGCGCACCACCACCTCGGCGCCTTCCGGCGATGCGTGCAGCGCGTTTTTCAACAGGTTCCAGATCACCTGGCGGATCTGATCGCGGTCGATGTGGGCGATGACGGGCTCGTCCGGTACGTCGTGACCAATCGCGACCGAGCGCGGGGAGTTTGTCTCGCGGCGGGCGACGTCGACCACCGCGATCACCAGATCGCGCAGATCTTCATCGCGGCGTACCGGCGGGCGCGGGCGCCCCACCTCGAGCATGGTGGTCACCAGGTCGTTGAGGCGTTCCACCTCGTCGAGCACGATGCCCAGCAGGTAGCTCTCCTCGGAGTCGAGTTTTGGCGATTCGCGCACGAGCTGCACGGAGCCGGAGATCGAACCCAAGGGGTTGCGGATCTCGTGGGCCAGGCCGGCCGATAGGCGGCCGAGTAGGGCGAGACGATCCTGGCGCGTCGCGGCCTCTCGCAGGCGCTGGATCTCGCTCAGATCCTGGAAGACCACGAGGGCTCCGACCATGGTGCCCTGGGCGTTGACCAGCCGGTTGACGCTGTAGCCGATGGGAAATTCGCTGCCGTCGGGCCGATGGCCCACGCTTTCAGCTCTGGATTCGCCGGCTTCGGTTCCCGGCCTGGAGGCCAGCAGCTGTGAGAGATCGATACGCAGTAGCTCGCCCAGCGGCTGCCCCTGCAGTACGTCCGCTGGCGCCCCCAGCAGCTCGGCGCCCAGGGGATTGATGGTCTGCAACCGGCCCTGCAGGTCGGTGGTCAAGAGCCCGGAAGAAAGCGAGCGTACGATGTCGTCGTTGAGGCGTGCGAGGGTCGCGGCGCTGGCCTCCGCGGCGCGCAGCCGTCCGCCGGTGGTGAGCAGGCGGGCCGAGAGGTTGCTTGCCAGCAACGTCACTAGCAGCAGCCCCAGCACGTTGAGCAGTCCCGAGTAGGCCAACTCCGAAAGCGAGAGGCGGTAGGCCTCCGGGCTCTGGTCGGGCGGCGCTGGCAGCCAGCCGCCGGCCAGACTCAGCGTGAGCGCCGCGTAGAGCACGAGCGCGCCGGCGCCGGTCAAGCGAGCGGGTAGGGGGCCGACCACCATGGCCGCCATCAGGACGGCGACGCCGTAGAGAAACGTAAATCCGCTGCCGGCGCCGCCGGTGACGTAGACCAGGGCCGTGGTGAGCAGCAGGTCGACGCCAACCTGGGCCAGTGCCACCGCACTCTGGGCGCGGTTTCTCAGCAGCCATACCGCGAAGATCAGCGAGGCGCCATAGATCGAAGCGATCAGCAGCAGCAGGAAGCGAGGCGTGAACGAGTCGATGCTTTCGCGATCGTCCAGCGCCAGCAACAGTGTGCCACCCAGCAGCAGGGTGGCGACGCCCAGCCGCGTTCCCATGAACAGCTGCAGGCGGCTGGCCGAACGCAGGGGGAGTTCGAACTCGCCATCGGCTGCCGCTGCCGCGGGCGGCAGAAGTGAGACTCGACGATCCAGGTGGGCGCCGAGCCCCGCCGGGCTCGGGGACGGGCGGTCGCGGTCCACGGTCTGCGATCCGCTGGCATCGGTGCGACCCGTCGTCTGGGGGTCGGGGCTCAAGGCTCCCACAAACCCTGCGGTGCAGTGCTCGCCGCTACGACGAACGGCAGGGAACCTTCGCGCGTCACTCCGTCTTCACCGCGCCGGCGATGTCGAAGATCGGCATGTACATGGCGATCAGCATGAACCCGACCATACCGCCGATGCCGACCATCATGATCGGTTCCATCATCGCGGTGAGCGCCGAGACCGCCACGTCGACCTCTTCCTCGTAGAAGTCGGCGATCTTGTTCAGCATCTGGTCGAGTGCGCCGGTTTGCTCGCCGACTCCGATCATTTGCACGACCATGGAGGGGAAGACTTTTGTTTCGGCAAGTGGCTCGGCCATCGTTTGGCCTTCGCTGATGCGGTCTGCGACGCCGAGCAACGCGGTCTCGATGATCACGTTGCCAGCGGTTTTGGCGACGATCTGCAGGGCGTCGAGGATCGGCACGCCGGAGGCCAGGAGCGTGCCCATGGTGCGCGTGAAGCGGGCCACGGCGATTTTGCGCATGGTTGGTCCTATCGCAGGAAAGGACAACAACAGCCAATGCCAGAAGCGTTTGCCGCGGGTGGTTCGGTAGGAGTAGGTGATGCCGAAAAAGGCCGCACCGAGACCGCCGATGATCAGCGGCAGTGCGTCGACAAAGGAGTGCGAGATGCCGATGACGAATTGCGTCAGGCCGGGGAGGTTGTCGGTGCCTCCGAAGTCGGCAAACATCTTTTCGAAGGTCGGGACGACCATCGTCAGTAGCACGGCCATGACGATTCCTGCGATGCAGAAGACCGCGATCGGGTAGGTCGTGGCGCCCTTGACCTGGCGTTGCAACTTGACGCGCTTTTCGATGTAGATGCCCAGGCGGTTGAGAATCGTGTCCAGGATGCCGCCCATTTCGCCGGCCGCCACGAGGTTGACGAAGAGTTCGTCGAATACCTTCGGATGGCGTTTGAGGGACTCCGAAAATGTCGCGCCGCCTTCGACTGCGGCTTTGATGTCCTTGAGGATGGCGTTGAAGGTTTTGTTGTCGCCCTGGGAGGAGAGGATATCCAGGCACTGAACCAGCGGCAGGCCCGCGTCGATCATGGTGCCGAACTGGCGGATGAAGATCACCAGTTCCTGAGATGACACCGGGGCGCCAAACTTGAGGCTGATCTCGGCGCCTTTTTTGCGGATTTTGACGGGATTTAGATTCTGGGCGCGCAGCCGCTGATCGACCGTTTCGCGGTCTACGGCGTCCATTACGCCCTTGCGCACCTCACCGGTGCGAGCACGCGCTTCCCATGTCCACTCAGCCATCGGTCATCGTCCGAGTCGGGTCTTCGGGATCCTATCGGATTCGGCCGCAAAGGGCCAAGAGTGCGACCAAGGGAGCGAGAGGACGGCGGGCCGAAGCTGTGCGCGAGCCCTTAGGAGCCGCCGCAATATAAGGTTACCAACTCGACTCCGAACCATCCCGCCCAGCTGCGTTGCGCCGCCTTCAAATACATGGAGTATTCGCGCGGCGTCGCGCCTTGCCGGACGGGCGCCTCGAAGCCGACTTGGAGACCTTATCTCGCGGCGGCTCCTTACTTCCGGTACGGGTTGACCAGCAGGTCGTCGACCCGTTTGCCGGAACGCTTCGTTTTGGTGGAGCCGGTCTTCGGAGTGGACTTGGCCGCGCTCGAGGCTTTGGGGCTGCCACTTTTGGCTGTGCTCCTGCGCGAGCTTCGGCTCGCACGCCTGCGCGTCTCCTTGGTCTTGGTTTCCGCGGACTCGGCTTCAGGCTGGGTCTCGGAGTCGGTAGAGGGTTGCTCTTCGGTTGCCGTCGGCTCGGCGTTGGCGGCCTGCACTTCAGCCCCGGCGCCCCCTTGTGCTTCCGTCGCGGCATCGGCGGCGGCCTGCTCGGTTGGTGCTTCGGCGAGCGTGGGCTGCTCCAACTCCGCCGGCGGCGGCTCGCCGAACGGAGCCTCGGCCGCGGCGGGAGCGTCGAGTGGCGCGCTGGTGATGTCCTGGGCCTCGGGTTCCATCATCAGCGCTGCGACCCCGACCGCGAGCGTGATCGCGGCCAGCGCGCCCAGTGTGATCATTGGCCACTTCTTACTCGCCTTGGCATCCGCAGCGGCAGGCGCCGCCGCACCCGGTTCCATGTTGGCGCCGGCCGGTGGTGGCGGGACGACAGGGGGGGGGATCGTCACTGCGGGAGCTGCGGTCTGCGCGCGGATCGCCGCCATCGCGGCCTCGGTGTCATCCATCCCACCACCGCCGCTTTTGCTGATCTCGGCGATCGCGGAGCGGATCAGTTGCTCGTCGCGTTCGATCTTCTCGGCGGCATAGGCCCGTACCAACTTGGCGACTTCGCGCTGTGGCGCCAGTCCACCGAGCGCGCCGGCGGTTTGCTCGATCGCCTCGGCGAACTCCTCGGCGCTCTGGTAGCGGTCCCCGGGATCGCGCGCCAGGCCCCGTTGCAGCACCGGGTCGAAGGGCGCCAGCGCCGGGTCGACCGAGGACGGCATCGGGATCGGCTCGATGCAGATCATGTTCAGCGTGGCGGCGTGGTTTTCCGCGCGAAACAGCCGCCGCCCGGCCAGGCACTCCCACAGGATGATGGCCATGGCGAAGAGGTCGGAGCGCTGATCGGCGTCGCCACTGCTGGCGTGCTCGGGCGCCATGTAGGCGAGCTTGCCCTTGAACTGGCCTTCGCGGGTCGTGCTCAGCCTCACCTCGGCCTTGGCCACGCCGAAGTCGGTGATGCGGGCGATGCCGCCGGTGCTGACCATGATGTTGTGGGGCGAGATGTCGCGGTGCACCAGGTTGATGCGGTTGCCGTGTTCATCCTTGAGGTTGTGGGCGGCAGCCAGGCCGTCAAGGGCGTCGACGACGATGCGCAGCGAGACCGGCGCCGGCAGCTTGGAGCCCGCCTTGAAGGCGGCCTGCAGCACGGCGCCCAGGTGGTCGCCCTCGATGTAGTCCATCACCAGGAAGTAGCCGGCGTCGGGCGTGTCGCTGATGTCGATGGTGGGCACCACGTTCGGGTGGCGAATGCGCGCCGCCAAGCGCGCTTCGTCGAGGAACATGGTGATGAACTCTTCCTCGTGGGCGAGGTGGGGGTGCAGCACTTTGATCGCGAACAGCCGCTCGAAGCCGGCCACGCCCTGGGCGCGGGCGACGTAGACGCCGGCCATGCCGCCCGAGGCCAACCGTGCCAACACCTCGTAGCGCCCCAACCGTCGACCGGCCAGGCTGCTTGTAAACGGATCGTGCGTCGCTGCCTGCGCGTCGGTCAAAAGCGGCCCCGAAGGCCGGCGACCACGCCAGGCTGTTGCAGGTTCGGGACGAGCATGAGGGAGACATCATCGGCTGCGTCACCACCGGACCAGTCGGTCAAGAAGAGGGCGATCGCCGCGGTGCCGGCGGCAGCGACACCCGTGCCGATCCACATCACGGTGCGCAGCGTTTCCTTACCCGCACCGGCGTCGAGCTTGGCCTGCGCCTCGGCCTTGAGATCCATGCAGGTCTCGCTCTCCTTGTCCGGGCACGCCTGCCACTCCTTGGCTTTCTTCGTGAAGCTTTCGACGTTCGAATTGACGTCCAGGGTGACGACGATGCTGCCCACCAACATCGCCGCGGTAACGCCAGCGCCGATCCAGGTGACGATCGGCGGCAGGGGTTTGCCCGATTGGTCACGCGGGTCGGCGGTGAGCGCGCCAGCGGCCGCTGCGCCGCTGCCGTCGTCCCCCTCCCCACCTGCGTCCGCACCCGGCGGAGGCGGAGGCGGTGCCTCGAAGGAGAGGCTCTTGACCTCGCCAGCGGCGCCCTGCACCTCCTCGTGCTTGCTGCCGGTCTCGAAGCTGGCGGTGACGCGGTGGGTGACGTCGGGCTCGAGGAAGAACGATCGATCGCCCAGCAGGCTGCCGTCCAGCTCCACGGTGCAGCCCTCGCACTCCACGTCCACGCGTACCAGCTTGTCGGCGTGGCGATCGAGAATGTCCTGGCCGATCTGGGTGGCGGTTTCGTCGTCGGGGTACTTGGTGGTCAACCTGAGGCCGAGGGTGGCGGCGCGGGCGCCGTGCTCGGCCATGTCATGGGCGCGGGCGGCCTGGATGAGCGCTGCGGGGCTCGGCGCCATGCGATTGGCGGTCTCGAACCACTGGGCAGCGGAGTCGTAGTCCTCGGCCAGGTAGGCCTCGGTGGCCCGGTCATAGGCCTTGGCTGCGGCCTTCAGACTGCGGCCTCGGCCGTCCTCATCTTGGGCTGATGCCGGGGCTGAAAAGCCAATGGTTACAATGGCATAGATGAGCCACAGGAGGGGCCCGATTGGGGTCTTGAGCGACACGATGGAATGCCCTGACGACCCTGCCTAGCCTAGCACAGGGCGCGCCAACCATACCGAATTCCAGGCCGTTGTGAACCGCTCGCGGCTCCAAAGCCGTTCTTTGCCACGGGCGGGCTTCGGGCGTCCCCTCAACGCCCCGAGCGCAGCATGGAGGCCAGTTCGTCGGTTTCGTGGGCGTGGGCGAAGGCTTCTTCCTGGGTGATCAGGCGGCGGGCGATCAGGCTGTAAAGCGACTGGTTCATCGTCTGCATCCCGCTGGTGGCCTGGCCGCTCTGCATCTGGGAGTAGATCTGGTGGATCTTGTCCTCGCGGATCAGGTTTCGGATGGCGGCGTTGGGGATCAGGATTTCCATCGCCAGCGAGCGCCCGGCGCCATCGGCGTTGGGGACCAGGGTTTGGGTGACCACGCCCTGCAGCACGAAGGAGAGCTGGGCCCGGACCTGGGACTGCTGGTGGGGGGGGAAGGCGTCGAGGATGCGGTTGACCGACTGCAGTGCGCTATTGGTGTGCATGGTGGCAAAGACCAAATGCCCGGTCTCCGAGATCGTCATCGCCGCTTCCATGGTCTCGAGGTCGCGGAGCTCGCCGATCAGGACCACGTCGGGGTCCTGCCGCAGGATCGAGCGCAGGGCGTGCCGAAAGCTGTTGGTGTCGCTGCCAACTTCCCGTTGATTGACGACCGAGAGTTTATTCGGGTGCAGAAATTCGATCGGGTCTTCGATGGTCAGGATGTGCGAGCGGCGTTCGCTGTTGACCTTGTCGATCATCGCCGCCAGTGTGGTCGACTTGCCCGAGCCGGTGGGACCGGTGACCAGCACCAGGCCGGATGCCAGGTCCGAAAGGCGCGCGATTACGGGCGGTAGCCCCAGCTCGTCGAAGGTCAGGATCTTGAACGGGATTTGCCGGAAGACGCCCGCCACCGCTCCCCGTTGCACGAATAGATTGCCGCGGAAGCGCGATAGGCCCTTGATGCCGAAGGAGAGGTCGAGCTCGTTGTCGCGCTCGAAGACGATCTTCTGTTCCTCGGTGAGGATCGAGTAGCACAGCTGCTTGGTGTCCACCGGGCTGAGCGGGGGCGTCTTCAGCGGCAACAGCGAGCCGAAGATGCGCAGCTGGGGTGGCGTGCCGGTGGTGATGTGCAGGTCGGATGCGCCCTTTTCGACGACCGCGCGCAACAGCTGGTGAAGCGTGAACTGGAGGGGCGAATTCATCGGCCGCGGGCACCATTCTACCCCTTGCTTTGGCGCTTGTATGTGGAAATCGCGTGGCGATGCCGGGCTGCGACTGTGGTCAGATGTCCACCTTGGACCACGGCCGCTTGCGCATCCAGGCATTGCCGCGCTGGTTTTGCGATACGGCCCGGGCCGCGGAGCGGGCCGCCAGCAGCTGACCTTCGGCGCCAAGACCCGGCGCCACCTGCGGGCTGCACAACAGCAGCCCCTTCAGCGGCGTTCGCACCGGCATCGCACACAGTCCGAAGCTGCGGCTCACCGGGTAGTCGTGGATCAGGGTCATGGTCCCGGGGCCGCGCGGCAGGTGGGGGTCGAGCGCGAGGTTTTCGCCGGGATCGCGGGCTTCAGGGGGGCGACCGTCGTGGGGGGAGTCCAGCAACTGCACGTGCTCGTCGAGGAAGGGGATCAGCCCGCCGAGGGCTTCCAGCAGGCGCTCGCGCACGTCGTCCAGGTAGCCGTCCTGGGTCTCGACGGGGCGCACGGGAAGCAGCGCCTGGACGCAAAGCGAGACCCGGCTGTCGTCGATGCTGCGCTTTTGGATGCGCAGGCAGTTGGCGCCCAAGAGCGGCTGCTCGAGCTCGCCCACCAGGAATACCTCTTCGCCCATGCCCCGGGGCACGGCGCTTGGGTCGATGACGAGGTTGAGCGTGTAGCGATAGCGCGAGGCCTGGGGCTCGCCGAGCTTTTCGAAGATCTGTTCGAAGACTCTGCGGTCCTGCAAGAGCCGGCGCGTGGAGCTGACATCGGTGCCTGCGATCACAAAGCCGCTGCCCACCGCTTCATCCGAACCAAAGAGGCGCACGCCGTTGGCTCGTCCGCGATGGACCGAGATTTCCGAGGCCCGTTCCTGCATCCGAACTTCACCACTGTGATTGCGGATGCGCTCGATGAGCAACTGCGACAGCGCCTCTAGGCCGCCCTCGAGGGCCAGCGAGTGCTGGTAGCAACCGGCGTAGAGTCGCGAGATCTGTAGGGCGGTGAGGTCGCGGGGATTGCTTCCGGCTTCGAAATAGGCTGGCGCGAGCGCGGCGATGCGGAAGGGATGGCTCTCGGGCAGCTCGTCGAGCACTTCGTACTGCTCGGAGCCGCGCACGAAGGGCAGGCTGGCGGCGATGCGGCTGAGTTCGCGCTTCTCCAGGAAGGACTCGGGGGGCCACATGCGGTCGTCGTTGAAGAGGCGGTTGCTGGCGTCGAAGCGGCGCTGGACCTGTCGGTGAAAGTCCACGATCACGCGTTTGAGTTCGGGAAACTCCCGGGCCATTTCGTGCTCGAAGGCTTCGTCGTCGCTGGCGAAGTCGAAGCGGTGTCCGGGCAGGGCGACCTGGTGGGGGCTGTGGCCGCCCGCCGTCAGGCGGCGAAAGCTCTGGGCCAGACCCAGCTCGCCGAAGATGCGCTCGGCCAGCGGCGAGCGGGCTGCATGAAAAGTGTAGGGGGCCGTTGGCAGTGAGCTGCGCCCCACGGAATAGGAGGGCGGCGCCTGCTGCTGGCCGACCACGAGCACGCGAAAACCCCGATTCGCCAGCAGTGCCGCGCAGCTCAGCGGCGCCAGCTCACGGCCCAATACGATCGCGTCGAAATAACTTTGAGTCACGTCATGCGTTCCGACGGAAGCCGTGCTCGTTGGCCCCGCTCACGGGCTCACGCGTTGTCGCAGGCGCGCGCCTCATGAACGGTTCGGGTCGCACGCGAGCGGGGGGCTGAACAGGATCGAGTCGTCCTGGTTCAGAGGGCCGCGATGGCGGGGGCTCGGGCCCAGTTCCATGTGTCCGCAGGCGATGGCGTCGATGACCGCCGGCAGGATGCGATGTTCGGCCACCTGGATGCGCCGGTGCAGGCTCTCGGCGTCGTCGCCCGTGACCACGGGCACCGCGGCCTGGGCCAGAATCGGGCCGGTGTCGACGCCCGCGTCCACCAGGTGCACGGTGCAGCCGCTGATGCAAACACCCGCGGCGATGGCATCGGCCGGGCCCTGGGTGCCGGGGAAGAGTGGAAGCAGGGCCGGGTGCACGTTGATGATGCGGTGACTAAAGCGCTCGACCATGGCCGGGCCGACGATCTTCATGAAGCCGGCCAGTACCACCAGGGCGGGCTCGAAGCCGGCGACGCACTCGGCCAGGGCGCGATCCCAGGCCTGCCTATCCGGGTGGGCCTTGAGGGGCACCACCGCGCTTTTCACGCCGCGCTGCCGGGCCAGTTGCAGGGCGCCGGCTTTGCTGCGGTCGCTGATCACTGCGGTGACCTCGGCGCGGCATTCGCCCCTGTCGATGGCGTCGAAGATCGCCGCCAGGTTGCTGCCGGTGCCAGAGGCCAGGACCGCGATGGGAAATACCATCGGTAGGCTTCATCCGAGCTGGACGGCGGGCGCCCCGGTCGGTCGGGCGATGACCTCGCCGACCAGCGAAGCCCGCTCGCCGCTGTCGTTGAGCAGCTGGCAAAGCGCCTCGGCGCGCTGGGATTCGACCACCAGCACCATCCCCAGACCCATGTTGAAGGTGCGAGCCATCTCCTGGGCGGGCACGTTGCCGAGGCGCGCGATCAAACCGAAGATCGGTGGCTCCGGCCAGCTGCCGGCCTCGAGTTTGCACGCCAGCTGCTGGGGCATGATGCGGGGTAGGTTGTCGGGCAGGCCGCCGCCGGTGATGTGCGCGACGGCCTTGACCCCGCCGGCGTCGAGCGCGCGTTGCAGGGGCGCAGCGTAGATTCGCGTCGGCCGCAGTAGCGCGTCGACGAGGGGCTCGCCGAGCGCATCGACGGGCGCGTCCAGGGCCAGGCCAGCCCGCTCTAGCAGCACGGCGCGGGCCAGGGAATAGCCGTTGGAGTGCAGGCCGTCGGAGGCGAGGCCGAGCAAGCGATCGCCGGGTTGCACGTCCGCCCGTGGCAGTAGGGCGCTGCGCTCGACCACACCGACGGAAAAGCCTGCCAGGTCGTACTCGCCGGCCTGGTACATGCCGGGCATCTCGGCGGTCTCGCCCCCGAGCAGGGCGCAGCCTGCCTGACGGCAGCCGTCGGCGATGCCCTCCACGACCCTCCCGGCCTGCTCCACATCGAGCTTGCCGGTGGCGAAGTAGTCCAGAAAGAAGAGCGGGCGCGCGCCGGTGGTGACCACGTCGTTGACGCACATGGCCACCAAGTCGATGCCCACCGTATGGTGGCGGTCGGCGGCGAAGGCCACCTTCAGCTTGGTGCCGACGCCGTCGGTGCCGGAGACCAGCACCGGGTCGTGCAGCCCCGACGGTAGCGCGCACAGGCCGGCGAAGCCGCCGACGCCGCTCAGGACTTCCGGGATCGAGGTGCGCGCAGCCAGCGGCCGGATGCGCTCGACCAGTCGCTCTCCGGCGTCGATGTCCACGCCGGCTTCGCGGTAGGTGACGCCCGACACGGCCGGCAAGCTACTGCAGCCCAGATCGGCGGTCAACGCGCCTGGGGACTTCGTGTCGATGACGCTCAGTAGGGACTCTCGGAGACGAAGCCGGCGCCCCGCTTTGCCGCGCTGGCTTTCTTCGGCTTGTTGACCACCCGTCGAGGCGGTTTTGGCCGACTGGCGCGCGGTGCCGGGACAGGCGGCGCTTTTTGGAGCGCGAACTCCAGGGCCCGATCGCGATCGAAGACCACCGACATGGAGCGGCTCTTGTAGCCGGGGGCGCTGGCCACGATGCGGTGGCTGCCGCTGGGCGTTTGGGTGGCGTCGTAGGGGACGTTGACGGCCGCACCGTCGATGGTCAGCGCTGCGCTCTCCGGCTGCACGCGAATGCGAATGCGCACTTCGGGGCTCGCGCTTGGTGGCGGGGGAGGCGGGGGGCCTTCGGCTTCGGCCGGCTGCTGGGGGGCGGCGGCTGCGGTCAGTTCGGCCTCGTCGGTCGCCTGGACCGTCGGGTCCTGTTGGGCGCTGGGGGGCGGCTCGACCGCTGGAGCTGCCGGGGCCGGCACCTCTTCCGCGGGCTCGGCTGCCGGAGCTGGCGGTGGGGGTTCGACTGCGGCCGCAGTGGGGGGCTGGGCCGCGGAGGCTGCGGGCGCGTCGGAATCGCCGCTGGAGATCATCAGCCAACCCAGGAGGGCGAAGCCTGCGACCGCACCTCCCGCCATCCAATAGGCGCTGCGTTTGCGCGAGACGCCCGGGATGACGGCTTCGTCGAAGACCGGCGTGGCTTCGGCCGTGGCCGCGCCGACGGGGGGGCCGGCTTCGACCGGAGCCGTTGCGACGGCTGGCGCCGCCGGTTCGGGCGCGCTCTTCGGGGCCTGAGCGGGTGCCGTGGGTGCGATGGCCGGCACGGCTTCCCAGCTGGGGCGAAAGGCCTGCGCGAAGCGGTCGGCGTCGGCGATGGAAAGCTGTGCCGCAGCTTCCTCGGGCGTTGCTGCGGCCACGCTCGCTTGTGTGCCGTCGGTCCCGGTGGCCTCGGCAGCAGTTTCGGCTTCGGAAGCTGCGCTCGCCGTGGCCTGCACTGTCCCCGAGTCATTGGGGGTATGGGGGCTGTCGTCCTCGGCTTCTGCGGCTGCGGAATCCACTGCCGCGGAAGCCACCGCCGGGGGATCACTCAGGGGGGGCTCATTCGGGGGGGGGCCACTGGAGTGGCCACTGGAGCGGCCACTGGAGGAGCCGTCTCCGGAGGAGCCGTCGCTGGAAGCCGCCTGCGCGTCGTTCGAGCGGCTGGCGTCGGTCCCTGCTTCGCGGCCGTCGTCGGTGCTCTCAGCGGTCGCGGCCGCTGGCTCGGTAGCCTCGGGCGCTGCCGGCTCCGACGCGCTGGCGCCATTTGTGCCCGCGTGCTCCGCTGACTCGGTCGGGACTTCACTCGGCACTTCGCCGAGCGATTCGTGCTGCGCCTCTACCTCTTCACCATTCACGACGCTTGTCTCGCGGTGGCCGCCGAACAAAGCGTGCAAGTTGCAACACAGCGGGCCGGCGCATCTCTGGATCGCCAGCCGCAACGGTAGCACCCGCCGTGCGGGCGCTCAATTTGCCTTTTCTTGCGCACGCCCCCGGGCCGCCATGTCTTCCGCGATTGCCGCTGTGTTCTGCAGCAGCGACTCGAAGGCTTCGTAGTCCAGGCCCTCGAGCCGGCGCAGGGCGCGCAGGTAGACGGCGCCGCTGGCCCGATCGATGGCGAAGGCGCAGTCTCCGGTCGATAGGAAGTTCAGCTCGAGCAGGCCGCGGTAGTAGTCGACGCCCGCGCCATCTGGCGGCTCGCCCATGTGCACCAGGAGCAGCAGCACATCGCTTTCCGCGATCACATTGATGCCGATCGCCAGTTCGCCGTGGCGGATGTCGGTGTAGCCCTCGTCGTCGAGGCGGTCGAATTCGGCGCCCACCGACTCGCCGAAGCGGTGCAGGTAGTCGTCGATTCGATCGAGTCCCGCGGCCATCGCAAAGAGTGCTCCGGAAGGCGCTGCCCCGGGTCCGAAAGGTCGAAGTGCCGATCGTCGGCAGCGGGGGCAGGTCACCGATTTTATAGGCCGATGCGAGCCCCCCGCAATGGGGATTTCTGGCAGGATGCGCGCGTGAGCAGCCCCCGGGCGAGGGTCGTTGTGGCGGTGACGCTATGTGCTGTGAGCGCTGTCGCTTGCATCGATCCCGGCGATGGAGCGGGCGCCGCGGCCCTGGCGCCCCTGCCCTCGGAGGGCCGCCTGCGGGCCATGGCCGCCTCCGAGCGCGCCGCCCTCTTCGCCCGTCTGGCCGAGGCAGCCCGCGCCGAGCACGGCAGTGACCGGGGCGTGCGTCATGCCCGGGATGCCGCCCGCGTGGCCGCCATCGGGGCGCGTTCGAAGTCGGGGGCCACCCAGTTGCCCGCCGCTCGCGATCTGTTGCGCAGCGCCATGCGGTCGGGTGCTACAGCCGCCGAGCGCTGCGAGGCGGGGCTCGAGCTGGCTCGCCTGGACGCCGTGCTGGCCGACGATGCGGCCGCGGCCCGCAGTACGCTCGCCGAGTTGCGCGAGCGCTTCGCCGATGCGGACAGCGCGCGCGCCTGTCTCGGGCGTGCCCGGCGTTTGGCCAAGAGTTTGCCCGCTGAGGCGGAGGCTGAGGCCAGCCCGATGCCGCCGCCGCCGACGACGCCACTGGCGACGCAGGAGCTGGCGGCGGGGTCGCTGGGCCCCGATGCCGACCCCGACGCCGACCCCCATGCCGACCCCCATGCCTGGCTCGCCGCCGAGGCCAAAGCCGGCACGGCCGCCCGTCCGCACCTGCAACGCATCGCCGTTTATGGTGCTGCAGCCGCAGCCGGCGCGCCACCCGGGGGGCGCGATGTGCGGGCGGTGCTGCACTTCGATGCCGCCGCCGTCTATCGCCGTGGTGAGATCGCCGCCGCCGGTCTGCTGCCGCGGAGGGTGACCCTGGACCTGGACGACGTGGGCATCGCCCCCGAGGTTGCGCACACGTTTCCGGTGGCCGCCGGAGGGCTGTCGCGGATTCGCATCGTGGCGCTCGGGGCCTCGCGCACGCGTGTGAGCTTCGACGTCACGCCTTCGGCGAGCTATCGCGTCTTCTACCTCGCCGATCCATTCCGGGTCGTGGTCGACTTCAGCGACCCGCAGGCGGCGGTGCAGCAAAAGCGGGCGGCGGGGCGGCTGACCACCATCGTGCTCGACCCGGGTCATGGCGGCGAGCAGCCCGGGGCCCAAGGTCCCGATGGTCTAAAGGAATCCCACGTCGCCCTGGCCCTGGCCCGGCGCACCCGCCGGGTGCTGCTGCGACAGCTTGCGGATGTCGATGTGATCCTGACGCGCAGCGACGATCGCTTTATCAGCCTGGAAGAGCGCACTGCCATCGCCAACGGCTACGACGCCGACCTCTTCGTGTCGATCCACCTCAACGCCTCCGAGTCGAGCGAGGATAAGGGCGGCGTGTCCACCTTCGTGCTCGACACCACCGACGATCAGGCTGCGCTTCGGCTGGCGGCCCTGGAGAATGGCACCGATGTGGCGGGTGTCAGCCGGCTACAGCTGATCCTGGCCTCGCTCTACCGTCATGAGCAGGCCGAGCAATCCCTAGCCCTGGCGCGTATGGTGCAATCCCATACGCTCGCGGGCGGGCGCCGAATCCTGCCCCAGCTCGGCGATCGCGGCGTCAAACGGGCCCTGTTCTACGTGCTGGTGGGCGCGCGCATGCCGGCCGTCCTGCTGGAGGCCTCCTTTATCAGCCGCCCCGACGAGGCCGCGGCGCTGCGCAGCGACGGCTACCGCGACGCGCTGGCCGAGGGCATCGCCAGGGGCATTGCGCGCTACGTGGAGCACAGCCGCCGGGCCCGATGAGGCGAGTCCGGTGACGGCTGTCGATCGGGCGCACGCGGCTCTGGGGCGGGGTAGCCCCGCGTGGGCCACCCGAGTCCGCCGCGAAAATGCCCCCGTACCTGCTCGGTCCGCGGCTATCCCGGACGGGGTTACGGCGCTCCGAAAGCCAGGCAGGCTCGCGTGACACCCGTCACCTCGACGTTCGGCTGGCGCCAGCGCCCGAGATCCAGGATACTGCGCGCCGCATGGCAGACTCCGCTGCGCCGGCGTTGAGCACCACCTGCGCCGAATATCTCGATCGGCATCGGGCCACGTTGCGCGAAGCGGTCGAGTCCGGGCAGCGCGGGCTGATCGTGGCCGAGCGCTACGCGGCCATGTACGACGGTCTTTTCGGGGCCCTGTGCTGTGCCGCCGACGCCGAGCGCCGCAGCCAGCCCGATGCCGTGGGGCGCGTGGCCCTGATCGCCGTCGGCAGCTACGGGCGCCGCCAGGTGGCTCCCCACAGCGATGTCGACGTGCTGTTCCTGTGCGACGACCCGGGCGATCGGCGCGTCGCCGAGATGGCCCAGACCGTGCTCTACCCGCTGTGGGACGCCGGGGTGGACATCGGCCATGCGGTGCGTGGCCTGGAGGAGAGCCTCGAGCTATCCGAGACCGACATCCGCACCTCGACCACGCTTTTGGACCTGCGGCACGTGGCAGGCGATCGTTCCATCGTCGAGGAACTGGAGGTCGGCGGTCGCGAGCGCATTTTCGAGCGGCAGCTGGAGGCCTTCCTGCACGCGCTCGAGGACGACACCGCCTCGCGCCATCGCCGCTACGGCGATTCGATCTATCTGCTCGAGCCGGAGCTGAAGGTCGGCCGCGGGGGGCTGCGCGATCTGGACGCGATCCTCTGGTGCTGCAAGGCCCGCTTTGGCGTCAAGGACTTGGCCGAGGCCGCCTCCCGCGATCTGCTCACCGAGCGTGAGCTGGGCGATTTGCAGGCGGCGACCGAGTACCTGTGGTCGGCGCGCAACCGGTTGCACCTTTGGGCCCGGCGTCGCAACGATCGTCTCACCTACGACGATCAAGAAGCGCTGGCCGAAGCCCTGGGGCTGCGCGACGGCATCAGCCGCGCCACCGAGCAGCTGATGCAAACGCATTTTCGCCACGCCCGGGCCATTGCGCGCGTGGCCGACCGCATCGGCGAGCGCGTGCGACGCTCGCTCAGGCCGCCGCCGGCGACGATCCGCGATCTCGGCGATGGCGTGCTGGTCCACGATGGCCGCGTGACGCTCAAGCCGATGGATCTGGGCGAGTCGCCGGTGGTCGCCCTGCGCCTCTACCGCCATGCCCTGCGCGAGCAGCTGCCGGTCGACTCTGAAGCCCGCGATGCGGTCTCGGCGGCCATGGAGGATCGCGAGTGCTGTCGCATTTTGCTGGGCGACCCCGAGGCCGGGAGTCTCTTTTGCAAGCTGCTGACGCGGGCGAGCCGCGCTCCCCTGCGCCGCGGTTCGATCCTCGAGGAGCTCCATGAGGTGGGCCTGTTGACGGCGATGGTGCCGGAACTCGAGACCGTGGTGGGCAAGGTGCGGCAGGATGCCTTTCACGTCTACACCGTCGATGCCCAGGCCATCATGGCCGTTGACTGTCTGCGCGGCCTGGTGCGTGGCGAGTACGCCGCCGACTTTCTGGTGGTCAGTCGTGCGGCCGCCGAGATGCCGCGTCCGCTGCCGCTCTACCTGGCGCTGCTGCTGCAGGGCATCGGCACCGGGCATCCCGCCGATCCCGCCAAGCACGCGGCGGCCGTGGCCGGTCCCGTCTGCGAGCGTCTGGGCCTGTCGCCCGAGGATACGGCGCATGCCCAGTGGCTGATCGCCGAGCAGAGCAGCATGTACCACTGGGCGATGCGGCGTGACATCACCGACCCCGAGACCATCGCTGAGGTGGCCGAGGCCGTGCAGTCCCAGCACCGCCTGCGCGACCTCTACCTGTTGACGTTCGCGTATTTGATGACCTCGAATCCGGCGGCGATGACCGCCTGGAATGCGCGCATGCTCGAAGACCTCTACAACGCGGTCTCCGATCGCATCGAGGGGCGCGGCACCGGCGAGCAGCTCGAGGCCCTCCGGCGCGAAGCCTTCGAGGGTATCGATGATGCCGAGCGCCGACGCGAGATCGAGGCCTTCCTGGGGCACGTGCCCGAGCGTTATCTCCTGGCCAACAGCGCCGACGGCATCCGCTTTCATTCCAGCGTGGCCGAGCGGCGCGAGGGGCTATTTGCCTTCGGCGCCACCGACTCGGGCGTGGGGGAGGGCACGCTGGAGTTGATCATCTGTTGCGACGACCGGCCGGGCCTGCTGGCCGACCTCACCGCGGCCCTGGCGCGTCATCGCTTCGGCGTCGACTCGGCCCAGCTCTACACCATGAGGCGACCGGGGCGAGCGCCCGAGGCCCTCGATCTGTTTCATGTCGCCCATGCCAACATGGGTGACTCTGAGTTGATCGCCTTCGAACTCGAGCGGCTGCAGCAGAGCCTCGAGGCCATCCTGGCAGGCGAGATGAGCGCCGAAGTCATGCTCGCCGGTCGCTCGCGACCGCCCATGTGGAAGCGCGGCGGGCCCCAGATTCGCACCGATGTGCACGTCGACAACGCCTCGTCGGCCCAGTACACGGTCATCGATGTCTACACCCGCGACCGTCCGGAGTTGCTGCACGTGATCTCGAGGACGATGCACGAGCGCGGCTTGAGCATCGGCCTGGCCAAGGTCAATACCGAGGGCCAGGCGGTCTCGGACGTTTTCTACGTGCAAACCGAAGCCGGTGGAAAGCTCGCGGGCGAAGGGCAGCTGGGGGAACTCAGCCGGGTCCTGCGCCGCTTGATCTCGAAGCTGGATTGATTGGAGCGAGCCAAATGAATAGCAAGACCTTCGTCTGTGCGGCGTTGCTCGTCGCGTGTGCCGGTGGCGGTGAGCCGGGCGCCGGTCGCAGCACCACCTTCTCGGACGACTCGCTGCCCTCGGATGCGCCGCCGCGTGAGGTGCCGCGGGCCTCGGACCTGGTCAAGCAGGGCGAGCAGAAGCTCGAGCAAAACGATCCGGCCGGCGCCCAGCAACTCTTCGAGCAGGCGCTGGCGGAGGACCCCAACGACGCCCGCGCCCACCTCGACCTGGGCCTGGCCCGGGAGATGCAGTCCGATGCCGCGGGCGCCGAGAAAAACTACCGGCGCGCCATCGAGCTGCAGCCGGACCTGGCTGAAGCCTTGAACAACCTGGCGGTGTTGCTCAGGGCCCGCGGCGAACTCGACGAGGCCCTCGGGCTGCTCAGGCGTGCGGCCGCGGCCAATCCCAAGTCCGCGGCGGCCCAGACCAACCTGGCTTTGGCGCTCGAAGACGGCGGTGATGTGCAGGGGGCCGAGCAGGCCTACCGCAAGGCGCTGTCGATCGACCCGGACCAGGTGATGACGCGCATCAACCTGGGGCTGCTGCTGGTGGGTCGTGGCGACAAGGACACCGGTCGCGGTGAGTTGCTCAGCGCGCTCGACGGTGCCAAGGGCAATCGCCCGGCGTTGCTCGCCATCGGCAGTGGGCTGCGCCAGGCAGGCGATGCCAAGGGCGCGCTGCAAGCGATGCAGGCGGCGGTTGATGCCGGTGAGGCGCCGACGCCAGCGCTGCTGTCAGAGCTGGCCCTGGCCCAGCGCGCGGCTGGCGATCGCGAGGGCGCCATCGCCACGCTACAGCGGGCGCTCAAGCTCGACGGCGGCTATGCCACCGCCCACTACCTGCTGGGCGGCATGCTGGCCGGCGGCGGCAAGCTCGCCGAAGCCAAAAAGCACTACCAGCGCTACCTGAAGCTCGAGCCCGAGGGGCCCCAGGCGGCCAAGGCCAAGGCGCACCTGGAGCGCCTGAAGACCATGCGCTGACACCGGTGCACTGGCGCCAACCGTCGTCAGTCCGCGTGATATTTCGACAGGCTCGGTGCCGAGGCGTCGATGAGCCGGAGGATGCGCTCCCGGGCCTCGATGCCGCCAGCGGTCTGCTCCAGGGCGATCAGCGGCTGGTACAGGGGGGAGTTGAAGAAGGTGCCCATCGGGATGGGGTTCTTGCGGCAAAAGACCGCCTGCACGAAGGGCATCAGAGCTTCCTGAATGGCCGCTACGCGGCCGGTATCGCCAGTCCGGTGGGCGTCCATGATGGATACGAAGAGCCGTGCGGCCTCGGGGATGTTGCCGGTGGCGGTGATGATGCCCGCGCCGCCCATGCCGAGCAGCTCCGGCAGTGCGTCGTCCTCGCCGCTCAGAACGGCGAAATCGAGGCCCGAAGTCTTCTGCACGACCTCCAGGGTGTCGTCGCGATGGGAGCCGGGGGAGCAGAAGTCGACCGCTTGCTTGAGACCGATGATGTTGGGGTCAGCCGCCAGCTGCAGCAGTGTGGATGGCGTCAGGTAACTCGCGGTGCGGCCGGGCACGTTGTAGAGCACGATCTTGGCGCCCGTCTCCTGGGAGAGCGTCTCGAAGTGCGCGACCAGCGCCTCCTGGGGGGGGTTGTTGTAGTATCCGGTGGCGCAGAGCACGGCGAGGTTGCCGAGGGCTGACTGCAGCTCGTTGATCATCGTCACGCTCTCGCGCGTGCAGTTGGAGCCGGCGCCGGCGAGGATGGGCAGCCGCCCGTCGAGGTATTCGGCGACGAAGCGCACGAAGTCGATGTGCTGGCGGTGGCTGAGGGTGGGGCTCTGCCCGGTGCTACCCACGGGCACCAGGCCGGCGACCTTGGCTGCAACCAGATCGTCGATCATCTGCTTGGCCTTGGAGTAGTCGATGGAGTTGACCAGCCGCTTCGGGTCGTCGTCGCACAGGGGGGTGAAAAGGGCGGGAAAGACCCCGCCGAGTTCGCTCGCGTTGCCGATTGTCCTGGTGCTTGCCACGTCGTCTTCTCCACAGCGCCCCCGCGCCGAGATGTCGGGCGCGGGCGGACGGCGCTACCATAGCGCAGGCCCGGGCGCGGGGCACAGGGGGAGGGGCGGAGCCCAGCCCTGTGGCGGACTCCCATGGCGCACATGGGGGCACGCACATGGGGGCACGCTGCCCGGGAGGCGCCTGCGCTCGCCTGAGACCATCGGCCAGCTCAGGGCTCGCGAAAGAATAACCTCCCCTTTGGTGCGTGACGGCGGAGTGCGGTCGGGACGGCGCCCGGAGGAGAATCCGCAGTCAGACCCGAGGTACATCGAGGAATTCTTCGTGGACGCACGGCCCGAGCGTGCCCGCCGGTGCGTGCCAAACGGATGATTTCCGGCTGCGCGGGCCCTAAGGCAGCTGCGCGCGGATGGTCAGCGTAAAGCAGGCGCCCATGCCCGGGCCGTCGCTGTGGGCTTCGAGCTGGCCGCCGAGCTCCTTGGCCGTGAGCGCGGCGGCGTGCAGCCCAAAGCCGTGACCCTCTTGCTTGGTCGCAAAGACCGAATCTGCCCTCAGTGTCCTGCACGGCCTGGTGCAGCAAAGCGGAGGCGAAAGCCGCGTTCTCAGTCGACTCGACGAGAGCACGCGCTTGGAGAGTTTTCTTCCGGCGGCGGAGACTGCCTTCGTGCAACCTACCGATGATTCTCTTTCAGAGAACCGCACTTTTCAGAGAACCGCCTTCGGGTGGCGCTGGTGGACAACCGGATCGGCACCGTGATCCAGGGCCGCTCGAATGAGGGAGCGCTACAGCGCATCCCCCCGCAGGGGGGGGACATGCTCAGCAGCTCTCGCGATGGGGTGCTCAAGGCTCCCGCCGGGCGCACGACCCTGGACGAAATCTACCAAAAGGTGGTCGCCGATAGCCTGTAAGCGTTCGCCCCTCAGTAGCTCACCAGCAGCGAGGTCCGGAAGTAGGGCCCGGAGCGCTCGAGTTCTCCGAGGTCGGCTTCAGCCAGGTCGATCTCGTGCTTCTTGGGGCCCGGGCCGTCGAGCCGCAGCGACAGTGGCGAGGCCAGGCTGTAGCCACCCTCGAAGAGCAGGCCGAAGCCGAGCGAGCCGACGCCGCCGTGGAGCCCGCCGAAGGCGTCTTCAGGGCTGCGCAGGAGCAAGCCGAGTCCCGCGCTTCCATAGGCCGAGATCGCGTCGTCCTTGAAACGCTCGCCGCCCATCGAAAGCACCATGTCGCTGAAGCCCGCGCCGCCAGCCAGGCGCAGCTGGGGCTGCAGCCAGCTCAGCAGCTTCCAGCGCGCGTCGACGCCGCCATAGGCGAAGTGGGTGTCGAGTTGACTGTCGAGCAGACCGCCGAAGCGTCCGTCGGCGCCATGGTCTTCGAAGTTCCAGCCCAGGTGCAGGCCGATGCCGAGGTCGCCGAGCGCGCCGCGCAACCCGAGCAACTCGTAGCCAAGCCACAGCCCGAAGCGCTCGGATACGTCGTCGTTGTCGAAGACATCGTTGCTGCGGTCGGTGTACCAGGGCCTGTCCAGGCTGAGCCCCAGGGCCAGCCCCATCGGCTTGGGTGCCGGCCTGTCGCTGCCGGCCGGGGCGCCCCCGGGGGCCAGGTGCGCGGCGACCGGTGGCTGTGGGGTCGCGGTCGTGGCGGTGGCGCTATCCTTCACGGCCGTGCCTTCGCTCGCGGCGTCTTCCGGCATCGCCGGCAAGGCCGGGCGGGCTGGCGCCCGGTCTTGCCCCCCCTCGCCAGAGGGCTCCTCCTCCGCCGCGGTCGGCTGGATTGCGCCGCCATGGGGCGCAGCCGGGGCGGTTGTTGATGGGTCGTTGGTGCTCGCCTTGATCTTCTCCGCTTCTGCACCGGCCGTCGCCTGTCCGAGGGCGGTCAGGGGTAGGGTGTGGGCACTAAAAATAGCCAGGACGGATGCCATCAGTGCTGTCGGCACAGTTGTCTGAGATAGTGCGAGCATCATGGATCCTCCCGATCGAAGAGGTCGGTGAAGAGAAAGCCGCGCACCGAGGTCGCGCTCTCGCGCACCGGATTGTCGGCATCGATCCAGGTGATGTGACCGGCCGCGTTCTCGTGCACGACCGCCAGACGGCCCGCATCCAACATCGGCACCAGGCTGCGCACGGGGGCGTCTAGCAGCAGCTCATCGGTCTCACCGGTGTCGAAGGCGAGGCTGCCGATGCGCGGCTGTCCTTGCGGGCCCACCCAGAGTTTACGCCGTGCGCGGTCGACGAAGGCGTCGTTCAGTTGCTGACTGCTGCGGATGGGCGAGACCGTGCGATCGGCCAGATCGATCAGGCTGATGCCCGAACCGTCGTGCACCACCAGCACCATGCCCTCGTCGAGCATCGGGATCAGGCGATCGAACGGGGCGTCCAGCCGGAGCGTATCCAGGTTCCGGCTCTTCTCCTGCTCGGCGTCCTCTAGATCGAGGAAGGTCACGGTCGGGTTGCCGCTTTCGTAGAGCAGCGCGCGTTGGGCGACGCGATCGTCGCGCGGAGAGGTGCCCTCGAAGAGCAGCAGGTTGCGCGCCCGGGCCGGCAGTGGAATCTGGGTGACCTGGCTGGTGTCGGCCTCGACGATGGCGATTTGCTGGCTGCCGGCGGCGACCACGAGCAGGCGCGGTCCGTCGGCGCTCTCGTAGAGCGCCATATCGCTGGGGTCGCTACCAACGCCAAGTTGATTGATGAAGGGGCGGAAGTCGTTGTGCTCGCCCTCTTCATCGACCGCGGCGCTGCCGCCGGGGCGCTCGGCCAGGTTGAAGACGAAGACGTCGTCACTGCCCTCGCCGCGCACGTAAAGCACAGGTTCGGTCTCGCTGAAGACGACCTGGCTGGGCTGCACCAGGGGTCCGCCGCTGCCCGACAGCTGCACCGTGGTTTCGCGCCGATCGAGGTGGTCGAGATCCAGCAGGGTGACGTTGGTCTGGGACAGCACCAGCGACAATCGCCGTTCTTCGCCGACGATGGTCATGGTAGGCGAAAATACGATGCGCTCGGGGGAATCGCCGAAGCTGCGCAGAGTGCGCAAGGAGATGGCTCCGCCGCCGTCGGGACTGGCGTCCAGATCGATCACCGCCACCTCGTTGGGATTGTCGAGCAGGCGCTCGCTGAGGTTACTCTTGTAGAGGAAGGCGTAGCGCCCGTCGTCGGACTGGGACAGGCGGTTGAAGGGATTGCCGAGTTCGTAGATGCGGGTCTTGCCGTCGGCGTCCAGCGCGGTCAGCGCCGCTGGCTCGGCCTTCTCTTCGGCGTTGGCGCGCAAGCCCTGGGAAAGCACCAGCGCTTCCGGCGCGCCGTTTCGCAACAGCATCTGGATCGGCCCATGGGGCAGCTCCACGACCTTCGGATCGTTGTCGGAGTCGGGTTGCATCAGCAGCGCGCTGTGTTTGCTTGCCTCCACGAGCACGAGCGTCTCACCCAGCGCGACCGGTGCGACCGGCCCGCCGAGCAGTTCCGGTCGCTCGTCGACCCATTCACCCCGCTCGCCGCAACCGCCCGTCAGGGGTAGCGAACAGGCGAGCGTGGTCAGCACCAAAGCTGTGAGTTTGGTCTCGATTTTCGTCATCGGCATCTAGTCCCGAATCCTGCTGTTGAGCTCGAAACCGGTCACCGTCTGGCGCTGTCCGGTCTCCCAGTCGATGAAGGTGATGCGTCCGTCGGGATGGTCCTGGCCCACGAAGACGCGCTTGCGGTCCGGCACTGAGCCGACCGAAATGGGCGGGCTCCCCAGGCTCACGATTTCGACCAGAAAACTCTTGGTCTCCACCGAGTGCACGTCGCGCAGGCCGCTCGCGTCGTCCCGAAAGAGCACGAAGACGTGGCTTCCGTCGGGCACCAGGCTGAAGGCCCCAGGCGGCGTGTCGGTGACTTGCAGTTTGACGTCGCCCGAGAGGGTGCGAAGCACGCTGTAACCGAAGGAGCGGTCGATCTGCAGGTCCGGGTCGATGCCCGGCTCGAAGGGGTTGCCCTCGGCCTTGCTGTGCATGATCAGGGCGGTCTTGCCGTCGGGGGCGAAGGCGATGGCCTCGACGGCCTTGCGCAGCGCCACCGTGCGCGTCTCGGCGTCGCCTTCGAGGGCCGCGATCGTCACGCGCTCGATGGGCACGGCGGTCGTGTAGAGTAGGGCGAGGTCGCTGGCAGGCGCGATCTCCACCGAGCCGATCAGCTCATCCTCGATCACGGTGGCGCCGACCAGTTCCGGATCCTCGAAGCCGCCGGGCACCGGGATGCGCAGGAGCGCGCTCTGACCGCGCAGCACCGCCAGGGCGAACTTGCCGTTGGGGGCCAGGTCCAGGTCTGTCACCGCCGCGGGCGCCGTCGGCACGCCGGCGTCGGCGTCACCGCCGCTGCCGGCGTCGGGAACCAGCTCCGCCAGATCGAGCGCGGTGGCCTCGCCGGCGCCGCTGCCCTGCAGGGACACCAGGCGGATGCTGCTCTCGCCGGGCTGGCGGGCCAGGGCGAAACGCCCGTCGCTGGTGACCGAGACATCGAGCGAGCGCTGATCGGCGCTCTGGCCCAGGGATACAAGGCGCGCGATGCCGGTTCCCTTCTCTTCGATGTCGAGGAAGTTCAACACCGACACGCCGTCCTCGGTGACGACGTAGGCTTCGCTGCCATCCTCGGCGAAGAAGACATCGCGGGGCCGAAAACCGACGGTCATGTCCACGGCGCTGTCCCCCCCGGCGGTCAGCGTGATCAGGGTGACGTCCTGGAAGCTGCCGGAGCTGCTTCCGGCGCTGCTGAACTCGGAGTTGAAATAGGCCACCGCATGCTTGCCGTCGGGCGCCACAGCGATGGCGTTGGCGCCATCGACTACCGGCACCGTGGTGCTCTTCACCCCGCCCGCCGGGTCGCGCATGATGGTGGCGTCGTCGGAGCCGGCATTGAGCACGATGGCATCATCGGTGTTGGCCAGGGCCTTGAGAAAGGTCGGGCGTTCACCGGTCTCCAACGTCTGGATGGCTAGGCTCTCGGCGTCGATGATGGAGACCGTGCCGCTGCCGGGGTTGGCGGCGTAGACGAAGCGCTGGGAGGCCTGGGGCAACTCGAAGTCGAGGCGTAGCTCGCTTTCCTGTGGCAGCGGCGGGGGCACCGTGTCCAGCGGTGCCGCTCCAGCCATTTGCGCCGCGCCATTGGCCCCAGTGAAGTCCGTGCCGGTCCCAGTGCCTACCGGGGCTGGGCCGGTATTGCCGAAGCCAAAGCTGCCTTCGGTGCCGGTGGTATCACTCGTCGCGCCAAAGCCTCGAGGTGCTCCGGCGTCGGCGCCGTCGCTGCATCCCAGGGCGAAGCAGAGCGCAGCCGCGCCCACCGCACCCGTTGCCAAGTCGCTGCCCCACGTCATGCCCCCCGATGCCTGCACGAAGTGTGCCGCGTCTGAAGGGGGCGCCGTTGGCCGCGGCGATGGCGGTTTTGGCGCCTTCGGTCCGCCGCCTGGCACACTCCGGCACATTCGCCGGAAGTTTTTGCCACTTCCCTGTCGGAAGCTTCAGAAGGTGTGCACCAGCAGGCCCGAGCGCAGCTTGGGTTCGAACCAGGTGCTCTTGGGGGGCATGATGCGGCCGGCGTCGGCGACCGCCATCAGCTGTTCGACGCTGGTGGCTCGCAGTGAAAAGGCGATAGCGTGCTCGCCGCTGTCCACGCGCCGCTCGAGTTCACCGGTGCCGCGGATGCCGCCGACGAAGTCGATGCGCGGGTCGGTACGGATGTCGCCGATGCCCATCACCGGGCCCAGCACGCGCTCGCTGAGCAGCACGTAGTCCAGGGAGTCGACGGGATCGTCACCGATGCTGGCGGCCGGCAGCGTGAGCCGATGCCAGCGACCTTCGAGGTAGACGCCGAAGCTGCCGGCCTGGGCGGGGAGTTCGGCATCGCCGTCGCTGAGCTGACCCACTTCGGCCAGCGCCTGGCGGACCTCCTCGGGCGAGCGGCCGCCCAGGTCGCGTACCAGCCGGTGGTAGGGCAGGACGTTGAGCTGGTCGGCGGCGAAGAGCACGCACAGAAAATAGTTGTAGTCCTCGTCGCCGCGGTGGTCCGGGTTTTTGGCGCGCAGCTCCGCTCCGGCGCGCGCGGCCGAGGCGCTGCGATGGTGGCCGTCGGCCACGTAGGCGCAGTCGACCTGGCCAAAGGCAGCGACGATGGCATCGCTGACATCGGGCGCGATGCTCCAGACCGTATGCCGGACCTCGTCGGCGGCCAGGAAGTCGTAGAGGGGCTCGTTGGAGATCGCCTGTTGGCTCAAGGCCGTCAGCTGGGCCTGGGGCCGATAGGTGAGGAAGACCGGGCCGGCATTGGAGCGTGTGGTCAGCACGTGGCGCGTGCGATCGTCTTCCTTGTCCTTGCGCGTGATCTCGTGCTTCTTGATGCGCTCTTCTTCGTAGTCACCGATGTGGCAGCAGCCCACGATGCCCAGCTGGCTGACGCGCCTCCCGGCCAGCTCGGCTTGCTGACGGTAGAGATAGAGTTTTGGTTCGCCCTCGCGGACCAACGAGCCCTCGGCGACCATGTGCTCGAGGGCATCGTGGGCGGCGCCGTAGACGCGATCGTCGTAGGCCGAGGTGCCGTCGGGCAGGTCGATCTCCGGCCGCGTGACGTGCAGGAAGCTTCGCGGGTTGTCCACGGCCAGAGCGCGGGCTTCGGCGGTATTGACCACGTCGTAGGGAACCGCGGCGACCTCGCGAGCGAGGTCGGGCGGCGGGCGGAGGGCGGCAAAGGGGCGCAGGCGCAGCATGGGGCGCCTGATACCGCAGCCCTTCAAAGGAATAAAGGCGTTCGGGCCCGGATCGGAGCGCGCACGAGCCCTCTCGAGAGCCTTTCGCAGTAGTGCTACGCTTCCTATCCCATGGCCAAGGGAGAAAGACAGGCTTCGCGCAAGCAACGGCGCGACGAGCGCAAACGCGAGCGGGAAGCGGCCGAGCTGGCGAACCGCGAGGCGGACCAACGCCGCCGTCGCATCCTGTGGATCACAGGCGTCTCGACCGCGGCGCTCACGCTCGCGCTCTACTTCGCCGACGCCCCCCGCGCGCTCATCGGGATGACGCTGCTGGCCGGCTGCGGCGTGCTACTGACCGTGGGCCTCGGCGCCCTCGGAAGTGGCGTCAAGGCCCGCGATCGCAGCAAGGCCGGCAACATCGACTACGGCAACTGACCGCTCAGCGCTCGACGCAGAGGGCGACGCCCATGCCGCCGCCGATGCAGAGCGTGGCCAGGCCCTTCTTGGCGTCGCGCCGCTTCATCTCGAACAGCAGCGTGTTGAGGATGCGCGCGCCGGAAGCTCCGATGGGGTGACCGATGGCGATGGCGCCGCCGTTGACGTTGACCCTGGAGGTGTCCCAGCCCAGGTCCTTGTTGACGGCGCAGGCCTGGGCCGCGAAGGCCTCGTTGGCCTCGACCAGGTCCAGGTCGCCGACCGACCAGCCGGCCTTCTCGAGCGCGCGGCGGCTGGCCGGGATCGGCCCGCTGCCCATGAGGGCCGGATCCACGCCCGCCTGTGCCCAGGAGGCGATACGCGCGAGCGGCTCGATACCGCGCTTTTCGGCTTCCGACGCCTTCATCAGCACCACGGCGGCGGCGCCGTCGTTGATGCCCGAGGCGTTGCCAGCGGTGACCGTGCCGCCCTCGCGCTGGAAAGCCGGCCGCAGCTTGGCCAGGGTCGCCACCTCGGTGCCGGCGCGGATGAACTCGTCCTTGTCGAAAACGGTCTCGCCCTTGCGCGTCTTGATGGTGACCGGCGTGATCTCGTCGTCGAAGCGCCCCTCGGCCTGGGCCTTGGCGGCCTTTTGCTGCGAGGCGGCGGCGAACTCGTCCTGCTGGGCGCGGCTGATCTCCCACTGCTTGGCGACGTTTTCGGCGGTGTTGCCCATGTGGTAGCCGTTGAAGGCGTCCCACAGGCCGTCGGTGATCATGGTGTCGATCATCTCGCCGGCGCCCATCTTGATGCCCGAGCGCAGATGCGCGCAGTGGGGTGACAGGCTCATGCTTTCCTGACCGCCGGCGACCACGATCTCCGAGTCGCCCATGGCGATGGCCTGGAAGCCCAGGGCCACGGCGCGCAGGCCCGATCCGCACATCTGGTTCATGCTCCAGGCGGGCACTTCCTTGGGCACACCGCCGGCCATGGAGGCCTGGCGAGCGGGTCCCTGGCCCTGACCGGCGGCCAGGATCTGGCCCATGATGACCTCGGAGACCTCCGCGCCCTCCACGGAGGCGCGCTTGAGGACCTCCTTGATCACGATGGCTCCCAGTTCGTGGGCGGGAACGGTGGCGAGGGAACCGTTGAAGGAACCGACGGCGGTGCGGGCTGCGCTGGCGATGACGATATCGGACATGGCGATGGGGCTCCTCGGTGCTGGGGTAGGCCGCCGCGGGGCGGTCGGATGGAAATTGGGCGCTGAAGCCTGGCTCAAGGTTCGCCGCGGCGAAACCGGACAAAGCGGATAGCATATCCACGAAGCTGATCGAAGGCTTTCCGCCACGAGTGCCTCGGCAGCCCGATGCGCAAGTTTTTTCGCTACATGCTCTTACATTGCCTCTGAGGTGCGTGCTACCATCTTGGGCCTGGTAGGTGTCGCTCAGCTCATTGGACTGAACGAGTCTGAACGGGACTGAACGGGACTGAACGGGACTGAACGGGCCCGTGCCCCCGTCGGCTCGGGTCGAGCGCCGTCGCGGGCTGTGCGCGAGTTCGTTCGGCTCGCACCATGCAGTAGGTACAGTCATGGACTCCAAGGACCGCTCCAAGGCCATTCCGCTCGGGACCTTCGCCCCCTCGACGCCGCCGCCAGCGCCCGACGAGTCGGTGGCCGACGATATCGACGATGTGGGCGAGCCAGATAACCGCGGCCAGAGTCCAGCAGGCAGTCCGGTCGCCGAGGAACTCCCCGCCGCGGCCCGGCCGAACTACGCGCGCACCCTTGTGGGGCATCCCAGCGTGTCGGCCCGGGCGGCCGCGGCCAACGAGGAAGTGCCCCTGGTCGCGCCGCCCCGTTGGCGCGGGGCCGGCGCCTATCTGGAGGGCCAGGAACCCCAGCTGCGCGTCAGCAGCGCGGCGCCCATGGTTTCGACCCAATCGGAGCCGCCCTTGCCCGCGAGCGACCCTCGCGGCAAGCCGGTCACACGCGTGCAGAATCCGCCGCCGCCACCGCGTCCGGCCTCCCAAATCGAAGCCCAAGCTACAGCCCAGTCGCCGGTCACAGCGCCGGTGCCGCAGTCGGGCGGAGATCAGGGGCCACAGCCCGGCTCGGCCGGGTCGGCCGCGTCCCAGGTCAGCGGCTCCGAACCGCCTCCGGAGACGTTGGGAGCTGCCATCGAGGAGTTGCTGGACGGTCAGGCGGCGGTGCCGTTCATGGACGAGGAGAGTCGCGAGACCAGCCTGCGGATGGCGGTCTCGCTCGAAGAAGCCATCGAGGGCTTCGCCCATCCCGACTCGGCTCCACCGCCGGTCATCTCGCGACCGAGTTCGACCCGGGCCGCGGAGCCGGCGGCCGAGGTCGGTGTCGACGCCGACGCTGACACCCACGCTGACACCCACGCTGACACCGAAGTGGCGCCAGAGGCTGCTCCGGCGTCGTCTGAAGACGTTTTCGCAGGGGCCTCCGAAGCGGCGGCTGCGCCCTCGATCGAGGTCGATCTGGAAGTGCCAGTGGCGCCGCGTCCGGGTGTCGTCTCCGCGGAGCGCCGCGAGCCCGTGCCCGTCGTTTCGGCCGCGCGCGCCGTTTCGATCCCAGAACAGGCGGCTTCTAGTCTCGCGCCGGCGGAAGTGCCTCCCGAGTTTGCGCCCGCCGGAGATGGGTCTTCGGGCATGGGTGCTCTGATGGTGGCGGCCATCGTCGTGCTCGGCGTGGGCGGTTGGTATTTGACGCGCGGGACCTATCAGCCCGCGCCCCGGTCCCAGGCCGCCCCCGTCGCGGCTCCGGCTTCAGCTCCCTCCCCGACCATGGGCGCCCATCCGGTGCCGCCTTCTGGAATCGCTGCAGCGCCCGCGGCCGCAGCGCAACCCGCAGCGGTGACCCCCGAAGCCCGCCCTGCCGAGGCCGTCGCCCCCGGCACCTCGGCGGCGACGACCCCCACCAGGACCGCCCCGGGGCCGTCGCGCCCGAGTGCCCCCGCCCGCAGCGACTCGAGCAGCGAGCCCAGGTCGCCGCAGGGGGCCGGAGCGCTGCCCGCCGACGAGGGGTCGCCAGCGCCCGTCCAGCCGATTCTGAAAGTCAGCCCGCGCCCGGTTTCTGGGAGCAAGGTCTTCGACCCCAAGGCCGCGGCTGGAGCGTTGCCCGACGCTCCCAGCAAGACCGACGTCAAGCGCGCCCTCGAGGGCCTGCGCGGGGCGATCGGTCGCTGCGCGGCGGGCCAGGGTGGCGTGGCCGAGCTGGATCTCACGATCGCCAGCGGAGGTGTCGTGACCCACGCGCTGGTGGGAGGTGACTTCTCCGGGACCAGCGCCGGTTCCTGCATCGCGCGGGTCGTGCGAGGCGCCAGGTTTTCTCCTTTCAAGCAGCCCCGCTTCCGCGTGATCTATCCATTCTCGCTTTGAACGCCCATCGCGTAGGCTCCGCCCCATGACGAATCTGGCTGTTGGCGATCCCGCTCCGGACTTTGGCGGCGACCGCCACGACGGTGGCCGCTTGGCTCTCGCTGATTTTCGGGGGCGCCCGCTGGTGCTCTTCTTTTATCCGCGGGCGTTCACACCCGGGTGCAGCGCCGAGGTGGCGGACTTCAATCGCCATCACGAGGAGTTTCGCGAGCTAGGCGCCGCGATCGTGGGCGTGAGTACCGACGGCGTGGAGCGGCAATGCGCCTTCGCCGGTGAGCACGGGCTCGCATTCCCTTTGATCGCGGACAAGGACGGCGCGATCGCCCGCGCCTACGGGGTGCATCGGGGATTGTTGGGCGTGGCCAAGCGGGTGAGTTTCCTGATCGATGCCCAGGGTCGCATCGCCGCTCGTGTGCATTACGAGCTGCGCATCGGTCGCCACGTTCAAGAGCTGCTGCGGTGCCTTGTGGCAACCGTCTCCGGGTGAAGCATCTGCGTTAGACATGGGGCTTTGCATCGGGGGTGAGCTGATTTAGCCTCCCGCTGCCACTGCCCCCCGGAAGCCTATTGCAGCCATGATGTCTCCCACGCGCAAAAGCCCCTTCAGCTCGGCAGCCCCCGTGTTTCGCGGATCGTTACGCGTTTTGGGCGTCGCGCTTTTCCTGTCGCTTATGGGCGTGCGTCCCGCTGCGGCCGACCAGGCGCGCGATTGGATCATCGCGGCGCAACCCTCCGGCACCGACGTCTTCGTCGACGTGGTGCTGCCCGGCGCCCAGCTCACCGCCGAGCATCGCGTCCCGATCTACGGCTTCTCGAACCAGCTCACGCTGCGCGGCAATGCCCTTTACACGGCGGCTTTCTACGAGTCGCAAGCCGACGTGGAGCTGCGCATTCTGGCGCTGACCCTGGGCGGCACCTTCGGCTACCACGCTTCCATGCGCAACATGGAGTTCGAGGCCGGCGATCGCATCGACCGCCACGCCCGCCGCATGCGCACGGTGGATGGGGACTTCAGCCGGGTCGGCTACGAGTACGCCGAAGGGCGGGCCACGCTGTCGCTGCCCATCAATGATTACGTCGTGTTCAATGCCATCAACAGCATGCGCCACGAGGGGCGCCCGATGCGCTCGGTGGATTGGCGCAATGGCGTCGTGCGCGACGACGGACTGCTCTTTAGGTCCGACATCATGCTCTTCCTGAAGCACAAGGATTGGGGTGGCTTTGCGCCGCTTTTCCAGATCATGAGCTTCGACCTCGACGATGAGCGCCACACGCAGTTCAACTACGGCTTCATGCTGGTCACGCGCCCGGGTATCCAGCGCGCCAACGATCTGCTCTTCCTCCAGGTGCTGCTGCACCCGGGCTCGAGCCTGGGCGGTTACGACAACAGCGACGTCTACGGTCTGGACGTGCTCTTCTCGCCGGTCACTTTCCTGTTGGCATACCGGACGATGATCCCGGTGTGGCGGCCGGAGTGATGCAGCGCACATCTGTGGCCACGCACGCCAGCGTGCACTCGAATTCAGCGGTGCTAGGCTTCCTCACAACTTCTTATAGGTGTATTAGATAATGTGGGTGTGGCACTGTAGGGGTTGCGCACACATGACTTGGATGAACGATGGAACCGATGCAGGGATGCAGGGAGAAAATTGGGATGCGTAGTACGGATACAATTCTTGGATTCGCAGCAGCAGCAGCGCTCGGCCTGGCCGGCGCCTGTGGTGGCGACAATGGTGAGACTGGGCCGCGGCAGTTCATGGCTGGCTCCGGTGGCACGCAGACGGCCACGGGTGGCACTGGCGCTACCGGCACCGGCACCGGAGGAACCGCAGGTGGTACGGTTACGGGCACTGGCGGCACCGGCGCGACTGGCGGTACCGGTGGCGTGGTGTCGACCACGGGCGGCACTGGTGGCGACACCGGACCGGTCGGTGGGCTGTGCACAGGGGTTGATCGTGGCACGTTGGCCGAGGGCCAGTGCGCCACGACCGAGGTTTGCGAGGGCAGCTGCAAGGCCCTGGCTCAGGGCATCTACGCCATCAAGACCGAAATCGACGTCTGGTGGGTGGACGACGTGGAGCCGCCATTGGTCGATCCGGGCCGCGACAAGATCACCGTCTACCTGCATGGCGAGCTTCAAGATGTGTGCGAAGACGGCAGCAATGGTCTGGGCGTCATGAAGGCCTGCGGCACCGTGCTTCCGCTCTTCAAGAGCGACGCCAACTGCGACGCGTTCCAGATCGCGTTCTACGACGAGATGTGGGACAAGCCCACGATGCCGACCTTCAAGACCAGCGGTTGGTCCACCGGCTTTGAACCCGGTGACACGCTGACCCTCGAGATTGCGACCGGTCTGCTCGGCTTCTCCATGAACAACGCCGACACCGCTGCTTGGCCCACTTCCGCACAGACCGGTGACGTCACCTGTCCCGAGGGAACGGGCGAGGCATGTTTCCCCGACCATGACGGTGACGGAAAGCCCGGCATCACGGCCTACATGGCGAACATCGGACAGAACCTCACTGCGGATGGTTGCGGCGGCTTCAACCTGCCCTTCGTGTACCGCGGCGCCCCGTTGGACGCGCTCAACGCGCTCGACGACGGTGGCCTCAAGGCCGAGAAGATGCACGTTGGCATTCGCAGCCGCCTGGGCGGTGCGGGCCAGATCGGTTCGGACTGCATGAGCGGCGTCGGCGACTCCCAGGCCGAGTATCTCGACTCCCGCGTTTGGAGCTGCGAGTTGAGCGACGGCAATCCGTGTGCGGACGCCCACGCGCAGTTCGTAGATGACAACGCTCCGACCTACAACGTGCTTAAAAAGGGTGAAGCACCGCCTGTCGACGTCATGATTCCGGCGACCCAGGGCGGCGGTTCACTCGATCAGACGCCGAGCGCAGGTCCGCGTTCCTCGCTCGTTCGCCTGGGTGACATCGGTCAGACCTTCGATTGCGCGGCAGTGCGTAACGCGGCCTACCCGCCCTTCCAGTAGGCTCCACGAAGAGGACAAAGCGACCCTTCGGAGCTTGAAAACGGAGGGTGCGGCCACTAAGAAGGTCCCGCGCTCTCCGTTTTTTTTGTCCTACGCGCTTCATCACGAGACTCGAGCCCATGCGTAGAACCCTCGCAGCTGCAGCACTAGCCATCGCCGTGTTCGTTCCGACCGCGGTGCACGCCGGTGGTATCGAGTATACGGGCCAGGGGGCCCAATCCCTGGCCCGCGGTGGGGCCGTGGCGGCACGTGCCGAGGATCCGATGGTGCTGGCACACAACCCGGCCGGCCTGGTCGAGCTGCGCGCCAGTCACCTGATGATCAACCTGAATCTGGCGCTCTTCGACGCGTGCGTGCAGCCCTTCGGCTACTACGGCTGGGGCACCTATATCGGCGGCGTGGAGAGCCAGATCCCCGATCCGGACGGCGGTGAAGCGCTGCACCTGCCGCTCAACCAAGACACCGGTGACGGGCTCACCTCACCTGCGGCAGCCGAGGCCTATTACAACGATCCGCTCGACTCCATCTGCTTGAACCAGAACGTCGTGCCCATCCCGCAGATCGCCTGGACCTCGCGCTTGACCGAGGACTTCGGCGTGGGCTTCGGCCTGATCTTTCCTGCGGCTCAGCCGGCCGGCAAGTGGGGTGGCAAGTATGGTGTGATCCGCGGCGACGATGGGGACCTGCGCCCGTCGCCCGTGCGCTACATGATGCTGCAGTCCTCGAGCCTCGGTGTCTTTCCGAACTTCGGAATGGCCTATCGCATCGACGACATGATTCGAGTGGGTGCTTCTTTCGAGTGGGGCATCATCGCGGTCAACAACTACGTGATGGCGGCCATGATCGGCGGAACGCCGCCGGCTCAGGACATCGTCGCGCACGTCAAGGCGCAAGACTGGTTCATCCCTGCGGTCACCGCTTCGGTGCACTTGGTGCCGATGGACGCGCTGGATTTGGTGTTGGCGTTTCGTTACCAGGATGACATCAACGCCAGCGGTGATGTGGACCTGACCACTGGCATCTTCAATCCCAATGGGGTTCCCACCACCACCTCGAACCTGGGAATCACCTCGCTTAGTCAACCGATGCCCTGGAAGTTGCGCGCAGGCGTGCGCTATGCCGACCGCTTTGCACCCAGGCCCTCCGGAACTGGCGACATCGAGGCAGATCTCGCCAGCCCCGAGGTAATTCACGACCCGCTGCAGGACGAGCGCTGGGACATCGAACTCGACGTCGAGTACCAGGCCAACGGTGGCGTGGACCGCCAGGTGGTCGAGTACGAGCAGGGCGGTCAGCTCGAGTTCAAGCCAGTCGGGGACGGCGTCGAGTCGAGTCTGGTGGATTTCCCGCATCCGGCAGTGCCCACCACCGAAATCGAGAAGCACTGGAACGATCAGGTCTCGGTGCGCCTCGGCGGCAGCCTCAACCTGCTGCCCGGCAAGGTTGCGGTGAGCGCTGGGGCCCACTACGAGAACCGCGGCATCAATGCGGACTACATGCAGGTCGATTTCTGGCCTGTGGCTCGCTTTGGCCTTCACGGCGGTTTGCTATTCCGGGTCGCCAAGCGCATCGATTTGGTCCTGGCCTATGCGCACATCTTCCAGGAGACCATCGTCGTCGCTGCGCCGCAGCACGAGCTGCGTGATCAAATCTTTGCCGAGAGCCTCGAGACCGGCAGCGTATCCAAGATCGACAAGCGCTCAGGGCCCTGGCTCGATCGTAGTGGCACAACCCAGGAAGTCCTCGAAGAGGATCCCGTCTCCGGTGCCGATGGCGAGGCGCGGGTCGAGCAGAACCTCTCGCGCACGGCTGCCGACCAGCCGGCCTACATCATCAATGCCGGTCGCTATACCAGCAGCTTCGACATCCTCGCTGCCGGTATCAACGTTCACTTCTGAGTAGCAGGCGCTTCATTCGGTGCGTGCTTTCAGCGTGCCAGCCGCGAGCGTTCGAGCGACGTCTGCCTCCATCGACGGGCCCGCGATCTTCGCCGGCATCCGAATGGCGCCGCGGGCCCTCACCCGCGCTGATTCACCCAGCTCGCCGGAAGCCGAAAATTGGACTTCCTTCGGGGCCTCGCAGAGCTTTGGTCCATGCCGCTTTGGCGGCTTGCCCCGGAGGGCCCATGGATCAGTTCGACCCCACATCCGAGCAGGGAGAGTGCGCCCGCCTGCAACTCGATGGTCTGGCGACGCCGGTCGTGACGCGCGTGAGCGAGCGGCGCGCCACCGGAATCACCGTGGAGCAGACGCTGCCCTTTCTTCGGCTCAATACCGCGGTGCTCGACCAGGCCGAGCAGCGCTCGCGCATCGAGTCGGTGAGTATTGTGGTTTCGGGTGGTGTACCGCGGCTGGTGCTCGACCTGGCCTACGAAGAGCAGGGGCTGCCGGAGTCGGCCGCAGGGGGCTTCGAGACCGAGGTCGCGGGCCAGCGACGCTCCACCCATGAAGGCGTCGTGCGCCCCCGCGCACGGGCCGTCGAGCAGACCCTGAGCTACACCGAGACGCCGGCCGAGCTGCCTGCCGTGGCCGCCTACGTGCCCGAAGGTGAGGCACGCACCGATTCAACCCAGCTCTTTCGCACCGAGCAGGCGGCCAGTGACGGGGAACGGGCCGAAGCGCAGGTCGAGGAGGGCTCGCTCGAGGAGCAGCTGCTGCAGGCCCGTCCTGCCTACCGCCTGGCCCAGCGCTGGCTGTGGCTCAAGCCGCGGCTGCGCCTCGTTGCCCGCCAGGCGGCTTCCCTGGGACTCCAAGCTCTGGGTTATTGCTGGCCCAAGCTAGTGGCAGTGGTCCGCTGGTCGGCCGCCAGCGGCCTCAGGCTGTTGCAGGCTGCACGAGACCGCCACGTCCGCGCGCGTTGACCTTCAGCGCGCGCGTTCGGCGAGTTCTTTCATGTCGTGCACCACCAGGTGCCCCGATTGTTGCGAGATCAGTCCGTCTTCTTCCCACACGCGCAGCATCTTATTGGTGCTTTCGCGGGTGGCACCCACCAGGTCGCCAATTTCCTGCTGGGAGAGCTTGACGGTGATCAAGGTGCTCCCGTCCGCTAGGCGGCGGCCATACTCCTCGCCCAGCTTTAGAACACGCCGGGCCAGTCGGCCGCTGACCCTCAGGAAGGCGATGTCCTCGGTGCGCTCGGTGAGCCTTCGCAGGCGCCCGGCGAGCACCTGCAGCAATCGCACGGTGGTCTTTGGGGACTCGCTCAGAAAGCCCAAAAAGGGTTCGCGCCGGATGCTGACGAGCTCGCCGTCGTCGAGGGAGACGATGGTGGCCGAGCGTGGAGCGCCGTCGATGAGTGTGACCTCGCCGAAAACCTCGCCCGGTCCCATGATGTTGAGCGCGGTCTCTCGCCCGCCGGGATGAGGGCTGACCACCTTCAGATGGCCCTCGGCGATCACGAAGAGTTCGCCCCCCGGATCCCCCTGACGCACAATCACGTCGCGTGCCATGACCTTGCGTACGCTGGCGAGCCTGGCGATTGCGTCGAGCTCGTCTTCTCCCAGATCAGAAAATAGCTGCGCTGCCCTGAGCAGCTGCTTGGTGTCACCCACGCTCCAATGATAGGCACAATCTCCGGGCCGATTCCATCCCTCGGAAGGGTGGCCCGATCCGTTCAAGCGAGCCGCCGAGATGGGGGCGATTCCGGGAGAAATTGCGCTGTCGGTGGCGGGGCTTTTTTGCTTCAGCCGACGGCGGCGCGACGGGGCCCTCGCCCGCTGGCCTCGTCGATCTGGGTGGCGGTGAGGCCGCCCGAGGGCGAGATCTTTACCGAGGCCTGCTTGCCGGTCAGGGTTTCCTTGGCCGTGACGCTGACGACGCCGTCGGCATCGATCAGGAAGGTGACCTCCACGTTGATCTCGCCGGCCTTCCTTTTGGGGATGTCGCCCAGGATGAAGCGACCCAGAAGGGTGTTGTCATCGACCATTTCGGACTCGCCCTGGTAGACCGTGATCTCGACGAAGTCCTGATCGTCGGAGGTGGTAGCGAAGAGCTTTTTTTCGCTGGTCGGAACGGTGGTGTTCTTCGCGATCAAGCGCGACATGCGCCCGCCCTTGACGCGCACGCCCAGGGAGTGGGGGGTGACGTCGAGCAGGATCACATCCTGTAGCTCACCGGTCATGATCGCGCACTGCGTAGCCGCACCGATGGCGACGATCTCGTCCGGGTTGACATCCCGAGAGCTGATCTTGCCGAAAATTTCTTCAACTTTTAGCTGAACGCCAGGCATGCGCGACATGCCGCCGACCAGGAGCACCTGGTCGACTTCGTCGGCGGTCAATCCCGCGTCGTCGAGCGCCTGGTGACAGGGCTCGTCGAGGCGGTCAAGCAGTTCGGAGCAGAGGTCTTCCAGCAGCTCCCGCTCCAGCATGTCGTGCCGTAGGTGCATGGGGCCACTGGGCCCGGTGCAGATGAACGGCAAGTTAATCGATGTGGTGGGTGTACTCGACAGCTCTTTTTTCGCCGTTTCGCAGGCGTCCTTCAAGCGTTGCAAGGCGACCGGATCGTCGCGCAAGTCGTGTTGGAAGTCGTTTTCGAACTCGTCGAGCAGGTACTCCATCAGTGCGTGATCGAAGTCGTCTCCGCCCAGGAAGGTGTCGCCGTGGGTGGCGAGTACCTCGAAGACGCCGTCGGCGCTCCGCATGATGGTTACGTCGAAAGTGCCGCCGCCCAGGTCGAAAATCGCGATTGTTTGCTCGCGATCCTTGTCGATGCCGTAGCCCAGCGCGGCGGCGGTGGGCTCGTTGACGATGTGTTTGACCTCGAGGCCGGCGATCTTGCCGGCGTCCTTGGTCGCCTGTCGCTGGCCGTCGTTGAAGTAGGCCGGCACGGTGATCACAGCGCTCGAGACAGGCTCGCCCAGGTAGTCTTCTGCGACGTCCTTGATCTCCCGCAGCAGGATGGCCGAGATTTCCTGGGGGCTAAACTCCCCGTCACGGGTCTTGACCCAGGCGTCACCGTTGGCCGCTGCGCAAAGGTCGTAGGCCACACTTTTATTCCACGACTGCATCGAGGGCTCTTTGAACTTGCGCCCAATCAGGCGCTTGACACCGTAGATGGTCCGGTTCGGATTGGTGACCGCCTGGCGTTGGGCGGTGACACCGACCAGCTCGTCGCCATTGTCTGCAAAGGCCACCACCGAGGGCATCGTGCGCTGGCCCTGGCGGCTATTGATGATCGTGGGAGACCCGCCTTGAAGTACCGCCACGCAGCAGTTGGTGGTCCCGAGGTCGATTCCGATCATCACGCCGCTGCCCATCACCTACCGCCCTTGAAGAATTTGCCCAGCAGCCCGCCGTCCTTGCCGTCTTTGCCGTTGTTGCGGACCTCGTCGAGGGCTTCGCGGTGCTGGGGATCGAGTGCCAACAGCTGTCGATAGTGTCGCACGGCGCCCGCCTGGTCTCCGAGCGATTTTGCCTTTCGCGCCCGGCACAGGTGCAGCCATCGGGTCGCCTCGGTGAATTCGGGGTCGGCAGCCAGGGCCCGGCCGAGGTCGTTCTCGGCTTCCTTGAAGCGGGAGGCGGCCAGGTGTTGCAGTCCGCGCGCCATCAGCACCTCGGCGGAGGGTTCGGTCTGCGTGGGTGGCGTGGCGGCGCGAGGCCCCGGGGCTCGCATCGGCGTGCCCGGCGGACGTGGAGCAGCGGCCGATGTTGTCGTCGCCGCTCCGGCGGCGGGGCGTCTGGGGGGGGGGATGGCAGGGCTCCGCTGAGAGTTGGCGGCTGTGCCGGGCCTCTTGGGGGGGCGCCTGGAGCCGGTTCCAAGCGCGCGACCCAGCAGGGACGCGGCGTTTCGAGCGCCCGAGATTCGGGGCGCCTGGCCCGGGCTAGCCGGCTGGCCGGGGTCGCTTGTTGACTCTGCACGCGTCGCCGTCGGTGCTTGGGTCCCCTGCATGATGGCTCTAGGCTGTGGCTCAGTTTCGGCGACTGTCGCGGCGGGCTTGGGCGCTGCGACTTTGGTCTTGGCGCTTCGTTCCAGGGTCGTGGCCTTGCTCTGCTCGGCCCGTGAGCGGCGCTCGTTCGCGCGTGAGACATCCATGAAGGCTTGCCGGTGGAGCACGAAGATCTCGGTTGCGATGGCGCTGATCTCCGCGTCGTCGTGCTTGGCAAAACGGTGAGGATGGTAGGTCTTGGAGGCGCTGCGTAGGGCGGCTTTGGCGTCGCTATCATCGGCGTTGACGCCGATGCCGAGCACTTCCCAGGGCGAAGCCGCACGCAGGCGCTCGAGCGACTCTTGCAGCTCGCGGAAAACGCGTGCCGCGTCTGGAGCGCGGTTTTCCGCCACAGCGAGGTTGATGCCCGAGGCGGCGCCGGGCGTACGCCGCGTCACGGCTGCCTCGGTGTCAGGGCGCTGCAGTGGATGGCGGCCGCTGGGCTCGGCGTTGCGCGAGGGAGATGCGGGAGGGGGCGGCACGCTATTGCGGTCGAAGCTGCTGCGCGTCAGGCCCAGAAAGGCGCGGTCCTGGTCGGAGAGTTCGGTGAAAAGAAGTCCGTAGCCTGGTGAACGTCTCAGCCTGCGCGCGGCCTGCGGATCGATCACCTGGACGACCAGGCCATGCACGGTCGCGGCACCCATGTCCGAGCGCAGGAAGACCTCGATCTCGGAGTTGAGGTCCGCCGGACTGGTGGTGTTGATGAAGAGGCCGGCCGGTGTGAGGGTCGATGGATCCGCTTCAACCTGGATCCCGTCGATCTCGCAATAGAGCGCGCTCCCCGAGCGCATTGCCGGCGGGACCAGACTCATGCCTCATTTCCTCGAACTGCAGCCGCTCAAGGATTGTACGTCGACAGGTGGGCTCGGGTCGAGCAATAGCAAGTCGATACGCTCGTTCTGCTTGCGTCCCCAGGGTACGTTGTTGGGTGCGACAGGTCGGCTGTCACCACACCCATAGGTTAAGAGGCGCTTCTGTGTGACTCCGCGTTGGGCCAGGGCATCGACGACGGCGCGCGCCCGTTCGAGCGAGAGCGCCATCGACGCTGCGGGGTCTCCGTCGTCAGCCAGATGCGCGCTCACGATGAGTTTGATCTTGGGATTGGCTTTCAGGGTGGCGGCCAACTCGTCGAGGTGCTTGCCGCTGCGACGCGTGAGCTTCGCCGTGCCGGCTTCGAAGAGCAGCCGGCGTTTCAGTTCGATGCGACCCTTTTCCAGATCCACGCGGTGGCTCTTGGGACAGCCGTGGGTGTCTCGAGGCCCGACCGCCAGCGGGCAGCTGTCGCTAGCGTTTGTGAGCCCGTCACCGTCGCGGTCGGCGCGTGGCTCGGCCACCAGGCTGCTGGCCAGGGCGGCGCTCGTGGTCGATGCGGCGATGGCGGGCCAGGCGCCCGCTGCCGTGGCCGGAGCCGCTTGGCTGGCCGTTGCTTTGGCTGTGGGCTTGGGTGCCGGCTCGGCGCTCGCTTCGGCACCCGGAGGCGCAGACCGTTGGGGCCCCGTTGGCGCCAGCGCCGGCCTCGGGCGTGCGGAGGCCGGAGGCGGCTTTGGCGCTTGCGGGGCGGGTCTGGGAGTTCTTGCTGGAAGCTGACCCTCGACGCAGCGCGGGCTCTGGCGCGCACCCTCTTTGGGCTCCGGCGACACGACGAAGAACTCGATGCGCTCATTCTTGAAGCGGCGGCTTCCGGTCTTGGGTGCGATGGGCCGGGTGCTGCCGCAGCCGTAGGCCTCGAGTCGGGCTCCGCCGGTGTCCAGTTCGTAGAGGCGGCGGCCCACGGCAAGTGCGCGTTGCAGGCTTTGTGCCATGCGCTGGGCGTCGGTCGTCGTGTTGGTTTGCAGCACGTGGGCTTCGATGCGCACGTGTAGCTCAGGGTTTGCTCGCAGCAGGGCGGAGACCTCGGTGAGCACGTCAGCGCTGCGCGCCTCGAGGCGATCACCTGGGGCTTCGAAGCCGATTTGACGCCGGAGTTCGATGGTTCCGCTGTCGGCGTGGTAGACGATGTGCGTGGCGCAGCCCCGGTTTCGTGCGTCGCCCGGTGTGGCCGGGCAGCGATCCTCCAGGTCCGAGACGCCGTCGCCGTCGGCGTCCAGCATGGCGGTGTCCGGGCCGGACTTGCCTGCGGGTTTGACGGGGCGGAAGCTGACCTTCGGGCTCTCGGGTTCACGTCGTCTTGGGCGCGTGGGCCCGCGTTCCTCGGCGGGAAGTAACGCCACCCCCGCGCTCTGATAGCCCACCGTGGCGATCATACGCAGGTCGGGCGAGCCATAACCGCGGAGCAATCCCATGCCGCCGGCGATGCCGACGTTCAGTTCTTGCCCGGGCGATAGTCGAAGACCCAGAAGCGCTTCGAGGGGGCTTCCCTCGCGGTTTCCAAAGTCAGTCAGCGGGGTGCTGCCGTAGAGCTCGATGTGTCCGCTGAGCAGCTGGTCGAGCAGCGAAAGCTCGGCGCCAGCGCCGGCGGTGGCCAGGTCGCCGAAGCGCAAGCCCCCGAAGCGCGTATCGGGCCGAAAGCGCAGGCCCAGGTTGAGCATCAAGCGTAGCCTGCGTCCGATCGTCAGATCCGAAAGCAGCTCGCCTTCGCCGCTGACGCCGGACTCGCCGGCAACACCCGGTCGGCCCTCGCCGGACTCGCCCGTAGGAAGTCCGAGGTTGATCTGGGCACCGACGGAGGCGGGACCGAAGCGTGCCAGCCGGTAGCGTGCGCCAAATTGCAGATCGCCGCTGCCGGTACCGCTGGAACCGGGCAGCGAGCCCACGTTCTGCCCATCCATCCACAGGTGCAGGGGCAGCGTCGCCTGCAACATCAGGGCTTCGTAGAGGCCGATGGAAAGTGAGGTGTGGGCTGTGAGTTGATCGCTGACCAGCCTGGCGCCTTCGGAATCGCTCTGGCCGGCCAGTTGCTCGAAGACCAGTGGGTCGTCGGCGTAGTCGAGCTGCAGGCGCGCGCCCATGCTCAGGTGGCCGCGAGGGTCGGGACGCTCCAGGGCGAAACCGTCGCTGGGGCTGCTGGCGGCGCGGAACTGGTTGAGCGTGGCGCTGGGTTCGGCGCGCGTGGCGGGCGCGGCGAATAGACCGCTGAGCAGCAGTGCGATGCTCGCGAGCGCCAATCCGGCAATCGCTTGTTGTCGGCCCCTCCGTGCGGGCAGCTCGTGGCTCGCTCGGTTCAACGCCCCCCGATCATACACCACCGGAAGGGGCGGGCCGCATCCCCAGTTCGACCCGCAGTGAGTTTATCGAATGCCCGACCAGCGAACCTGGGCTTTCATGACCGCGTACGTGGTTCGTGTCAGCGCTTCGACCACCTGATCCTGTGATTCGTAGCGCCCGTCGAGCACCGCCTCGACCGCCGCCAGTGTGAGCGCGATGATCTGCTCGGCCCAAAGGGCTATATCGGCGTGCTGTGCCTCCGGCACGCCCAGGCCCTGCACCAGACGCCAGATGTCTTCGGTGAGTTCGTCGCGGGCGCGCGTCATGACCGCCGCCATGAACTCGCCGAGCAGTGACGGATCGCGCCGGTAGCGTAGAAAGATCTCGGTGAAGGTGCGCTCGGTGACCATCACCTGCACGGTGTCGGTGTAGTTGGCTCGCAGCAGGGCGTAGTCCGTCAAATTCGTGGCGTTACGGTAGCGCTCGAAGATACGCAGCCGCATCTCGCGGATCTTCGACTGCATCGCCGTGACCGCCTGTTCCAGCGCCGTGGTCAGGCATTCGTCGATGTTGCGAAAGTGGGCGTAGAAGCCCGGTTGCGCGATGCCAGCGGCGGAGGCGATGCGCCCCGTGGTCAGGGCCGACAGGCCCTCGCTGCGGATGAGTTCGATGGTCGCTTCGATCAGCAGGGCGCGGGTCTCGCCCTGGCGCCCGCGGCGGCCAGGCTCGCGGTTGGAGGGAGGGGGATTCGACATTGTGAGATCAGCGGAAGCTGCCGCGCCAACCCCTGACCTGAAACCGTGGGGCCGCGCGACTTCAATGCCAGCGCGCGACCGACACCACCTCGGCCATGCGTTACGCACCGACTCCTACACGGGCATACTCGGTGATTGTCGAGGCTTGCGCCAGACCCAAAGAGGGGTCACCTGGGTGGGGGGCGTCGGTGGTGCGGATTTCGGTGCAATCGAGGCGTGGAAAGCATGAAAAACACGCATCGATCCGCGGTGGCGTGGGCGAGGCCTTCTGTGCGAGAGTGCGCCGCTTTCTCGCGATGTCTTCGTCTCGCCTCACCTTTGCGGTCTCTTTGGCGCTCGGGGGGCTGTGCTACAGCCTGATCGCCCAGCGCGTGCTGCCGTCGGCGATGCTGCTGTGGCAGCTGTCGCTCGCGGTGAGCGTCATCGGCCTGATCGCGGTGGGTGCCGACTGGTTGGTGGACGCGGCCTGCCGCATCGCCCAGGCCCTTGGGGTCTCCCACCTGGTGATCGGCCTGACCATCGTGGCCTTCGGCACCAGCGCGCCCGAGGTGGCGGCATCGCTGGTGGCGGGCTTTCAGGGCAATGGCGACATCACGGTCGCCAACGTGGTGGGTTCCAATATCTTCAACCTCTGTTTCATTCTCGGCGGCGTCGCGGCCCTGGTCCGCGGGGGGCTGCAGACCGATCGCGCCCTGGTGGCGCGCGACGCCCCCATTCTGCTGGTGGGCACGGCCCTGCTCTTCGTCTTTCTCGGGCAACTTCCCGGCATCGACATGGATGGAGAGGGCAGTTTCTTGCCGCGGCCGCTAAACCTGCGCCTCGAAGCTTTCGAAGGCTTGATCCTGCTGGCATGCCTGGCGACCTATTTGACCGTGCTCTACCGTTCGCGCCGGGGGATCAGCGCGCTCAGCGAGGCCGAGCAGCGCGCCAGCGTGGAGGCTTTTGGTGCCGCCCGTCGCAGCGATCCCCTGCTCATGCTGCTCGGTCTGGCCTGCGTCATCGGTGGCTGCCACGTGTTGGTCGGTCATGCCGAAGAAGTGGAAGGGCAGCTGTTGGGCCACGGCGCCCTGTGGTTTGCGCGGCTTTGGGATGTGCCCGATTACGTGGTCGGCGTGACGATCATCGCCGCCGGCACCTCGGCCCCGGAGTTCGTGGTCTCGCTGGTGGCCGCCGCCCGTGGGGCCCACGGCCTGTCGGCCGGCAATCTGATCGGCAGCGACATCTTCAATATGTTCGGTGTGGTGGGCCTGGCGGGCATTCTGCTGCAAGAGCCCATGGCGCCGCCGGTGACGCTGTCGGCGGCGGTGGTCCCGAGCCTGGCGGCCCTGTCTGCGGTCGTGCTGCTGACCCTGATGATGATGCGCTCGGGCTTTCGCGTCACGCGGATCGAGGGGGTCGTGCTGGTGCTGATCGGCTGCGCGCGCTGGGTCATGGACTTCGCCTACCGCGGGCAGTTCTGACGGCGCAACGCTGTTGCGGCCACCGGGAGCCCGCTGGCCTATACTGCAATCATGGGCGCAAAACCCGTCGCGCGACTGGGCTTCGAGGCCTGGGAGGACTTCGTGGCATTCCTCTCCCAGCAAGACGCCGGTCGGGGCCTCTTCATGCGTTCGCGGCAGCCATTGCCCGCCGGCACCGAGATCGATGTGGATCTGGGCTTTCCCAACGGCAGTCGCCTTTCGCTCGCCGCGCGTGTGATCGACGCCGACTGCGACCCGCGCACCGGTGACCTGGGCCTGCGTATTCAAATCGCGCACATGTCGGCCGAGCAGGCAGCGTTCTTGCAGGCGGCGATTCAACGGGCCAGCGCTGCCGGGCTGCGGTCCGGCGGTTCCGTGCGGGACAGCAGGGGCTACCAGCTGCGCTTCAGCGAGGTCATCCGTCTGATCGACGCCTCCAAGTTCAGCAAGGCCGAAAAACTTCTGCTCGGGATGTTGGAGGATGCGCCCGAGGATCGCGGTGCCCAGATTTGGCTGCTGGTCTGCCGCGCCCGGCGCCACCGCGCTCGCTTCGCAACCGAAGACGCGGCCGCCGCCTATCGTGAGATCCTGGCCCTCGACCCCGACCACGGCGAGGCCTGCACGGAGCTGGATGCCATCGCGGATGAAGCGCGCCAGTCGCAGGAGATCTTTCAGCGCGTTTTCGGTTCCACGAAGGAGCCTTGAGATGAGCCATGTCAGCGGCCACCGAACGCTGAAGCCGCTCTGCAGCGCCAATGAGCCGCGTGTTCATGGTGCCCGCCGTGCCTTGCGAAAAATGCAACTCTACACATAGACTGATGCGTCTATTGCAGCAGAGGGTCGCGTGTCGCAGGTGGGTTTGGACGTCTTGGGGCTTTTTCTGCACCTCTCGCGCAGCCTTCACTTCGGCCGCACCGCCCGCGCCTGCCACATCAGCCCCTCGGCCCTGAGCCGCTCGATGCAGCGGCTGGAGGAGCAGGTGGAGGCGGTGCTCTTCGAGCGCGACCGCCGCCACGTGCGCCTGACGTTGGCTGGCCAGCGCCTGCAGCGTTACGCCATCGAAACGCTCGACGGTTGGGAGCGGCTGCGCAGCGACCTCCGGGCCGCCGGTGAGACCCTGCGCGGCAGTCTATCGCTCTACTGCACGGTGACCGCGGCCCATAGCGTACTGCCGGCGGTGCTCGGCCGCTTTCGGCAGAGTTATCCCGAGGTCACCCTCGAGCTGCGCACCGGCGATGCCATCGAGGCGCTCGAGGTGCTGCAGGAGGGGGCGGTGGACGCCTCCGTTGCGGCGCTGCCCGCGCGGCTGCCGCGGGGGCTCGTGGCGCGCGACGTCACGCGCACGGCCCTGCGTTTCGTGGCACCTCGGGCCCAGTGTGAGGTCACGCGCCTGCTGGAGCAGGATCCGGTGGACTGGGCGCGGGTGCCGATGGTGCTGCCCGAGCGCGGTATTGCGCGGCGCAGCATCGACGGCTGGTTTCAACGCCGCCACCTGACCCCGCAGATCTATGGTGAGGTTTCGGGCAATGAGGCGGCGCTGTCGCTGATCAGCCTGGGTTGTGGTGTGGGCATCGTGCCGGCGCTGGTGATGGACAAGAGCCCCCTGCGCAGCGAGGTCCGAACCCTCGACGTCAAGCCGGCGCTGCCCGATTTTCGCGTCGGCATTTGCACGCGCCGGACGAGCCTCGGCGTGCCCGTGGTGGCGGCCTTTTGGGATTCGATCTCCAGTGATACAAGCATTTGAATGAGGCGGCTGAATCTTGGCAGTGGTCTGATCTGGGAGAGCGAGGTCGGTTATTCGAGGCTGGTGAAGGTGGGGCGCCAGATCGCCGTCGCCGGCACCGGCGCCTTTGATGAGCAGGGGCGTGTGGTGGGCGCTGGCGATGCCTACGCCCAGACCGTGTGCTGCCTGGAGCGGATCGACGATGCTCTCAGACAGGTGGGTTCGGGACTCTCGGACGTGGTGCGCACGCGCATCTACGTGATCGACATCGATCGCGACAGGGACGCTGTCGCCCGCGCCCACCAAGAGTACCTGGGCCAGGTGCTGCCGGTGTGTTCGATGTTGCAGGTCACGCGCCTGATCGATCCGGCCCTGTTGGTGGAGCTCGAGGTCGATGCCATCGAGGGGGCGGGGCGCGCGGTGGTCAGCGAGCGGCCGCGCATCGTGGAGGCGCGCTGGGATACGGGTTCGGACCTGGCGCGCATGCTGGAGTCGGTGGACCTGCCGGAGCCCGATGTGGATGACGGCGTGCAGATGCTCAAGGCCTACGTGGGCGGCGAGCTGGTGGGCTGCGTCGGATATGCGCTGCACGGAGAATCGGCGGTCATGCACTCGCTGGTGGTGATTCGCGAGGCCAAGGGCGAGGGCGTGGGTCGCGCGCTGGTACAGGGCGTGATCGCGCGGGCTTCGGAAGCCGGCGTGCGCCGGGTGTTGCTCGCGACCACCGATACCACGCGCTACTTCAGCTATCTCGGCTTCAGTCCCCTCGAGCGCGAGGAGGTGCCGGCGGCGCTGCTGGAGTCGAGCGAGTTGGCCGCCTACGACGATCCGGAGAGCACCATCATGTGCTACGCGCTCGGCGGACGCCGGTGATGACAGCGCGGCGCCTGTCGTGGCGATGACGCCCGGCGCTGCGGCTGACGCGGGCGCGGTGCTCGACGCCTGGCTGACGCGCCTGGCCGCGCAGGCGCGTCAGCTGCGGGCACGACTACAAGAGGCCGATGGCGGCGCGGGCCTGTGCCTGCCGATGGCGGCGCTGGGGCTCGAGGTGGGCATCGCGGGTGACCGACTCGCCCACGAGCGCTGGGCACTGGACGAGGGTATTCAACTTTTAGTTACGACGATGGCGTTTGAACGGGCGTGCCGTGACGACGGCGCCGGTCGGGCTGCGGAGCGAACGCTCGCCGGTATGCCGTGGTCGGGCGCTTCCGATCTCCTGCCTGCGCTGCTGGCCGAGCTTGAGCAGGCCCTCGACAGTCGGGCTGCGCAGGCGGCGCTCGAAGAGTTCCGGGCTTTTCTCGAGGGACCTGTTCCCGCGGGCCTGCTGCCTTCGGCGTGGCGGCAAGGGCTGGCGAGCCGCTACGACCGTTTCGTAGGGGACTACGCCGGGCGCGGGCGCCGCCGGGCTGGCGTCTATTACACACCGCCGGAGTTGGCCGACTTCATGGTCGGGCGGGTGGATGCCGTGCTGCGGCAGGAACTGGGCGTGGAGCGGGGGCTCTGCGATCCGGTCCTGCGCATTCTGGATCCAGCGGCCGGCAGTGGCGCGTTTTTGTATAGCGTGGTGGCCCACTGTCGGCGTCGATGGCCGGGCGCGGACCTGCCCACGCTGCTGGGATTCGAGCGCTGCGCCTCGGCCTACGCCCTGTGCTGCCTGCAGCTCTCGTTCGCTGGCGTTCCCATCGACGGCCTGCGCCTGGGCAATGCCCTCTTCGAGCCGCCGCGCGCCGCCTCCGGCCTGCCGCTGACGTCCGGGCGGCTGCTGCGTGCGCTCGAAAACGAACGCCAGGCGTCTGCTGCCCTGCGTGCAGATTCCGGCATCGACGTCATCGTCGCCAATCCGCCCTATCGGCGCAGCTCGGAGAATCGTCATCCCGAGCTGGAGCAGCGGCTTGTGCGCTATCGACGCGGTCTCGAAGCCGAGAGAAATCAGCAACCCCTGGCCGACGACTACGTGAAATTCGTCCGCACCGCCGAGTGCTGGCTCGAGGGGCGCCCGCGGGCTGTGCTCGCCCTGATCACGCCCGCGACCTTTCTCACGGGGCGCCTCTTTGCCGGCATGCGCGAGAGCCTGCGGCGGAGCTTTCCCCGCGTCGACGTCATCGATCTGCACGGCGGTGCGCGGGCACCGCGCGAGCAGGGCAGCGTCGATGAAAACGTCTTCGGTATCGGCAGCGCCGTCGCCCTCACCCTGTGGTGTCGCGGAGCGCCCGCGGCTGCCAGTTATACGGAGCTGAGGGGCACGCGAGGGGCCAAGCTGGCGGCGCTTCGCGACGGCGTCGTGCCCCAGGCGCGCCCCCTGGGGGCTGACGGTCCACGGGCACCGCTGCATCCCGGCGACGGCTGTCCCGCCGAGTATCGGGACTTCGTCTCGCTGGAGCAGCTCTTCGACTTCCGCAGCGTGGCGGCCAAACCGGGCGATGACCGGCGTTTGGTGTGTTTTCGGGATGACGAGGTGATCGCCGCCATGGAACGCGCACGCGAGCAGGCCGCAACGCTGGCGGCAGCGGAAGGCCACGGCGGTGGTAGCGAGGCGATGCGCAAGTTGGCGCGGCGACCGCAGGAGCAGCCCTTCGATGCCACCCGCATCCGGCCCTATTGCTACCGGCCCTTCGATACGCGCTTTGTGTACGACGACGCGGCCATTTGGACGCGTCCGGTGCGGGCCCTGCGTCCCCACGTCGACGGTCAGCCGCTGCTTTTGACCACGCGTGTGGTCAAGGACGCGACCTTCGCCCACGTCTTCGCCACGCGCCTTTTGCCCGACGTCATCGCGCTGTCGCCGGCCAGCTCCGTCAACGCCCACGTCTTTCCCATGGCCCGCCTGCGCGAGCCTGCGCTGGCGGCTTTTGGAGCGCGCACAAGCGGAGAGCGAGTTTTTCGCTATCTCTACGCACTGCTGCACAGCCCCGACTATCGGAGGCGCTATCTCGGCGGACTGCGCCAGGACTTCCCGCGCGTTCCACAGGGCTGTCCGGAGCCGCTCTTCGATGGCCTGGCCGAGTTGGGTGGGCGTTTGCTCGGTCTGCACCTGGGGGAAGCGGCCGCGCCGCGTCTGCCGGGGCTTGGCTTCGTGGACGGCGGCGACCGCCGCGTGCTCCGGGTGGGAGAGCGGGGTCGGGCGTTGTCGATGCTGGAGCCGGGGCCCGGTCGCCTTCACATCAACGACAGCAGCCACTTCGAAGCCGTGCCGCAGGCGGCCTGGAAACTGCGCATTGGCGGTCATCAACCGGCTCACCGCTGGCTAAACGAACGCAAGCGTGCCGGGCGTTCACTGACAGACGATGACCTCGAGACCTATTGTGGCGTGGTCGCGGCGCTCTTCGAGACGCAGCGGCTGATGGCGGAGATCGATGCGCAAATCGATGCGCATGGCGGATGGCCGGCGGCTTTCGATGTCCGCAGCCGCTGAAAACTCCGAGAAATCTGTGGTTTCCCGCTTTGATCGCCGGGCCTGGAGGTGTTTCAATGTGGGCATTCGTGTGTTGGTGGAGGTGTCGTCATGCTGCAGGGAACTCACTTTGGGATAATGCGCCCGGGGGCGTTGAAAACGGGCGCGTGGGCCGCGCTCCTGTTGCTGCTGTGTCCGATCAACTTGGCGCTGGCCGGGGAGGACGAGGCCAGGGGCGAGGAACCAGCGGAGACGGAGTCGGCGGATAAAGAGAGTAAGGCCGAGAGCAAGACCGAGACCAAGACCGAGAGCAAGGCCGAGAGCAAGGCCGAGAGCAAGGCCGAGCCGCTCGACCTGGACGGCGCCATCGAGCGGGCGGAAAAGGGCAAGCGACGCCGGAGGTCGGTGACCACGCTGGCCGAGGGCTTTCACCGGGATGGCCTCGGGGCGGCCGACGCGGTCAAGGCCCTCGAGCAGGCCGGCTACGGGCACGACAAAATCGGCAAGGCGCTGACCATCTACGGCCTGACCGGCGCCACGGCCGCGGTGACGCGACTGAACGAGGGGGGCGTGGAGGGCGCGACCATCGCGGCGGTGGTGCGGGCGGGCCTCGGTGCGAGTCCCGACGACATGGGGCGTGCCTTCGCGACCGCGGGCTTGCAGCCCGACGCCATCGTTGAAGCCCTGAAGGGGGCCAACTTCGAGAGCGGGGAAGTGGCCACGGCCATGAAGGCCGCCGAGCTCGACCCCCGGGAAATCGCGACGGCCCTGCGCGGCAGCGGCTACAGCGACGGCGCCACCGCGCGAGCCCTGAAGGCCGCGGGCATCAGTCCTGCCGTGATCACCGTCGGGCTTCAGGCCAGTGGCCTGGAGGGCGACGCCCTGATCGGTGCGTTGAAGAAGGCGAAGATCTTCGCTGGCGACATCGCCAAGGAGTTCAGCGGCAAGGGCGAGTCCTACAGCCGCATCGCCCAGGCCCTGAAGAGCACGGGTTTCGGCGCCCCGGTGGTCGCGCGGGCCCTGAAGTACGCGGGCGCCAATCCGGGCCAGCGCATGGCGGCGCTGCGCGAGCTGGAGGTCCCGCCCGTGAAGATCGTGGCCATCCTGCGCAAGCAAAAGGCCAGCGACGCCGACATCGGCAAGGGCCTGTTGGCCGGCAAGATGAAGCGCCAGGAGGTGGCCAAGGTGCTGCACGAGTCCGGCTCCAGCTGGGCCGATGTGGCTGCGGCGCTCGCGGGTGCGGGTGTAAAAAAGGATCTGATCGCGCAGGATCTGAAGTCCAGCGGCGCCAGCGCCGAGGACACCGCCAGCGCTTTTTCCAAAAGCGGCATGAGCGGGGCGGAAGCGGCCAAGGTGCTCAAGCGCGCGAAGTACGACAGCCCCGCCATCGCCCGCGGCCTTAAATCGTCGGGGCGCTCCAACGCGGAGGTGATCGCCGCGCTCAAATCCGTCGGCGCCAAGCCCCGCGACCAGGTGCAGAGCCTGAAGAAGCTCGGCATGAACAATGCCGAGGTTGCGCGTGAGTTGAAGTCGTCTGGCTACGACGAGTCGGTGATCGCCAAGGAGCTGCGCGCAGCCGGCCTGGCCGACGACAAGTTGGCCGCTGTCTTGGCCAAGGCCGGTTTCGAGGCGCCCGTCATCGCCAGGGCCATGCGTGCGGCCAAGGTGGCGCGCCCGCAGATCGCTGCAGCGCTCAAGCAGGCGAAGGTCGAGCCCGACGGAATCGGGGCGGCGCTGGGATCGATCGGCGCTTCCGCCAAGGAAATCGCCGCTTCGATGAAGGAGCTCGGCTACGACCGCAGCTACGTGGCGCGGGCGGTTCTGGCGGCTGGCAAGAAGCCGCCGGATGTCGCGCGGGCGCTGAAGTCGGCGGGCTTCGGGATCAATGACGTGGCGCTGGGCTTGCGTTTGGCCAAGCTCGACAAGGCCACGGTGGGCAAGGCACTGGGCGGCGCAGGCTTCTCCAAAAAAGAGATTCCGGCTGCCCTGGGCTATGCGGGCTTCAAATAGACGAGCGCTCGCAAGCTCTCAACGGGCCGCGGGGCCGCCGCCACGTTCGGCCTCGAAGCGGCGCAGCAGTTCGCAGAAGCGCATCTCACCGGCCTTGCAGGCGCGCTGGAAGTACTCTGCGGCGAGGGTTGCGCTCTGCTTGACGCCAGCCCCCAACTGGTAGTTTGTGCCCAGGTTGCCGCAGGCGCGGCCGTCGTCCAGGTTGCAGCCGCGTTCATTGTGGATGCGCGCCAGGTCCATGTTGCGGTCGATACCGCGGCCCTTTGCGTAGCTTTCGGCCAGCAGCGCGCAGCCGCGCCCTTCGCCCAGCTTGCAGGCGGCATCGAAGAGCTCGTTGGCGCGCGCCTCGTCGCGGCCGACGCCGTCGCCCTTGTGGTGGGCCAGGCCCAGGTTCACGCAGCCCATGCCGTCGCGGCCGCGGCAGGACTGCTCGGCGTAGGCAAGGGCGCGCCCGGGATCGCGGGGTACGCCCACGCCCATCATGTAGACGACCGCCAACCGGCTGCAGCCGCGGGCGACATGACCCTCGCAGGCCCGGCGGTAGAGGTCGATGGCGCGCTCGCTGTTCTGTTCGACGCCCAGCCCGTCGTGGTACATGGCGCCCAGGTGAGCGCAGCCCAGTAGCTCGCCGCCAGCGCAGCTCTGCTGTAGCAGCTCGAAGAGGCCGGGCATGTCGGGGTAGGGGGGGGTACCTGGCTTGCGCGCCAGGCGCAGGCCGCCGAGTTCGGCGCAGGCCGGCAGCTCTCCGCCGTCGCAGGCCTCGCTGAGGGCGGCCTCGTCGACTTCGCGCTCGGCTCTCTGTGGGTCTTCGGGGCGCGCTGATGTGCCGGTCGAAACGGGCTTCGCGGTGGCCTCGGTGCTCTGCTGCGTATGCTGGGCCTGGGCGCTCGGTTGGGCGGGCTCTGGCTGCTGTGCTCTACCCTGGCCGCTGTCGCTGTCATCGCAGCCACCCGAGGCCAGCAGAAGCAGCAGAAGGCCCTGCCGCAGCAGCCCCTGTGATCGCGCTGGTTTCGTCACGAGTCAGAAGTATCGGCCAATCGCGCGCCTGGATCACGGCTGAACGCAGGACGGCCGACCCCGGAGAGAGGTCGGCCGTCCTGCGTTCGCTCATTGTGGGTTTTGAAGCATCTGGCGGCGGTGCCGCCAGGGCGCCTCAGACCATGTCCTTCATCTTCTTGAGCGGACGGATCTTGATCACCGTGCGGGCCGGCTTGGCCTTGAAGACGGTCTCTTCACCGGTGAAGGGGTTGATGCCCTTGCGCGCCTTGGTGGCGGGCTTGCGCGTGGTGGTGATCTTCAACAGACCGGGAAGCGTGAAGCTGCCAGCGCCGCGCTTCTTGATGTGGCGCTCGATCAGCGCCGCGAGATTGTCGAGGACGGAACCGACTTCCTTCTTCGACAGCCCCGTGCTGGTCGCAAGCTCGTTGAGAATCTGGGTCTTGTTCATCGCTTCCGCGATCGCGGTTGGTTTCGCCATGTGCTCCTACCTTCTTCAAATAGGTTTGCTCAGCAGGTCCACGCCGGTCGCCGCAGGGCTTCCAGCGAGCTCTCGCGCTCTACCCTTGCCTACATCAACGGACAAAACCCCATGTTCTGTCGTCGCTGCAAACCCGAGCCGGAAGCGCGAAACCTGGCGACGAATTGACAGAGCGCGAGTGCCGTACGCAAGATTGCAAGCCTCGGGGGCCTAAAAAAACAGGCGAAATCGATGGATTTGGGCCGAATATCCCTAATTTCGTAGACTCGGACGGATCCCGGGACGATCGCGCAAGCGATTTGCAGAGCCAGGGGGCTGCCCAGGGCCTCGAAATGAAGGCGTCGCGGCAGCTCGCAGGGGGCGCTGTGGTGGCGGTCGCTGCCCCGCGGGGGCCTCCAACTCCGGAGTGGGCTGCGGTCGCGTCCGCATTTTGGAAATCGCGCCTCGGGCACAGCCAATCCCCACTCGAACCGCCAAGACCGCTGTTGTGAGGTGCTCGAGTGCGTACAATGGTATCCTGGCGACCCTTTCGGAGGAGGCTCCCATCCCCTTCGGCAAGTACGAGCTACTCGAGCGCATCAACATCGGCGGTATGGCCGAGATCCTGAAGGCCCAGGACACGTCCCGACCCGGGTCGGGCGTGTTGGCGGTCAAACGGATCCTCCCGCACCTGACCGAGGACCGGCAGTTCGCGACCATGTTTACCGACGAGTCGCGCGTGCTGGCCAAGCTCCAGCACGACAACATCATCCACACCTTCGAGGTGGGTGAGGTCCAGCACACGCCCTACATCGCCCTGGAGTACATCTACGGGCAGGACGCGCGCATGCTCTTTCACCGCTCGCGGCGGTCCGAGCAGCCGGTGCCGATCCCCGTCGCCTGCTACGTCATCGCCCAGGTGTGTGCCGGTCTGCACTACGCCCACGATCAACGCGACGACGACGGGGACTTGCTGGGGTTGGTGCACCGGGACGTGTCGCTGCAGAACGTGCTGCTCTCCTATGACGGCGAGGTGAAGCTCACCGACTTCGGCATCGCCATGAGCGCGGAGAACGTGGCGCGCACCGAGGCCGGCGTGGTCAAGGGCAAGTTCGGCTACATGTCGCCCGAGCAGATCAAGGGCGAGCCCCTCGACCGCCGCTCCGACATCTTCGCCACCGGCATCTGTCTCTACGAGCTGCTCACCGGCGAGCGGCTGTTTTCGGGCGACAGCGACTACGCCGCCGTCGAGCGCGTGCGCAACGCAGACGTGCCGCCGCCGTCGCAGCTCAACCGCCAGATCCCTTCGGCGCTCGAGGCGCTGGTGATGAAGGCCCTGGCCAAGTCCCCGCGCGATCGCTTCCAGACCGCCGAGGACATGCGAAGGGCCCTGCTCGACTTCATGCAGGAGAGTCACAACGCCTGCTCGGCCGTGGACCTGGCCCGCTACATGCGCGAGGCCTTTGCCGAGGAGATCCGCAAGCAGCCCACCGCCGAGGCGTTGATGAGCCAGGCCACCAGGGCCGGCGACGAGGGCACGGGGCTCGCGGCTTTCGACAACCTGGATCCGGTCAGCACGGTGACGGTGGTGCCGGACGAGCCCATCGACATCGCGGACGCGGTCGAGTTGATCGCGCCGGGACGTCCGCCGCCGCAGCTTCAGCGCGGGCTCGCTTCCCATCCTGGGGCGGTGCCGGTCTCGCGTGCGCCGACGCCACGCGCGGTGACGCCCGTACAGGCGTTCGGGCCTCCGGTGCCGGCGACCACAGCGGCGCCCGGCGTGCCGCGGCCCGTTCCCAGGCGCGACTCGGTGCCGCCCGGTTTCGATCCGCGCGAGGGCACCGGCTCCGGGCCCATGATGTCGGGTCCACCGACGCCCCAGGTGCCGGTCGACCCGCACGCTGTCGGCAACATGATGAACTCGGGCGTGGGCATGTCGGATGCCTACGGCCTGCCCGATCCCGGCGAGGACGACGTCACGCGACGCATCGACGTCAATCAGGTCATCAACCGGGACTCGGCGGTGCGCCTGGGCATGCCCTCTGCCGTGGGCGCACCTTCGCCCTTTGGCAATCCGGCCGCGTCGGCCGTGACGCCCTCGGGGCCCATCGCGGTCGCCGCCCCGGGCACAGGCCCCCACACCCCTCCCGTCGGCGCGATGGCGCCCGCTTCTGCGGAGGCGTCGGCGCCGGGGGCCGTGGCTGCGTCGGTGAACACCGAGACCGATCCGCGTCGACCCGCCCCCGTGATGACGGCGCCGGGGCCCACCTCGTACGGCCTGGTGGTGGGGGTGGTGGTCGCCATTATCGCGGTCATCGCGGCGGGGCTGTTTCTCGCCCGCGGTTCGCAGCCAGGTACGGTTCAGTTAACCACGGAGCCGACCGATACGTCGGTTCTGGTCGACGGCAAACCGCTGCCCATGAGCAGCAGTCCTTTCGTGGTTTCCGATCTGGAGCCCGAGGTGGACCACCGCATCGAGGTGCGGCGCGAGGGCTACAGGTCCTGGGCCAGCACCCTGCGCGTGCACGCCGGGCAGACCCTCGCGCTTCCCACCGTGGCACTGACCAAAGAGGAGGCGGCCCCCGCGAGCGTCAGCGTGGGGGCCGCGACCGCAGCCGATCCGGCCCCGAGTCAGGTCCCGGCGCAGCCGGCCATCGCTGCACCCGAGCCCGAGCCCGCCGCTGAGGCCGAGCCCGAAAGCGAGCCCGAGCCGGCGGCCGCCCAGCCGTCGCCGCAGAAGCTGACCAAATCGTCCTCCCGCAAGTCGTCGAGTCGCGAGACCCGTAAAGGCACGGCCGTGAGCGGCAGCACTGGTGGTGGTGGCGGCTTTGGGGTCCTGCGCCTCAATTCGCGTCCCTGGAGCCAGGTCACCGTCGACGGCCGCGCGGTCGGCAACACCCCGCAGATGAACCTGCGGCTGTCGGCCGGAGCCCACACCATCCGCCTGCACAATCCCCAATTCGGCCTCTCCAAGACCCTGCGTCTGCGCGTCAAGGGCGGGCAGACGATCACCAAGATCGTCGATCTCCAGTAGCAAGAAAAGACACGGGCCCGGCCACTTGATGCGACCGGGCCCGCTGCCGTGATGGGCGTGCAGTTGCGGCGCTCTAGAGCCCTTGGTCCTTCATGACATGAGCAAACGAGTCAAGTTTGCTCGAGCCCCAATGACAGCGAGGGTTGGACCCAAGGGCTCTAGACCGCTTCCTCGCCGCGCTCGCCGGTACGGATGCGGATGGCCTCCTCGACGTGCTGCACGAAGATCTTGCCGTCACCGATGCGACCGGTCTTGGCGGTCTTCTCGATCGACTCCAGGACCTTGCCAACCAGCTCGTCGGGGACCACGACCTCGAGCTTCACCTTGGGCACGAAGTCCACGACGTAGGCCGAGCCGCGGTAGACCTCTTTCTTGCCGCCGGTGCGGCCGAAGCCCTTCACCTCGCTGACGGTCATGCCCTGGACGCCCAGTTGGCCCAGGTCGTCTTTGACCTCGTCGAGCTTGAACGGCTTGATGATCGCTTCGACTTTTTTCATCGTTTTGCTCCAGTGCGGTTTGGGGGAGGGGATTGGATGTGGGGGGCGGAAGTCTCGCGCGTCCATGGCGAAGGGCTGGGCGACCGTGGCGAGGCGCCAAGCGCACGTACCCGCAGGTACGTCGAGCATTGGCAACACCGCCACGGGCGGCCGGAACGAGTCAGGGGCGTGCGAGACTTCCGCCCCGCACGTCTAGCTCTCGCTGCTGGCCAGCTCGGCGGTCGCGACGGCGGTCGGGGCGACCGCTGCAGGCATCGCGGCCGAGTGCTTGCCGGCCGCAAGGCCGACGTCGACCTGGTAGCCGTGCATGCCGTGCTCGCTGTAATCGAGCCCTTCCATCTCTTCCTCGAGGTCGACGCGCAGACCCATGGCGGCCTTGACCACGCCGAAGAGGATGCCGGCGCAGACGACGGTGAAGACGCCGTAGGCGGCGATGCCCATCAACTGGGCGCCAACGCTATGCTCGGGGTTGCTCGAGAAGAAGCCGACGGCCAGCGTGCCCCAGACACCGCAGACCAGGTGCACGGAGATGGCGCCGACCGGGTCGTCGATCTTGATCTTGTCGAAGAAGAGCACCGAGAAGACCACCAGCATGCCCGCGACAGCGCCCACCAAAATCGCCAGCGGTGGCGAGATGACGTCGGCGCCGGCGGTGATGCCGACCAGGCCCGCGAGGATGCCGTTGAGGGCCATGGTGAGGTCGGGCTTGGGCGAGACGAAGGAGTAGGCCAGCATGGCCGCCACGCCGCCGGCCGCGGCCGCCAGGCAGGTGGTCACCAGCACGAAGGAGACGCCCGCCGGATCGGCCGAGAGCACCGAGCCGCCGTTGAAGCCGAACCAGCCGAGCCAAAGCAGAAAGACGCCGACGGCGGCCAGGGGCATGTTGCTGCCCGGGATGGGCATGACGTTGCCTTCCTTGTCGTACTTGCCGGCGCGGGCGCCGAGCATGGTGGCGCCGATCAGCGCGCCCCAGCCGCCCACCGAGTGCACCAGGGTGGAGCCGGCGAAGTCGTAGAAGCCGGCCTTGTCGAGGAAGCCGCCGCCCCACTTCCAGGAGCCGGCGATGGTGTAGACCACGGCCACGAAGATGGTCGAGAAGACCATGAAGGACTTGAGCTTGATGCGCTCGGCCACGGCGCCCGAGACGATGGTGGCGGCGGTCGCGGCGAACATGCCCTGGAACAGGAAGTCCGTGTAATAGGTGTAGCCACCGCTGGCGTAGTCCGGCGTGTTGCCGTTGTCGGGGACCGGCAGAAACGGGCCGGCGAAGCCCAGGTAGCCGTTGAAGTCGCCGGGGTACATCAGTCCGAAGCCGATCACGTAATAGGTGAGCAGGCCGACGCAGATGATGAAAGTGTTCTTGAACAGGATGTTGACCGTGTTCTTGGCCCGGGTGAGGCCGGCTTCGAGGCTGGCGAAGCCCAGGTGCATGATGAAGACGAGGGCCGCCGACATCATCATCCAGACGTTATTGGCCACGAACTGACCGGTGGTGACCCCATCGTCGGCCAGCGCGGCGGCCGGAAGCAGCGAAGCGCCGATCAGCGGTATCCAGAATTTCGATCGCATCATGTCTCTCTCCGTCGTTGTCTTCCGGGGGTGGCCCGGGCTGGCTCGGCGGCTGTCTCAGACCTCCGCGAGGGCCATTTCGATGACTTTGGAGACCATGGGATTTCAATGTTTCGGGCTGTTTTCGCCCACGCTAAATGTCGGGATCCCTGAGGGCGTCTCACGGCCCCCCGGGAGCCCCGCAAGGCCCGGTTTTTTCAGCGTTTTCCCCCGCTGAAACGCACTCGAAACAGATTCGAATTGCCACCCGATCGGGTGGTCTGGGGGCCCCGGCTCGCACCTATCGCGAGGCCTGTGGACTACAACTGGCCGGCTATTTTGCTATGGTCCCGAGCCCATGGCTGCACCTGTAATGATGGTCCACGGCATGTGCTGCACCGGCGAGGTCTGGTCCCGCTTTCGGGATCACTTCGAGGCCCGCGGTGCCCGTGTCTACACCCCCACCCTACGACCCGAGCAGCGCACGCGTAGGCCGCCGGCGGAGCTGCGCAAGGTGAGCTTCGACGACTACGTGAGCGACCTCGGCCAGGAGGCCGAGCGCATCGCCGACGAGGTCGGAGAGCGGCCCGTCGTCATCGGACACTCCATGGGAGGGCTCTTGGCCCAGGTCATGGCCGAGCGCGGCTGGGTGCAGGCGGGCGTCTTCATCTCACCGAGCGCGCCGGCCGGTGTGCGCACGCTGTCGGCGCGCGTGATGTGGGGGGCGGTTTTGTTCGGCAGCCGCTTTGGCGCCGTGCCCTCGACCATCCTGCCCAATCGGCGAACCACCTCGCGCGTCGTCTTCAACCGCGTGCCTGCCGACGAGCGCGAAGCGGCCCACGCCGGCATGGTCCACGAGTCGGGTCGGGCCTTCGTCGACCTGGGCCGCTACGCCGTCGACGAGAGGCAAGTCCGGGTGCCGGTTTTGACCGTGGCCGCCACCGCCGACCGCCTGGTGCCGGCGCCCCTGGTGCGCCTGACGGCCAAGAAGTACGAGCCGGTGGGCGGTGAGTTCCGCGAATACGCCGAGCACGGTCATTGGCTGTACGCCGAGCCCGGCTGGGAGCGGCCGGCCGACGAGATCTTCGACTGGCTGCATCAGCGCGTGGGCATCGCGGGCTGAGCGCGGGTTACGGGCAGACGCTGGCTGTGGAGGATGCGGCGTCTACCTGGGCCTGGGTGCAGTCGGTGTAGTTCTCCGTCGCGATGAGATGGACGGCTACATCCCCGATGGGGCCGATGTATAGCCTGCCATCCGGAGCGACCATGCACGAGTCGTCACTGCCGTGGGCTCGCCCCGCTGGCGAGCAGCCCAGCACCTCGTCTTCGGCGGCGCGGCACATCATGCCGGCATCGTAGGCCACTGCCCTGAGTTCTGCGCACCCCTCCGGGCAGCTCGACGCGATTTTTGGACACGCCAGCTCACAGGCCGGCGGCACGCGCACGCAGGCCGAGCCTCAGCACAGGAGCCCCTTGGCGATGGCGCTGCAGTCGTCGTCGTTGCGGCAGCGGGGCAAACATGGACCGCTGGCCGGATCGCCCACGTCGATGGCGTAGGGCAGACAGCTCTCGGCTTCTTCCGCGAAGCAGCCCGTGCCTCCCTCGCATTGGGTATAGTCCTCGCAGCTCGGCCCGCAGGTGCCGGCGAAGCAGCGCTCCGACGCCGCGCAGGGCCATGCCGAACATGTCGGCCACGACCTGACGCCTTACGCCCTGGCTCTCCAGCTTTCGCGTCAGCTCCAGGAAGACCTGGTCGGCCACGTGCGATAGGGGCGAGCGCGCTCCCTGAACGGTCGAGAGCTGCGCGATGAGCACCATGGTCTGGCGCACGATCGAGTCGATCAGCAGGCGTGTATTCACGGCTCTCAGACTAGCCTGCCCTCGGTTGCGGTGTCAGATGACCGCAGGTTCATCAAAATCGCTCGCCGGAATTCGACCGCCAGGCGACCGGCGCGCTATTGGCGGGCGTCGCGTCGCAGCAGACGCCAGGCCGGGGCGAACCAGCTGGTCGTCGCTTCGTGCAGCAGGCGATCTTCGAGCACGGCGGGCGTGACGAACGAGCCCGAGGCGGCTTCTTTCGGATCGAGCCGAATAGGACCGACGTGGACCAGCTTGTAAACGTGGACCAGTAGGTGATCCGGAGTTTCGTCGACGAGCACGCCGCCGACAGGCTCGGGACTCGCTTCAATGCCGGTCTCTTCGCGTAGCTCGCGCTTGGCGGCTTCGTCGTAGCTCTCACCCCAGGCCACATGGAAGCTGCAGGGAAAGTCCCAGTGGCCGGGGAAGAACGCCTTGTCCATACTGCGTCGGGCCATGAAGGGCCTGCCGTCGTGGTGGCAGATCACCACGCAACCGGCGCGGTGCAGTAGACCTCGGACGTGTGCCTCGCGCCGCGATACCCTGCCCAGCACGCGATCGCTCCGGTCGACGTGGTAGAGCTGTTCCTCGCTCACCCCTTGTCGCCTCCCGGTGTATCGAAATCCGCGTCCATCTGTCACCCGGGTGACCCTGGCTCGGTTCTACACCACGCCCTACGAAATCGCGATCGTCTCTTCGGCTTCGGCGAGCGTTTGGCGCACGCTGCTCATCAAGGCGCCCAGGTAGCGCACGCCGTCGGCGCGCACGATCAGGGCGCGGTCTGCGCGGCTTCGGCTGCGCATGAAAAGATTCACCGTGGAGCCGCTGATCACCACCAGCTCTCCGTCGGTGCCTTCGTCCTGGCCTGCGTCCCATTCGCCGAAGACGTCGGGGAGGGCGGTCGTGTGGCGGGGGTCGAGTAGGTCGCTGGCGGCGGCTGCGATGCGTTCGAGGTCCTTCCGGAACTCGCCCCGATAGCGCGCGCTCAGCAATGTGGCCGAGTCCAGGTCGACCCACGCCGCCGCCTGGCATTCGGGAATGCGCAAGAGTGTGGCCGCGAGGCTGCGGCCGATGCGCAGTTCCAGGGCTTCCGAGAGCGCACGACTACCGCCGCTCATGCCGGGTTTCCCCCGCTCGCGGCCATGAAGCGACTGATGATGCGGTTGCGCAGGTAGGGGTCGCGGGAGTTGAATACGGCCACATGGCGCTCGGCTACCGCGACGGTCCACAGCGCGCCGCGTACGCGCAAGAAGAGTAGTTCCGGTTGGTCACCGGCCGCCCGCAGATCGCTCTGATGCACCAGGGGCTTCAGGCAGCGCAGGGTGGCGTTCAGTTCCACGATGCGCAGCGGCCGTTTGCCGTGCTGCGATAGCGGTAGCAGGGCCTCACCGCTGGCGCCACGGCATAGCAGTAGGGCGAGCTCGCAGTCGGCAGCCGAGCGCCGGAATAACTCAGAAGCACGGTCGGCCCGCTGCTCGGGAATCTCGCACAGCAGTTGCTCGAGAATCGCCGCTGGGTCGTGGCGCATGCGCGGATCCACAGAGCCCGGTAGGGGCCGGATCGGGCCCTGTAGGTAGACCTCGTCGCCGGCCATGGCCCACAGGCCGCGGGCCACGTGCCGGCGCAGGGTGCGCTGCAGGGCTTCGACGCCTTCGGGCGCGAGCTCGCCCAGGGCCTGTGCCAGCGGTAGGCCGCGCCTGCGGGCCCGCTGAAGCGCGCGGCGAATGGGCGCGAAGCGCTGGCCCGCTTCCGCCATCAGCTCGTCGAGGTCCGCCTCGCCCGGGCGACCCGAGACGTAGCTGACGCCTCCGTCGGCGACGACCACGTCGTAGCGACGCACACCGTCGGCGGAGGTGTAGGACAGCACACCGCTTTGGCGTTCGCGCTCCAGTTCATCGAGAAGCATGAGCAGGCGTTCGGCCGTGCGCTCGGTTCTGGCAGGTCCCCGGCGGCAGAAGATTCCCGAGTCGGATCGCTTGCGCGGTGCGCCGACGCCTGCGGACTGAAGGGTCTCGGTGAAGTAGGCGATGTTCATGGCGATTGCAACGTGGTCGATGGCCGCCCGGCGAAGTCGGGTGCCCTGTCCTTATCCATCGGTCGAAGTACGTCCCTGAACATTACGTTGTCAGGGAAGCTCCGACTCCGCCAGTGACAGCGCGGGTCACGATGTGACAGAATCATGGACAGAAGCGGACAGTGACGGACAGTGAGCGGCGGCGCTCGTGTCGTCACGGTCACTGACGGCGTAGGAGGTGGCAACTCAGTGCCCCAGCGCAGCGCGAAGATCGGTCCTCAACTGGAAGCTTTGCTGCGCGCACGGGGTATGACTCAGGAGCAACTCGCGCGAAAGGTGGGAGTGCATCCTAGATCGGTTCGGCGGCATCTCGCAGGGCAACCCGTGCGCCGCGATCTCCTGGCCTATTACGCCAAGGTCCTGGGCGTGTCGGTGGAAACCTTGACCGGAACGGTCGCTTCCATCGCTCCCGTCTTGCCAGGCGCCAGCGGGGATCGGGAGCTGCGCAGGGGCTATCGAGAATGGGTCGTCCGCGCCATGGGCGAGGTGCCCTACTGGCCTTCCATCGGCATGCCGCGCCGGCCGGCCCTCGGCGAGGTCTTCGTGCGGCCGGAGATCGTCGATGGCCCCGAGGCGCTGCCCGATCGGGAGCTTCTCGGCCGCCGATTTGTTGTGCTAACCGGCGGGCCCGGCAGCGGCAAGACCACCTATCTGCGAGCCCTTTGCGCGAGCCTGGCCCAGGACCAGGGGGCGCTGTTGCCGGTCTACGTGCCCGTCTCCGAGTTGGCCGCGGAGCTGCGCGAGACCACGATCGGCGGTTTGGTCGACGCTCTACGGCGCCTGTGGGCGCCGCTGCCGATCGCCGAGCTGGGCGACATGCTGCCGTCGCTCTTCGAACGCGATGCGCTGGTGCTGCTCTTGGACAACCTGCACGACACAGCACGCTTCACCCGGGACAGCCACGAGCGCGTTTTGGGGGTGCTCAACACCTTGCCGCGCGACCTTCCCAGCAGCTGCCGCGTTTTGGTTAGCTGCCGCAGCGCCGCATTCGGTGCCTATGGCTATGCGCTGAGGCCGGAGTACACACGCGCCGAGCTGACGATGCCGGGGCAGGAGGCGTTGACGTCCATCGTCAGCCGCCTCGAGACGCTGACCGGTGATGCGCACCTGGGTTGGAAGCTGCGTCGCTTGCTCAAGCGCTTCCCTCAACTCGAAGTCTTGGCTGGTAGCCGGCTGGAGCTGACGATGCTGGGACTGTGTGTGCTGGGGGAGCGGCAGCCGGCGACCGTGACCGAGGTCTACGACGCTTGCCTGGATGCGATGCTCGGGCGCATGGAAGGGCGCGGCTGGAACCGTGAGTTGACGCGGCGTTGTCTGGTGGGCATGGCCAGTTACGCGGGCAAAGATCGCGGCGCGCGCCTGGGACCCATCGGCGTGGTGCGCAAGCTGGGCGGAGAGCAGCTCGCGGCCGTCGAGCACGCTGCGCGCTTCGTCGGTGATCTCGACGAGTGCGTGGGCGTCGTCGCCCAATGCGGCGATAGCATTCGTTTCGGCCATGAACTGTGGAAGGACTTCTTGCTCGCGCGCGAAATCGTCGGGTCGCTCGATGACAGTGAGTTGGCGCGGTGGATTGGAGAGGCCTTGCCATCGGTTCATCCCGAGCTACTACGGGCCGTCACCACGCGCCTGATCGAGGGCGGTCGCGCGGGGGCCCTTTCGGTGCTGTGCGAGGGCGTCGGGGGGCTCGATCCGCGCGCTGATGTGGTGGGCGCGGCGCCAGGGCTGCTTTCGGTGTTGCAGGCGCTTCCGCGGGAGTTTTCGGGCCGCGATGCCGTGGCTGCCGCCGCCGTGCGCGCGTTGCGCCCGGCGCTGCCGGTATTGGCCGATCCCTCGGGGGCGGGAGAGACGGCGGCGCGCCGGGTGGTCTATGCCGAGGCGCTCGGAGTCGCCGGGGACCCGCGCAAGGCGCACTTCCTGTCGGTGCCCGCGGGCCCGGCCTTTGTTCGCGGTGGGTTCTGCGAGGTGGAAGCGTTTTCGATCATGCGTGATCCGGTGACTGTCGAGCACTACCAGCGCTTCGTGCGCGAAGCCCAGCCCTACCGCGATCGCGGCCTGTGGACCGAAGATGGATGGCAGTGGGCGCGTGAACACGGTTCGCGACGGCGTGGTGAGGTGCTGGCCGCGCCGCGCAGCAACCGCCCGGTGGTCGGCGTCAGCTGGTACGAGGCCGACGCCTACTGCCGTCATCTCGGCGGAGCGTTGCCCACCTCGCAGATGTGGGAAAAGGCGGGGCGGGGGGGGCTGCACGTCGATGGACGCGAAAATCCGGAGCCGCGACGCTGCCATCCCTGGGGCTCGGACTTCACGGGCGGCGGGGGACTGCGCCCGGGGCTCGAGCGGCTCAACTGCCGCTACAGTCGGCCGAGCTTCGGTGCCACCACGCCGGTCGGTTGTTTCCCGGCCGGCGCTTCGCCCTACGGCGTATGCGACATGCTCGGCAATGTCTTCGAGTGGCTTCGGGATGGACGCGAAGGTTCGCGGCGGGCGTTCGCGGCCGGCGGCAGCTTCGTCGGCATGCGCCGAACGCTGACCCTGGATAGCACCGCGGTAGCCCTCGACCGGCGGCTGAGCTTCATGGACGTTGGCTTTCGCTGCAGCCGGGAGGGGTGAGGTCGGGATACCTCAGAGTTCAGGGCAAGGAGCGCCGCGCAGGACGGGCGCCATGCGCGCGATCCACAGCACGTTTTCCGCCGTGATGTCGGCGATGACCTCGAGCGGTCCCCGGTCTGCAGCAGCCTCTGCGGGCGCGTCCTCGGGCTCGATACCGGTTTCGGGCCATAGCCAGGAGCCATCGTCCTGCTGGAGGGCGATGAGGTTTTTGGCGATGGCTTCGAGCTCGTGCCCGGCGCGCCGCCGCAGAGCATCCGGGATCGATGCGCTCGAAAGGCCCGCGAAGGCGCCCCCCAGCTTCCATGGGGCGTAGTGGGGCCAGTCCCGGTGGCAGCGATCGAGAAATGCCAGCGATAGCTCAACTTGGTGGGCAAGTTCTGCGGCGAAGCTCGCGTCGGAAGCCGGGCCCGATCGGCGAGCCTGGGCGTCCAGAAACGACAGCAAGAGGCCGAGCACCCAGTAAAACTGTGCCGGCTCGCCGGGCACAATCGAGTAGAGATGGGCCTGGCCGGCGACTGTGGTTCGGATCGGGGACTCGGGATGGCCGGGGGTGAAGCGAAAGTGCAGCTCGGGCTCGTCGCCCGCGAGCATGACCTCGACCGCCGCGCCCAGGGTTTTCGCGATCGCTGCTGCCGGGCCCTCGCGACCGGCCGCCAGGCAGCTGAGGCCCGTGATGGCGCTCTGGGCCAACTCGACCTGGCGCGCTCCCGGGCCCGCCACGACGGGCGCGCCCGCCCCCTCGTCGTGGAAGCTGAGCACGTAGTCGAGGGCGGCGGTGGCCAGGTGGCGGTTGCCCACGCGCCATGCGCTGAGCGCGAGCCAGGCCGGCTGGTAAAGGGGGAACTCGTGAAAGTTGGTGATGCGCGTTTGCTCGAGGCTCAGCTCGCGCGCCGGGCGTCCGGCGAAGGTCGAGAAATGGTAGAGCAGGTCGTCCTCGAAGCGCGAAAGCGTCGCCTCGGCGAGTTCCTTGCGGCCCACCGAGACCAGCGCCAGCGGACTTCGGTAGTGGGCGGTCAGGTCGCCCTGCCAGCCGCCCTCGTCCGGGCCGCGAAGGGCGTGTTCGATGAAGTCGGCGCCGCGCTCGGCCGCCGCTGCAAGTTCGTCGGCCAGCGCTTGGCGTTGTGTGGCATTCGATTGGAAAGTGCTCATGGCGGTAATGGCAGCCCTTTGCTCCCGTCGATCATAGCGGCTCCCCAGCGGCAGGCCAAAGCCTCCGGAGCCGCGCGTGGATCGGTTGTCGGCTACTCGCTCAGATCCAGCGCGTCCTGCGGCTGCTTCGGTAGGCCCTTCTGCCAGGAACCGTAGACGGCATTGGGCAACATGAACCAGTCGCGTCCGAAGCGCTCGCGGTGCGCTTCGTAGAGGCGGTCGCGCGAGGAGGGGTCGTCCAGGTCGCCGCTGAGAAAGTCGCCGAGGTTGTCGCCGATCAACAGCAGCACGCGATGGCTGCTGGCCACGCGTCGTCGACGTTCGGCCTTGTCCGAGCCGCTGTCATCGACTTCGCCCCGCATCAGCAGCACGTCCCGGCCCTCCGGCAGCGGAAAGCCCAGGGCGCGCAGGTTCTTGGCGGTGGCCTCTTCCTGGTCGGCGTCGCGGTTGGTCACATAGAAGAGCGTGACGCCGCGGGCGCTGGCCGCGGCTGCGAAGGCGAGCGCTCCCGGGATGGCGCGGGCGCGTGCCTGATTCACCCAGCGTTGCCAAGCCTCGCGGTCGAAGGAGGTATTGCCCGCCATGATCATGCGCGCGTTGAACGGTGAGTTGTCGAGCACGGTCTCGTCCACATCCACGATTACAGCCGGCGGCAGCTGCGCCCGCTCGGGGCCCGTCGGTGCTTCGAGCGCGGCTTCGGAAACCGCTCCGTGCACGGCTTCAGGGGCTTCGAGCGCGCTCTCGAGGGCCGCGGTAGCCGCTTGGTATACACTCTCGGTCAAGGCTCGGTACTCCTGGGCCCGCTGCTGCCACAGCACGGCGCGCAGCGACGGCTGGTCGCCGGGTCCGCCGGCGCTGGCACAGCCGGCGGCCGTCGTCAGCAGCAAAAGCCACAGGGGCAGTGCGCCCCGGCCTTTCGGCTCGCACCGGGGCATTTCCCTACATCGAGGCGCGGTAGAGCTGCAGCAGGGCGTCCCGGGTGCAAGAACGCGGGTTTTCCTGGTGGCAGACGTCTTCGAAGGCGAGGTCGGCCAGGTGCCCGAGCTGCTCGTCGCCAATACCCGCTGCGGCCAGGCCCTCCGGCAGCCCAACCCTCTTGCGCAGGGCGCGCACGGCACCCGAACACTCGAAGGCCAGTGTCTCGCGGTCGTCGCCCTTGACCCCCAGCAGCTTGGCCGCTGTCGCCAGCTGCTCGGGAATGACGCTGCGGTTGTAGTCGATGACCGCGGGCAGGCACAGGGCGTTGGCCAGGCCGTGGTGCATGCCGGTCTCGGTGGATAGGGGGTGGGCCAGGGAGTGACAGGCACCCAGGCCCTTTTGAAAGGCCACGGCGCCCA
>Ga0224501_10000125_pt1 | contig 77109 bp, 76 predicted proteins | sample SF_Oct11_sed_USG_4_FD_169105 | JGI IMG/M metagenome (GOLD analysis project Ga0224501, IMG submission 169105) | Sediment microbial communities from San Francisco Bay, California, United States - SF_Oct11_sed_USGS_8_1 | ecosystem: Environmental > Aquatic > Marine > Sediment | place: USA...
TACTTGAGATCACCGAGACCGCGCTGATGAGTGACATCGAGCACAACCTCAGGGTACTCAATGATCTGGGGGCACTTGGTATGTCACTCGCGGTAGACGATTTTGGAACCGGCTACAGCTCCCTCAATCAGCTCTCCCGCCTGCCGGTCAAATACTTGAAGATCGACCGCAGTTTTATTGAAACGATGGAGGAGGATAAGGGCAATCACACCATCGTCGCCGCCGTCATCAGCATGGCACATGCCCTGAGTATGAAAGTCATCGCCGAAGGGGTGGAGACTCATGCCCAGCACCACGCACTTAACCATCTCGACTGTGACTGTATACAGGGTTATCTATTCTATAAACCCACCGCGGTAGATACACTGCAACGACAACTGGATGAGATGAATAGCCGATCAGATACACTCAGCGCCTGATCAGCTACCCCACTACGTGAGACTAGAAATATCAACGAGCAAGAGATGCATATCAAGCTGACTTTGTAAAATGAGATCTTTTTAGTTCAGGCTCTCATCTATGTCATCGATACCACTGCCGTTGTCCGGCTTCAGTGTAACCATGCGACTATTCAATTCGAGCAATCGCTTGCTATTCTGTTCGTCGAACTTCATCTCCAGCACCATCACCTGTACAGCGTGACTATCAAATTTCAGCTGTATCAGCTTATTTGCCTCTGACAAAGTATCAAGCAACCCCTGTGACTCATCAGGAAGGGTGTTATATCGCATTTTCAGTGCCACCATCTGCAGAATCGCACTCACACCCAACGGCCCATGTGTGTCGATATCGACAACAACATTTGCGCTCCCCTTCGGGTTTCTGCAGTCGAGTGTCAACAACGACTCACTCAGACGCACACTACGCACCGAGTAACAGCTGAGTTTCCCCTCCTGTTGCGCCGTCTCAGCAGACGCCTCCGCCTCACCTTGCACCTCACTACTCCCACTCCTGTTTTCAACCGTGGAGGCACAACCATTCAGAATTAACAACGCGACCAAGACAAGACCCATCAAACGTTCCATATATCCCCCTCGTTTTTTTTCACCCACAGTATGGCACCGTAATGGTGACGCAACCATACACTTTATTAGAAACGTCTAATTTGCTATCATGGGCGGCTTTTCCTGCAATACCCCAAGGGCAGAGAGCCATCGCCATGTTTTTCAATTTCGAGTGCACCGATCAGGGCTGCCCCAAGAACGATATTCTCTCCGGTCTGACGGTGGCCCTGGCGCTGGTGCCCGAGGCGGTCGCCTTCGCCTTTGTTGCCGGGGTCGAGCCGCTGGTGGGTCTCTACGCCGCCTTTATGGTGGGGTTGATCACCGCCGCCTTCGGTGGACGGCCGGGGATGATCTCAGGCGCTACCGGCGCGCTCGCGGTGGTGATGGTGGCGCTGGTAGCGCAGCATGGGGTGGAGTACCTGTTCGCCGCGGTGGTGCTGATGGGTGTCATCCAGATCGCCATCGGCCTGCTCAAAATGGGCAAGTTCATCCGTATGGTCCCCCACCCGGTGATGCTCGGCTTCGTCAACGGTCTGGCCATCGTCATCTTCCTGGCGCAGCTGGAGAGCTTCAAGGTGAAGGATGCCGAGGGGGCCTCCCACTGGCTGGCGAGTGATCAACTGGGACTGATGCTGGGGCTGGTGGCGCTGACCATGGCGATCATCCACCTCCTGCCCAAGCTCACCAAGGCCATCCCCTCCTCGCTGGCGGCGATCATCGTGGTCTCGGCCATCGTCATCGGCATGGGGCTGGAGAGCCGCACCGTGGGTGACATGGCCTCCATTGCCGGCGGCCTGCCCGAGTTCCACATCCCGATGGTCCCTATCAGCTGGGAGACCCTCTGGATCATCCTCCCCTACTCCTTCATCTTTGCCGCCATCGGCCTCATCGAATCCCTACTGACCCTGAGCCTGATCGACGAGATCACCGAGACCCGCGGCCGCGGCAACCGCGAGTGCATCGGCCAGGGGGCGGCCAACGTGGCCACCGGTTTCTTTGGCGGCATGGGTGGCTGCGCGATGATCGGCCAGAGCATGATTAACGTGAACTCCGGCGGCCGAGGTCGTCTCTCCGGCATCTCGGCGGCGCTGTTCCTGCTCGCCTTTATCCTCTTCGCCTCGGGTCTTATCGAGATGATACCGCTGGCAGCGCTCACCGGGGTGATGTTCATGGTAGTGATCGGCACCTTCGAGTGGTCTAGCCTGCGCATCATGGGCAAAATCCCCAGGGCAGACGCCTTCATCATCGTGCTGGTCTCCGGCGTTACCGTGGTAACCGACCTCGCCATCGCGGTGGTGGTCGGCGTCATCGTCTCCGCCCTGGTCTTCGCCTGGGAGCACGCCAAGCACATCAACGTCACCACCTCCGAGGACAAGATGGGCGGCAAGGTCTACGAGCTGAGCGGTCCCCTCTTCTTCGCCTCGGTGAAGAACTTTCAGGACCTCTTCGATGTAAAGAACGACCCGGATGACGTGGTGGTGGAGTTCCAGAACTCCAAGGTGATGGACCACTCGGCCATTGAAGCCATTGACACCCTCGCCGAGCGATACCTCAAGGCGGGCAAGCGGCTCCACCTGCGCCACCTCAGCGCCGAGTGTACCGAGCTGCTGGAGAAGGCGGGCGATCTGGTAGAGGTCAATGTAATTGAGGACCCCCGCTATCACGTTGCCGACGACCGGCTGGCCTGAGGCCCCGCGCCGCAACTACCGAGCAGGCCTCTTATCCCTTACAATGCGCGATTGAAATAAACACAGGCAACAACCGATGAGCAAGCAGAGTGACAGCCCACGGGTGGGCATCATCATGGGTTCCACCTCCGACTGGGAGACGATGCAGCACGCGGCCGAGACGCTGGAAAAGCTCGGCGTGGCCCACGAGGTAGAGGTGGTCTCCGCCCACCGCACCCCCGACAAGCTCTTCAGCTACGCCGAAAGCGCGGCCGGGCGCGGCCTGGAGGTGATCATCGCCGGAGCCGGCGGTGCCGCCCACCTGCCCGGCATGGTCGCCGCCAAGACCCCGGTGCCGGTACTCGGCGTGCCGGTACAGTCCAAGGCGCTAAATGGCATGGACTCCCTGCTCTCCATCGTGCAGATGCCCGCCGGGATCCCGGTCGGCACCCTCGCCATCGGCAAGGCTGGTGCCACCAACGCCGCCCTGCTCGCCGCCGCCATCGTCGCCAACCACGACGACAAGGTGCGCCAGGCCCTCAACGAGTTCCGCGCCCAGCAGACCGAGACGGTGCTGGCCAGGCCCGACCCCCGAGACTAGAGGGAGCACCTAGCATGATCATCGGTATCGTCGGCGGCGGCCAGCTGGCCCAGATGATGGCACTGGCCGGTTTCCCCCTCGGCATGCGCTTTATCTTCCTCGACCCGGCCGCGGACGCCTGCGCCGGGCCGCTCGGCGAGCACCTGGTCGGCGCCTACGACGACACTACCCTGCTCAGCATCATGGCCGAGAAGGCCGACGTGGTGACCTACGAGTTCGAGAACGTCCCCGCCTCCGCCATCGCCTTCCTCCACGGCAAGGTCGATGTCGCCCCCAACGACCAGGCCCTTGCCACCGCCCGCGACCGTTTTAACGAAAAGAGCCTGTTCCGCGAGCTTGAGATCCCCACCGTACCCTTCGCCACCGTCGACTCCCTCGACGACCTGAAGCAGGCGGTAGCCGAGTTCGGCCTGCCCGCGATTCTCAAGACACGCACCATGGGTTACGACGGCAAGGGCCAGGCGCTGCTGCGTACCGAGAGCGATGTGGAAGCGGCGTGGCAGAGCATGGGCAGCGTACCGCTGATCCTCGAGGGCTTCGCCAAATTCCACCGCGAGGTCTCGATCATCACCGCCCGCGGCAAAGACGGCGAGTTCCGCTTCTACCCCCTCTCCGAGAACCACCACCGCGACGGCATCCTGCACACCGCCCGCAACCTGCACAACGACCCCAGGCAGGAGCAGGCAGAGGGCTACGCCCGTCGTATCATGGAGAGGCTCGACTACGTTGGCGTAATGGCGCTGGAGCTGTTCGACACCGACGAGGGACTGATGGCCAATGAGATCGCCCCGCGTGTGCACAACTCCGGCCACTGGAGCATCGAAGGCTCCATCACCAGCCAGTTCGAAAATCATATGCGTGCCATCGCCGGACTGCCGCTCGGCAGCACCGAGTCGACTGGCTACGCCACCATGGTCAACTTCATCGGCACCATGCCCGCACGCGAGAAGGTTCTCGCCGTGGCAGGGGCCAGCCTGCACGACTACGGTAAGGAGCCGAAGCCGGGGCGGAAGATTGGGCATGCGACGATCTGGTCGGTCCAGCCGCTGGATCAGGCACCCGAGTTCGACTGAGCCCCTTTTCTAACAACCTCTCCACCTTCAACACACTCCACAATCAGGTCACCTTACCGTCAACGGGCGGCTCACTTGTAAGTCACTGCATTGCCCATATATAGAGCCTTATAGCCAGGGGAAGCTATATGAACCCCCACTCTCGCATGACCATAACCCTATTGATGTCGGGCACTTAATTTGACCTCACTCTATCAGATACAAAAGCGTTACCGCCTGACCACCCTGATTATGGTGACGGCAGTCATTGTATTGGTAAGTTTCTGGGCCTTTGAGTTTCGCTCAGCGTTAGTAGATGTAGATGAACGCCAGGAACAGTACATCACCGAACAGCACGAACAGATCGTTGAAATGAAGGCACAGGAACTTGAGGCCCTGTTTCACGACATCTATCAAAACGCGAGAACCATCTCACTGCTACCGATGGTACGCGAGCTCAGTGGTAGCAATCGGTTAAGCGAGGATGAAGATGTGGTGGCAGACGGCAGGCTCTCTCTGGACGCACATCGGACCATTCAGCAGATCTACACCAATCTGGAGAACAACGTCAGTGTCTCGGAGGTCTACTATGTGTTGGATCGCTTTGACCCCAATAGAGAGGTCCCCCTCTTTATGTACGATCACCACATCGCCGGGATAAACGACATTGCAGCAAGTAACGAGAGCACTATCGACAATCTCTCCGATATCCCGGAAGAGCTGGAGGATGAGGAGTATCAATACTTCCCTGTTGTGTTGGCATGGTTTCGTCAACATGCACCATCCTTCCTCTGGTCGCACAGCCTGGACGATATTCCCGCACGCATCTCGCCACTACTTCGCACCTGTGACAACTCTCAGTATGACTCTATTCAACACGGAGATGTCACAAACAGTCACGGACTGATCTTTTCGTTGCCGGTCTATAGGTCAGGTACTCTCGATTTTAAAGGCATCATCACCGTTATTCTTCGAGCCAACGTGCTTGAGGCGACACTGCTTGGGGTTCCCTATCTGCCGATCACCGACGATGAGATTGCACAGCAACGGCAGCAGGGGTGGGATATGCCGGAAGTCTCTACTTTTCAGCTCATTCAGGATGAGCAGAATATACTCATCCAGGACCGGAGGGGATCTACAGAAGGATACCTTGACAGCGAAGGTCACTGGATAGAGAGAGAGTACATCTTCTCAGGTGGTATCACCTGGAAATTACGGCACTATCTTACCCCGACCATAATCGGCAGGATGGTGACATCTTACGATTCACAACGAAATAACATTATCGAATCGCGACTCTCGGTAATGTTTATTATCATCATCTTTCTACACTGGGCGTTTTATCTGCTTATAAAGTCACGCAATGAACTGATGCATCTTGCCTATTTTGATGATTTAACTGGACTACCCAATCGGGTGCAGATGATCGACAACATACAGAAATGGATCCACAACAATAATCCGCAACATCAGCACTTCTCTCTGCTGATCATCAACATCGCCAATTTTTCCATGGTCAACCAGCTCTACGGGCACCTTGCAGGTGACAGATTACTGACCCGATTATCTCAAAGACTTGCAGAGACCCTATACAGGCACTGTGAGCGGCCAGCTCTCTTTAGCAAACAATCCGCTGCCAACACTATGATAGCTCGATTGAGTGGCGATGAATTTGCCATCATCTCCAGAAAATTTGTTTTGGCTGACGACATTAAATCACTTATCCATCATCTTCATGATGCAATATCCTCACCTATTTCAATTGAACAACAGCTCAACATCAAATCAGATATCCGTATCGGTGCAGCGGTCTATCCTGCAGACGCAGACAATGCCAGCAAACTGATGGCTGCAGCTGACTATGCCTTGCAGGAGTGTCGACGCCACGGAACCGAGGTCTTCTATCTGTTTGATAATGAACTGCGAACACAGCGGGCGCGCTACAACATCCTGTCAGAAGAGAGCAAACACGCCCTTGCACAGCAACAATTCGAAATTATGTACCAACCAAAACAGTCACTAAGCGGCGGTCACATCGTATCACTTGAGGCGCTGTTACGCTGGCGACACCCGGAGAGTGGGTATATTTCACCGGTAGAATTCATTCCGATACTGGAGGAGAACAAGGGCATTATCGAAGTAGGATACTGGATTCTTCGGCAGGCATGCCACGACATCGCCACACTTGACTCGATGGGGTTTAAGGATGTGGCCATCAGCGTCAATGTCTCTGTCCGTCAGCTCTGCAGCGAGGGTTTCGCCGATGGCGTATCACGCATCCTCCGTGAAACCGACACCGCACCGTCACGCATTATCCTCGAAATCACCGAATCTTTGATGATGGAGAATGCCGAAAGTAACCTCATTGTTCTCAGACAACTCGAGGCACTTGGTCTACACATCGCCATTGATGACTTTGGCACCGGCTATAGCTCCCTTACCTATTTGCAAAACCTTCCCCTGACCTATCTCAAACTGGATAAATCCTTTATCGACAGTATGACTGATGAGAGAACGACCCATATCGTAAAGATGGTTATCGATCTGGCAAGAGGATTAAAACTTACCACCATTGCGGAGGGCATCGAAACGCTAGAGCAACGAGAGATGCTGAAGACTCTGGGCTGCGACATTATTCAGGGCTATTTACTCTCCAGACCAAAACCTCTCACTGAGCTCATCGACTGGATGCAGTCAGAGCCAACATCTGTTGATACGCGATTTGGCTAACGACCTCACACCTGTTATCCACATGAATAGTCATTCATTCGGTCATACTCTTATGCCCCACCAGTAAGAAACCGATGCCACTCCACATAATTCATTCCATCTGCTGCCGCCACAACAGATCGCGGTCGCAAGTCACTTATCAGAACCGGCTCATTGTTTAGCGTTGATGAGTGGCCTCCCGCCTCTTTAAGTATCAACTGTCCGGCCGCGTAGTCCCACAGCTTCTGCCCACCGTGCAGATAGACATCGACCCTGCCAGTTGCAACATAGCACCAGTCGAGCGCACCGGAACCTAAGTTTCGCTGTGAACTATAAGGCGGCTGTGAGGCGACCTTCGCCGCCAGCTCAGGAGTGAGGCGTTTTAGATCAATCAGGGCAATCCCCTGCTTCAGCGGCCGCGACGCCTGTGGTGCCGTTAACATTTCACCATTGAGCCATGCCCCCCTGTCCTTCTCAGCAGAAAAGGTCTCATCACGTAGCGGGTCGTAGATGATCGCAAGCTCCACCTCGCCCTTGAGCATCAGCGCCAGTGAGACACTGAAATAAGGGATACCGGCGGCATAGTTGCTGGTGCCATCCAGCGGGTCGAGCAGCCACAACCCGCCCTCGTTACTGTCGAGCAGTTGCTGTTGCTCTTCGACCGACATCTCTTCACCGAGTAGCGGGATCTGCGACCAGCGCTGCTGCAACACCTCAATCATACGTTGCTGCATCGCCAGATCGGCTTCGGTGACGATGCTACCGTCGCTCTTCAGTGAGTGGCCAATCTGCTGGAAGCGTGGCAACAACTCCTGCTGTGCTGCCTCGCGGATGATCTGTTCCAGTTCCTGTCGCATATCTTTGTCTCAAACATAAAAAAGGGGAGTGGCGAGCCACTCCCCCTTTTTAACACATCAGCTATTCGATATCAGGCGCGGCCCATTACCGAGAAGCTCTTGACGAAGGGACCGGCCATCCGCGGGTCCTTGATCATCGCACTGTAGTCACCGGTACTAAACTTCAGCTTGCCGGTGGCGTAGGCGGTGCCGAGGCCCATCATACCCACGCCCTTCGCTGCCCAGCCGCTCCAGTTATCGGCACTGGCGCGCAGATCCCAGTTCAGTGACTCACCATTATAGGCGCCAGCAGTAGTTGCCTTGCCATTTTCAATCACCAGTACACCGGCAGGTGCATCGTCACCGGCAAAGCCATAACCGATGGTGGAGTTAAAGCCGATCTGCTCCAGCGCACCGGAGAGTTCTGGCTCAGCATTCCACTGCTCAGCAAAAGATTTCATCCACTCATCAGAAAACATGTCAGCCATGGTACTTCCCTCACTAGTTGGTTAGTTGTAGATAGATATTGTTATTATGAGTCGGACAATATAGTGCGACTTCGGAACCTATGCAAGCAGGCTGTTCAGCCAACAGCCAAACTAAAATCGCCACGCGGCCCCCACCAAAAACACATTGTTGTTGTACTGGTAGCGATCATCACTATTTTTGATACGACTCCCCTCCCCCTCCAGGTAGTACTCTAACTTATCGCTGTAAAGATACTCACCACGTAACTGCAGGGAGCTCCCAGATGCACTCTTGGCACCCTGAGCAGGATCCTCAAAGTTAAGGGCATTGGCGTAGTCACGTGTGTAGCTTCTGGCCTTCGCACGCAGACGAAGTTGATCGTTTATATCATGGATCAGGCGCACCTTAATCGTCCCCTGATCCATATCGTTGTAGCCCACATGGTTATCTCGACGCTGCAGCATTTCATAATCCACATAAGCAACGGTGGCCGGAGAGAATCGGTGGCGTAGACCCGCCTCTATGCCGAAAAAGTTGTAGCGCAAAGTGGGGTTGGTACCAGGCAGTGAGCCATCTGCGCTGTAGGCACGACGCTCCGTATAACGCTCCACCTCACTATTTATACCAAGATTAAACTTCATCCCCTTAGTGATTCGATGCTCCCAGTAGGTCCCCAGCTTCATCGATGTGTGGTCATACTGCGACCAGGCCACCGGGTCATCATAGTTGCGATTGGTATACTCACCCTTAATCCCCACGGAGTTAGCCGCTGACAGCTTTCTCTCGTAGTCGCCTTCAACTCCCACACTCATATAGGAGTATCGATTTGAGACATCGCCTCCGCCTGTGGAAACCTTGGGGTCACCGCTATCGCGATCCACATAGACCTTATTTTTCTTCTGCAGCACAACACCCACATAGCTATTGGCCTTTTTACCTGCCTCACTATCAAGACCCAGTTTGAACTTGTGGTCACTGTATCCTGCATCAGACAGTGCTTTGTCGGGGTAAAACGCCCCCTTGAATCGATAGCTGGCAATCATCGCCGAGGTCGCGTCTATCCGGTTTTTCATCTCACCTTCAATCTTCAATGGGACAAAAGCACCCGCCTGTTCGTCAGGTGTCACCGTGGTGGCACCGGTAGGGTCGGCTGCCCAGTCAACATAACTGTGGTCCGGGGCATGATAGGCATTGCTCTCATACCCAACCCCGGTCTCTATCAGCCAGTTCACCTCTGCACTACTACCCTCTGTCTCCGCCTGCACTACCGTCACGGATAGTGCAGTGGCGACTATACCGAGATATTGTTTTATTCTCATTGCATTGCTCCACTCTCATGGTTAATTATCTGTTCCAGCAATTTCAGTTCAGCCTTCAGCCCCTGATGGTCAGGCGCTAGCGCCAGTGCCTTATAGAGCTCTCTTCTCGCACGCTGTTGCTCACCACTGTTTCGCAGCGTCTGCACCAGTTCAAGGCGCAATGTGACACTATCTGTGCGAATATCGAGTGCCTGCTCAAATAACGTAATAGCCTCCCTGTACTGCTTACGGGCGATGAGCGTCTTTGCACGTAATTGCAGCCCCTTCACGTTCTGTGGTTCAAGCAGCAGTAGACGCTGCAGGGCAGCGTCTGCGCCCACATAATCTCTGGTCGTCATATAGGCCAGCGCGAGGTTATACCAGGCGCTGGCATAGCTCTCGTCATACTCTAACGCGATGCGGTAATGTTCAATCGCCTTCATCGTCTGTCCTTCATTCATCAAACGCACAGCAAGATTGAGTCGTGCACTGTTGTACTTCGGCCTTTGGCGTAATGCCTCCTCATACGCCTCAATTGCCTTCTGACTATTTTCCAAACGCCCCTGCAACACCCCGATGTTGTACCAGGCCTGACTGTAATCAGGGCTTAGTTCAACAGCACGCGAAAAGGAGTTTAATGCTTCTTCGTGCTCCTTCTGTCGCATCTGCAAAAGGCCAAGGTTGTACCATGCCGTAGGATAATCACTCCGCTGCGCTATCGCCTTGCGATAACTCTGTTCTGCCTCCGGATACCTCTTCTGGGCGCGTAGAACCAAACCTCGATTTAACAGCGCTTCGGGATAATTACCCTGTTGCAGCGCCAGTGCGGCCTCATAATCATCAATAGCCTGCTGGTAACTACTCATTCGATAGGCCGCTCGCCCACGATTAAACAGCCCCTTAACGTGTTGAGGATCCTCCCGTACCACCCAGTCAAACTCTTCATAGGCCGCCTGCCACGCCTTCTCATCAAGCAACAGCAGACCCAGGTTGTAGTGTGCAGCACTGTATTGCGGTTCGTACTGCAGTAGCTCCCGATAACGCGCTATCGCCTCGCTTCGGACACCTCCGTCGCTAAGGTGTTGTGCCAGGGAAAAGAGAGTGGCGGGGTGATGAGGCGACAGATCCAGTATCGCCAGCAACTGCTCCTGCACTGTCTCATCCCCCTCGGCCATCAGCGCCAGTTCAAGGCGTGGCTCGACCATTGTTGGCGCAAGACGTATCGCCATATTAAAACTCATTACCGCCTGCTTACGCCCTGTTTCACCGCGGGCCAGCAATGCGCGCCCTAATTGCGTATAGGCCCGCGCCCTCCTTGCCCCACCGGCCATCGTTGTTGCCCTGTCGAAAAGGGTGACCGCCTCTTCACCGCCCTGTTGCAATAACAGCAGACCCAGATTGTAGTGCGCCTCAAAGTGGTTGGGATTTATCTCGATAACTCTTCGGTAATCATCCATCGCCATCGCTACGTGCTGCAGCTTTGAATTAGTCCGCGCCCGGTAGAAATAGAGACCGGGCCATACAGGTTGCTGCCCGGCTGCCTCATTAAGTGTCTGCAGTGCCTCGTTGTATCTCTGCTGCTGATATCGCAACACCCCCAGCATGCCTCGTCCCGGTGAGTCATCAATCGTCGCTAACCGCGTCTGTAGCCGCTCTTCCGCCTGTTGCCACTTCCTCTCGCCGATCAGTGTCGCAATCGCTGCCAGCTCACTGTCCCGCCCCGCAAACTGTGTGGTATCGAACTCCTCCATACCGCTTTCATCAGACTTATCCAACGGCGCATGGATGGTGATCACCGTCACCTGCTCCGCCTCCAGCCCCACCTGGTAGCGCACTACTGCCAGCAGTAGAAAGAGTAGTAGCAGTACCCCGATGATCGGCAGAAAACTCTCCTTTAGTGTCTGCTTCATCTGATCGCCTCCAGCAGGGGGCGCATCGCCTGTCGATTGACGTTCTGGATCTCCAGCCCGGGGCGGGCGTTAATCTCCAGCAGTACCGGCCCGCTCTTACCGATCGCGATATCGATTCCGAGATACTTCAGCGGCACCGCCTCGGCGATGTGGCGTGAGTGGCTCAGAATCTCGCTCCAGAACGGCATCTCTACCCCGATAAGTACCGTGCCACTGTCTGGGTGTTTCTCTATCGGTACCCCCTGCAGCATCGCATGGGTGCAACGCCCGGACTCCAGTGCGATCCCGAGCCCTACCGCCCCCTGATGCAGGTTGGCCTTGCCGTCCGAGGCGTGCGTCGGCACCCGACTCATCGCCAGCACCGGCTCGTGCTTAAACAGGATGATCCGTACATCGGCAAGGCCCCGATCATAGAGCCGTTCCATCACCTCATGCTGTACCACCCGCTCCTCGATGATCGCCGCATCGTTATTGTCGAACGAGAAGACGCCGAAGATGATGTCGGAGAGGTGGCGCTGTATCGCCTCAAGACTGTAGCGCTTACCGCTGATACCGAGCCACTCATCACCCTCACGACCAACGATCACTATAATGCCGTTACCGGCACTGCCACTGGCCGGTTTGATCACAAACTCATCAAGCCCTTTCAGGTCCTCCGCCAGGGTACGCAACTCATAAAAATAGCGGTAGCTATAGTGGGTCTTTGCCAGTGGCACACCCAGCGGTTGCAGGATCTCCTTACAGAGTAATTTGTCGTTGGCGACAGGAAAATCGCAACGTGCATTGTGTGGGTAGACATAGCCGAGATTGCGTCGGTTCATCGACAGCACATCAGCTGCCGCATCACGTACCTGACGCCACTTGTTTAACCAGTCAGGCATTGCTCACCCCGCTCTGCAGCAGGTGACGGAACCGGTAGTACTCCATCAGCCGCATACCTACCCAGCGGCCGAGCCACATGTTGAGCGCCATCACCACCAGCAGCAGTTCGGGGAAGGCGAGGAACAGCGACTGCATAAAGAGCGACGACATCACCGCATAGCAGGCGGCGATCACCACCGCTGTGGTCGCCATCAGGTGCAGCGCCTTTTTCACCCCCTGCTCCTCGGTGATGATGGCGAAACGCTCTGCGGTGATTGCCAGGATGGCGATGGGGAAGAGGGTCATCTGCGCCAGCTCGAACAGCCCGAGTTGTACCCCGGTAACGGTCATCATCATCATCACCACTACCACCACCGCCAGGATCACCGCCATCTTTGGTGAGTGAAGCAGTTGCAACCAGTCGAGCCCTTTACGCACCAGTGCGGTGATGGTGATAATCAGGATAAAACCGATTAACCCCCACACCAATCCCGTCTCACGCGCCGCCGCGGCGATCAGCGCCGGCAGAAAGGTGCCGAAGGTCTCAATCCCAATCACGTTACGAAATACCACGGTGACGAAGGCGCCCAGGGGGATCATCAGCAGCACCTTGAGCAGGTCCTGGGAGATCCCCACCCGTTCAAACAGGGTGTAGAAGTTGATCAGGTTGAAGATCGAGTCGCCCAGTGTCTGTTGTGCCTCGTAGCGTGGGATCAGCCGTTTGGTGGTAGTGAAGCGATATTGAAAATTAACATTACTGCTGTGTTTGAACAGCACCTCATCACCGTAGTAGAGGGTCAGATAGTTGGCGGGGATCTCGGCGTAATGGTCGTTGATCGTATCAAAGGGAACCCAGTGGCCGTTCACATAGGCCTCCACCCACTGGTGGCTGGTACGCTTGCTTCCCCCCTCCATAATAAAACCACCCACCAGGCGCGCCGGAATATTGAGCTTGCGCGCCAGGGCGACGAAGAGACGTCCCTTGCCGTTACAGCTCGCCTCACCCAGTTTCAGCGCGGTAAGGGCGTCGGTATAGCCGGAGAAGTTGCGATTTTCAAATGCATCCTGCAGGTGACGATGGATGGTGGTCAGACTCTCAGCAAGGGTGCGTTCCTGAGTGGCGGGCAGGAGCTGCTCCACCCTCTCGGCGATCAACGGGGAGTCGACCTGAATCCCCTCCTCAACCATCAGATAGGGCTGCAGCGATGGGGGGTAGTGGGCGGGTATCGATTGCCCTTCGGGCAACTCGTAACGCACCGGCTTACTCTGCACCAGTACCGTGTAACGTACCTCCTGATGACCCTGGACACCATCGCCCTCCCAGCTGGCGATACGATTCATTCCCTCGCTCTGCAGATTCTGGGTGAAGAGGCCGGTCGCCTGCTGCTCCTCAATGATTAACTGGCGCGCATCAGAGCGGGGAAGAAAGGCCTGCATCTGGATGCGATCACCGTGGCCATCCACCTCCATCGCCAGCTCCACCTGATAGCTCTGCTGCGGGATCAACCCCTTTAACGGGTAATCGAGGAGAAACAGCTTGAAGCCCATCATGCCAAATGGCAAAACCACGAGGAGACCAATGAGTAGCCAATAGGCCGCTCGGCGTCTTCCACTCTTTTTTTGTTGTTCTGCCACGGAGTCACCATCCAGGTGCTAAAGGTGGCGCGATCTTATCTCCATGAACCTTAAAAAAACATTAAATGGCACACACTAATCAAGGCCATTCGACGGGCGGTAGCGAGACGGCTGCAAGCTGCTACCCGACGAAAAGCCGCGCATTGCGGAACATGCGCATCCACGGGCCGTCCTCTGCCCACTCATCGGGGCACCAGGAGTGCTGCACCGCGCGGAATACCCGCTCGGGGTGGGGCATCATGATGGTAAAGCGGCCATCGGTAGTGGTCAGGCCGGTGATCCCCAGTGGTGAGCCGTTGGGATTGGCCGGATAGAGCTCGGTGGGGTCGCCGTAGTTGTCGACATAGCGCAGCGCGGCAAGGTGTTTACGCAACACCTCGCTCGGCTCGTGACCTTCACGGAACTCGGCACGCCCCTCGCCGTGGGCCACGGCGATCGGCATCTTCGAGCCCTCCATCCCGGCAAGGAAAATGGAGGGTGACTTCAGCACCTCGACCATCGAGACACGCGCCTCGAACTGCTCGGAGTTGTTGCGCACGAAGTGGGGCCACGCCTCGGCACCGGTGATCAGGTCGTGCAGGTTGGACATCATCTGGCAGCCGTTGCAGACACCGAGGCCGAAGGCGTCTTCACGGGTGAAGAAGGCCTCGAACTCGTCGCGGGCGCGCGGGTTGAAGAGGATCGACTTGGCCCACCCCTCACCGGCACCGAGCACGTCACCGTAGGAGAAGCCGCCGCAGGCGACCAGTCCGTGGAAATCCTTGAGCGAGACGCGCCCGGCGATGACATCGCTCATGTGCACGTCGACCGCGTTGAAGCCGGCGCGGTCGAAGGCGGCGGCCATCTCGATCTGGCCGTTGACCCCCTGTTCGCGCAGCACCGCCATGCGCGGCCGCACACCCCTGTTGATGAAGGGGGCGGCGACATCCTCGTCGATGTTGTAGCTCAGGGTTGCGCTCATGCCCGGGTCGTTGGCGTCGAGCAGGCGGTCGTACTCCTCTCTCGCACACTCGGGGTTGTCGCGCAGGGACTGCATCTGGTGGGTGGTGGCGGACCAGGCACGCTGCAGCTCGATGCGCGACTCATCAAACAGGGTGCGCCCCTCGCGCTTTATCACAATGCGGTCATCGTCGTTAAGCGAGCCGATTACGAAACTGTGGTGGCCCAGCTCGTACTCGCGCAGCAAGGAGAGCACCTCTTCGGTGTCCTGATGGTGCACCTGGATCACCGCCCCCAGCTCCTCGCTGAAGAGCGCGGCGATCACATCGCCGTCCAGCTCATCCATCTCGATCTCGACACCGGTATGACCGGCAAAGGCCATCTCCGCCACGGTGGTGAAGAGGCCGCCGTCGGCACGGTCGTGGTAGGCGATGATCTTGTGCTCGGCACTCAAGTTCTGAATCGCGGCGAAGAAGTTCTTCAGCATCTGCGCATCGTCCACGTCGGGGGCGCGGTGCCCCACCTCGCCGAAGACCTGGGTAAGGCAGGAGCCGCCGAGACGGTTCTGCCCCTTGCCCAGGTCGATGAGGATCAGATCGGAATCACCCCTGTCGCTACGCAGCTGCGGGGTGAGGGTCTTGCGTACATCGGAGACCGGGGCGAAGGCGGAGATGATGAGGGAGAGCGGCGCGGTAACCGACTTATCTTCACCGTCGTTCCACACCGTCTTCATCGACATGGAGTCCTTGCCCACCGGGATGGAGATCCCCAGTTGCGGGCAGAGTTCCATCCCCACCGCCTTCACCGCCTCGTAGAGGCCGGCATCCTCGCCCGGGTGACCCGCCGGGGCCATCCAGTTGGCGGACAGCACGATATCCTCGATTTGGTCGACCTTGGCCGCGGCAAGGTTGGTGAGCGCCTCACCCACCGCCATTCGAGCCGAGGCGGCGTGATCGACCAGCGCCACCGGGGTGCGCTCGCCCATCGCCATCGCCTCGCCGGTATAGCCGGAGTAGGTGGAGGCGGTAACGGCGCAGTCGGCCACCGGCACCTGCCACGGACCGACCATCTGGTCGCGGTTGACCAGGCCGGTGACGCTGCGATCACCGATGGTGATGAGGAAGGTCTTGTCGGCGATGGTCGGCAGCCGCATCAGGCGGTAGGCGGCCTCCCGGATCTCGACCTTGCGGGTATCGAATTCACGCTTCTGGAACGGCTTGTGCTGCACCTCGCGCAGCATCTTCGGCGGCTTGCCCAGCAGCACCTCCATCGGCATGTCGATGGGACTGTTGTCGAAGTGGCCATCGCCCAGCACCAGTTGCTGCTCTTTGGTCGCCTCGCCGATCACCGCGAAGGGTGCACGTTCACGCTCGCAGATGGCGGCAAAGCGCTCCATGTCCTCCGGTTTGATCGCCATCACGTAGCGCTCCTGCGACTCGTTGCACCAGATCTCCATCGGCGCCATACCCGGCTCGTCGTTGGGGATGGCACGCAGCTCAAAGCGGCCGCCACGCCCGGCGTCGTTGACCAGTTCGGGCATGGCGTTGGAGAGGCCACCGGCGCCGACGTCATGAATGGAGACAATCGGATTCGCCTCACCCAGCTGCCAGCAGCGGTCGATCACCTCCTGGCAGCGGCGCTCCATCTCCGGGTTGCCGCGCTGTACCGAGGCGAAGTCGAGACTTTCCGCCGACTGCCCCGAGGCCATCGAGGAGGCGGCGCCGCCGCCCAGGCCGATCAGCATCGCCGGTCCACCGAGCACCACCAGCTGGGCGCCGGGCGGGATGACATCTTTTTCCACGTGGTCGACACGGATGTTACCGAGGCCTCCGGCGAGCATGATCGGCTTGTGGTAGCCACGCACCTCATCGCCGTTGGGGCCCGGCACCTTCTCCTCGTAGGTACGGAAGTAGCCGTTGATCGCCGGGCGGCCAAATTCATTATTGAACGCGGCACCGCCGAGGGGACCGTCGATCATAATATCGAGGGCCGAGACGATGCGCCCCGGCTTGCCGTAGTCGACCTCCCACGGCTGCTCGAAGCCGGGGATCTTGAGGTTGGAGACGGAGAAACCGGTGAGGCCCGCCTTGGGCTTGGAGCCGCGACCGGTCGCCCCCTCGTCGCGGATCTCACCTCCGGAGCCGGTGGCGGCACCGGGGAAGGGGGAGATGGCGGTGGGGTGGTTGTGGGTCTCCACCTTCATCAGGATCGCCATCTCCTCCTGGTTATAGCCATATTCCGCGGAGCCGGGTGCGGGGAAGAAGCGCCCCGCCTGGGGGCCTGAAATCACCGCAGAGTTATCTTTATAGACTGAGAGGGTCTTGCCCGGATTCTGCTGGTGGGTGTTGCGGATCATGGCGAACAGCGACTTCTCCTGCTCCTGGCCGTCGATGATCCAGTCGGCGTTAAAGATCTTGTGACGGCAGTGCTCCGAGTTGGCCTGGGCGAACATCATCAGCTCGGCGTCGGAGGGATTGCGCCCCAGCGCGGTGAAGTTCTCCACCAGATAGTCGATCTCATCAGAGGCCAGGGCCAGGCCCCACTCGCTGTTGGCACGCTCCAGCTCCGCCTTGCCGCCGCCCAGCACATCCACGGTGCGCAGCTCGGCGGGCTCGTGACTGGCGAACAACCCCGCCGCATCCTCCACGCTATCAAGCACCTGCTCGATCATGCGGTCGTGGATCAGGGCGGCGAGCTGGGCACGGCCCTGCTCGGAAAGTGCGGCGCCGTTCTCGCCCGTGGCATACCAGGCAACACCGCGCTCCAGCCGTTTGATCCCGGTAAGGCCGCAGTTGTGGGCGATATCGGTCGCCTTGGAGGCCCAGGGTGAGATGGTGCCGATGCGCGGGATCACCAGCAGCAGGGTGCCCTCGGGCTCCTCGGACTTCACACTCGGTCCATAGGTGAGGATCTGCGAGAGCACCGTCTGTTCGTCACTGCTGAGTTCACTGTCGCACTCGGCAAAGTGGAGATACTCGGCATAGAGATGCTTCACCTCGGGGGCGCCATCAGCGGCGCGCGCCATCAGCTTGTCGAGGCGGAAGGGGGAGAGGGCGGGGCTACCACGCAGAACCAGCATCGCTATCGGCCTTTAGTATAAGGTAATCGAGAATCGGCGATTTTACTGGAAGCGGCGCACAACATAAACCGTATCTGCAGGTCACCGAGGCTGGCCATCTCCACCCCAGCCCCCTATCATCGTAACCCTGCACGCCATCAGGAGAGGAGAAAAGGAATGAAAAGGCTTGCCTGTCTGTTACTAACGGTCACTCTACTCGGTTGTCAGGGCGAAGAGCCGAGTGACTTTTTGTTACTCAACCTCGCCTCAAACGGTGAGGTCAAGCTGATCCCCGATATGGCCTCCATGAGCGCTACTATCAGCTGTACCGACAAGGTTATCGAACGTTCGGCCGACTGTACCAAGCGCGCCATTACCAACCTGTTTCAGCTACTGGATAAACACGGCATTAAGAAAGAGGACTACCACAGCACCCGTATCAATCTGGAGAAGGAGCACACCTGGCGCAACAACTCCCACATCTTTGTCGGCTACAAATCCTCCAGCACCATCAGCATGGTATTCCGCGATCTCGATGCGATGAGCCAGGTGATCACCGCAGCCCTGACGATGAAGAGCGTGGAGCTCTCAGGCCTCAACTACTCCCACTCACAGATTGATGAGATGAGTCAGCAGGCCTATCTCAATGCCCTCGACACCAGCCGGGAACTGGCAGAGAAGATGCAGGAGAAGCTGGGTGGCAAATCGCTGGTGGTGATGGAGGTCAATAATAGCGGGCAGAATTTTGTCACACGAGTACCCGCTGGTTTAATGAAGAGGGAGATGGCTCAAGGTTTTGCCGACACAGCCACCTCACCCATCCAGATCAACCCCGGCGAGCTCACCCTGGCCAAAGAGGTGAACGTCCTCTACAAGGTCTACCGTTAGCGGGCCGCGGCGCGTAAACTGCCCGCCACACCATCAGGAACAACCGAAAGCCATGAGTGAAGCGCTAAACCATCCGGAGATCCCGCCCAGCCCCAACACCAGCGGGGAGGAGGCGGCCCTTGCCGCCGCCATCTCAATTCACTACATCACCATGGTGCTCTATGTGCTGGGGTTCATCGGCACCACAGGTAGCCTGTTGCTCAGCCTGCTGCAGAGAGAGAGTGAGAACTATCTCCTCTACGCTATTCTGTGCCTGCTACCGGTAATCCTCTTTCTGATGCACCTGATGGCGCTCAAGGGTCTGAAAAAACATCAGCCCTGGGGCTACAGGGCCTCCCGAGGGCTCGGGATATTACTACTGTTCGGCTTTCCCTTCGGCACGGTACTCGGACTCTTTTTACTGTCACAGCTATCCAAATTCCGGTTTGATGAGCACGGCGAGCCAAGCCATGAGTAGTGACACCGAACTCCCCCACTGCCCCCTGTGGCGCCGCCTCGCGGCCATTCTGTATGACAGCCTGCTGCTACTGGCTCTACTCTTTATCGTCAGCGCCATCCACCTGGCGATCAGCGGCGGCAGTGAGGCCCGTACCGACGCAGACATCGTGCGCACACTTCTAATAGTACTCACCGCCTTCGCCTTCTTCGCCTGGTTCTGGCTCCACGGAGGCCAGACCCTGGGGATGCGCGCCTGGCGCATCCGCCTGCAGAATCGCGGTGGTGGCCCCATCACACCATGGCAGGCACTATTGCGCTTCCTCTGCGCCATCCTCTCCATGCTAGCACTGGCGCTGGGCTTTCTCTGGTCGCTGGTGGACCGGGAAAGGTACACCTGGCACGACCGCTTCTCGATGACGGAGTTGGTGGTGTTGCCTAAGGAGAGGGCGAGGAAGTAAACCACATTGCGTCAATATCTGATGCGCAATGAACACATGTTAAAGAGGGAGTAAAGGAATTTTGCGTTTCAGATTTATTATTATGATAGCTATTGCCATGCATATTGGTTCAATACAGGCAAGTTCTGACGTCGGATTCATCATACAACAGAAGAATTTCACTATCACACTTCGCCTTGGTATTGCCGATATCGGAGAGAATGATCCGAGCTATGAAAATGAAATTATTGGCGCAGACAAACTGTTCTTCTCCTTTATGCAATGGACAGTAGCTCATCGCACTGAGCTTCGCGATCGAGACAATGCTGTAACCATTTATCTCGACATGACGAACAAAGAATTTGGCATTGAATCAAGTAACGGAACATATACCGGGAATATTGAATACACCCCAGACAAAATGGTCGTTACTATCTTAAATAAAGTCGAGTCATTACTTGGCATTCAACACAAGAACTTTAATAACATAAATGAGATCCCACTTTTTATCGTTCGTTCCAGTGAATATATCGATACCTATAGGCTCAGCGATATCTATTTCGGCTCTATACCAAGCTATATGTACAGCCACTCAGAAAACAACTACCTTTTACTTAAATGGGAATGGGACAAAGACTCAGAGCTTGCTCGACAGATGGATGCTGCTGGTGCAACCGTTCACCAGACAGGCCTAACTCGCGAATTAAGTAAAAAACTACTGGATAAACTCGACTAACCTGAGGTTCTCACCATAAACAAATTACCGATTCGCGGCGAGACGCCGCTCCCACAATCTAACCAGAGCAACTGTGTGGGGCCCATCCCGGGCCGAAAGAAGCAGCAGCAGAGATCATTCCCCAACCACCCCTTCCAACTCCCCCTCCCCAACCGGATAACTCATCGCAATAAATCCGGGGAAACGCTCACGTAGTTGCTCCAGCTTTGTCTCTTCCTCCTTGTTGTAAAAAACGATCACCCCCCCTTAATATGCTGGATGCGACAAGGATAAGCTTGAGATTGCCTGCGCAATAACGGAATCCACTAAAGAAACCGCGCCCCTTTACTCTGCATACGAAATAACACAAGATCAGTCGGCCGACCTTACAAGAACGCCAGACAAAATTAGGGAGCAGAAATTCTCATGGATAAACAACCAATCAAACCTTCTAAAAGTGGCTGGAAAATTTTAGGTTATGTTTTTGTTTATTTTTTTATAATAATTGTCGGCCTCATCTCATACATAGCTCTTTCTGTAATAAACATGATGAAAGGGGAGGCTTACCAATTATCACTAGAGGCGGTTATATCTAATCCAGAGGTAGTCTTACTGGTGGGCGAAGACCCAGAGCCAGGATTTATTGTCACTGGCAGGCACTCGTATTCCTTAATCGATTCTGCTGAAAGCGTTGATTTAACCTACTCAATTACGGGATCTAAATCTGAAGCCGAGGTGTACGTTCATGCCACCAGTATGGCGGAACAGTTGGCGCTACAGGAAATTACAGTGGTGGATAATAAAACCGGAGAAAAGATCGTAATAAAAACACAAACAGAATAGCCCATAGGGTGGGTAGAGCAGAGCGAAACCCACCATTCACTACAACCCGGTGGGTTACGCTGCGCTAACCCACCCTACCCCCCAATCACCCCCTCCAACTCCCCCTCCCCAACCGGATAACTCATCGCAATAAATCCGGGGAAACGCTCACGTAGTTGCTCCAGTTTTACCTCTTCCTCTTTGTTGTAGAAGACGACAACCTTCACCCCCGGGATGTGCTGGGTGACGGCGAGGATGGTCTCGAGGTTGCTGGTGCGATCACGGAACTCAAACTGAAAATTGAACTCGGCGACGACGACGGCTGGCTGCGCCTTTTTCAGGGTGGTGATCGCCTTGCGCCCGGAGGTGATGGTCTCTACCCGGTAGCCGAGGCGTTGATAGAGGGGCGTGAAGTCGGGGTAGCCGCCCAGTTCCACCACACTCATCAGCAGCGGCTGACTCACAGTGAACCACCGACGGGGTGCATGGCAAACTCGGTCTCTTCCATCTCACCCCCGGTGTTGATATTGACCCCCGCGACACCGGGCATGCGGCTGAGGATATAGGCGGCCATCAACTGCATCATGGTCTGGTTGCCTGCCTCTTCGGCGCTCATCAGTTTGTCGGCGGCGATCTGGCAGCGCTGTCTCGGGTTGGGGCTTTCGATCCACTGTCGCCCCATCTGCCATCCCTGGTCCATGTCGGCATCCATTTTTGCAAAGAACTCTTCGGCCTCCACCATCATGCCGGGGGGGGTATCAACCGCGATCTGTCGCTCATCGATAAATACTGTCAGTAACAAAATTCTCTCTCCTCGGCTTATCGTAATGCCGAATAATAAGGGGTTTGTGACGCGAACCCAACGCAACACCCTGAATTTTCACAAAAAACTATATCAGTCTCGCCTGATACGCTAGAATAGTAGCGGACTTTACCGTGGCGCAGGGCTTTTGTCCGCCTCTTCGTTCCGCGCCACACGACCCCGACCTATGACGGAAATAAACGATATAAAGGTGACTGACTGATGAAATTTCCTCCCTTTTCACGCGTACTAAAAGCGCTGGTAGTTGCGATCGTGCTGGCCGTTGCCGGCTATTTTCTCTACCCCACACTCGGTTTGATTGAGAGCTCTGCACAGCATCTGGCCCTCACTCTCGCCGTGGGTGCCCTGCTCGGTGGCATCCTCTCCGCCATTGAGTTTTCTGGTGCCACCGCCAAAACCGACTCCGGCGAGAAGAAGACTATCTTCGTAGGTAATCTCGCCTTCAAGGCCTCCCCCGACGAGCTGACCCGCCTGTTTGCCAAGTACGGCAATGTGCAATCGGTACGCATCATGAAGGACCGCGCCACCCGCCGCCCCCGCGGTTTTGCCTTTGTCGAGATGGATGCCCACGGCGCCGCCAGGGCGATCAAGAAGCTCGATGGCATGGAGTTTCTGGGACGCAACCTGCGCGTTAATGAGGGTGCCGATCGCAAGGAGCACAACGAGGCCGCCTGAACCCACCTCATCCCCGGCGGCGCCCTGCCGCCGGGATATCCATTCTGAGCCGTAACGATGCAACTCCCCAAAAGTCTTAGCGAATTTTTTACCCAGAGCCATACCCGCTACCGGGTGTTTGACCTGGGTCGAGGTCTGCGCAAACTCGACAGCGAGACCTTCCGCCAGTTCGAGGATAGTGAGCTACCCTATCCCTATCCGCTGCAACAGCAGGCGTGGCTGGGGATCCTCGGCTGGAACAGCGAAGAGAAGGCTGAGCAGTTTATCTGGTTCCTCAAATTTCCGTTGGATGAAACTGGCAAACTGGTCCCCACCGCCCGCGACAGCTTCCTGCACGGTCTGCTGGAGACCCTCGGCAGCAACATCCAGGCGGCCCGCGAGGGGGGCGAGTTTAACGATGCGATGAGGGAGAGCCCCTTCGGCTTCAAACCCAAAGAGAGCATGATGGCAGGCTTTCACGCCAGGGCATTAAAGGCACTAAGCCAGCCCGCCAGCCGCTACTACGACCATGCCCGCGACTATCTGGACGGCAAGCCCGGCTACGACCAATGGGCCTTCGTCGGTCTACAGGGCTTTGCCGATGTGGCGGCCCGCCTCGATAGTGACAACAACGAGACGCGGGTACTCAAGGCACTGCCGCAACTGCCAGCCCCCGCCCTTAGCGCCCTGTGCGGTTTTCTGGAGAACGAGTCACTCTCCACCGCCCTCAGTGAGGCGATGCTGACTCGTCTGCAACAGGAGCTAAGCGCCGGGGAGGCCGATCTGAATGTGATCACCGCCCTGCTGCGCGCCTTTGCCCTGTCAGGGCCCGGGCTGGCCGCACAGGCGGTTGAGGCGGCCCTGACAAGCCCCCTTGGCACCAATATCCACCTGCTGGCGGCCATCGCCGCGCGCAACTGGGAGCTATTGAAGGATGAGGCAATGGCCGCTCGCTTCATCGAGGCACTGGCTGGCAACACCCTGGGGCACGATGCCTTTGCTCAGGTGATGGGCGATCTCTTGGCCATCCCGGGAATGCGTGCTGTACTACTTGCCCAACTGCGCTCCCCTGATCGCAGCGAGGCACTCAGCGCCGCGGTGGGGCACATGTTCGGGCAGAACTTCTGAGCCCTGACAGCCCCGCCGTGGATGCACCCCTGCGGATCCTCTATCGCGACGAGCGCCTCATCGCCGTCGACAAACCCGCCGGCATGCTGGTACACCGCAGCTGGATCGCCTCGCAGGAGGAGGTGTTCCTGCTGCAGACCCTGCGCGATCAGATCGGCCAGCGGGTCTATCCGATTCACCGCCTCGATCGCCCCACCTCCGGGGTGATCCTCTTCGCCCTCTCCAGCGAGGCGGCACGCGAGATGTGCGGGGTATTTGAGGCGCGCAAGGTTACCAAGGAGTACCTGGCGATCGTCCGCGGCTTTACCGATGAGCGGGGTCATATCGACTATGCGCTACAGGAGGAGCCCGACAAACCGGCACAACAGGCGGTGACCGACTATGAACGGCTCGCCACGGTGGAGCTACCGATCCCCATCGGTCGATATCAGAGCGCGCGCTACTCGCTGGTTCGCGTGATCCCGCTAACGGGGCGAATGCGCCAGATCCGCAAACACTTCCATCACATCTTCCACCCGCTGATCGGTGATACCAGCCACGGCGAGGGGCGGCACAACCGGCTGTTCCGTGATCGCTTCGACTGCCACCGCCTGCTGTTGCACGCCCATCGACTCACCCTGCAACTACCCGAGCAGAGTCTCCCTCTCACCATTGAGGCACCACTGCCCGATGAGTTTGAGCGTCTTTTCGAGCAGTTCAACTGGCAACATTGTGCAGTGTGAGCGCTGATTTTCGTGCTAATTTTACAGGGGACGATAGCAATAGACCGAAGGGCCAACCGTAATGATTGAAGATCTCAAAGGCGATGAGTCGTGGCGCATGTTCCGCATCATCAGCGAGTTTACCGAGGGCTTTGAGGAGCTCTCCGACATCGGCTTTGCCGTCACCATCTTCGGCTCTGCCCGCACCAGACCCGACAACCCCTACTACCAACAGGCCGAGCAGATCGCCAAACGCCTGGCCGAGGAGGGCTTCGCCATCATCTCCGGCGGCGGCCCCGGCATTATGGAGGCGGCCAACAAGGGGGCGGCAGAGCAGGGGGCAACCTCGGTGGGACTGAATATTGAACTCCCCTTCGAACAGCGCCCCAACCCCTACCAGAATCTGTCACTGGAGTTTCGCTACTTCTTTGCCCGCAAGGTAATGTTTGTAAAGCACTCGATGGGCTATGTCTGTATGCCCGGTGGTTTCGGCACCATGGATGAGTTCTTCGAGGCGCTCACCCTGATCCAGACCAACAAGATCTACCCGATGCCACTGGTACTGGTCGGGAGTAAATTCTGGCAGGGGCTGCTCGACTGGGCGCGCGAGATTATGCTGGCGGAGGGAACTATTTCGCAGAGTGATTTCGACTACATCACCCTCACCGATGATGTCGAAGAGGTGGTAAGGATCATGACCGACCACCGCCAGTGGAAGGGCGATCAGATCCATCAGGCCAAACTGCAACACCTGCGCAAACACTTCGGCAGTGAGGTGAAAGAGGAGTGGCTGGAGTGCCTGGAAAAACTGTGCGATCCTGACAGTCCCTTTCTGCACAAATAGGACGCGCCATGGAGGAGATCACACCCGATTTTCGCCACAACCGACCGTTACAGCTAATGGTCGGCTGGATCGGTCTCTATATGGTGATCACCGCGATCGACCCTCACTATTTTCGCGACTGGCTACTGGAGAATCTGCTGGTCTTCATCTATGGCGCACTGCTCATTGCCACCTACAGGCGCTTCGCCTTTTCCAATCTGAGTTATGGCCTCTTTACCCTCTTTCTCACCCTGCATATGACTGGTGCCCACTACACCTATGCCGAGACCCCCATCGGCTTCTGGATGCAGGAGTGGTTCGGCTTCGAGCGTAACCACTACGACCGGGTAGTCCATTTCTGTTACGGCCTGCTCTGTGGTTTCCCCTTTTACGAAATACTGCGCCGACGCGCCGGGGCAGGTCCACAGTGGGCGGCCTTTCTCACCATCAACTTGGTACTCGCCTTTAGTGGCTTTTTTGAAATGGCCGAGGCGATGACCGCCGCCGTGGTCGAACCGGAACTGGGCGACGCCTATCTGGGACTGCAGGGTGATATCTGGGATGCACAGAAGGATATGGGACTCGCCACCCTCGGTGCGATTATTGCCATGGTCATCACCCTGACCTGGCGCTGCAAAAAAGCCCTTGACCCAAGGGTTTGAGCCGCTACAATAGCGCGCTCTCGGCCCTGGCCGGGAACCGCGGAGCGGTAGTTCAGTTGGTTAGAATACCGGCCTGTCACGCCGGGGGTCGCGGGTTCGAGCCCCGTCCGCTCCGCCATCTTCAAGGCCCACCTCACTGGTGGGCCTTCTCTTTTTAGGCAAAGATCACGTCACTCAGCACCAAGCCGGATACGCCAGGGGTTATTTCTCGCACTCTCTATCACCGCCTTCTGGCCATCGCTCAACTTCGGCTTAGCGCACCGATACATCGACATAAGATTCCGCACCGGTGGCCGAAACTCAATACCATTGACCTGTACAGCTCCGCCGCAACGCGACTGTTCCTGAATGCAGTGCACGCCTGGGTCAGCTGGTGTATCAGCCACATCGTCCCAGTTGGCCGCAGTGAGTCCGGCAGTGTCCCCATCGGCGTTCTCTAACCGCACCGCCTCACAGGCAATACCACTGGAGGTATGAGCCAAGCCAAAATAGTGCCCCAGACTATGTGCCAACAGATCTCCGTCCGGGCAACACTTACTCTCACAACGACCATTCTCACCTGAATCAGCCTTACGACAGCTATTCACCCATGATGGCATACTGATGTAGTTGGTCTGTCCCGGACCCCAGCTCCACGCAGTTTGACCATGACTACGAAAGAAGACTGGGACATGCGTCGCTGGTTGCAGCGATACCAGATAGTTACCAATGATGTTGTAGTACTCCCACGCACGATTATCGTTGTCCGCAGGTATCGAGTTTAATAACGTCGATTTAACCGTGATAAAGTCTCTCTCCTCATCAAAGGTGAATTCATACCCCGTCCCACTCCAACTTGAATTGGCGTACCGCACCCAATCACTCACCTCCTGCTTGCTGATTGTTGCGCGGTTTCTGCCATCATCATCAGATAACTGTACAGCGATAATCGGTACTTTTGTCGAGCAGCCTACCAGTATCAGTAACGATACACCTAATATTCCGTTTATCTTTTTCATACCTGCTCCTGATTTGGTATACAACCAGCTAATACAACAGTTGCTAATCTGTGTTCATGTCATATATGACATGGATCTGTCCATCCTTCGCATCAATGACGGATGAAAACCGATTCAGCGTACCGTCCTCATTTCTGATTGAATACTCGGCCAGATAACCGGCGACAGTCTGTTGCGCAACAATTACAGGGGTTTCGTGAATAATAAAATTCACCGCACGGCCATATCGCTGTTTTACGAATTCTCGAAATTTGTCATGCATCTCGGCCCACTGCCGCCCATCACGTGTCGGAGGTTCGGGCAGCATCGCAGGGTCTCGCAGCTCGGCCCGGACGCCGCGTAACTCTCCACTGTCAGCATCAAAACTCCCGTACTGAACTCCGTCAATAATACGAGCCCCCATGTGCTGTTGATGCAACACGACAACAATATGCCGCTGACCGTTAGGCAGTGTTATTCCACTTTCTCCCCAACTCTTAAATTCCAGTGCCTCCTCCGCTATCGCCTTTCCACCCAACTTGCCACGTTTCTGTTTCATGGTATCTGCAAGCACTCTAGCCCTGGCCTCAGGGTTCAAAGCCTTCTCCATGGCAATATTGCCCTCATCCATAATGGTCATCTGGTGTTGTGAATCCACCACATCAACTGGTACCGAAGAACAACCGGCCAGCAGCAGAGACAAACAGAGCAACACAATACCACTATGAATTTTTATAGTTACCATATCTACTCTTTCCTTATATCTACTTTGGTGGTCCCATGATGATGGAGGGGGTGACGGTAAAGTGAACATCTATCTCCACGGCTTCCGCATACACCAGCCGTGACCCAGTGCTGTGATGACTCTGCTGCTCATACTCCTCATACTCTGACACCAGCAAGCGGTACTTTCCCTTAGGTCGTGATGATGGTATTCCTATACTGGCCGATAAAGTCACCACGCCGTCATTAACCTGGCCCCTGCCTGCCGCCAACTCTGCAGACGCCGATAGAAAGGACGTTGAAGTTGTTTTCCAGCAGAGATCAGTATCTGCGATCTCTTCATTTCGCTCCTGAACACTCAGTGCAATGATGTTCTTCGGATGCGAACCGGCTGCATTTACCGCAATCGGCATCACACCGGTCACATAGGCAGTCGCCCGATTATCCGTATCGCTAACATCGACCCACAGGTAACGCTCTGGAAGCAGCTGGATAAATTCACCGTACACCAGTGACGACATCTCAGCATAACGCACACTATCTGCCTGATAACGGCACAGTGCCAATTTAATGAAGGGAAAATAGGCACTCTTCTCCGTCATCTCGATATCGGCATACCACAACTTTTTCTCACCATCCCACTGCACATCATAGGTAACGATCTTGTGCGGCCCATCTGAAGGCTTGAACCTGCCAAGATTATTATCTGCTGACTCTGTCGTAAAATAGAGTTCCTCGACTAATGCACGATACCCCTTAAACGCACTATCACGCGGCCATAGCCCTATTGGTTTTTTTGTTTTCCAGATCGGATCCTGCGCCCATGATGAGCCTGAACTCCGTCCCTTTTCTCCACGATCCGCTTTTGCCTGCAGCCCGTAAGGGGGGATTACAACTCCTAACTGCTCGCCCCTGCCGCTAACAAACCAGGCGCCACGCAAATAGACGCGTATCCCCGTGAGACGGCGGCTTCGCCGACTCTCCTTCACGCGCTCCCAGCGAAATATCGGCATCATGTAGGCGATCTCTGGTGCGGGTGGTGGCGTTGAGCTGGGCAGTTTGATGGCATCACTAAGCGGGCCGGTTCTCATAAACTGCTGCTCCACCTCCGCATCCCAGGCAGTTTTCCCTCCCATACGGGCCGGCAGAAAGTATTCACGAAAGCGTGTTGCGGCCGTCACCTGAAAACGGACGTCCCGTGCACGGGTATCAGGGAAGTGAATTCCGATAGCATTGTGTGTGACGATGCCCGCATCGACGATCTCATTCAACTGGTACTTTTCCAGTAGCTGACGCGTCATTTCGTCGTGTTTATTGGGTAGGCTAAACGCAAAACTGAGCTTTTCACTATCCATCAAGCGTTTTATTCCAATAAAAACAGCCCCATACTGGGCATCATAAGGTAGATATGTACCATGACCTGATGGATTTCCTGTCAGCAGCGCTTGCGGCATTACTGGCATCTCAACCACCGGAACCTTCACCTGCACCTCACGATAGCCCAGTTCACTGTCCGGGGCCTGTTCCAAATCCGTCCAGGTTGCCGTTATTGAGAGATTACCTGTGCTATTACCATGGATCTCTACCGCCGCCGTCAGCTCGGCTATAGTCTCACCGGCAAATCTGGTCATCGTACCGGTCAAACCCGGTGCACTTAACGGGATAATTACCGGTTCTGCCAGCGGACGTGCAACCGCATGGACTATCTTCAGTGGCCGATCCGGTGTCAACATCCAGTTACCACCATTGGCTGCAGCATCGCTTATTGCCGGTAGCACCTCGTTACTAATATTCACCCCATCAATGTCGGCCGCGACAGTATTCGCCACTTCATGTGTCCACTGCCAGATACCCATCAGTTCAAGATTCTGCACTGCAATCAATGAGCTATAACGTAATGTGACTTCCTCCGCCTCGGCTAACGCGATCGTTATCTCATTTCCATTGCTACTGATACCCGACGAACCTGGTACCAAACGCAGACGCAAGGCGGCAACATCAGGCCAGTTCTGTTCGGCAAACTCAAATACCTGCGGAAATTCACTGCCGGGAATACCGTCCAGTGAAATACCCGCAGCCAGAGGATCGGCAATATAGTTGACTCGCCATGTCTCTTTTGGGGGGTGTTCTGATGGTGGCAACTCCTTTTCCCGTGCCAGGTAATCCGATGCAATACTCATCCCCGCCAAAACACCGTTTTTCACCACATCAAACTTACCGTGGGTTACGGCCAACCCCAATGACACGGCAGGCGGTGCCAGGTGCCGGACGCACAGTGTGGTATTGTGTTTTCCCTTCTTGGCGCCGGAACGAATCACCATCACCTCTGACGACTCACCTGGTGATGCTGGCTGCCATCCAGCTTTCAGTGGCTCCTGAATAGCGAGATTTTTGTCGCTAATAATCACCGGTGACGCTACCGGCTGAAACCGCGCATACCGCATCTCTTCTGTGGCATGCATTGTGTAGCTCGCATCCACAGACGGCTCAGGACTGTTGCCTGCAAGGTCAACCATCCTGCCACGGAACCGATACCGATGACCAAAGCGCAACATCGGCATTGGTGTGACAGGTTCGATGGTGGTCTTCAGGCGAAATCCCGCACCACTCCAGTTCTTATCCAACGTATTCGTCGGCTGCCCGGGCTCCGGTACACATAGTGCCCAACCATTCCAGTTAAACAGACCCTCATGGATAAAGTGCTCACTCCCGGATGGTGAACCCATAAGGGCGGTCACAACCATCCCCTCAGACTCCTCATGGCGATCAGCGCGTTTACTTCCCTTTAATGTATCGAAATGATATTCCACCTGTCGGTGACAAAGTGAACGCCACTGCGGTGTATGGCCCGGCACATCAAGATCCAGCACATCAATGCGAGTCCCGCGCATTACATCCTCGGCACTCAGCTTTGTCTCACTATTGATCGAATTTGACAACTTCTGTGACCTCTTTCTACGCTCAGTCACATTGCTACTACGACCGCTCTCTAGCACAGAGAAACCAGCAGATCTCATCGCAGCTAACCCTGATCGACTCTCCTGTGCATCGACCAGCGACTCCATTAAACTCAACTCCTTCAGGGCTGCACCATCAGTATCAATCTGAGTCAGATCATAGCGCTGAGTGTCATCAAACGGCAGCAATCCATCTATCATGGAAGAGGATGCACAAATAAATCCAGCTTCAGAGAGCGTGTATTGGGTCCAGGGAAAGATATTGCGCTTGCTATATCCGCCATCGAGGCTATTCAAATCTCCCAATTGTGGATTGCTTAACCTGATCTGCCCTCCCGGGGCAGAGAAATCCGGTGGTAGATTGAACTCAAGATCAATAACAAGCCCCAGCCAGCGCAACAGATCGGGATACTGGCGAGCAACGGAGATGATAGTGTGCAGATCAAACAACGGAGCAGATCGATTAATACCGGTTGCCCCTGCCTCCGCGTCTAAACTACTCCCCTCTTTTTGTCTATGGTGATAATTCGACAACGCACCGAGGCCTGCAGGATCCTGCTCACCCCCACCAAAATCCGGTCTGCCTATCTTCTCCAGCAGGCGTGAGTAATCTTTTCGCTTGCCCGGTGCAGAGCTTGCTCTGACTGTCGCTTCAGCAGCCCCTCCCTTAATCTTTTTGCGCCTTTCCATGAGTTTCTCTTCCACTTTCTGCGGGTGCCGGTCATGTCTTTTGGCGCTACTCTTAGAATCTGCCGCCTTGCCCTTTCCATCCATAGTCGCTTTTTTGCCAGATAGACGCTCCTGTACGGTCTTCATGCGCTCTCTCTTCGGGCGCTTCGCCCCACCCAGCAGCGACATCGTACCGTAGCGGTGTTTCAGGTAGCGGGCGACAGGTGATGCTGGATAAGATGTCAGAGCGAGCTCCGCGGTGGTCTTGTAGGCCTGTAGTGGCGTACCATCCGGTATTAATGCACTCCACACCTTTGGATCCATCACTCGCTTCACCACCAGCCCCTTGCCGATGCGTTTTACCAGTCCACCCGGTGATTTGTATTCCAGATCAAAATCACTCAACAAGCCCTCAAGTGTAACCGGCCAGTTGGCGAACTCGGGAAATGCCAGGTTTAGAGCAGTGGAGTCGTTCGTACCAGGATCCAGCTTCGGCGAAAGAGCAATCGATACTCTTAGTTTACTTCCCCGTCTTCCGGCAGGGAGTACTGTCCAGATGATCTCCTGTAACTTGCTCATGCCAGCACCCTGTCATCTACACAGCTATAGGCTGCGCAATAGTGATCCCAGTAACCACGGCCATCGGAGAGCAGCGTATCAGTCCGTCGATCACGCATGATGTCGCCCGCGGTATTTTGTTCCTGCTTCTCCATGCCATCCAGTGTCACCGCATAGGTCAAAGCCACATCCTTGCTGAAGCACAGCACATCCACTTCAACAATCAGCGTCCCACTGCCGGTAAGACTATTGTTCGACTCCTGATAGGTTAACGTGAGTGTAAAGTTTACACTGACGCAAATTATCTCCAGCACCTCCAGCGAACCGCCGCACTTGGCATAACCCGCCACGGTCAGCTCCCCCCCCTCCTTACGCAGGTAGGCGCCAAACATGATGTACGCCTTACCCTGAGCAACAACCAGATCAATCGCCAGATTCCCACCCGCCTCGAGACTAGCCTCCAGCATGTTGACACCAATATTGGTATCCAGTCTCACACCGACAAATCCACCACCGGCAATACCGTAGATCGTTACTCTGAATGGGTTATCGCGTGTAGAGAAGGCCAGATCAAGCGCCAGCGGGTCACCATTAAAGGGCAAATTCGCCGCCGCACTAAAACCAACATTCTCCAGCAAGAAGGCACCGCTATTAATTTCCGGCAACTGCATAGTGTAGCCGACCCTCGCACCGGCTGAGGTGATGTCGAGAATCGGCGGATCGCTAAATCCATTGGGAGGGATGTATTGCTGCAGGGTTTGAATAAATTTCAGTGGCCCAAGAAACTCAATTGATACATCACTAACATCAAAGTCCGGCTTTTCAGCTCCTCGCGCACTGAATACTATGCCACCGAACATCACCTTTACCGCTCCCAATATATTGATGCCAAAATTTGTCAGCTTGCCTCTGGTGACTACATCCGGTGCACGACTGCTATCGAGGAACAGTACATTGCGACAATCCAGCTCCAGCCTGCTCTTTTTGCCATTAGGGTTGGCGATGAAGGTGCCCTGATTCTTCTTAAAGGAAGTCGTCTCCCACTCCATTAGTGTTGTGATGACCGGTTTGCCATCCACCGTGCCGCGAGTGCTGTGCAGGGTTGGTAGTGCTCGCGAGCTGCCCGAGAATGGTGACTCCAGACCGGTAGCATCAAGCACGTCCTTCAGCGTCAGACCGCCTACCAGTTTTGCAAGCTCAACGTTACTGAAGAGGTGCTCAAAATAGTCCTGTGGAATTATCCCCTTTGCAAACTCTGACATCGTTTCAGGGTCACCACCGATCGCACCAAAATTGCGCGACAGGCCCGAGATCAGCATATTCGGTGAGATAACACCACCTGAGTTGGCCCCGGGGATCTTTAACTGCAATCCATCGTTATAGGCCTGGGCAAACACTTCCCCTATGTTTCGTTTCTCACCGGTGGTCTCAAAGCCATGTGAGATATAGCTGTCATGATGCTTAACCTTCAGATACTCCTGCTGACCAGTCATCTTCGATGCTGCATCCATCAGCACATCTGCAAACTCCAGCCGCGGCAGAATCGGACGATACTCCAGACTGGAGCCTTCACCGCCCACCCCCTTCTGGATACCAAATTTTAATGTACGGGCAGAAAAGGTTGTACGCGCCAACTTGGAGCTACTCTCCTTGTCCGATCCGGCAAAACAAAATTTCTGGTTGTCACCCCTTATCTTCAGCTCCGTCAGATCCGATATTTTCTGCTCAAGATTGGCACGATCTGCATCATCCTCTGCACTAAAATAGCTTCCCAGAGTTGCCAGCGGCACAAATGCCATTGATGCAGGGAGCATTAGCTCATTCCCTGCCAGATCAATCGCACGTATATTAAATATTTTTGCGCTCTCTCCCTGCCTGATCAGTTTTACATTTGAACCGCCGCTGTCGATCTCAAAGCGGTTTTCACCGGATAGCGCTACGTATCTGAGTGGATTGAGCCGCTCCTGCTGCGGGCCTGAAAACTGGTAATGGATCTCCCGCTCCACGATGGTCAGAGTTACCGTTTGTTCAAGAGCCGCCACCAGCCCCATCGCAGACACCCTTGGTTTACGCTCAACAATCTTCGTCAGCACCGCCCTGAATCCAAAAGGTACCAGCCAGCCTTTTTCAACGATCTTGACATAGTGATCCCGTCCCATAATTGAGCGATGATCCCAGAGTGTTATACCCGCAGGTCTTGCGCTCTCCTCAAAATCCCATCGACCATTCAGATCCATCCATGCACCCAGTGAGCTTAATACAAACTCCTTTGCCCATACCGGCCGGGTCTCCTCCCAGCTCAAATAGCTGCTCTGCCACACCAACTGATTGCGGTCCCCAGGATTCAACGGCGTACATACTTTGCTCGTTTCGCACTCCCGGTTATCTTCATCGTTTGATGACGGCTTCCCCTCCTTTGTACGCAGATCCGGGGACCACACGGCACGCACAGCACTGGCATCCCCACTCTCAAGCACCGTGTAACTATTCCCCGCCCGCACTCTTGTGCCCAACCTGGCATGCCACAGTTCATGCCACTTACCACTTCCCTTTGTCGGCGATGGCAACCAACCCGCCCCAGAGACCGGTGAGAGAATCAGACGATGTGGTGCCTCAATAGCCGTATACCTGGCCCCATCAAACTCGCTTGCAGGATCCTGCGGATTTGGCCGTAGGAGTGACATATCAACAGCAACAGGAGATCGCATCCTAAACTTCTCTGACGCTATGTACCGGGCACCAGATGATGAACCAGCCCACCTTGTCTCCGCGCCATGCGCCTCTTTAATAAATGAGGAGAACATTGAACGCAGCCAGTTAGGCTGTGGTGGTTGCAAATAGGCCTGCTCGTGCCCGCCGGGTGGTTGTGCTACCGGCACCACACGCAACGGCCAGCGTGACCAGCTCATCAGACCGTTCAGGGTGAAGGGTATTGCCGCCTTATCGGCAACGGGAATCTCGAAGACAAGATAGGAAGAGCCGGAGATCCATGCACTTGCCGGGGCCTTGATATGCTCATCCTCTGGGTAGGCCACCTCGGTAATGTGCTGTGGCGGCAACTGCACCGTAATATAGCCCGACTTTGTATTGTTAATGCGCTGAAGGGTCTTACCATCCTGACTTAAACGGAGGTTACTGAAGCTGAACGTCATGTTCAGGAGATTATCTGGAAGTACCACGTTGATGGATGGCGCAACACCCTGATAGTTGCCCTGCTGCATCGCACTCTGTGCAGCATTGGTGATGGCCTTATTTATATCTTTCGCTACATCCGCTACCCCGGAACTACGCGCAGAACCCGAGACTGTACCCAGAGACAGTGCGGAGAGTAATTGTAGAAATAGACGTCTGCTAATCATTTATTGTAATGGGCTCACCCGCAGCGCGGACCGGGGAGACCCTCCCCCTTTCGATTCCATCAGACTAGTCAATACGCTAACATGCACAAAATACCCCTGCAAACTTATTGTTTTTATGACCGTGTTGTTCAATCACTATTTGTTGCGCGATAGCTCATAGTTAACTTCGCCATCCCATAGAACACATTAATAGTGGCCTGGCCATACATCCACCAAAGGCACAGCAGAGGTAATTTTCCCGCCCACCTGACACCCCCCGCCGATAAACCTCACAATTTCGCCCCTCCGTTGAAAATCGAACTAACTCACCCAATATAGTGGCTTAAGCCCACACAGATCAGACAAATACCGACAGACGCTGGCAGGCCTTACTCCTATCCTCAGAGGTCAGACTACTCTGCCGCAATAGCGTCTCTGAGAACGGTACAGGCAGAGAGATAACCAGCACGGAGCCAACAACATGCCGCAACAAAAACCCCTGGTACTCATTGTCGACGATAACGAGACCAACGTTAAACTCGTCGAACAGTTTCTGATGCATGATGGGCGTTACGACTACCTCTCCACCACCAACCCGACCGCCGTGATGGAGATCTGCCGCAACACACCTGTCGACATGGTGCTGCTCGACATCATGATGCCTGAGATGGATGGCTATCAGGTCTGTGCCCAGCTTAAGGCGCAGCACGCGACACGTGATATTCCTGTTATCTTTCTCACTGCCAAGCACGACATGGAGAGCATCATTAAGGGCTTTAACACAGGGGGTGTCGACTATCTGATCAAACCGATCAATGGTATGGAGTTGATGGCCCGCATGACGACCCACCTCAACCTGCGCCGTCAGGAGCAGGAGCTACGGGCACTGAATGCCACCAAGGATCGCTTCATCGCCATTATTGCCGAGGACCTGCGCTCGCCCATCACCGGGTTACGCGGAGTACTGCAGATGTTGGCCAGCAAGTTCGATACCCTGAGCACGGATCAAATTCACGATTATATCGATATGGCACACCTGGCCGCTGACAGCCTCGACAGCCTGGCCGAAAATCTCATTCAGTGGTCGGCTATAAATGATGGTAATCCGCCGTTATCTCTTCATCAGCTGGATCTGCACGCCCTCTTCTCCTCCGCTATCCAGAGGGTACGGGCAGAGAATCTACAGAAGGAGATCGTTTTCGAGCTCGATATTACTGAGGGCAGTTTTGCCTATGCCGATGAGAATGCCCTGATGCTGGTGGCACTTAACCTGCTGCGTAACGCCGTCGCCTTCAGCCACCATGGTGGCCAGGTCTACATTGGCGCCGAGGAGTCAGAGGGGCGATGGCAGATCCGCATCGATGATCAGGGGATAGGTATTGCACCGGAGGAGCAGGAGAAACTGTTCCGACTTGATACACGCTTTACCCGTGTCGGCACCAGTGGCGAGAAGGGGAGCGGCATGGGGCTGCTGCTCTGCCAGGAGATCATGCAGCGCATCGGCGGCACCATCTCACTGGAGAGCCAGCCCGACAAGGGCACACACCTCAAGCTCTCGCTGCCCAGCCGAGTCTCTTAGGGAGAACCGGGGCAGCGGTTATGAAATACAAAAAGACGCTAGGTGAATTTATTGAGGCGATGGCGGAGCTGGTCGAACACAGGGCCAGCGGCCATGTGGTGTTAATTACCGATAAGGGCGACTGGGGCAAGATCCTGCTGCGCAAGGGGGCTATCTACTCCGTCAGTCTGGGTGATTTTCGTGGACAGCAGGTGCTCAACTATCTCAAGCCGATGCCCGAAATTCAGTATATGTTCCGCCCCGAAAAGGAGGGAGAGAGCGCCCGTCCTACATCGGCCGGCTCAGCCAGTATGGACAACGAGCGCTTCTTTAACTTTTTTGACCATGTGTTACCGAAGAGCATGAATCCAGCTCCCGCTTCTCAACATAGCGACAGTGTTACTGGTCAGAGCGGACGTAAGTCGGTTCTGGTGGTCGATGACAGCGCACTGGCCCGCAAGGTGGTCACCAATCTGCTTAGCGCCAAAGGGTATCAGGTGTATGAGGCCAAGGATGGCTTTGAGGCACTTGGCCAGCTGGAGCTCACTCGGCCCAATCTGGTGATCCTCGACCTCATCATGCCGAAGGTGGATGGCTATGAGGTGATAGAGAGGATGAAGAGCAATCCGGCACAGAAGAACATCCCGGTCATTATGCTCACCTCACGCGACAGCCTGATGGATAAACTCAAGGGCAAGATGAGCGCCACGGACGCCTACATCACCAAGCCGGTCAAAGAGGATGAGTTGCTGACCACTATCTCAAAACTGATGGCAAAGAGCGCCTAACGCCACAGCAAGGCCATACCACTGCCAATCAGCAGAATGCCAATTCCCTGCTTAAAGGCTCGTTGACTGATGTTTGTGTGAATGCGCCCCCCGATATAGAGACCCACCACCATTACCGGTAACGCACTGGCCAGCACCATCAACGTATCAAGCTGGTAAAAACCCGAGAAAAAATAACCGACAATGCGACTGCTGCCATCGATAAAAAAGATGGCGGCGGCGCTGGCACGAAACGCGCGTTTGTCTAGCTGACGCAACTGCAGATAGATCACATAGAAGGGACCGCCAGTTCCAAACAGGGTGCCGATAAGCGCCCCCAGCCCCCCTGCCGGAATTGCCCACAATCGCGACCCCTTAAACCCCGGTCCGGTGGCGAGCAACGAATAGAAGGCATAGAGCACGATAAAGCCACCGAGGATGGTGCGCAGCAACTCCCCATCCAGGGTTTTAAAAAGGTAGAGTGCGGTAAGGACCCCGATAAGGGTAAAGGGGAGGAGCGGCAGAATGTCGCGCCACTGGATCGCCTCACGGTGTTTCATCCCATGGCTGGACGATGCCACATAGTCAAGCAACCCCATCGCCGGCACAACAATAGACAGTGGCATCATCTGTGCCAGGAGAGGGATGGAGATCAGACTCGAACCAAAACCGGTGATACCCCGTACCAGATAGGCCGTAAAGACTACCAGTGCTGCCAGTAGCAGTTGCAGGTGCGAGAGCGATTCCAGCATGAAATTAAATGAACGCGGATCGATTCAGCGATTATCGATTGCGGCGAAGGACACGCCCCTCAAACCACTGCAGGGAGTAACGCAACGGGGTAAAGATCAGCAGCAGGCCAAACACCACACCGAGGGTATTGGCTGCCATATCAGCGTAGTCAAACTGGCGTCGATAGTACTCCTGGGCAAACTCCAGCCCAATCCCCAGCCCCACCAGAAACAGCGCATGCACCAACAGTAGCCAACGGTTAGTGAAGAGCTGCACAAACCACCCCATCAACACCGCATAGGCGATAAAGTGACCCACCTTGTCGTTATAACTCACAGGAAACGGAAGCTTCGAGACTAACGACAGGCCAATCACTGCCATCACAATCAGCCAGCCCACTGCTAACCAGAGACGAAAGTATCTCAGCTCCCTCCTCACAGGTAGATCACCAGTAGCACTACACCGAGCAGCAGGCGGTAGACCACGAAGGGGAACATGCCGATGCGCTCGAGCAGTTTGAGGAAGAAGTGGATACAGAGGTAGGCGCTGACCGCCGAGAGCACCACGCCCGATAGTAGCGTAGCCCAGTCGACCGCCCCCTCGCTCCTGATCAGTTCCAGGGTGTTGAGTCCCCCCGCCAATATGATCACCGGTATCGAGAGTAGAAAGGAGAAGCGCGCCGCCGCCTCGCGGGTCAGCCCCATCATCAATCCGGCGGTCATGGTAATACCGGAGCGCGAGGTGCCGGGGATTAGTGCAATCGCCTGCGCCACACCGATCACCACCACATCACGCCAGCCGATGGTATGTTCACTACGCTCCCGCCTGCCCTGACGATCTGCCCACCAGAGCAGCAGACCGAAGAGGATCGTAGTGGTGGCGATCACCAGCGGCTCGCGCAGTGACTCCTCGATAAAGTCCTTAAACAGCAACCCCGCCAGACCGACCGGGATGGTGCCAAAGCCGACCGCCCACATCAGATTGCTATCACCGACCTTTTCGCGCCTGGCCACCGATGCAATCCAGTCGCGCGTCATGGTGTTGAGTTCACGGCGGAAGTACCACACCACCGCCATCAGTGTCCCCACATGCACCGCCACATCGAAGGCGAGCCCCTGATCGGCAAAACCGCTTAGCCTGGGAAAGAGGATCAGGTGCGCCGAGCTGGAGATGGGGAGAAACTCGGTCAGCCCCTGTAGCAGGGCGAGTAATACAACTTGCAACAGTTCCATGTCTATTAGCCCCGCTTCTCCGCCACGATGTGGGCGAAACGCCCCTCCTTACTGATGGCACTGTGCAGCACCGCGAAGCCGCTCATATTGAGCAGGTAGATGAGATCCTCACGGCTGAAACGGTTATGCTCAATAAAGTGAATAAAGAGGTCCTCAAGCTCATCGATTGGCGTATCGGGATTGAACACCGCAGCCTCCTCGGTCTGCGCGCGAATGTAGACCTCCAGCGGCGCCCGTACCCAGTCGTGGATGTAGAATCGTCCGCCTGGTTTAAGGCAACGGTGCACCTCCTGCAGGGTGCGCAAAGGCTGAGTCATCTCGTGCAGCACCACTGAGCAGTTGGCCGCATCGACCGAACCGTCGGCCAGCGGCAGTTTGGGGTCGTGGAGATCTTCGGTGATGATCTCACTCCCCTCCGGTAGCTGACCCACCGCCTCCAGCATATAGGGGGCACACTCCACCCCAATGGCACGAATACCCGGCTGATAGGCCACCAACGCCTTAAGGAAAAGAGCAGGGCCGGTACCCAGATCGAGCACCACCGGCTGCGCGGAGTAGACCGGCTTGATCCAGCGATCCCACTCGGCCCAGAACTGATCGTTAAACCGATCTGCAAAGGTGGTTTTCATCAACTCGGCAAAACGTTCACCGTCGCGGTGATGTTTGGCCAGCATCTGCTGGGTCTGCTGCAGACGGTCTGACATGGCTACTCCAGAAACTCTCGTATTATCACAGGCGCCACATAATAGCGCGTTTACCCCAGTCACACAGCGTAGGACGGTAATAAATAATTCATCAGATGGTCACACCACCGTCACTCGGCCGGGGCACCATAGTGGGGCAACGAGGAGGAGAAGAGAGATGAATATGCTGGTAGAGCGCTACACCACCGCCACACCTGACCGTGATCAGAGCTACAGTCGCCTGCTGGAAGAGATCGCCTATCTGGAGGCGCGCCTTATCGATATTGGACACACCGGCGACTGCGCCTATGAGAAGGCGCTGGCCCGCAGCTACCGTGAGTTATTGCGCCAGCGTCGTGTCGTTCTGATGATGCTCAATTGACCCACACAGTGGGAGCGGCCAAACATTCGCCCTGAGGATGGGCCACCAGCAACAACCTACAACCGGCTGCGCTCATCACGTAGCGCAAAACCCCGTAGCCCTCCCTCCCAGCCCCTTGTCAGGGCGATCACCTTAAACAGCTCCCCCATCTCGGAAGGTTGCGTCAGGGTTTTTATCTCGGCGGCCTGCGTCAGTTGCACACGGGCATCGTCCGGCTGCTGCGTCAGTAGCTCGGTCAGGCCGCAGGCGATGAGAAAGTTGGCCTGATTGGCGAAACCGCGCACCGAGAGCCCCGCCTTCAGTGCCGCCTCGGCGATGGCGGTAAAGTCGACGTGGGCGGTGATGTCCTGCAGGCCGACAAGGGTGAGGGCATCATCATGGGCGCGGTGGCGGTAGTGGCACATCACGGTGCCGCCGGAGCGTTGTGGGTGGTAGTACTCGGTAGCGGGAAAACCGTAGTCGATCAGCAGGGCAACACCCCGCTTTAGCCACCGCCCCAGTCCGACGACCCACTCCTCGGCGATGAGATTGATCTCTGACTCGTACCTCTCGCTCAAGTGGAACTGGTTTTGTAGCGCCTTGAGTCGCGAGTAGAGGGCGGCATCGGGTGCCTCTTCGTCGAACACGAATCGCTCGCCATCCCACATTACGAAGAGTTCATGAGGCTCCCCACCGTGGATGCGGAAACGGTGCACCGGCATCGCATCGATCAATTCGTTGCCCAAAACTACTCCCTCAAAGGCCTCCGGCAGAACATCGAGCCACACTACCCGCTCCATCAACTGTGGCACTCTCTCCTGAATCGTCTCCCGTTGTCGCTCACGCAGGTCGCCGCTGATCTCCATAATGTAGTAGTGCTTTGGCAGGGAGTCGAGACGCTCCAGTTCGGCCAGAATATCGGCGGCCATCACCCCGCGTCCTGCACCAAACTCCAGGATATCGCCACTGATTCGTGCTAACACATCCTGGCACTGACGGGCCAGTGTACGGGAGAAGAGGGGGGAGAGCTCCGGTGCGGTGACAAAATCCCCCCCCTCGCCAAACTTACGGCTGCCGGCGCTGTAGTAACCGAGGCCGGGGGCGTAGAGGGCCAACTCCATGAAGCGAGCGAAGGAGATACGTCCACCCTCGACGCTCATCACCTCACGGATATGATCCTGTAGCCTTTCGCTATGGGCCTGCTGTTCGGCATCTGGGGGCGGTAACTCGCCGACGTTGCCGCCCGCCACCACCCCTTTTATGCCTCGCCCCATTGCCGATCCCGCCATGTCCTTTAGTCCCGCATACGTTAGAATTAGGTCCACAGTGTGCCAGCACCAAACCATTTGGAGAAGTCAGTGAGTCACGATAACAACTTTGCCGGCAAGGTTGCCCTCATCACCGGCGCCGCCCACCGCATCGGCGCCACCACCGCCCGCACCCTCCACGCCGCCGGGGCCAACATCGCTCTCCACTATCGCAACTCCGCCGCCGGGGCCGAGGCGCTACAGAGTGAACTACATGATATACGTCCCGACTCGGTCACCCTGATACAGGGCGACCTGCTCGATTTCACCTCCCTGCCTAACATTGTCGAGCATGCCCATGCCGCATGGGGCCGGCTGGACCTGCTGGTGAATAACGCCTCCACCTTCTACCCCACCCCTGTCGGCAGCGTAAGCGAAACGGAGTGGAACGACCTTATCGGTAGTAACCTCAAGGCCCCCTTTTTTCTCGCCCAGGCGGCGGCGCCTCACCTGAAGGTCGAGCGCGGCTCTATCGTCAACATCGTCGATATCCATGCGGAGAGACCATTAAAAGAGCACCCTGTCTATTCGATGGCCAAGGCTGGGCTGGTGATGATGACCAAATCGCTGGCCTGCGAGCTGGGGCCGGAGGTGCGGGTCAACGGCGTCGCGCCGGGTGCGATCCTCTGGCCGGAAAGCGAGATGGACCACGCCACCAGGACAAAGATTCTGGAGCGAACATTTTTAAGGCGGCAGGGGGATCCCCAGGATATCGCCAACGCCGTTCTCTTCCTGGCGAGGGATGCCCACTACACCAGTGGACATATCCTGACGGTTGATGGGGGACGGTCGCTGAACAGCTGATCACCCCCCTGCCGGAGAAAATGTGATAGCCATCACAAATGTTAACATGTTAGGATATTCTGATATATCACAGCTAAAACAGGGAATATCCGATGTCACAACAACATGCCGAAGAGCAGGTGACCCGGCACAGTGCCCCCGAATCGCATTCGGACAAGGGGTTGTCTAACCAAGAGACCACCTCCGCGCAGAACAGTGTTGTCCCCTTTAACGAGGAGATCACCCGTGCCAAAGGCCATCTTAACGCCATCATTGATCAGCTCAGCGAGGAGAGTCGCCACCTGAGGGAGCGACTTGACCAGCAGGAGCCACATACCAGAGCCCAGTTACAGCAACTGGATGCCCTGATCAGCCAGATTGAAGGGAAGCTACAGAAGCTGGCAGAGCAGCAGCAACGCCTGCAAAGCCGTGGCGATTCCTTCGCCGAGGGACAGCAGCAACTGGAGGGGAAGCAGCAGATCCTGCAAACCACCCAGCAGCAACTTGAGACGAACCATCAGCAACTCTCCCGTGAGGTAAAGGGGGAACTGACCGCTATCGCTGATACGCTGACAAAATTTGATCAGCGCATCACCGTACTCGAACCCACCCCCGCCAAGCTTCAGCTTCTGAGTGAGAAGCTGAAGGGGGTCGATGCCCGTCTTACCGAGGCGGGTGAGAAACTTGATGGTCGTGTTGATGAGCTGGAGCGTCGCAGCCACCTCTTTGATGTCTACATCAGGGATCTGAAACGCCGTAACCACCGTCTGGAGGAGAAGAGCCTCGATCTCGACTACGCACACAAACAGATGGCCGCCACCATCGGTCGCCGTAGTGTCATCTTTGGCGCCATCGCTGCACTGCTGTTTATCGCGGTAATTGCACTCGGCTACCTGCTCGATACCCAGCACGATCTGAATCTGGAGCAGAGCGCCGCCATTGGTGCCGTGGGGAATCAGGTCGCTTCACTCGATGCCGCCATTAATCCCCAGTTTGATGCCACCTCCAGCGCCATCACCATACCGGTGCGTGACAGCGACTGGCTATTGGCACAGAAACCCGAGCAGTTCACCATTGAGCTATTCGGCAGCCACAACAAGTCTGAGGCATTTAACTACATTCGTCAGATGCAGCACCTGCTAGTGGATGAGGTGTCGTATGTAAAGAGTGAATATCGTGGCCGTGACTGGTATGTGGTCTTCTACGGCAACTATCGCAACGCCGCTGAGGCCCAGGCTATTCTGAATGTTTTGCCGCAGCTGGTACGCCGCAGTGGTATGCAGATCCGCAGTTTGGGTTGGGTGCAACAGCAGGTATAACTGACTGGCCCCTCGGCCCCGGTGAATTAGTTCAGTAACCGAGTCTGGGCAGAGGGGTCACTCCCCCTCCTGCTCCTTGGTGATAATGAGATCAAGGCGCAGCTCCAGATGCGAGCCATCGGCGCAGTCGGTGGCAATGAGATATTCGCAGTGATCACGTGTCTGCAGGTCAGTGGGAATGACCCGGTCGATGTGATCCATCCCACTCTTATCGCGCCAGTGCAGTCGCAGGATCTCGCGGTGCATGATCGCCACCTCGTACTCTGAATAGAGGCCGCACGCTATCGGCTGGTACTCATCATCGCCCTTTCCATCATCATCACTCATCGCTACTCCTCCGGCAGAAACATCGCCAGCAGTTGATTGAGATGGTCACGCCCCTTTGGCGTCGGCACAATACGCTCCACATCCCACTCCAGTAATCTCAGCTCTACCGCACGGCTCAACGGCACCTCCGCCGCGGTAATCGGCAGACCTGTCGTCTCACTGAAGAGCGCGACGTCAAATCCCTCCACCAGGCGCAGTCCATTCATCATAAACTCCAGCACCAGATCGTGGCGCGGGATATTGTTGTGTCCTGCGACCATCGCCGCCCTGTTCGGTGCCTCCAGCCACTCGCGCGGGTGGCGCTTCTTCCACACCCGCTCAATGCGCCCCTCAGCACAGTGGGTGATCTTGCCATGGGCGCCGGGACCAATCCCCAGATAATCACCAAAGCGCCAGTAGTTAAGGTTGTGGCGGCAGCGCCGCCCCGGCCGTGCATAGGCAGAGACCTCATATTGACCATAGCCCTTTTCGGCAAGATATGCCTGCCCTGCAATTTGAATATCCCAGATCGCCTCATCCTCAGGCAGCCGGGGTGGGCTGTGGGCAAAGGCGGTATTGGGCTCGATGGTCAGTTGGTACCAGGAGAGGTGGGTGGGTGTAAGTGAGACCGCCTGTGTCAGATCCGCAAGAGCGGCACTCTCACTCTGCCCCGGCAGGCCGAACATCAGGTCAAGATTGAGATTGTCAAAACCGGCGGCATGGGCCGCCTCCACCGCGGCTATCGCCTCAGCCCCGCTATGAATCCGTCCCAGACGCTGCAACGCCCCATCATTAAAGCTCTGGATGCCAATGGAGAGTCGGTTCACCCCTGCCTCTCGAAAGGCACTAAAGCGACCCTGCTCTACCGTTCCGGGATTGGCCTCCATCGTGACCTCGCACTCGGCGCTCAGCGGTAGCAGAGCGCGCAGTTGTGACAGGAGCTGGTCGACTCCCTGAGGGGAGAGCAGGCTTGGGGTGCCGCCGCCGATAAAGATGGCGTGGATCGGTCTGCCCCACACCGCAGGGAGGTGCTGTTCCAGATCCCGCAACAACGCTTCAAGATAGGCCGCCTCGGATAGCCCGTCTCCCACCTGGTGAGAGTTAAAGTCGCAGTAGGGGCACTTGCGAACACACCAGGGATAGTGAATATAGAGAGTAAGCGGCGGTGGCGCGCTGAGGTTAAGCATGAAGAGGGGTGACTACTCCTCCAGCGTAGTGCCGTTAGGCAACAGATTGACCGGCACCTTCTGACCACTCTCGCCCAGTTGTTTGCGGGCACAGCGATCCTGCTTGTCACCCTGGCAGTAGTTCTTGATCCAGATATTCTTAATGTCAGAGTTAAAGCGCTGCCAAACCGCACACTTTGCCAGATATTTACAATCAGCCATCTTCGATTTTCCAGGTTGGGCGGGTCAGCTCTTGCCGATTGCCGCCAGCAGTTGTTGTAGCGCCTGACCACGGTGACTCAGACGATTCTTCTCATCACCACTTAGCTGAGCGGCGGTGCAGTCATGCTCTGGCACGTAGAAGACCGGGTCATAGCCAAAGCCGTTCTCACCCTGCGGTGTCGTGGTAATACGCCCATCCCAGGTTCCCTGGCAGATAATCGGTGTCGGGTCCCTCTCATGCTCCATCAACACCAGCAGGCACTGAAAGCGGGCGCTACGCTCAGACTCCGTTACCCCCTCCAGCTCCTGCAGTAACTTCTCACAATTGGCCTTATCATTCGCGCCGGGGCCGGAGTAACGGGCCGAATAGATACCGGGGGCACCGTTAAGCGCATCCACCTCAATACCCGAATCGTCGGCGATGGCCGGCAGGCCGGTGTGAGCAGCGGCGTTACGTGCCTTAATGATGGCGTTCTCGACAAAGGTCAAGCCCGTCTCCTCCGCCTCCGGTACCCCAAATTCTGTCTGCGGTACCACCTCAATATCAAGCTCAGCCAACAGCTGATTGAACTCACGCACCTTACCCTTGTTACCACTGGCCAGCACAATCTTTTTCACTACAGCTCCCTCCAGCTCTCATCACTCAGCGCCTCGCGCTGAATATCAATAAGCTCCCTGATCCCCTTCTGCGCCAGTGCCAGCATCGCGTCCATCTCCTCGCGGCTGAAGGGCTGCCCCTCAGCAGTCCCCTGCACCTCAATAAAGGCCCCCGCATCATTCATCACTACGTTCATGTCGGTCTCGGCACCAGAGTCCTCGGGATAGTCGAGGTCCAGTACCGGGGTGCCCTCATAGATACCGACCGATATGGAGGCGACCTGCCCGAGCAGCGGCTCCTGCTTCAGTCCGGCGTTCTGTCTGAGGTGGTTGATGGCATCCACCAGTGCTACATAGCCGCCGGTGATGGAGGCGGTACGGGTTCCGCCGTCGGCCTGAATCACATCGCAATCAACGGTGATGATTCGCTCGCCCAGTGCCTTGAGATCGACCACCGCCCGCAAGGAGCGGGCGATCAGACGCTGGATCTCCATGGTGCGCCCCCCCTGTTTACCGTGGGCCGCCTCGCGACCCATGCGCATGCCGGTAGCGCGAGGCAGCATGCCGTACTCGGCGGTGACCCACCCCTGCCCCTTGCCCCTGAGCCAACCCGGTACCCGCTCCTCCACGGTGGCGGTACAGATCACTTTGGTGTCGCCAAACTCCACCAGTACCGAGCCCTCGGCATGTTTGGTGTAGTTGCGGGTAATTCGGATAGGACGCAGCTCATCAGGCTGCCTGCCGCTGGGGCGCATCGCTCTACCTTGTCTGTGGTGATCGGGGGGTGCTATTGTAGCCGAGGGGCAGTGGCAAGGCGACACTCACTTCCCACCGTCACCCAGCGACTCGTTATCCTACGGAGGAAGAGGAGATGGCCAGGCTTTTTCCCATCGCACTACTACTCACCGCCCTGATGGTCATCACCGGCTGCCCCAGGAGTGACACCCCGATTGTTAAGGTCTTTAAGGATAATCAAACTCTCCAGTGCCAGCCCGATTCAGGTATCCCGTTGGAGGTGATGGCGCAGGAGCTGACTGGTGCGGGTATTGATGTCATCTGCGCTCAGCAGGGAAATATAGGTGGTGCCGTCATAACGCTATGTGGTGCTACAACAGGGGGAATCAATATCTTCGCCATCCACCAGGCCAATCTGCCCGATGCGATGGCGCTGGGTTTTGCCGATGTGGCACTACTGCCTGATTATCGTGACCAATCCTGTCAGATGTGACGGAAACGATAATAGGTGCTACTTCTCGATCTCGTTCTCATACTTCTTAATCACCGCCTCAATTTCGGCGATGGCGCTCTGCAGTGGGTCATCCGCCGGAGAGACCTTTGACTCTCCCGTGGTCTCGGCGGTGGCTTTGTTCTGCCCAGTCGTTGCCAGCAGTCGCAGCGCCAGCACGCTAATGTTGTCGCTGTTCGGATAACTCAGCTGCTCCGCCTCCTGCGCCATACTGTTGATGATGTCATCCAGATTGCCCTGCCGGCAGAGAAAGCGCCCCATCACCGAATCATCCATCGGCCCCCACAGACCGTCGGTACAGATGAGGATAATATCCTCTACCCGCATATTTACCGTATGGCTGATCGTCGGCTCCGGCTCCTCGACCAGTCCGCCACCCAGGCACTGGGTGATCTGGTTGCGCTGCGGGTGGCTATCCTGCTCACGGCGACTGATCTCCCCCTTCTGGTAGAGCATTTCGACCAGCGAGTGGTCGGTGGTGCGATAGAGCGGTAGCGCGTTCTGATAGATATAGAGGCGACTGTCACCGACATGTGCCCAGGTCACCTTACTATCCTGCACCAGGCAGACCACCCCGGTAGTACCCGGTGTGATCGGCGGTATCTGCTGCTCACCGTAGTCGATAATCGCCTGATGGGCAGTGCGTAACACCTTATCCAGGAAGGGCTTGGGGTTCCTGATCGGTCGCTCCGCATCCATATAGAGCCGCTTTGCAGTGTCGACCAGAATCTGTGCCGCTACCTCGCCACGCGCCTGCCCACCCATCCCGTCACCCAGCACCAGCAATACCCCCTCATCAGTCTCTATCGCGGCAAAGCGATCCTGATTGGTATTACGGTTCCCGAGACGATTGGCCTGTCCCAGCTCGTAGATCACTTATCGCCCCCCTTGAGCCGGGAGAAGCTGCTGGCCAGCTTGCCAAACAGAGAACTCTCCTCCTCCTGGTACCCCGGCCCCAGTTTACCGCCATCACCCAGCGCCTCCAGCAACTCATCCACGCTCTGTGGCCGGTACATCGGGTCAACCTCCATCGACCAGTCGATCGCCTTGAGGATGCGCTGCGAATGGCTCTTTTTGAACACCTCCGCCGCCGGCTTCATGGTGTCCTTCATCCGCCGCTCCTCTGCAGGAGGGGGCGCCCCACCTTCGATGCAGGCGCGCATGGTGGCGCCGATGGCATAAATGTCGGTCCACGGGCCGACATAACCACCGGCCATCGACTGTTCAGTGGGGCAGAAACCGAGGGTCAGCACCTGACCCGGCTGATACTGGCGGCTCTGCTGCATCTCGTGCACCGCGCCAAAATCGAGCAGCAGCGGATTACCCTTGGCGCGCAAGTGGATGTTGCCAGGCTTGATATCGAGGTGGAGCAGCCCCCGGGAGTGGATCAGCTTCAGCCCATCGAGCAGCGGCAGGAAGACGTGGTAGAGGAAGGCCTCACTCAGCCCCCCCTTGTGGCGCTTGATGTACTCCTGAAGGTTCACCCCCTTCTGGAACTCCATCACCATGTAGACGGTACTGTTGGCACGAAAGAAGTTGATCACATTGACGATGTTGGGGTGCTTCAGACCGGAGAGGGTATTGGCCTCCTGAAAGAAGAGGCGCCGCCCATGGGCGAACTGCTCGGCGGCCTTATCGTCATTGGTGTGGATGGTATGACCATCCTCACCACGAAAGGCGAGCTTGCGCGGCATATACTCCTTGAGCACCACCTGCTCACCCGCCTTATCTACAGCGTGAGCCAGGTAGACGATGCTAAATCCGCCACCACCCAGCTTTTCGTCAATGACATACTCCTCAAGCCGGGTGCCCGGGGCCAGGATGTGTTCGTTCTCGTTCATGCAATCCTTCAAAATCGATTGACCGGATGGCGCAATTCTTTTGACCGCATCACCATTCGGTTACCATGTGGCACACTATACCAAATCGCCCACGGGAGTTTCTATGATTCGCAGTATGACATCCTTCGCCCGATGCGAGGCACAGGGCGAGTGGGGCGCGCTGCAGCTTGAGCTGCGCTCGGTTAATCACCGCTATCTGGAACTCACTCCACGTCTGCCCGAGGAGCTAAGGGTGCTTGAGCCAAAGGTGCGAGAGCGGCTGCAGCAGGATCTGGGGCGCGGCAAGGTCGATTGCAACGTGCGTTACCAGCCCCCCACCTCCCAGGCGGGTGATCTAACGATCAACGAAGCACTGGTCAAAAAGCTGGCCCACGCCACCCGTGAGATCGACGCCCTGCTCTACAACCCCTCACCGATCAACTCGATGGAGGTGATGCAGTGGCCCGGCGTACTGCAGGCCCCAACGCTGGATGAGCAGCAGCTACACAATGCTCTGTTGGGTCTACTCAATGAGGCGATCTTGCAGATGGATCAGGACCGACAGCGTGAGGGGGATAAACTCCGCTCACTCATCCTGCAACGCTGCGACAGTGCCGATGAGGTCGTCGCTGCTGTACGCCAACGCCTGCCGGAGGTGATCGCCGGGGTGCGAAACCGGCTGCGCGAACGCCTCAATGAGCTGAAGGCTGAGGTGGATGAGAACCGCCTGGAGCAGGAGCTGGTGATCGCCGCGCAAAAGCTCGACGTCGATGAGGAGATGGATCGCCTCGCCACCCACCTCAATGAGGTACGCAAACAGCTGGAGTCCGACAAGCCGGTGGGGCGACGACTCGACTTTCTGATGCAGGAGCTCAACCGCGAGGCCAACACCCTCGGCTCCAAATCGGCCGACACCGAAACGACAAAGGCATCGGTAGAGCTCAAGGTCCTGATCGAGCAGATGCGCGAGCAGGTACAGAACATTGAATAAAGGTAAACGACAGTAATGAGCGAACAACAGAACAATCCCGGCACCCTCTATATCATCTCCGCTCCCTCCGGGGCGGGTAAGACCAGCCTGGTGAAGGCGCTGCTGGAGAGAACCGGGCAGATCATGGTCTCGGTCTCCAACACCACCCGCGGCGCCCGCCCCGGCGAGGTGGACGGCAAGGATTACCACTTCACGGAGGTAGAGACCTTCAAACAGATGATCGAGCAGGGGGCCTTCCTCGAACATGCCCAGGTATTCGACAATTTCTACGGCACCTCTCAGGGCAACGTGGTGGAGCAGCTAGCCACGGGGATGGATGTGATTCTGGAGATCGACTGGCAGGGGGCGCAGCAGGTACGCGAGAAGATGCCCGAGGCGGTGAGCATCTTTATCCTCCCCCCCTCGCGTGAGGAGCTGGAAAAGCGCCTGCGTGGGCGTGGTACCGATGCCGATGATGTGATCGCCAAACGCCTGGGTGAGGCGGTCAGTGAGATGTGCCACTACCGGGAGTTCGACTATCTGGTCTTTAACGACGACTTCAATACTGCACTGGATGAACTGCGTGCCATTGTGCTGGCACGCCGCCAGCGTGCCGCAACACAGATCGCCGCCAAACAGGCGATGCTCGATGCATTGCTGGCATAAACCCGAAGCTTTGGCTAAGATAGCCGGTTCCATTTATCTGTAAGTCTTGCCCTGGAGTAACCACAAATGGCACGTGTAACCGTCGAAGATTGTCTGGATAACGTCGACAACCGCTTTCAGCTGGTACTGGTCGCCACCAAGCGCGCCCGTCAACTGGCCAACGGCAACGAGCCGATGCTGGAGTGGGAAAACGACAAACCGACTGTAATGGCACTGCGCGAGATCGCCGACGGCCTGGTCACCCGCGACATCCTCACGGCCAGGGCTGCCGTTCCGGAGAGCACCACCGAGATCGCCGACGAGGAGATCCGCGAGGAGACCGAATAAGCCCTCTCCTCTCCCGCTGCTCCACAGGTAGCACCCCATGGATCAGAGCCGCATGTTCCTTATCAGCGACCTCTGTGAGCTGCTCGACAGCTATCTGGAGCCGGAGCAGGTACAGGAGGTCTACCAGGCCTATCTAATCGGCGCCGAGGCCCATCAGGGCCAACGCCGCCTTAGCGGTGAACCCTATATCTACCACCCCCTGGCGGTGGCGCGCATCCTCGCCGAGATGCGCCTTGACCACAAAACTATCGCCGCCGCTATTCTCCACGACGTTATCGAAGATACCGATATTAACTATGAGCGACTCACCGAGCTGTTTGGTGAGGAGATCACCACGCTGGTCGACGGTGTCAGTAAGCTGACCCACATCGAATTTGAATCCAAGGCCCAGGCGCAGGCGGAGAACTTCCGCAAGATGATGCTGGCGATGGTGCAGGATATTCGCGTCATCCTGATCAAGCTGGCCGATCGGCTGCACAACATGCGTACCCTGGGGATGATGCGCCCGGAGAAGAAGCGACGCATCGCCCGCGAGACACTGGAGATCTACGTCCCCATCGCCACCCGCCTTGGCCTCAATCGTCTCAGGATGGAGCTCGAAGACCTCGGCTTTAGCGCCTACTACCCGATGCGCTGCCGGGTACTGGAGGCGGCACGCGAGCGGGCACGTGGCAACCGCCGTGAGATCGTCACCAAGATCCAGTCGGCCATCGAGGAGCGCCTGCGCCAGGAGCAGATGCCCGGTGAGGTCTCCGGCCGTGAAAAGCACCTCTACAGCCTCTACCTGAAGATGCAGCACAAACAGCTGAGCTTCTCCGATGTCACCGACATCATCGCCTTTCGCATCACTGTTGATAAGGTCGACACCTGCTACCGCGTTCTCGGCGCCATTCACAACCTCTACAAGCCGATCCCTGGCAAGTTCAAGGACTACGTCGCCATCCCCAAGGCCAACGGCTACCAGTCGCTGCATACCGCCCTGCTCACCCCCTACGGTTTCCCCATTGAGGTACAGATCCGCACCCAGGATATGGATAAGGTGGCTGAATCGGGGATCGCCTCCCACTGGCTCTACAAGAGTGGTAATGCCTCAGGGGGGATCGCCCACGAACGGGCCCGTGAGTGGCTGAAGAATCTGCTTGAGCTACAGCAGAACGCCGGTGACTCGCAGGAGTTTCTGGAGAACGTCAAGGTCGATCTCTTCCCCGATGAGGTCTACGTCTTCACCCCCAAGGGGGAGATCATGGAGTTGCCGCGCGGGGCCACCGCGGTCGACTTCGCCTACGCTGTCCATACCGATGTGGGTAACCGCTGCGTGGCGGTCAAGATCAACCGCCGCCTCGCGCCGCTACACACCCAGCTGCGCAACGGCCAGTCGGTGGAGATCATCACCTCGCCCGGCGCCCAGCCCAACCCCAGCTGGCTCAACTTCGTCTTTACCGGCAAGGCGCGCGCCACTATCCGCGGCTTCCTCAAAAACCTGCGCCACGATGAGTCGATCACCCTGGGGCGTCGCCTGCTGGAGCGCGCCCTCAGCGAGCTGCACCTCAAGTGCGACGATATTCCTGCAGAGCGCTGGCAGGCACTGGCGGCGGAACTGGGCTTTGCCGACCGCGACACCCTGCTCGAACAGATCGGCCTCGGCAACCGCACGGCCCCGCTGATCGCCCGCGCCCTGTTACCCGATGAAGAGGGCAAAGAGGGTAAAAGGGAGCGTGTCGACGGCACCATGCCCCTCTCCATCCAGGGTACCGAGGGCACCGTGGTGCAGTATGCCAAGTGCTGTCGCCCGATCCCCGGCGACCCGATCCTCGGTTTCCTCACCTCTGGGCGGGGCATCGTGATCCATACCCAGCAGTGTCGCAACGTCGCGGAGTTCCGCAAATACCCGGAGAAGTGGGTCGACGTGCAGTGGGAGAAGGAGGTCAAGGGCGACTTCCCGGTAGAGCTGCGTGTTGATGTCACCAACCAGCGCGGCGTACTGGCCACCGTCGCCGCCGCCATCGCCGAGACACGCGCCAATATCGACAACATCACTCTGGATGAACGCGACGGCCTCAACACCACCATCAATCTCACCGTGGCGGTCACCGGCCGCCAGCATCTGGCACGCATCCTGCGCCACATGCGAACAATTGAGCAAGTCTTGAAAATCAGCCGCAAATAAACCGGTTATCCTGCTTTTCTCTCATCGTATTAGGGTTTCCCCCACTGGTTATCGCCCTGCTTTTCACTATCTTTAAGGTGAAGGGGAGCTCAAGGTAATAATCATAATATAGACCTGAGGCTGGCAAGGAGAGTAGACCAATCTACCAGGGGGGCAGCCATGCAAAGCAGACAGTTACAACTTATCGATTTAACAGGGATAGAGGTTATTGACGATCAGCATGACCGACTCCTCAATCTGGTTCGAGAGCTAGCCGCCCTCGCCGAGAGTCAGGATCGAGAACAGATCGCCAGGGCCATCATCTACATCATCTCCCAAACACTCGACCACTTTGAATTTGAAGAGGAGCTGATGGAGCATGCCGGCTACCCGTTCATCAGGGTGCATCGCCGACTCCATCGCCACTTTATCCAGCGCACCACCTCCTACACACAGCGCTTTGATGCCGGTGAAGAGGTGATCCCGGAGATGGTCGAGTTTATGGGGAAGTGGTTACACAACCACTTCATCCATGAGGACAGGGACTATAGCCCTCACATCCTGACCAGGATCGCCGGGGAAGCTGTTGGGCCGGGCGAGGCTCGCAATGATAGCTGGTGGCAGCGTGCCCTGAGTAGGTCATGAATAGGGGTATTCCCCAATACATGGGGACAGGATGTGATGTTAATCTCGCTTTTCATGGAGGGTGTGGAGGTGCTGAATCCTGTCGGTTTTTAGCCCTCTGGGGCGACAGCGGAAGTGAATCGTTAGCAATATCCGATCAGATAGTCAGGAGGCGGTCATGACAACACAACATCTGAAGCACTCCGACCTCACCGGTATCGGTGTCATTGATGATCAACACGAAGAGATCCTGGGCCTCATCAACTCACTGACCAAATCGGCCAAAAGTGGCCAGCGTGATCGTGTTGAAACAATGGTCGACAGTATTGTCCCCATCATCCTCGCTCACTTTGAGTTTGAAGAGGAGCTGATGGAGCAGGCCGATTACACCTATCTAAAGGTACATAAGCGCTTGCACGACCACTTTATCCAGCGACTCGCCGACTACACCCACCGTTTCGACAATGGCGAATCGATCGCCGTTGAGATGGCAAACTTCATGTCGAGCTGGCTGCGGGGCCACTTTACCCGTGAGGATCGCGACTACAGCCCTCAGGTTCTCGCCGAAATGTCAGGTCTCACCAACGATGCTGCCGCCCTGGACAGCAACAGCTGGTTTAGCCGTACCCTGCGCAAAATCGCCTGAGACTCACTGCTAGCTGGCGGAGTTAATACTGCCTGACTCTTTTCCACCTCTCTTCGCAATCACGACCCATTTTTCGGTAAACTCCCCTCTTATCCACGACAACGCTGTAAGAGGGCATTCATGAGCCGCGAAATCATCCACACAGAGAAGGCCCCCCAGGCCATCGGCACCTACTCTCAGGCCGTCAAGATCGGCACCACCGTCTACCTCTCGGGGCAGATCCCGCTGGTACCCGAGACGATGGAGATGGTCGAGGGGGATATGGAGGCGCAGATCCGCCGTGTCTTTGACAACCTCTCCGCCGTGGCCGAGGCGGCGGGCGGCTCGCTGGCCGATGTGGCCAAGCTCAACATCTTCCTCACCGATCTCGGCCACTTCCCGCTGGTCAACGAGGTGATGGCCTCCTACTTCCAGCAGCCCTATCCGGCCCGTGCCGCCATCGGCGTCGCCTCACTGCCTAAAGGGGCCGCGGTAGAGATGGACGGCGTACTGGAGCTGGCGGGCTAACCAGAGGGGACGGACAAACGGGAAGAGAGACTCAACCTCACCCCATGTCGACGCACAACGCCGCCACCCCGGCCCACCAGATCCCGGTCACCGAGCTGAAGGGGGTTGGGCCGCGGCTCGCCGAGCGGCTGGAGAAACTCCACATCCACACCCTGCAGGATCTGCTGTTTCACCTCCCCTACCGCTATCAGGATCGCACCCGCATCCACCCCATCGGCTCGCTGCGCCCCGGCAGTGAGGTGGTGATCGAAGGGGAGGTGCAGCTCAGCGAGATCAAGTTCGGGCGTCGCCGTATGCTGCTGACCCGCATCTCGGATGGCACCGGCAGCCTCACCCTGCGCTTCTTCCACTTCAATAACGCACAGAAAGAGGGGCTCTCACCCGGCACCCGGCTACGCTGCTTTGGCGAAGTGCGCAGCGGCGGTGCCACGCTGGAGATGGTCCACCCGGAGTACCGCCGTATCATTGCAGAGATGAGTGAGGTGGAGGAGCACCTCACCCCCATCTACCCCACCACCGAGGGGCTGCAGATGCCGGGGCTGCGCAAGCTTATCGACCAGGCGCTCGATCGCTACAGCGCCGGCGAGGTGGGACTGCCCGACCTCATCCCCCCCGCGCTGCTTCCGGCAGGGATGCGCGGGCTGCGCGAATCACTCCTCACCCTGCACCGCCCGCCCCCCGATATCGCCCTCTCGCAGTTTGTCGATGGCGAACACCCGGCACAGCAGCGTCTCGCCTTTGAGGAGCTGCTGGCCCATCAACTTAGCCTGCGGCTGCTGCGCCAGCAGATGCGCCGTTACCCGGCACAGCCGCTCGCCCCGGCGGGTGAACTCTCGGCACAACTCACCGCCTCGCTCCCCTTCACCCTCACCGCGGCACAGAGCCGGGTGCTTGCGGAGATCCGCCACGACCTGCAGCAGCCCACGCCGATGCAGCGGCTGGTGCAGGGCGATGTGGGGTGCGGCAAGACCATCGTCGCCGCGCTGGCGGCGCTGCAGTCGGTAGAGAGCGGCCTGCAGGCTGCGATGATGGCCCCCACCGAGCTGCTCGCCGAGCAGCACTACCGCAGCCTCTCCGCCTGGCTCGCCCCGCTGGGGGTCGAGGTGGCGTGGCTTACCGGCAAGCTGAAGGCGAAGGAGCGGCGCGAGATGCTCGCCGCCATCGAGGAGGGCACGGCGATGGTGGCCGTCGGCACCCACGCCCTGTTTCAGGAGGAGGTGGTGTTCAAACGGCTCGGGCTGGTGGTAGTCGATGAGCAGCACCGCTTCGGTGTCCACCAGCGCCTCGCCCTGCGTGAGAAGGGGGTACAGCAGGATGGCACCCACCCCCACCAGCTGATCATGACCGCCACCCCGATCCCCCGCACCCTGGCGATGACCGCCTACGCCGATCTGGATCTATCGATCATCGACGAGCTGCCGCCGGGGCGCACCCCGGTCGAGACGGTGGCGATCACCGACGAGCGGCGCGAGGAGGTGATCGCCCGCGTTGCCACCGCCTGCGCCGAGGGGCGCCAGGCCTACTGGGTCTGCACCCTCATCGAGGAGTCGGAAAAGCTGCAGTGCCAGGCCGCCGAAGATTCCCTTGAACAGCTGTGCGCCCTGCTACCCCATCTGCGCATCGCCCTGGTGCATGGGCGGATGAAGCCGCAGGAGAAGGCCGCGGCAATGGATGCCTTCAAACGTGCCGAGCTGGATCTGCTGGTCGCCACCACGGTGATCGAGGTGGGGGTCGATGTGCCCAACGCCAGCCTGATGATCATCGAGAACGCCGAACGACTCGGACTGGCACAACTGCATCAGCTACGTGGCCGGGTGGGACGCGGTAGCACGAAAAGTAGCTGCGTCTTGATGTATCATCCTCCCCTTTCACAGCAGGCGCGTGAACGGCTCGGGGTGATGCGCGAGAGCAACGACGGCTTCGTCATCGCCCGCAAGGATCTGGAGCTGCGCGGCCCCGGCGAGGTGCTCGGCACCCGCCAGACCGGTATGCTGCAACTGCGCATCGCCGACCTGCAGCGCGATCAGCCGTTGATGCAGGATGTCACCACCGCCGCGCAGCTGTTGCTGCAGGCCTATCCGCGCCAGGTCGAGCCGTTGCTGCAGCGCTGGCTGGGCGAGAAGCGGCAGTACGCTAACGTATAAGAGAAGTAAGTACTCACAGAACTGTATGAAAGATGAGTTCGGAAAACATGCGATGGAGCCGGTGTGGCGCGGCAGCTACCGCCTCAACCGGGCGCAACTGCCGGAGCAGTGGCGCGCCTGGCTGCTCGATCGCTCCTCCCTCACCCGCCGCCTGCAGCAGGCGTGCAGCGGCACCTTCAGTGTCGAGGTGATCGCCCAGCGCATGGAGCCACCAATGCTCAGCGAGGCACGCGCCCTCGGCCGCCCGCCGCAGGAGCTGGCACTGGTACGTCAGGTGCGGCTGCGCTGTGACGGCGAGCCGTGGGTCTTCGCCCGTACCGTCATCCCCCTCCCCTCACTGCGCCGCGGACTGCGTCAACTGGCACTGCTGGGCAGCAAACCGCTGGGGGCGCTCCTCTTTGCCGACCCGACGATGCGCCGCTCCGAGGTCGAGGTGGCGCGCGTCGGTCAGGAGAAGCGCCTCTACCGTCACGCCCTCGGCGAAGGGACAACCCGCCACCCGGAGATCTGGGGGCGCCGCTCGGTATTCACCCTGCGCGGTCAGCCGCTGCTGGTGAGTGAGTTCTTTCTGCCACCGATGGAGGGGAGGCAGCCGTGTTAGGTACCCACGCCCAGCGTCTGGCAAGGCAGTGGCAACGGCTTGAACCGCGGCTACAGCGCGCCACCGAGGCATTTTTTACCCAGCTCTACCGGTTCGTGATCTGGCTGCGCCCCTACCTGCACGTCTGCCACCTCCACCGCCCGGTCGACCTGGTACTGCTGCTCACCCCCGCCTTCTGGGTTTTCACCCTCGGCGAGGGGCGGCCACACTATGGCGAGATCGCCATCCTGCTGCTCGCCGCCACCACCATCCGCAGCGCCGCCTGGGTCTATAACGACCTGCTCGATGCCAAATACCTGAAAGAGGCGCCAGAGTCATTCGTCATCATCGGCCTCATCACCCCGCGCGAAGGGTGGTGGATCTTCTTCGGCCTGCTCGCCTTTGCCACCCTGCTGCTGCTCTTCCTCGACCTCACCGTCTTTCTCTGGGCCGCCGTGGCACTGCTACTGCTGCTCGGCTACCCCTTCATCAAGACCCGCACCCTGCTCACCCAGCCCTACATGGGACTCTGCTTCGCCTGGATGGTACCGATGGCGCAACTGGTCACCGACGGGGTAGCGCAGAAGAGCCTGTGGCTCCTCTTCACCGCCACCTGGCTCTGGGCCAGCGCCAACACCCTGCTCTACGGCATGCCGCGACGCAACTACGAGGCACGCGCCGGTATCGGCTCACTCAACCACCTGTTTGGTGACAACATCGGCCAGTTCGCCATCCAGCTACAACTTATCGCCGCCATCGCCCTCTGGTTTGTCAGCCAGCAGTCACTCCTCGGCGACCCCTTCGCCGTCGCCCTGCTCACCGCCATGGCCCTGCTCCCCTACCAGCAGTGGCTGCTAAGCCGCTACCCCAACAGCGGCCCCACCCGCGCCTATCGGGTCAACATCCACTTTGGACTGGTACTGATGATCGGCTTTTTTGCTGAGAGGCTGCTCTAAACGCACGTACCATCCATCGCCATTTTGTTCTATATTTGCTGAAGCAAGCGGTTGAGGGAGTGGTTGAAGTGTTACAAGAATGTAAATCGTTGTGCCTGGGTCTATCCATATCGGCTCCCGCTGGTTCTCCTTATATAAATAAATTTAATTCTATGTTTATTGTAATAGGCGGAATCTGTCTAGATCGGAAAACGCAGATACTGTCTAAATCACGTTGGGCTTTATAGTGAGGAGAGTGTAATGCTTGGTTACGTAGCGCTGGCTTTTATCATTTTTTTCTGCTTCAAGTGGAATAAAGAAATAAAGCTCCAAAAGAACGTGTTCATTGATCATGGAATAAGTGAAAACCAGTACAGATTTTTAATCTTATTTACTTGGTTGTATTTGGCTCCTCTGCTGGCATTTGCTTTCCCATATAATTCGCTAGTGCACCTAATCTATCCGGTTCCAGTTATATTGGTTCTGTTTCTTCCTGGTATAGTTGTAGGGCGCTCCGTTTCAAGAAAACTTGAAGTTAGTGGTGTTGATGTTGGGGTTAATGCTGGAAGAGCCGCCAGTAACAATATGTGGCTTGGGGTTGGTGGGTTATGTTTTGTGTTTTTCAATTGGCTTTTCGGAGTGCTTATTACTGGAGCCGCCAACACAATGTAAGCTCGTAGGGTGGGTAGAGCAACGCGAAACCCACCATTCACGACTGACCGGCGGGTTACGTTACTCTAACCCACCCTACGTACTACGCTAGCACACATAAAGTGCCACTACGGTTTGCCGGTTATCGTGAACGTTAGCGTTAATAAATGAGGAAACCATGGAAGATACAGATATTGAAATAAATGACGGTGAAGAAGTGTTCGAGAGCGTTGCATCTTCATTACTAATTGATGGGCTTGGTGATCTAATAGGACTTATTGCCATGTTCGCTATTCTTATATCAGTTGTAAGGCTGTTCAGGTCAACAAATGCACCAGGTGTTAATTATATGTTTTACTCAATGGTGCTGACGGTTATAGGCTTTATTATTCCGTTTTTGTCGTTCATTGCTGTTGGTGATGAAGGTCATTGGGTATTTGATGTAATTCTAAATATATATATGGGTCTTATTGCTGTTTTGGGCGCTTATGGGTTCTGGTTATTAACAACTCACGTCATTGAAAACCATGCTAAAAATGCATGACGAGACATAAGGTCTCGTTAATATAACTGTCAGCTCGTAGGGTGGATAGAGCAACGCGAAACCCACCATTCACGACTGACCGGCGGGTTACGTTACTCTAACCCACCCTACGTACTACTGCGACCGACCGAGATTAAACGTTAGATTTAAAACATGAAAAATAAACCCGAACAAATTGTGAATGCCAGAACTGAAAGCGGCCAGCTTGCAGGTGAAGCAATCGTTGAAGTCATAGAAAACCAAATAAATGAAAACAACCCTGCTGAAACCAGGGAAACACTAGAAAGATTAATGAAGCTTGGGGAATCAAGAGAGAATGCAATTCGTTATATAGCAAGCGTATTGTCTGTAGAAATATTTGATATGCTTAAAAACAAAGAAACATTCAATCTTGAGAGGTATGTTAATAATTTGAAGGCGTTACCAAAATTACCCTATGATTAAAACCACAAGGGGTCTGAGTAGTTGAACCTGCTCACTAACATATGAAATGGATTAAAACTGCATGGCAGGGTCGAGAAAAGCTTTATAAGGTTTTTTGGGGTTATTTTGTTTTACTTCCTTTTTTATTGTTTTTCTTATCCGCATTAACTCTGTTTTTTGTCTCTTTTCTTCAAGAAGCATTTCAACTCTCTATATTAAACAATGAATGGCTTTATCTTTTATCCAGGGCCATATATATGTCGGCTTGTCTGTTCTGGTTAATTTGGGTGACTGTTTCTGTTTGGCGTTCAGGGGCAAACACAAATCATTTGATTTGGGGGTATCTATCTAAAGTGTCCATAGCATTATTTCACGTCTATTTATTAGTTGGCCTGGCAAGATTACTTATAGACTTAATTAACCCGTATTAATGTTCAACGAGTCAGCTCAGTTGAGACTTAAACAAAACATATGGCCCGTTCCCGCCTCCACAGCAAACCTTACTTGTCAGGTCTACTGCCACGATGACGAACCTTGCCAACAACAACCATGATTGACAACATTGAATTTTTTGGCTGGTTCATCTACTTCTGGCTTTATATGTTCTCTGAAAAATTTCGCTCTGCCTGGAATGAAGAGTTTAAGCAGGCTAGTGTTGTTGAGAAGTGGTTTAAGGTGTGGGAGGCGCTAGTCTCCACTTTGCTCGGTTTGGCGCCACTCGCAGTGCTTACCTATTATGTATATAGCTTGGTGTACGTTGATACATAACTGGCAACTGTTCAGCCACGCACCCATCTATCTCCACACAATTACTCCGTCATTACTCCTCTAACCGTGCTCTCACCCCTCCCCATTTGAAAATTCCCCTGCTGCCCATATATCCAAATTGCACCCGACTCTGATAACGGGTGAGTGAACATTTACAGCAGACGGAGGCTCCCCCTGTTTTCCTTCCTCAACAAACGGGCTCGTATTGATGGCTTGAGCGGCATTGCGCTTCGTGATGACGGTATCGCTGTGGCCCGTGCTGGCACTGCGGCTGGGGGCGAAGCGCCCCATCTCAGGCTGTGTGACTTTGTCCCGCTTGAGGGTGACGAGCAACTGCCAGCCACGCTGAGCAAGCTGGGCAAGCAGCACCACCTTGAGGCGGGTGAGTGTAGCAGCGTTGCTGCCCATGAGAGCTTTTCACTACTGCTGATTGAAGCGCCCCAGGTGGAGAGCTCGGAGCTGAAGGCGGCGGTACGCTGGCAGATTAAGGAGTTGATCGATTTTCACATTGATGATGCGGTGATCGATGTCTTCGATATTCCCGGCCAGCAGGAGCGTGGTCGCCCCAAACTGATGTATGTGGTCGCCGCGCGTACCCGGGCGGTGCAGGGTCATATTGACCTGCTGGAGCAGAGCGGGATCAACCTGCAGGTGATCGATATCCCGGAGCTGGCGTTGCGCAATATTGCTGCGCTGCTGCCGGAGGATCAGGCGGGGGTGGCCACCCTCTATATCGGTCCGCAGCACAGTATGCTGATCTTTACCCGCCAGCAGACCCTCTACCTCTCGCGTCGTATTGAGATGGGGCTGGAGCAGCTACTCAACTACGCCAACACCCCCGCTGAGGAGGACGAATTTACCCTCGACGGTGAAGAGTCTTCCATGCCCGCTGCCCTGCAGCGTGCGCTCGACAACATTGTGCTGGAGATCCAGCGCTCGATGGACTACTACGAGAGCCACTTCTCGCTCCCCCCGGTGAGTGGTCTGGTGATCGCCCCGCTGGAGCAGAGTGTGCCCGGCGTGATGGGCTATCTGGGCGGCAACCTGGGTGTGCCGGTGCGTACCCTCGACCTTAACGCCCTCTTCGAGAGTGAAGAGGTGCTTAGCGACCAACGTCAGTCGCAGTGCCTCTTCGCCATTGGTGCGGCGCTGCGTGAAGAGCGGAGGGCGCTGTAGTGCAACAGGTCAACCTCTATCAGCCGATCCTGCGCAAGCAGCAGAAGGTCTTTTCCGCCACCACACTGCTACAGGGAAACCTGCTGGTGGTGCTGGGGCTCTTCGCCCTCTACGGCTTTAGCCTGTGGCAGAGCCAGCAGATCGAGTCACAACTTAAAACCGTCAAGCAGCAGCGCGAGGAGCAGAGCCGCCAGCTCACCAGCCTGAGCGCCACATATCCCGTGCGCAAAAAGGACGATGGGATCGAACAGCGCATTGAGAAGGCGCGCCTGATCCTGCAGCACAAACAGCGTCTTCTCGCGGCGGTGGGTGAGCTGGGCCTCGATGGCGAAAACGGTTTCTCCCACCACCTTGCCGGTCTGGCGCGACAGGATGAGCCGCAACTCTGGTTGAGCCGCATCACCCTGCAGCAGGGTAGCGGTGTGCTACTAAGCGGCAGTGCGCTGCAGTCGGATGAGGTGGCGCGCTACCTGCAGCGCCTCGCCACCGAGCCCTCATTCAGCGGCACCACCTTTCGCAGTGTGGTGATCAACCGCAACGATGAGCGGCACGACCTGGTCGACTTCAACCTGAGCACTATCGCTCCGACAAAACGGCGGGGGGGCTAACGATGCAACAGCACCTCACCGCCGTGAAGAGCCGCATTGATGAGCTCACCCTGCGTGAGCGCGGCATCCTCTTTCTGGTCCTCGCCGGTCTGCTCTATCTGTTGTTCGACCATCTGCTGATCTCACCGCAGGAGCAGCAACAGCGTCGCCTGCTGGGCGAGATCGCCGCAGTGCGCAGTGAGATCATCACCCTGGAGCAGCAGAAGCTGGAGATCCTGGAGCGCCATCGCAACGACCCCAACGCCGCTCAGCAGCGTCAGCTGATGGCACTGCAGGAGGCACAGCAGAAGATTGATGACCAGTTGCGCGAGGCGGTGAGCGGCCTGATTGAACCGCAACAGGTGGCTCTGGCACTGGAGAGTGTTCTCAGGGGACAGCGCCAGCTCGGCTTTGTGCGCGTGGAGAATCTGGGGGCCACCCCCCTGTTGCAGGTTGAGGGCGAGCCGACGGAGCAGAGCGACGTCGGCATCTACAAACACACCATGCGCATTGAGCTTGAAGCGAGCTTCCAGCAGACCCATGACTACCTGATGGCGATGGAGCAGTTGCCGTGGCGTTTTCACTGGGAGTCGGTGGAGCTGGTGATGGTCGACTATCCGCTGGCGCGGGTGGTGATCACCGTTAACACACTGAGTTTAAGCGAGGGATGGATTGGTGTTTAAAGCGAGATGCATATCAGCACTGCTGCTCTGCAGCACGGCAGCGACTGCCGCCACCCCAACGGCGCTGTTTCCCGACGACCCGATGCGCCCGCCGGCCACAAAGGCGATGAGCAGCACGGCCCCATCGGGCACCAGGCAGCGCCGCGAGGCGTTACAGCTCAATGCGGTACGCATCACCGATCAGCAGCGTAGCGCCATCATCAATGGCCAGCGCGTTGCGGAGGGTGAGCGCGTCGGCACCGCCCGGGTGGTGTCGATAGAGTCGGCCAGCGTCACCCTGGAGCGCACCGGCAGCCGCTTCACCCTTAACCTTCTTCCCAGCACCTTCAAGCGACCGACAGGGGTCCAGCAGCCATGATGAACACCTCACGCCGACAGGCCATCTACTCGATCACCGCAGGGGTCTGCCTGCTACTGGTTGGCTGCGCGCAGAACGAGACACGCCAGAGCGCGTTGCGTAACCAGATGCAGGGGGCCTTTGAGCTGCCCGCCAGCGGAGGGGTCACGCCCCCCCCCGCCGAGGTGAGTGCCGCGCTGCTGCCGCCGCTGCAGTTACAGCTGCCGGGTGTCGATGCCAGTGCCACCGAGGTGCGCTTTGACGTCAAGGTGCGCAACCTTGGCGCGCGTGACTTCTTCCTCGGTCTGGTCGACGGCACCCCCTACAACATGGTGCTCCACCCCAAGCTGGGAGGCACGATCTCGCTCGACCTGAAGAACACCACCGTACCGGAGACGATGGATGTGGTGCGCAGCGTGCTCGGTTACGACTACAAGCTCAAGGGCAACACCGTGCAGGTCTTCCCCAACACCATTCACACCCGGCTGTTTAAGGTTAACTACCTCTCGGCCAAACGTACCGGCCAGTCGCTCACCACCTCGAAGACCGGGCAGATAACCAATGGTGACGGCAGCGGTGACGGGGCCTCCAACAGCAGCACCATCGTCACCGATTCCAACGCCGACTTCTGGGAGGAGCTTAAACACTCTCTGCAGATGCTGGTCGGCACCGATAACGGACGCCGCATCTCCATCAACACCCAGACCGGGATGGTAATGGTGCGCGGTGAGCCCTCAGAGATGCGTATCGTTGAGGAGTATCTGCAGGAGAGCCAGCTGGCGCTGCACCGTCAGGTGATCCTTGAGGCGCGCATCCTTGAGGTGACCCTGAGCGACGGCTTCCAGAGCGGCATCAACTGGGCGGCATTGAGTAACAATGTTGGCGAGAGCGCCCACCTCGGCCTGCGCGCCAGCAACAGCGGCACGGGTGCCCTCTCTTCGCTGGCCGACACCACCACCCCCGCCTTTAGCAACAGCAGCATCGCCTCCAGCTATGGCGGGCCGTTCACCCTCGGCCTCTTCACCCAGGACTTCACCACCTTCATCGACCTGCTCAAGACCCAGGGCGATGTGCAGGTGCTCTCCAGCCCCCGCGTCTCCACCATCAACAACCAGAAGGCGGTGATTAAAGTCGGCAACGATGAGTTCTTTGTCACCAACATCGACACCCAGAGCAGCGCCGCCACCGCCGGTGCCACCACTCAGGTCTCGGTCGACCTGGACCCCTTCTTCTCCGGCGTGGCGCTCGACGTGATCCCGCAGATCAGCGCCGAGGGCGACATTGTGCTGCACGTTCACCCGGCGGTGAGCGAGGTGCGCGAACAGACCAAGACCGTCTCCACCACCTTCGGCACCCTCAGCATGCCGCTGGCGGCGAGCAATATTCGTGAGTCCGACACCGTGATCCGCGCCGCCAACCAGCAGGTGGTGGTGATCGGCGGACTGATGCAGAACAGCACCGAGGATGAGCGCTCCGGTATCCCGCTGCTGAGCGATATCCCCGTGCTTGGCGGCCTCTTCCGCTACACCAAAAAGGCCAACCGCAAGAGTGAGCTGGTGATCCTGCTCAAGCCGACGGTGATCGACGCCCAGGGCTACGCCTGGCAGCAGCAGTTGCAACACTCCTCGCAGCGCTTTGGCACCATGCAGGGGATCTAGGTATGAAGCGGAGGAGCAGCTAATGTATCTGGAACACTTCGGCCTGCGCGAGATGCCCTTCTCGCTCACCCCCGACACCACCTTCTTCTTCGGTTACGGCCACTACATTGACGCCTTCAACACCCTCACGGTGGCGCTGCAAAATGGCGAGGGGTTCATCAAGGTGACCGGCGAAGTCGGCACCGGCAAGACCCTGCTCTGTCGCAAGCTATTAAACAGTCTGGGGGATGATTATGTAACCGCCTACATCCCCACCCCCTACCTCAGCCCCACCGCCCTGATCCTCGCCTTTGGCGATGAGCTGGGGCTCGACATCGACGTCAGCGCCGGTACCCATCGTGCACTGAAACAGATCACCGAGCGACTGATCGAGTTGTGCGGCTCGATGAAAAAGGTGGTGCTCTGCATCGATGAGGCGCAGGCGATGCCACTGCAGACTCTGGAGACGCTACGCCTGATCACCAACCTTGAGACCGAAAAGCGCAAACTGCTCCACGTGGTGCTGTTTGGTCAGCCCGAGCTGGACGAGATGCTCAAACGCACCTCGATCCGCCAGTTGCGCCAGCGCATCACCTTCTCCTACACCCTGCAGCCGATCGACCGCCACGGCCTGGACTCCTACCTCAAACACCGCCTGCTGGTGGCCGGTGGCAACGGCGAGGTCGGCTTCGATGCCTCCGCCGTCAAGCTGTTGCACCGCGGCAGCGGCGGGGTGCCTAGGCTGGTCAACATCCTCGCCCATAAGGCGCTGCTACTCGGTTTCGGACAGGGGATAAAAGCGATCAGCGAGGAGCAGGTTCGCGCCGCCATTCACGACACCGAGGGGGCAGTCAAAGGACTCTTCGAGATCCTGCCCTCGTGGCGCTCGGCACTCGCAGGCAGTAGAGGATAACAAAGGGCAATGAGTGTTATTAACCAGATGCTGGTCGACCTGGAGTCTCGCCGCAAGGTGCAACTCCCTGACGCCAGCCTCAAGCTGGTGCGCGAGAGTCACGGCACACCGTCGCAGCAGCGTCGTCAACTGGTACCGCTGCTGCTTACGCTGGTCGCACTGCTACTCGCCGCACTCGCCTATACCCTGTGGCAGCAGCAACCCGCCGCCATGGCCACGGCCACACCAGCCGCAGTAGCAGAGCCTGAGCCCGCCATCAGCGTAACGGAGGCACCCCCCGCCACACTAACCGCACCTGTTGAAGCGGCCCCTCTCGCCACAACACCTTCATCCGAGGTTACAGCGGTCGCACCCGCAACACCGCCCGAGCCGGCCCCCGTAGAGAAGGCGGTGGTCACACCGCTATCCGATAACATTGAGACACAGGCCACGGCAAAGACGGTGGCCCCCAAACAGACAGTGCAAGAGAAGAGAAGGCGCACCGAGTCTGCCGCAACCGTCGTCACCCGGCCGCGTGATGCAGTAGGCAAGGTGATCCTCCCGCCGAACAAAAGCGAACAGGCCGAACAGCACTACCGTGACGGCTACCAGGCCATACAGCGGCGCAATAACAGCGCGGCTGAAAAGCTATGGCGTGAGGCACTGCAACTCTCCGCACAACACACCGCGGCACGCGAAGGGCTGGTCGCCCTCTACCTCTCACAGGGGCGGAAGGTCGAGGCACGCAACCTGTTACGGGAGGGGCATCAGCTGCTCCCCGACAACGAGCGCTTCACCCTGCTCTACAGTCGCCTGCAGGCCGAGGCGGGCGAGACCAGTGCCGCCATCGAGACACTGCAAACGGCACTCCACTCACCGAGCGTCACACAAGACACCCTCACCCTCGCCGCCGCGCTGCACCAGCAGCGCAACGAATTTGTAGAGAGCATCACCTACTACCAGCAGGCACTCAAGCAACAACCACAAAATGCCACTGGTTGGATGGGACTCGCCATCTCGCTCGAAGGCAACGGTGAGGCAGATAGGGCACTTAACGCCTACAAAGAGGCACTGCAACGCGGCGGATTAAGCAGCGGTTCAAAGGCATATGTCCTGTCACGAGTGAATGCATTAGAGTAACTGGCAGACAACACTCGATAAATTCACCTTATATAAAGCCCCGCATGCGGGGCTTTTTGTTGTGACAAAACCCAACTCTCCGGTATATTCGGGAAAAGCCTCAACAACATGGAGCCCGCAGGTTATGGAATTATCACCTTCACAGTGCACGATAAAGAGCGACGCATTTTCACGGCGCTGTTGCTGTAATAACAACAACTTAAGTGGCAGGATGTATGTTATTCGTCATTTTTGACGTAAATAAACACGTCCGAAGTGGGATCTAATTATAGTTATGTTGAAAGGAATGAATCGTGCCAAAGGAAATAGATACTAAATATATTGTCCAACAGGCTCGTTATGCCGGTGAGGAAGCTGGAGCGAAAATGGCAGAAGTCCATGGAAGGCTATGGGAGGGGCGTGAAAACTTAGCAAAACTAATTGTGTCACTTTCTTCAACCATGCTCGTTGGCACGATCACTTTCTCAAGTAGTTTTCTTGGCTCTAACGCAGCTAATACCAGTTACCCTAATTTACTGATTATAAGCTGGGTGGTGCTATTTCTATCAATGTGCCTTGGCATAGTGTCACTTTGGCATTCAAACACTTTGAAGAGCTTTCGGGCAAGATTCTTTAATTCTGAGCCAGCAATGAAGCAAGAAGCTGAACAGCTTAACCCAGAAGCAAGTCAAGAAGAACTAATTCAAGGGGTGTTGTCCATCGTTAAAAAATACAGTGATTCAGCACTAGAGCCATTGGCGAGCGCTGACAGGATAGCTCATTATTCTCTTGGCGGTGCTTTAGTACTGTTTGGCCTTGGTGTTGGCTCATTTCTGTTCTTTGGCGCTTTGCAGGTAACATAACACGTCGCTCCAGCCGACGTCAGGCCGCATTGCGGCCTTCCTCGGCTGAGCTAAGCGTTGGGTGTATAAGGAGTCAGAGAGAGATCTACTGATACTGAAATATTTGCCTTTGTATTGATGCCCTTTGATGGCGCTTTTGATGACACCTACAAATTAGGCATCAAGGAAACTGCTGCACAATTAGACATTTCAGCAGAACGTGTAGATGAGCAAATCTTTCAAGAGGGAATCTTAGAGAGAATTTATCGCCAAATTGATGTAGCTGATCTAATAATCGCAGATATGTCGGGACAAAATCCTAATGTCTTTTATGAAGTTGGATATGCCCACGCCAAAGGAAAACTCTGCATACTAATGACTAAAAATGCCGACGACATACCATTTGACTTAAAGCATCACCGTCATATCATATATGGCGATTCTATTTCTGGGTTAAAAGAAACTTTGGCGCCTGAGAAACATTTGGGGTCAGTGTAAAAACTCGACAATAAATAGATGATCCTCACACACTATTCTGAATACATATCATATGACTTAATACAGATATCACTAACGCGAACAACACGTATAACAGGCATTCCGAAACTCATTACATAAATATCATTATCGTTACGCACATAAATACATTATCGATTTATTATAGTCATATGATAAAAAAAGCCCTTACACTCATGTTGTTGTCCTGTACATTACTGTCATGTGTGCACACACCATCTTATTACGCCTCTCTAGAAATAGTTACCTACGAAAGGGGTGACACGCGATTCAGCGATAATGCGTTGAATAACAGAACAAATTATGGCTTATTGTCATTGCGAGAGGATGGTGCATGTTCAATTACTGAAATACGCGACGGTCTAAATTATCGAGGCAGTGGCGCATGGAGCCAAACTGAGCATGCGGATATTATTCGAATTGGGTTGTCGAGCAATAGCACAATGACAATGTATCACTTTTACGTTCGGTTATATGAAGATACAAATTCTTATATTGTTTCAGACGTATTGGATATGCTACTTGCAGTATAAGCATATAGTCATTCGCCCATCAAAACAAAAACAATGCGATCGCTTGATTTGGCCGATAGACATATAAACAATGAACCTACTGGCACTAACAATAGGCCTGATACTTGCAACTTATGCAATTGTACACTTTCGCGCATTCAGGTTAGAAAAGAAGCAATGGGCATATCCCTTACTGCTTGCAACTTTTCCCTTGTACTATTTTGTGTTTGCAATTTATGCCGGAGATCATGGTGCGCTGTTAAATGAAATGTATGTGAGCGCTATTTTTATTGCTGCCGCCTATGCTGGCTATAAATTACAAAACAGTATTGGAGTTATTATTCTGGCAACAGGATACATCGGTCACGCCGTCTATGATGTAGCCCACAACCATCTATTTATAAACGATGGAACCCCGTTCTGGTGGCCTGAGTTTTGTGGTGCAGTAGATGGTCTAATGGGTCTTTACCTGGTGTATCTAGCCTTTTCATTTAGGGCAAATAGAGTAGATACCCAGGAAAGGAATTCAACAGGCTAAAATTCTCTAAAGCGCGCTTATTAACCTGATATTACGCTCAAAAAAGGAATCAACAACATATGTACGCTGTTATATTCAGGGCTGAAATCAATATCATTGACGAGTCATATACTGATACAGCTATACGCATGAGGGGGTTGGCTAAAACCAGATATGGCTGTACAGAGTTCATCTCCTTCCTGGAAGATAATCAGGAGTTGTCGATTTCATATTGGAAAAGCGAAGAGCAGATCGCGGCCTGGAAAAACGATCCCGAGCATCTTGCCGCTCAAACTATGGGGCGTACCAAATGGTATAAATCTTATAAAATTGAGGTCGTTAAGATTGAACGTGAATACTCCCATGTATCATAACTACTCTCTCGTTACCGTATGCCGCAAATTATTCGATACATCTTTACAATATCGTTACGATTAAAATAATATGAAACCAGTAGTCCAGGAAGAAACAACCGGCTGTGGCATTGCCAGCGTAGCGGCAATTGCAGGAATCACTTATCAAGCGGCAAAAGAGACCGCCAACAGGATGGGGATCTATGCCGATGATTCCTCACTCTGGTCAGACCCACAGCATGTTCGTGATTTGTTAGCCCAATTTGGCCTGGTGGCCGATGGCAAAGAGACGCCGTTTATAGACTGGGATTCTCTACCGGACTGCGCGCTACTTTCTACCAAATGGCACCTGGAGAAAGGAAAGCCCTATTGGCATTGGGCTGTTTTTGTAAGAGAGGGTTCTGATGAGTATGTGCTTGATTCTAAAAAATCATTAAAGACGCACCTTCGTAAAGATTTTGGCAGAATAAAGCCAAGGTGGTATATCAAAGTTCACGTCTAGCACGATGCATAACCGATAAAATATTGGAGCGGAGGCATTATGATGAATATGACCAAACCAGCCATTACTCTATTTGTCGCATACCTGTCTGTTTACCCGCAAACCGGATTGAGCGCAGACCCTCAACTAAAACCAGGTCGCGGGATGACAATGACCGCCCCTGTACCGCAAGCCGTTGTCACTGCAGAGAAGCTACAGGAGTGGAGAGGCCTTAAGTCAGCGGCAAAAGCCAGTCTTGCTGATCTTAATAGAAACCCTAATAACCGGGCGACTCATTATAAACTAACTTCACTAATAAACAGGGCGGATAGCCTGATGGTTAGATTAAAAAATAGCGCGCAGCGCCCTCATTCCAAAGTATCTACCAAAGAGCTGGGTAGCGAGCTTAAGACCATATCAGTTGAACTTGAAGCCGAGATCCGCGCACTGAAAGAGCAGCTCAATACGGCTAGTGACGACGCAACGATGGCCAATATTGATTTGCAGAACACTCTTCATAAACAGCAGCAGACTATACAGACGCTAGAAAGCGTGAATAAAACGATACAAGATACCGCCGATAACACTACACGCAAGATAGATGGGACGCCACCTCCTCCGTGATGGCAGCAGGACGGATGTGCATCCACCCAAAAGCTGGACAGGTGGATGCGCTATCGCTTATCCACCCTACCTATGCTACCCCTTCTTTCTCGCGCCAAGCATTATCGCTGCAAATATTGCAACTATTGTTAATGCATTGTACCAGACAGGATATATTTTCCAGGCCGCAGTGTTTATCACTAACAGATAGAATGTACCTAATGTTAGCAATGACAATATAACTGCGAACATCGTCTCTCTGTCTACTGCGTATCTTCGTATCACTCTTCCTGCATAAAACATAATGAGTGAACTCATTGATAAATCAACAAGCAGAAATGCCATATTATTTGCCAGTGCTAAATGTAGTGAACTCTCATTCATTACATCCACATTAAGCAACATGGCAGCAATGGTCGTCTCTATCACACTCGCAGTTAAAACTACAACTACAGATACCAACCAGCCAAATACAATTGCCTTAACTGGGCTAAATTTATTTTTTTGTTCACCCTCAATATCGGACTCTGGTGCTTTGTATATATCCATGATTTACTCTCCTTATAAAAATAATTTAGTTTTCGTCCAATCTACTCGTTAGTTCTCCCGCTCCCCCATCACCCGCTCCACCGTATCCACAATCGCCTGGGTCTGCGGGTCAATTTCAATATTGATCCGATCACCTGTCTTGCGTGTACCGATGTTGGTGCGTTGCAGCGTTTCGGGTATTAAGTTGACATTGAACTCATTGCCCTCCACATCGCCGATGGTGAGACTGATGCCGTCGATGCCGATGTAGCCTTTTGTGAAAACGTATTTCATCCACTGTTGTGGCAGGCGGAACCAGATCTGATGGTTGTTGGGTGACTCGATCACCTTTGTCACTTCGGCGGTGGTGAGGATGTGGCCCGACATGGCGTGGCCACCGATCTCATCACCAAACCGGGCGGCACGTTCGACGTTGACCACTCCCCCGACCTTCAGCTCGCCTAGGTTGGTGACCTTGAGGGTCTCCTGCATCAGGTCGAAGCTGACACTATCGCCATCGATTTTGACCACGGTAAGACAGCAGCCGTTGTGCGCTACCGAGGCACCGGGCGCCAGCCCCGGCAGCAATGCCTCGGGCAGGCGCACCACGTGCGTACGGAATTTCTCTCTCTCATCAATCTGCACCACCTCGGCGGTGCCCTGTACGATTCCGGTAAACATTACTATTAACTACCCCGATACTTTTTGTTAGAGACGAAAAAATGCCCTGATTCGGCTCACTATCTCACCCTGCTGCCGCCTCTGCTCGGCCTTTTGCTTTGCGGCGTCCTGCTCCTGACGGGCGTTATCCAGCGCCACCCGCCGCTCCGCCATGATACGTGACACCTCTTCGGCAATGGCGGGTCGGGCCTGGATGATATCGGTAAACGCCGCCTTGTTTAGGCGATAGCAGAGTACATCGGTGACGGCAACGACGGTTGCACTGCGCGGGTCACCGGTGAGCAGACCCATCTCACCGAAGAAGCTGCCTGTACCGCCAGCCTCGATCTTGCCCACCACTCGCCTCGCGCTACCGAGGGAGTCGAGTACCGCCTCGACCTGGCCGCGTGCGAGAATGTAGAGCCAGTTGGCCGCCGCCCCCTGACGGGTAATCACATCGCCCCGCGCAAAGGGGGCATAGACCAGACGCTCGGCCAGAAGGCGCAGCTCTTCATCACTGAACTGTGTGAATAGTGCCAGCTGTTTGAGCAGGTCTACCCGCTCGGCAACGTGCTCCTGGTGGCGCTGTTCGGCCAGCTTTTCGCTCTCTTTGATGAGGTGGAGGTTCTGGCGTGGCCACGCCGGTTTGAGCCCGGCCCGTTGCAGTGCGGCGAACATGTGGGCGCGCACCATCGAGTCGGTGGGGTCGTCACTAAAGAGATCGGTCAGCCAGTAGCGCATGGCGTAGCGCCCTGCGCTGTCGCCGTAGTCCATCATCACGCAGTTGGGGGTGGGGTTGGTGGCGACGCCGGGGATCACGGCGCCCTGCACCGCACGCTCCGCCACGCTGATCACCTGGGCGGGGCTCACGCTGTAGTCGATGTTAAACCAGATCCAGCGGCGCAGTTGTACCGGCTGTCCCTCGCGTCGGCCGAGTACCAGAAACTTGTTCTTCATCAGCACGCTGTTGGGGATCACCACCGTCTCCCAGTTGCGCGTCTCAATGGCGGTGAAACGCCAGCGAATATCGACGATGCGCCCCACCACACCGTCGACCTCGATCCACTCATCCTTGTTGATGGAGTTATCGAGCTGTAGCGCAATACCGCCGAGGATGTTGCCCAGGGTATCCTGCATCGAGAAGGCGATCACCGCGGTGATCACCGCCGAGGTGGTAACAAGACTGGAGAGTTCCACTCCGTGTTCGTGCAGCCGCACCATGCCCCATAGCAGGTAACCGCCGATCACCAGCAGGTCTTCGAGGATACTGGCGGGGGTAAAGCGCAGCAGCGGCAGTAGCACCCGCGCGATCACCATCCCGGCGAGGCGGATCACCGCCAGCCCCTCGGTGAGGATAAAGAGGCCGCGCAGTATCCCGCCCGACGACTCATACCCCAGAATGGACACGAGTACCGCCGCGTACTGTGCGGCCAGAGAGAAGAGGAAGAGACCGATAGTGTTGTAGAGGGTGCGCCGTTCATCGCGCATGGTGTGGAGCAACGCCCCGGCCATCAGCGCCACCGCGATCAGGGTGACACCGGCCCCATCGTGTGTGGCCCCCAGTAGGAGATCAACTGTCCTGGTTTCGCTCATTGTCTGTCCGCTACACCTCTGTCATACCCTAAAGAGTATGCGCCAACGGGGCGATACACAATGGCCGGCGGGGGAGTTAACGCCCCTCTTCGTTGCGCCCCACGACCGCATAGCCCGCCCCGTTCCAGGCGGTCATACCGTCGCGCACCACATGCAGCTCGGCAAAGCCCTGTTTGGCCAGCAACTGTGCCGCTTTGGCGGAACGCACATCCGTACGACAGACGATGGCGATGGGGCGTTCACGATAACGCTCAAGCTCACCGATGCGCTCGGCCAGCACCTCTACCGGGATATTGATGGCCCCGTCGATGTGGCCCAGCGGGCCGACAAACTCGGCCTCGCTGCGCACATCGAGGATCAGGTAATTGTCCGTGCTCTGCTGTAGTTCGGCCACGGCCATCTTCGGCCCCTGACGTAGACGGCCAATAAGGCGAGGCAGGAAGGCGACCAGCGCCAGTAGTGCAAGGGCCAGTAGCCCCTTCTGGATCATCCCCTCTCCCCCGGCCACCGCCTCGCGCCCGGCATACCCCAGGTAGGTGTAGGCGATGGCACCGGGCAGCATGCAGAGATAGGAGGTGATGATGTAGTGGGCGAGGCGGATGCGGGTGAGCCCCAGCGCATAGTTGAGGGCGTTAAAGGGGAAGAGCGGCACCAGCCGCACGAAGGCGACAAAGCGCCACCCCTCGGCCTCCACCCCCTCTTTTAACTGCTTTACCCGACCGCCGCTCTTCTGCTCGGCCCAGTCGGCAGCCAGGTAGCGGGCGATGAGAAAGGCGATGGTAGCGCCGATGGTGGCTCCGGTAAGATTGTAGAGGGTGCCCCACAGCGGGCCGAAGATGGCACCACCGGCGAGGGTGATCGCCGAGCCAGGGAGAAACAGCACCGTCGCCAGCGCATAGACGAGCATAAAGACCAGCGGCCCGGCGATGCCGAAGCCGTCGACCCACGCCTGCAGTGACGCCACATCAAACGCCTCGCGGTAGTGTATCGCCACGCCAATCGCGACGATAAGCAGCAGCGCCACCACGGCGCGCATCATCGTTTTACTCATCGCTGCCCTGCCTCCACGCTCTGCGGTTGATTGCGTACTCGCTCACCTTGCCGCGAAAGGGGAGCCACAGCATACCGGGCAGCCAGCTCACCTCCTTCTCGGTGCGGTACTTATGGATGCCGATCTCCATCCCCTCGTGACCGGCGCGCGGCTGGGCGCGGTAGGTACCGAAGAGGCGATCCCACCAGGGCAGACTGAAACCGAAGTTGCAGTTGGCCTCGTCATCCTCGGTGGAGTGGTGCACCCGGTGCATATCGGGGGTGACCAGAAAAAGGCGCAGCACCCGGTCCAGCCCCAGCGGCAGGCGCACATTTCCGTGGTTAAACATGGCGGTGGCATTGAGGATGATCTCAAACAGCACCACCGCCACCACCGGCGGGCCCAATACCACGATGGTGGCGAATTTGATCAGCATCGAGAGAATGATCTCGATGGGGTGGAAGCGCGCCCCGGTGGTGACGTCGTAGTCAGGATCCGCGTGGTGCATACGGTGCAACCGCCACAGCAACGGTACCGCGTGCACCAGCACGTGCTGCAGGTAGATGATGAAGTCCATCGCCACCACCGAGAGCACCACCGCCAGCCAGAAAGGTACATCGAAGTAGTTGAGCAGCCCCCAGCCGTGCTCGGCGACAAAGGCGGCGACCCCCACTGCAGCGGCGGGGAAGATGAGCCGAACCAGGAAGGAGTTAAAGACGACGATGCCGAGGTTATTCGCCCAGCGTACCGCCTTTGAAACAGTGAGTGCACGGCGCGGCGCCGCCACCTCCCACACAGCCATCACGGCGAGAATGCCAAAGAAAAAGCCCAGCCGCACAGGCCTCTCGTTGGCCATCAGCCACTCGGTCAACTCCATCGTTACCCTCACTCAATCGGATGCTATACTGGTTCTGGAACCAATCTATTCAAGAAATTATTTGAATACACAGATTAAGCGATAGGAAAATCATGTCAAGCAACGGATTCAAACAACAGCTCTTCGCCCAGTTCGCCCGTATCGGCAAGGCGATGAGCAATGGCAACCGCCTGGAGCTGCTGGAGTTTATCGCCCAGGGGGAGCGTAGCGTGGAGGAGCTGGCAAAGGTTGCCGGGCTCACCGTCGCCAACACCTCACAACACCTGCAGCAACTGCGTCAGAGCGGCCTGGTGACCAGTCGCAAGGAGGGGTTAAAGGTCTACTACCGCATTAGCGATAACGATGTGATCGCCCTCTTCAGCGCCCTGCGCGGGGTCGCCGATCGTCACCTGGCCGAGGTGACACTGCTGGTACAGAACTATCTCACCTCTCGCGATACCCTGGAGCCGGTTCCCCATCATGAGCTGCTGGAGCGAGTACGCGACGGCCTGGTCACGGTACTCGATGTGCGCCCAGAGGAGGAGTATGTCGCCGGGCATGTGAGCGGTGCGATCAATATTCCACCGGGTGAGCTGGAGGATCATCTCGACGAGCTGGATGCGGGCCACGAGATCATCGCCTACTGTCGCGGCCCCCACTGCATCCTCGCCTTTGAGGCGGTCGCCCGATTGCGGCAAATGGGATTTAACGCCCGGCGCATGGAGGATGGATACCCCGAGTGGCAGGCAAGCGGACTGCCGACCAGAAAATTGCAATAACCCCCCCCAATCAATACCGGAGACACC
>Ga0224501_10000126_pt1 | contig 76962 bp, 55 predicted proteins | sample SF_Oct11_sed_USG_4_FD_169105 | JGI IMG/M metagenome (GOLD analysis project Ga0224501, IMG submission 169105) | Sediment microbial communities from San Francisco Bay, California, United States - SF_Oct11_sed_USGS_8_1 | ecosystem: Environmental > Aquatic > Marine > Sediment | place: USA...
CCAGGGTACGTAGTCACCGCTGAAGACGAGCGTGCCGTTGTCGGAGATGTCTACCGAACCAAAGGTGGTTCCATAGAAAGGGAACCCGAAGGGGAGCTGCACGTTCCAGCTCATCTCATCGCCGTAGCTGGCGACGAGGCTTTCCCCTGGCACGTAGGCGTAGGGCTGCTCGGAACAGGAATAGCCGAAGGCGTCGGTGCGCTGCTGGAGCGCAAAATCGACGGTCATGTCCGACGACAGCGACACCGGAACCTGTTGCGTGCTCGAACAGCGCCCGGCGCTGGCGGTCAGTCCATAGTCGCCAGCGGGAACCGACGGCAGCAGGTAGCTTCCGGAGGCGTCGGTGATGGCCGGTGGCAGCGGTGTGCCCTCCACCGTCACCGTGGCACCGGCGATGGGAGCGCCCTGACCGTCCAGGACCATGCCGCCAATGGCATAGCTCGGCGCGGGCTCAAGGGCCATCGAAAGGGCGGTCGCGAGCCCGTCCTCGATCAGAACGCCGGACGCCTGTGCTGCCACATAGCCGAAGGCGGTGATGGAGACGTCATAGCTATCGACGGGCAGGGTGAGGGCATAGCTGCCATCCAAGGCTGTTGAGGTGCTGCGGCTGGTCTCCAGCGACGAAGCGACCACGGTGGCATTTGCGATGGGCGCCTCGGTAGTGGCGTCCACGATGGCCCCCTCGAGGCTGCCGCTGGGCCCGCGCGGCGCCAGCTCGACGGCGCCGTAGGCGTCCAGCTGTCCGCGACCCCAGACATTGTTGGAGTCATCCGATCCGTCGCAGGAAAGATCGGAGACGGGAACGGCGCCGTCGCCCAGCAGCAGGCGCGTCGTCTCGATGTCGCGGGCGATGGCCTCCGACGCCGACCACATCAGGGCGACCGTGCCGGCGACGTGGGGACTGGCCATGGAAGTGCCGCTGTAGAAGTCGTAGCCGCCGCCCGGAACACTGCTGCGGACGTCTACGCCGGGAGCGGCGATGTCGGGCTTGATGCCACCGAAGAAGGAGGGGCCGCGGGACGAGAAGAACGCGATCGATCCGAACTCGTCGTAGGCGCCTGCCGCGTAGGACTGGGGATAGTCGCCGGGGGAGCCGGTGGAGCCGCACATGGGGCCGGAGTTGCCGGCGGAAAATGCCGGGAAGATGCCGGCGGCTACCCACGCGTCGACCACGTCCATGAAGAAGGGATCACCCGGCGGTCCGCCCCAGGAGTTGTTGACGACATGGGGGCGCAGGTCGGGACGTGGGTTGCTGCCGCTGCTGTCGGTGGGCGCCAGCACCCACTCGGCCGACTGCATCAGCGAGCTCAGGGAGCAGCCGAAGTCCTCGCAGCCCTTGGCCGCGATCCACTTGGCGGCCGGGGCTACGCCGATCTGGTTTTCGCCCGGGTTGCCATCGTCGCCGACCATGGTGCCCATCGTATGGGTGCCGTGACCGGCGTTGTCGCAGGGCGCCGAGCCACAAATGCCGGTCGGGTCAAAGAAGTTGTACTCGTGATCGAGACTTCCGCCGGTGTTGCCCCGGTACTGCGCCTGCAATGCAGGGTGATCGTATTGCACGCCGGTATCGATATTGGCCACCACGATGCCCTCACCCCGGGTGCCGAAGGCGTCCCAGGCCTCGGGGGCGCGAATGCTCTCGAGCCCCCATTCGGTGGCTTGAGTGGAGAAGCCCTGACTGCGGATGGGCTTTGGAATCGAGAGGGTGCGGTCGGGCAAGACCGCGGCCACGTCCGCGCGTTGCTCGAGCGCGTGGATGGTCGTGGGATCGGCCTCGGCGCGAATCACGTTGCTGATCCAGAAGGGTTTGAAGTTTGCGTTCTGCTGCGACAGAAACGCGCGCACGGGCGCCTGACTGCGGTTGGCATGGTTGACCAAGGCGTTTCGCACGGCTTCGCCGCGGGCGGTCCACCCGCGTACGGCACGCGCAGCTGCCAGGTCAGCGCGTCCCTTCATGTGGATCCAGACGGTCCGCGGTGCGCCTTTGTCCGGACTTGCGGAGTCGGCCGGACCGGCTGCGGATAGGGCCTGGCTGGTGGATTTTACCGTGGCGCCTTCGTGCGGATCGACGGCCTGCTGCTGACAGGCCACGAGTGAAAGCGCGATGAGCAGACTTCCGAGCGGCGGAAGATATGCCCGGCGACAAGTGGGGCCAGTTCTTCTTTCATACCGACCCGGTTCGTGACGATTGATTTGATTGGTTTGCACTGCCTCTCCTCACCTTGTGTCTACCGGCACGCTGTCAGTCGCCACCATGGCTGCTGACGGCGCGCGCACGCCCGTGGCCACGCATGGGCCTTGCTTGGACCAGCTCTAAACTTAAGCATAGTCGCTTGAGAGCTCGCCGATTATCACCGTGATCTTGCGAGATCGCAGTGTCGGCGAGGATCAGCGTGCGGTTTTTCGAAAAACCAACTCGATGCCCCTCCCGTGAGCTTGTTGCATAAGCAACATTGCGTATCTCATGCCACAGGGGAGAGAGAACGCAATAACAATTCGAGCCTTGATAGGCGTTTTGTGCGTGGGCGCTGAGGCTTGGCGGTGGTTTTGTGAATTGTCTCCCGGTCACCAAATAGAGCTGGTCTCGTGGACATCATCCGGATTGGCTATGTATGGTCTTGCGCCAAGATGTCGACGGGCGCCGCGCGGTCAGCCTGGGCGCGCCGCGAAGCTGAGGTCTTGCTCGTTTTCGGGCGCGGTTCGGAGGGGGTCGCCATTCGTTCCATGGCTGACCATATTGGGTGGCCGGCGTTGATGGGGGACAACAGCTGCTCTCTCGTTTCTTTGCTTGGTGGAGCGCGCCGTGCGACGCGGTGGATTGCGCGGTTCCGTTTGTGGCGGTCTTCGGTGAAGCGAAGGCCGCGCGCGGGTGTAGCGGTTCAGACGGATTCCGTGGTCGGGCGCAGGCGCAGTGCCCTGCTACCCTCAGCGACTGAGGCGCAAGACGCTGCCTTTTTCGCCCACCGCCCACACCGCGCGATCGGTGCCACTGACGGCCATCAGATGGCTCGCTCCCGGCCCGACCTGGATCATCCAGCTGCTGCCGTCCCAGTGCCTGATGGTTCCGCCGTCGCCCACGACCTTGCCGCCACGCTCGGCAAGTGGGCGCTCACGGCCGGCGACCGTCGTGCGGTCTATGAACAGCTGGAGGCGCTCGAGCACGTCAGCGAGCAGGAGGTGCTCGATGTCCTCGTCAGATTGCTGGGCGCTGCTGGGCTGCACCGAGTCCTACTGTGCTGGCGACCTGGACGACCGGCTGTGCCTCTTGACCGAGTGTCAGCAATTCCTGGCCGCCATGGCGAACGCGACCGGCGCCCACGGCAGCCGTCGCGGGTCCCTGGCTTTGAAGGTGGCCAAGAGTTGTTTTGCTCAGGGTTCTTCTTCGCGCAGATTCGAGGGCCCATTCCTGTTGCATCCCACAGAATGCTTCCGTCTGACCCAGCTCGACCATCACTTTCATTTGTCCAGGATTGCCTGCTGGGTGAGCAGGAGGGTGCAGAGGATTTGCATCAGTAGTCCCGACGCGAGTCGACGCAGCGCTCGGCTGTACAGCGGTCGGCGCATTGGCGCGCTTTGTCGCAGGCCTTTTCCGCGCGCCTGCGCTCCGCCTGCAGGAGGATCGACGCGAACACCATCCCAAAGGCACATCTCCGTCTTGACTGTGAGATCAGTGCGTAATCGTTCTGGCCGCTTTTCGGCAGGGCCATGGGCTTCTTGATGCGCGAGCAGACACCCGACGCACAGTGATCCGAGTTGTTTCGGCGTAGCGTACTGGTCAAATCAGGTGTCCCCGTTCGTGGCATGCGCGCGCGAGGCAGGCGACCACGGAACGGCTGCGCAGATTGCGCATCGCGTTGCGTCGACTAACTCTGAGCCACGCAAACGCGAGGAGGCATGACGATGCGGCCCACATTGAAGCGAGGTAGCCGTGGCGAGGAGGTGAAGCGCTGGCAGCGATTTCTCGCCTCGCAAGGCCTGCCGGTCACACGTCCCGATGGAATCTTTGGGCGCGGCACGCACAAATGGACCGTCCAGCTGCAGCAAAGACACGGCTTGACCGCCGACGGAATCGTCGGTCGCGGAACATGGGCGCTGGCGGAGCGACTCGGCTTCGGTGAGCCAGCAGGAACACGACCCGCGTCCACGGCGCCCGAGGCTGGCGTAGCCCTCTTCCGCGTCTACCGTCCGCGTAACCGGCGCGGCGAGCGTATACGCAAGAGCGCTGGCGCGCTGATCAAGGGGCATGAAGCCTTTGCGGCGCCGATCGACGCGAGCCGGCACCTGGACCGGGCGGTTTGGCTCGCCGCCCAGGTGGAAGGACCCACCTGGGGCACGGTCCAGAGCTACGACGGCGCCGGCATGAGTGGCGGACTGCTGCACAACACCGCACTCTTTCCGCGCAGCATGAAGCAGGGGCAGCTCTGGCAGCTGATCGCGGAGGTCGCCCACGGCCGCGCAGATTCGCCCGCCCTGGCGGCGCTCGAAGGCGCCCTGCACGACGCGGGCTGGGACCTCACCGAGGACGGTCGACTGGTGCGCCACGGAACGCATGGATCGCTGGTCGGAGGCCTGGAGATCCGCCGGACGCTGACGCCGCCGAATGGCAACGTCACGGAGGGGGGCGCCGGCTGGGATGCGGCCAAGCGCTGGGCGCAGCTCTTTTACGCCGTGCTGTCCGAGACCGACTCCCGCCCCGCCCAGGTACGCTACGCCGCGGGCTGGCTTGTGCGCGCGAGAGCGCGCGATCAGGCCCCCGTCTACAGGGCCCTGGTCAACGGCACCCCGGTCATGGAGCTGGAGGCCAGTCGGCTCCCTGCCGATGTCGAGCTTTCCATGTGCATCTACCACTGCTTCGTCGTGAACGCGCCCGCCCCGGCCGCTGGCGCCCTTCGCAAGTGCTTGCCATTGCTTGGCGAACCCACTCGCTTCGCCGCCGCGCTACCGAGCAAGCTTGGGCGCGCGCCCCATGCGAGCTTCCGCAAGCGCTACGAGGCCACCCGCCGCGGGGTGCTGCGCGGTCAAAAGCTCGGTCTTTGGGGCGCCGAGACGGTGGATCAGGTGATCCCAGCGCTACCCTGAAGTCGCAGCCTCCGGCGACCGGCCGGCCGCGGCGAAAACGTCCTGGCAGCTTTTTCGGCGGTCTGGGCAGGCCACGACCCGCTGCGGTTCGGACCATGGGCCCTCCCGCTCCGATCGCCGCAGCCCCTGGCGCAGCCCTACTTCCCAGCCTTGTGCGCGACCCGCACGAAGTGGTCTCCCTCCAGCGTCAGCAGGCGGGCGCCGCGACGGGCTTCGCGCGATTCGGTGAAGCCACGGGAAGGGCCGGCCAGGTCGCTGCCGCGCACGCGCCAGAGGCGCTCGGCCAGCTCTTGGCGACTCTGGGCGCCGGCGTCGATGGTGGTGCGCAGAAGCTTGTAGGCGTCGTGGGAAAAGGCCGCGAAGGCGTCGGGCTTGGAGCTGAATTGGGTCTCGAAGCGTTCGCTGAATTGGCGCCCCGGGCCGTCGGCGGTTTCGGCGTCGAAGGGCACGGCGAAGACCGCCCCCTGCAGGTAGCGGCCGACGCTGCGGGAAAGGTCGTGGTCGAAGCTGACGGCCGGTGCCAGTAGGCCGATGCCACGGCCGTTGCCGCTGGGTTTCTGACCCGCCGCTGTGCTCCAGAGGCCCGCCGCCGCCAGCGCCGGGGCGATCAGGGCGGTGGTGCGTGCGGTGTCGGCCACGAGCAGGGCGTCGAAGGGCTGTTCCTCGAGCTGCGCGATGGGTTGACCAAAGGAGGTCGAGCCGGCCGGGTAGCGCACGTCGGCCGCCACATGGGCACCAGCATGGGCGACTTCCTGGCGCAGTGCGGCGACGATCAGGTCGCCGTAGGCCCCTTCGGGCAAGAGTGCGGCGATGCGCGGGCGGCCACTGTCGCGCGCGTGCTCCACCAACTCCCGCAGCTCCAGGGCCGGGGTGGGGATGTAGCGGTGGATCATGGAGCCGGCGCGGGTGGGGTCGCCGCTGGGCGAGAGCACCACCATGGGCACCTCCAGCTCCTGGGCGCGGGCGGTGGCGGCTTCGGCGACGCGCCCGTCCATGGGGCCGATGATGGCGATGACGCGATGGACCGCGACCAGCTCGTTGATCGCTTCCACGGCCCGCGCCGGGTCGCCGCCGTCGTCGCGGAAGATGACGCGCGGATGGTCGGGGCCCTGGGGACCCTTGGGCGGTAGGCCGGCGGCCAGCATGATGCCCCGCAAGGCCAGCTCGCCCACCTTGCGCGCCCGGCCGCTGAGGCTCAGCACGGCGCCGATCACGCGCGGATCGGCGGCCCGTGGGCGATCGGCGCGCATGGCGATGGAACTCAGGGCGTCGTCGAGGGAGAGTCCGTGATCGCGGGCCACTTCGAGCAGGGTGCGGGTGCGCTCGGCGTCGCCAGCGGCGTCGGCGTCGATGAGGGCTTTTCGCAAGGCCAGCGGCCAGGCCACGCCGTCGCGGGGCAACTCGCGGTGCAGGGTCTCGATCTGCGCCGGGGTGGCTTCGCTTTCGATGATGGCCGCCAGCCGCTGTCGCGCCCAGCGCTGGTCGGCGCCGCTGACGGGTTCGGCCACTAGCGTGTCGAGGATGATCACGGCGCGGTCGTGGTGGCCGAGGGCGCTGTGGGCGTTGGCCAGGGTGCGCAGTAGCAGGCTGGTGTCGCTGGCGTCGACGGTGCGCCCCATCATCGGCGTCAGTGTCGAGACCGCGCCCTTGTGGTCGCCCAGTTGCTGGCGCGCCACCGCCAGGTAGAAGCTCGCTTGTTCAGCGGTGGCCGAGTCGCGGTGCTGGGTGATGGGTTCGAGCACGGAGGCGGCCTGTTCGGGCTTATCGTCGCCTAACAGCAGTCGCCCCAGGGCCAGCGAGGCCAGTGGGGCCAGCGGGTCGCTCTGGCGCGTTTCGACGAAGGATTCGTAGGCGGCCCGGGCCTCTTCGCGCTTGCCGGTTTCCTCGAGGCGGCGCGCCGCTTCCATTTCGCGTTCGGCCTCGGGGTCGTTGCTGGTGATGCTCGGCACTCCGCCGATGGCCGGTCCGGTGCCTCCCGGGCAGCCGCTGGAGGCCAGCACGAGCATCAGGCCCTGCAGCAAGAGCCCGATCAGGGCGCGCAGGGCGGGGCCCAGGGCGGCGGGAACCGCCTCGGTTTTGGATGGCGACGAGGGCATCGGCGGAAAGACGCGGAGCGGCGGCAAATGGGGACAGCTACCATAGCTCGCGACGCCCAGAAGCAAAGAGCGTTTCCTCCGCAGAAACTCCACGCCCGCGATCCGAATGCCGAACCGAGGCCAGCCTTTTCGAGTACCCGGCGCTCCGCGCGGCGGCAACTTTTCGACCGCCCGGCGTTTCGCTACAAGGGTGGGATGACGCAGCGCCGCAAGGTGGTGCTCGAGCGGGCACGGGTCCTGAGCCCCAGCGTGCGCGAGCTGGGCTTTCGCCTGCTCGACGGCGCGCCCCTGGTCTATCAGCCCGGGCAGTGGCTGAATCTGCATGTACCGGTGGCAGGCCAGCTGCTCCGGCGCTCCTATTCCATCGCGTCGGCCCCCGATGAGGCGCAGCCCGATGGGTTTGAACTGGCCGTCACGCGCGTGGACAAGGGCCCCGTCTCGACCGCCCTGCACGGGCTCGAGGTGGGCGCCGAGCTGGAGGTCGACGCGCCGGAGGGATTCTTTACGCGCGGCGATTACGGCGACGAGCCGGCGCTGATGATCGCGACCGGCAGTGGGCTGGCGCCCGTGCGCGCGATGTTGCAGGCCGAGCTGAAGCGCGCTGAGGGGCCGAGGCTGACGCTGCTCTTCGGCTGCCGCAGCGAGCAGGACATCCTGTGGCGCGATGAACTGGAGCGCTTCGAGGCCGAGCACGCGCGCTTCGAACTGTGCATCACGCTCAGCCGGGGCTCTGCCGAGTGGCCGGGCGCGCGCGGCCACGTACAGCGGCATCTGCCGGCGCTGTCGGCCGCCCAGGCCGGCGAACGGGCCTACATCTGTGGCCTCAGGGCCATGGTCGATGAGGTGCGCCGCGTATTGAAGCAGCAGCTCGGTTACGACCGCCGGCGAATTCACTCCGAGCGCTATGACTGAAACCTGGCGAGCACGGCGCCGATGGCGGCACCGAGGGTCAGCCACAGCAGCGGCCGCTGCCAGCCCGTGGGCCGCGATCGCGACAGCGCCGGAAAATCCACCTCGGTGACACATCCGCGCTCGGGCTCGACCAGCAGTGCGCCGTCGACGTCGAAGGCGTGGCGGTATTCCAGGATCTGGCGGCGCGTGGGCGCGTGGCCGATGGAGGGGGCGCGGCTGCCGGTTTTGACCTCGGCGACCCAGCGCTTGCCCCCGCGCGAAACCAGGTAGTCGGCGCGCAGGGCGATTTCCCTGCGCTCACCGCCGAAGAGGATCGCCCAGCGGGTCTGGGCCTGGCGTGCGTCGATGCGATATCCCCGCTGCAGGAGCAGCGCGGCACCTTCTTCTTCACCGCGCACGGCCCGCAGGGCGCGTCGCCGCTGGCGCAGGCTGGCGAGCTTGCGCTTGAGCACGAGCGCCAGCAGAAAAAGCAGCGCCGAAAGCGCCGCCCCCGCCGCGGCCAGCAGCTCCGGGGCCTTGGGCATGGTCCGAAGCCTGACACGGGCCTTCGGGCCGTGGGAAAAAGTTGACGGCTACTTGCGCTTGAGTGTGTAGGTCACGCGCTCGGCCTTGATCACGCGCGTCTTGGGGAAGGTCTGGGCGCGGGCCAGGGGCTCGACGCATGCCTGCAGCTCCTTGGGCACCACCGAGACCATCAGCACCTTGCCGTCCTCGATGACCAGCACCACACGCGCCTGAAAGTGGGGCTTGGGGCCCTTGGTGAGGCAGGCGCGTAGCTCCTTGCGAACCGGTAGCAACGCCGAGTTGATCATCTCGGTGCTCAGGTGCGTGGGGCGCGGCTTGTCGATGGGGTCCGGCTTCTTGGCTGCGGCCTGTTCGGCGGCTGCGGCGGCATCGCCCCCTTTACCGGCGGCTGCGTCGGCGGCTGCCTTCTCGGCCAGGGCCTTCTTGGCCTCCAGGATTTTCAGCGCCTCCTCGGCCTTGGCGCGCACCGGCTCGGAGCCGAGCTGGTCGCTGGCGACGGCGCGCAACGCTTCGATCGAAGTGGTCGCCTCCAGATCCACCAGGGCCCCGGGGATCACCTCCAGCGCCCCCACCAGGTGCTCGTCGATGGGGTCGGCGTGGTAGAGCTGCAGGAAGCGGGTCAGCGGTTCGATGGCGCTGGGATCGCCGAGCTTGGCCAGCGATTCCACCAGCCCCCGCAACTCCCGCGAGGGCGTTTGGGCGTCAGCGAGGTGGGTGACCAGCAACGGCACTGCCCGCTTTTCGTTCAGGCTGGCGGCGGCCTTGGCCAGCGCCGCGACCGGCGGCGGCTTGGTGCCCTCCAGGTGACCGGCGTGGCGCCCCAGGGCCGTCAGCAGGTGATCGGCGCCGATCTCGCGACCCTTGAGCGAGGCACAGGCCTGGGCCTTCACCGGCGCCGCCGTGCTGGTGTCGTCGCACAGGCCGATCAGGCCCAGGGTGGCGGTGGCGTCTTTGGTTTTGGACAGTTCGTCGACCGCCCACAGCCGGGCGGGCACCAGCCGCGTGTCGGCGTCCTGGGCGGCGGCCAGCAGACCCTCGCGCAGCTCGTCGCTGCTGGGCGGCTGTCCGGCTTCGACATGGCCGCCGCCGCGGGGCAAGTGCACCACCGTGCTGGCCTTGCCGGTGTCGGCCTGCCAGACCACCTTGCCCGAAGCGGCGCCCAGCGTGGCCAGGCCGCCCTTGGCGTCGGCGATGGCGACGCCGCCGGCCTGGCCGGTGGCGCCCACGATGTCGGTGCCGTGCACGTGGATCCAGCGCAGGGCGTAGTCGGCCGGGTCCAGGGCCAGCACGAAGCGGTAGAAGACCAGGTAGACGGTGTTGTCCTGGGCGCCGACCTTGCCGGCCCCGGCCTGCACGGGCTGCCAGGCCAGGCGGATGCGGTGACGCGCGCTCTCAGCGGTCTGTACGCCGGCCTCGCCGTAGACATCGCGCAGCAGCTGGGGACGCCCCGGCAGGTCCTTCGGGGGTAGGCCGAAGAAGCCGCCCGAGCGGATCTGCCCGGACCCGACCGATGCGGTGATGGGCGCGACGCCGTGGTTGCTGCCGATGTAGACGCCATCGCCTTCGGGCAGGGCGTGGCCGATGACGCCGTCACCCACGCGGATGCGCGCGATCTCGGTGCCGGAGACGGCGTCCAGGGCCGACAGGTATTGGCTGGCCCAGGGCACCAGCACGGTATTGCCGATCACTGTGGGCACGCCGATCTGGGCGTCCATCTCGCGACGCCAGGCGACGCTCGCGCCGCGCACCAGCACCAGCTCCGAGCGCGCCAGGGTGCCGCCGCCCTTGGTGTCGGTGAAGGCGACCAGCGGGCCGTCGCCGCCGGCGCCCTGGAGCTTGCCCACCTCTAGACTGGCGGTGAAGCGTGGGGCACCGCTCTTGAGGTCCAGGCCCACCAGACCGGAGGCGGTGTCGAAGACCACCGCCTCGCCGGCGATGATCGGCTCCGAGGTGGCCGCCGCGGGCGACTCCCAGAGCACTCGACCCGAAGTCATGTCGACCGCGTAGACCTTTTTCGGCTCTGCCGTGATGCCGACGGCGACGGTACCCGCCGGGCGGTTGCCAGCAGCTTCGAGCCGGCGCAGCAAGACGGCGATGTCGTCATGGGCGTTGTCCGGGTAGCGGGTGGAAAAAGCGGCCGGAGCGCCGCCGCAGCCTGTGAGCGCGGCGCTACCGAGCAGGCCGAGGGCGAGCGCCAGCAGCAGGGCGCGGTGTGGCGGGGGGGGAGAAGTGGGTGAAGAAGTCGCCATCATGGTCTGCCTCAGTCTGGAATTTCCTGCATCGCGCGCAGGATGGCGCGGCTGACTTTTTGCCCCAGGGCGTCACCGGCGACGCCCATCAGGTCGCCCAGGAAGGCCTTGACCTCGCGGGTCCCCACCTCTTCCATGCGCGCCACGATCTGCAGCTTCACCGAGACGTCCACGTCCGGGCGCTGCAGGGTCTCGCCCAGGGCCGAGGCCAGCACCTGGAAGGGGGTCTTGCCCAGATAGGCCATCAGGCGCGAGACCTCGGTGCCGTCGATGAGCTTTCCGATCGCCCCCGAGGCCTCCATGTTGCCGCCGTCGAGGGCGGTGAAGAGCCGGGGCAGCGCGCCCTTGGCCCCGATCGTGCCCAGGGCGTTGGCGGCTGCGGCGCGCACCTTTGCGTCGCTGTCGGACAGGGCCGCCGACAGGGCCGCCTCGGCGCCATCGGGATTGAGCGAGGCGATGGCCTCGATCGCCTGCACCCGCACGGCCGCCCGGCGGTGGCTGCTGAGCTCGAGCAGCACCGGTCCGGCTTCTTTCTGGCCCAGCGCCACCAGGGTCAGGATCGCGGTCTGCAGCAGGTCCGGGGGCAGGCCGGCGCGGATACGCTCGGTCAGGGGTGGGGTCGCCTCAGCCGTGCCCAGAAGACCCAGGCTCTGGATGCCGGCCTCCACATCTTCGCGCTTCGAACTCGCCATCAGCTTCGCGGCGGTGACCACCTGGGCGCTGGGAGCTTTGGCCTTGGCGGTTTTCCTGGCCTTGGGCGGTTTTGCGGCCAGCGGGGACGAAAGCGCCAGCGTCAGCGCGATCGCCAGGCCGAACATCGCCGGCAGCCGGCGCTCGAGTTTTCGGTATTGCATCGACGAACCCCTGTCGGTGTGGGCCTGTTTGCCGGGCCCGGGCGGCGTCGCAGTGCCACGGGGCGAGACCTTCGCCGCCGAACCCCGGATCGCCGCGCGGAGAATAGCGGAGGACGTGCCGTTGCGCAGCACCAGCGGCACGCGGCGGCGCAATTGGGGTGCAGGCGAGCGCTGATCTCGGCGGCGGCCTGTGGTACCCGGGGGGCCATGCGCGACGCAGTCGCAACCTCGATCGCTCTGATGCTGCTGTTGGGTGGCTGCGGTGCGGGCGCATCCCGGGCCGAGTCGGCCGTGGTGGACGCCGGCAGCGGGCGCGAGGCGAAGCCGGCGTTGGCTGCGGCCGAGGGCCCGGCGGCGGCCCTGCGAAGCGTACGCGACGCCGACCCCATGCGGCTGGGGCGACTGGTCGACCGTCACGGCGATGACGCCATCATCGCGCTGCTCTCACAGGACACCGAGACCCTGGTACGGCTGCAGGCGATCCGGGCCAGCGCCCGGCTGAGCGCGCCCGAACGGGCGCTACCGGCCCTGGTCCAGCTGCTGGGCCTTCGCGATTCGGTGCTGGCGCCGGCGGCGGGCCAGGCGCTTCGGGAGATCGCGCCCGGGTTGCAGCTCGAGGCCCTGCGTGGCCGTGAAGCCGACCTTTCGGCCCTGACCGCCGCCCTGGCCGTGCTTCAGCGGTTGCAGCAACGGGAGGGACTGCGGGCGGATCTGCGGACTGTGGCCACGGAACTGGTGGCGCGCCTGAAGGACCTCGGTGTGCGCCACGCCGACGCCGGCATCTGACAAATCGTTTTTTTCTCGCTCAGAGGCGAATCCTTTTCGGTCGCTTTGGCTCGTACCGGTCATGGAGGAGAGCATGAGCACCGTGGACCTGACCGAAGAGAATTTCGCTGACACCGTCGACAAGGGCATCGTGCTCATCGATTTTTGGGCCGGTTGGTGCGGGCCGTGCCGGGCATTTGCCCCGATTTTCGAGGCCGCCTCAAAGCGCCATCCGGATGTGGTCTTCGCCAAGCTCGATACCGAGGCACAGGCTGGGCTTGCCGCGGCATTTCAGATCCGAGCCATCCCGACCCTGATGGTGTTGCGCGACGGGGTGCTGCTCACCCGCCTTTCGGGCGTGCTGCCGGCCCAAGCCCTCGACGACCTGATCGCCCAGGCTCGAGCCTTGGACATGGACGAGGTGGAGCGTAAGATCGCGGCGGCTACGGCCGACCAAGCAAAGGGAGCGACCGCGTGAGCACACCCGCCTTTGGCCTGCAAAAGAAGCTCGAATTGGATTTCGATGCGGCGCTGACCGCCGTGCCCGAAGCGCTCTCCGGCGAGGGCTTCGGGGTACTCACCGAGATCGACGTGCGCGCCACGCTCGAAAAGAAGCTCGGCGTCAGCACACGCCCCTACCGCATCCTGGGCGCCTGCAACCCGCCCTTCGCCCACCGCGCCCTCGGCATTGACCTGCGCGCCGGCCTGCTGATGCCCTGCAACGTGGTCGTCTACGAGGCCGACGACGGCCGTGCCATGGTGCACGCCATCGACCCGACCCAGAGCGTGGGTTCCCTTGGCAACGCGGAGTTGACCGGGTTGGCCCAGGAGCTGCGCGAGAAGCTCGAGCGGGTGCTCGCAAAGCTATAACCAGGGCATCGAGCGTTCCGTGCGCGGGGGCTTGCCCTGCCGCCGCGAAAACGTCCTGGCAGCGTTTTGGCTGGCGCTTTTGGCCGGCGGCGAGGTGCTGTCGCCTGAGCGCGCGGCAGCGCAGGGCATGCCCGGGGCCGCAGCGTCGGTCGAAGAGCGGTCGAAACGCTGCCAGGACGCTTTCACCGCGACGCTCTAGCCCCAGATCCCTCCCTCCTGAAGCGCCTGGGCGAGCCGTGCGAAGTCCTCTACCGCAAGCGTCTCGCCGCGGCGCTGGGCGTCGATGTCGCAGGCCCTCAGCGCCTGGGCGACCGCGTCCTTGGGGCCGAGCGTCGAGAGTGCGTTGAGCAGCGTCTTGCGCCGGCCCTGAAACGCCGCCCGCACCGTGGCCCGCAGCGCTGGCGTTTCTTGCGCGCGCGGCGGCGACAGCGGGCGCAACCGCAGCACCTGGCTGTGAACGCGGGGCGGCGGATGAAAGGCAGTCGGCGGCGCCTTGACCACGCGTTCGATGGCAAAAGCGGCCTGCGTGAAGACACTGAGGGCGCCGTACTGGCCGCTGCCCGGGTCGGCCAGCAGGCGTTCGGCGACCTCACGCTGAACCATGATCACCGCCCGCTCGATGAACTCGCAGGCTTCTATCAGGTCGCGCAGGATGGCGCCGGTGATGGCGTAGGGAAGGTTGCCGACCACCCGCGGTGTCGCGCCCAGCTCGGTCGCAGCCGCGCGGTAGTCCACGTGGGCGGCGTCCCCCGGCTGCAGCTTCAGGCCCGCCGGTACCAGCTCGGCGCGCAGGACCTCGAGCATGCGCGGGTCGCGCTCGATGGCGAGCACCCGGCAGCCGCGCCGCATCAGCTCCGCGCTCAGCGTGCCCAGGCCGGCTCCGAGCTCGACCACCGCCGGCGCGGCACCCTCGCAGGTGGCCTCGGCGATGGCTTCCAGCACGTGCCGCGAGATGAGGAAGTTCTGCGAGTAGCGTCGGCTCGCGGTCAGCCCGTGGCGCTTGAGCAGGACGCGCGGGTCGACGTATGTGAGCGCGCCCTCGCTCATGGCTGACCCGTCGGCGCGCGCGTGCCCGCAGCCGCGCCCCTGCCCGCGGCCGCGCCCCTGCCGCCCCCATGCACGACCAGCGGTAGCCCCAGGCGCCCCAGGGCCTGTCGATGCTCCTGCAGCCTGCGCTCTTCTTCCAGGCCGTAGACGAAGCGCAGCTGGCGCTCGACCCGATCACTGCCTTTACCCGTGGCGGCAAGCAGCTCCCGGCCATCGAAGAAGACGCATAACGGTCGGTGATGGCGCCTGAGCGCGAAGCGAAGGGCCGCGGTCCACGCCTCGCCTGTGGCCACTCCGTCGAAGTCGCTCAGGATGAGCAGTGAGCGCGGATCGCGACCACCGGCGGCGGCAGCGCTCAACGCGGCGACCAGACCGGCTGTCTTTTCCGACGCGGCGCGATGGGCGCGATAGGGCAGGGGAATGCCCCGCTGCAAGCAGAAGCGTCGCAGATCCTCGTCGTGGCGGTCTTCGGCGACGATGGGGCGGCGCGAGACCTCGTTGGTCGCCTCGGAGGGTAGACTGCTGCGGATGTGGCGCAGCACGCGCAGCATGTCAGGTTCGCCGTCGTGTACGGTGGCGATGCCGTATTGGCTCTGGATGTAACGCGCGACGCGCAGAGCGACCTCCGCAGCATCGGCTTCGCTCAGGTCGGCATCGACGACGGCTGTGGCACTGATCAGAGCGCGGTAGATGGCGCGCATGTGGCCGAGGCCCTGACCGGGAGCGATGTGCTCGAGGATGCGCGTGTCCACGGTGATCAGGCCGACCCGATCGCCCGCCGCCAGCGCCTTTCGTGCGTTGCGCGCGGCCAACTCCAGGGCCTGGTCCAGTTTGCGTTTGCCGGGCTCGCCCGCCCGCATGGACCCGCCGACGTCCAGGATCAAATACAGCGTTTCCTGCACCTCGCGTTCCACTTCCCGCACCATCAGCCGGCCGCGGCGAGCGCTGGCTTTCCACGCGATCGATTTGAAGGGGTCGCCGCTCTGGTGTTCGCGCACCTCATGTAGCTCCGTGCCGCTGCCCGGGGTCTTCTGCGAGCGCAGCCCGGCCCGCTCGGCCAGCTCGAAGCCTTGGTTTGCGAAGGGGTTGTGCCAGGGCGCCGCCGCCCGCGGCAGCACCGTGATGGTCAGGGGGCTCGGGAAGTAGATCGGCGCCAAAAAGAGGCCGGCCGGTCCCTGCACCGAGGTCGCAAGCCCCTGCAAGACCATGCGGCCGGCGGCCTCGGCGACGAGCGTCATTGATAACTCGCAGTGAGATTTTGGCGGCAGCGTGAGCAGGCCGCCCTCGAAATCGAGTATGCGCACCGCCTCGGGCAGCTGGGGTTCGAGATCGATCAGGCGAACTGCCCTAAATCCACGGTTTCGAATGCCGAAGCGGATCTCGAACGGTGCGCCGACCACGACGCCGCCCTGGCCGGGATTTTTGCCGCCGCGGCCGTGCCACCAGGCGAGCTCGAAGCGCTCGTTGCGCAGGCGCGCGCCAAGGGGCACGGTGAATGCTAGCGCCGCGCCCAGGCCCGTCAGCTGCCAGCCGCCGAGCACGGCCAAGAGCGGCGAGCGGGTCACAAATGCCAGCAGGATCTGTAGCGCACTGGCGCTGAAGATCAGGATCGCTGCGAGCGTCGGGATCGGCAGCACGATTAAACGTCGCGTCGCAGGGGCACGTTGGCCAGGGCGTCGTCGATGATGCGCTCGCCGCCGATGCCCTCCATCTGCGCTTCAGGCGTCAGGATCATGCGGTGGGCGAGCACCGGCCGCGCCAGGCGCTTGATGTCGTCGGGCAGCACGTGGGGGCGGCCCGCCAGCAACGCCAGGGCCCGGCCGCACTGCAAGAGCGAGAGCGAGGCGCGGGGCGAAGCGCCGAGATAAACCTGGGGATGACGGCGGGTGTGGCCCGATAGACGCACGACGTAGTCCAGCAGCATGGGCTCGGCATGCACGCGTCCGACCATGGCGCGCAAGGCCGTGATCTCTTCGGGCTGCAGCACGCCGCGGGCCTCGGGTTTGGGGCCGCCGAAGCGCTGCAGGATGGCGCGTTCTTGGTCGGCGGTCGGGTAGCCGATCAGCAAGCGCATGGAGAAGCGGTCGAGCTGGGCTTCGGGCAAGGGGTAGGTTCCGGCCTGTTCCACCGGGTTCTGGGTGGCCAGCACCATGAAGGGCTCGGGTAGGGCGCGGGTGACGCCGTCGATGGTGACCTGGCCCTCTTGCATCGCTTCGAGCAGGGCGCTCTGGGTCTTGGCCGGCGCGCGGTTGATCTCGTCGCCGAGCACGATGTTGGCGAAAATCGGCCCCTCGCGCAGCGAAAACGCGTTGTCTCCAGGCGAAAGCACGTAGGTGCCGGTGATGTCGGCCGGCAGCAGGTCGGGCGTGAACTGGATGCGCTTGAAGCGGCAGTGGAGGGTGGCGGCGAAGGCGTGGGCCAGGGTGGTCTTGGCGACACCCGGCACGCCTTCGAGCAGCACGTGACCGCCGGCGATCAGGGCCACCAAGAGCTGCTGCGCGATGTCGCCGGGACCGACGAAGACGCGGTTGACCTCGGCCAGCACCTGCTCGCTGCGCGCGGCGACCTGCGCCAGGCGGCCCGCATCCAACGGCGCCGTGTCCATCGCTTCTGCTGCGCTGGTGCTCATCTGGCGCGGATTATTCACGAAATCGTCGCGGGCCGCACCGATCGCTGCTGGAGCAGCCGCTCGGCATCGGCCACCAGCGCGGAAAAGTGTGCTTCGTCCAGCCCGTCTGCCCGCGACTCGCCCGTGACCTGGGCCAGCGTCGACAAAAGCTGTGCCGCCTCGGCAGCCACGGCGCGCTCGAAGCCGCGGGCCTCGATGCGCGCCGTCATGGAGGTCCGCGAAGTGGCAGCGGGCTCACGCTCGAAGCCTGCGAAGCGGTGGCGCAGCTCGAACTCGAGGGTGCGAGCGACCGACGTGAAGTCTCGCCGGCGGGATCGCGAGCCGGCAAACGAGACCGCGGGCGCAGCCACCCGCCCCGCATAGCCGGCCAGGATCGGCGGTTCGCGCAGCCGGCGGCTGCGGTCGTAGCTGGATTTGCGCGGCAGGGCGGTGGCGGCCATGAAGAGCAGCAGCAGCGCGAACACCAGGGCGCTGGCCGAGATCGCCGCCGGCGGCAGGTCGGCCCGGGCCGCCCGCTCCAGCGCCGCCCGCAGGGACCCCGGCCTCCCGGAGTGTTGCAGCCCCCGGTAGCGGCCCGTGAGAGGCGTCGCGCCCGCGGCGACGTAGACGCGCCCGCCGTGCCCCAGGTAGCGCAGCAGATTGCCGGCGAACGCGCGATTGCCGCGCAGCTGCAGCATGTTGTCGATGAGCAGGCTGGAGTCGCCGATGGCCACCAGGCGCCCGCGACCGACCGCACCGGTGAGCACCACCGCGCCGCCCGCATCGGTTAGCTCGAAGATCGCCTGCAGGTCCGGGTGGTAGAGGACGCGCGGGTGATTGGTGGCCAGTGCGACCACGCCGTCGTTGAGGGCATGGGCGATGCCCGGCACGGCGATGGGCAGGTTGCGGTTGCCGCGCAGGCGCGTGGCCTCGGAGGGATTCGCCGGGGCGGCCCGTTCGATCTGGAAGTCCGCCAGCAGCTGCGGGCCGCTGCCGAAGTCATCGGCCAGCGCCAACCGGCCGCCGTCACGCAGGAAGGCCCGCAGCGAGTCGGTCGGGAGGGCCTCGGTGGGATGGACCAGCAATAGCCCGTCGTTTTTGCGCAGCTCGGACAAGCGCAACGTTCCAGCAGCGCTCATTTCGAGCCCCAAAGTCTGGCCCAGGCTGACCAGCTCGGAGAGACCGTTCCAGCTCGGAGCGCCGACGCGAAACTCGTCGGGATCGTCTGCTTGGACACCGCTTGCGGCCGCTAGCACCAAGGAAAGGGCGTGCAAAAGCCTGCGCATCTTCCGGGAATTTCGCTTTTACTGAAATTTCTTGGGGGTTGTGGGGTGGTTGGAGTGAAATTGTCTGCGGTCGATTAAGTTGCGCGTCCCAATCCGCGTTATTATGTGTGTAGCGAGTCGCTACAGGGCAGGCGAAATGCTTCCGCCGATCATCATCGAACACATCAAGCAGCGCGAAGAGCAGGAGCGCCGGCGTGAGGACCAGCGTCCGGTGGTGGAGATGCCCCTGCCGGTGCCCCCACGGGAGCGGGCCGGCCGCGGCTGGTCCGAGCAGGATGAGGACGGTCCGGGCGGCGGCGACGGTACGCAGCGGGGCGTGATCGTCATCGATCTGCTCTGATTCCGTGATTGCGCCAGCAGTCTCGGGACCCGCGTCGACTTCGGCGTCCGAATTCGCGCGTGTCCGCGATGGGCTGGCGAAGTCAGGAGCCCAGGGGCTACACTGAAGGCGGTGAAGCACGGACGCATGGGCCGCTATGAGCTGCTGCACAAGATCGCCGCCGGCGGTATGGCGGAGATCTTTCTGGCCCGACAGTGGGGCCAGGGCGGCTTTTTTCGCGATGTCGTGATCAAGAGGCTGTTCCCCCACTACGCGGAACACGAACACGCCCTGCGCATGTTTCAGGACGAGGCGCGGCTGTTGGCGGAGCTGTGCCACCCCAATATTCCCCAGGTCTACGACGTGGGCTACGCCGACGGCTATTGGTTTCTGGCCATGGAGCATGTGCGCGGGGTCAGCCTCGCCGACCTATGCCGCGCTGCCGCCAAGGCCGGCAAGCCCATGCCGCTGGCGGTAGCCACGGGCATCGTCTCCCAGGTCTGCCTGGCCCTGCACCACGCCCACGAGCGGCGCGATCGGGAAGGGCGCGCTCTGCGCATCGTCCACCGCGATGTGACGCCCCACAACATCATGATCTCGCCCGACGCCGTGGTGCAGGTCCTGGATTTTGGCGTGGCCCAGACCACGGCCCGGGTCGACACCGATGCCGGCGCCGTGCGCGGTACCTACGCCTACATGGGGCCCGAGCAGGTGCGCGGCCGCCCCCTCGACAAGCGCGCCGACGTGTTCGCCCTGGGCGTGATCCTCTACGAGCTGACCACCGGCCGGCGCCTGTTTCGCGGCAGCGACATCCAGGTGATGACGCAGATCGTGGAGCAGGACGTGCCGCCGCCCTCGCGGCAGCTGCCGAGCTATCCGCGAGATCTGGAGGAGATCGTGCTCGGCGCCCTGCAGCGCGACCGCGCCAAGCGCACTCCCAGCGCTGCCCATCTGGCGCTGGCCCTGGACCAATTCTGCATGCGCCACGGCCTGGTCAGCGGAGCGCTGGTCGTCTCCCACTTCGTGCGCGCCCTCTTCCCCTACGAGCGCGCCCACGAGCTGGGCATGGGCATCGCGCAGACCGATGGAAGCCCCGAGTCGACGCGCCCCGCCTCGAATCCGGCGCTCGGCAGCAGGCCTGGTGACCGCACCGCCGCCATGGAGGAGAAGCTGCTGAGCGAGGAGCTGCGCGCCCTGCAGTCCCAGCGCCGTGCCGGTCCCAGTCCGGCGCCTGCGGCCCGGCCCGCGTTCGACAACCGCGAAGACATCGAACTCGAGACCGAGATCGAAGAGCTCAATCCCGACGAGCTGCTGCTCGACGAGGAGGACTGGTCGCACGAGGCTCCGCGCACGGCGGGAGAACCTGATCGCTTGGGCCTCGATGCCTTCGACGACGACTCCGAGGTCAAGCCCGTGGTGCTGCTGTCGCCGCGTCGCAAGCCGCGCGAGAAGAAGACCGATGGCGCCTTCATGAGCGACCTCGAGCGCCGCCTGCGCGAAGACGCGGACTGAGCGGGGTGGTCGAATTCGAAGATTTGCGGCGGGCCCGGGAGCGTTTGGGCGACGCCATTTACCGCTCGCCCTGCGCGCGCTCCGAAACGCTTTCGCGGCGACTTGACTGTGAGCTGTATCTCAAGCTCGAAAACCTCCAGATGACCGGCTCCTTCAAGGAGCGCGGCGTGCTGAACAAGCTCGCCAGCCTGGGGTCGGCCGAGCGTGCGCGGGGGGTGATCGCGGCCAGTGCGGGCAATCACGGCCAGGCGTTGGCTTTCGCGGCGCGCAGGCAGGGGGTGGCTGCGACCATCGTGATGCCACGCAGCGCGCCCTTGATCAAAGTGACCTCCACGCGCGCCCACGGCGCCGAGGTCGTGCTCTTCGGTGACGACTTCGACGAGGCCGCCGCCCACGCCCAGCAGCTCGCCGCCGAGCGCAAACTCTTACCGATCGCGCCTTTCGACGACGATGAGGTGATCGCGGGGCAGGGCACCATCGGCCTGGAGCTGCTGGAGCAGCTGCCCGAGCTCGACGCGGTGGTGGTCTCGGTGGGCGGCGGCGGACTGGCTGCGGGGGTTTCGCTGGCGGTCAAGACGCTCAGGCCCCAGGCACGAGTCTACGGCGTCGAGCCCAGGGTGCTGCCGTCGCTGTCGCGGGCGCTGCGGGCCGGTGTGCCGACGGCCGTGGAGCAAGCCCAGACGCTGGCCGACGGAATCGCCGTGCGCAGGGTAGGGCAGCGACCTCTGCCGCTGCTGCAACGCCATCTGGACGCCGTGGTCGAGGTCGACGAAGAGGAAATCGCAGCGGCCATTCTCGCCCTGCTGGAGGATGAGAAAACGGTGGCCGAGGGAGCCGGGGCCGCGCCCCTGGCGGCGCTGATGCAGGGCGCGCTGCAACTGTCGGGCAAGCGCGTGGTGCTGGTCGTCTCCGGCGGCAATATCGACGTCAACGTGCTTTCGCGCATCATTGACCGCGGTCTGCTCAAGTCCGGCCGCATGATGCGCACCCGGGTGCTGATCCCCGATCGACCTGGCTCCCTGGCGGCCCTGCTCGGGGTGGTCGCGGGGGCCGGCGCCAATGTGCTCCAGGTTCAGCACGACCGGCTGGGCGCGCGCACAGAGCCAGGCCTGACTTCCGTGGAGCTGGTGCTCGAGACCCGGGGCTACGAGCACATCGCCGGGATCGAGCGCGCCATCGACGAAGCCGGTTGGCTGCTCGCGGATTGAGGCGTCGCTGGAGAGCCCGGGGATGCTGCGGGCGAGGCTCGCTTATGGATGTGCCAAGGTGCGCCAAAACGTCTGTGCCATCTTGTGGCAAATTGAGCCGAGTGGTAGCTTTCTCCGGGTGATTGGGCGCTATGAATTGGTGCGAATGTTGGGCGAGGGCGCTTCCGGCGAAGTGCATCTGGCACGCGATCGCCTGATGGGCGGGCGCGAGGTGGCCCTCAAGCGCCTACGCGTCCAGGTCGATGCGGCCCTGACCGCGAGCTTCGAGCGCGAGTTCGCCACCATGGCGTCCTTGGCGGTTCCCGGTGTGGCCCAGGTCTACGATTTCGGGCTCACGGCGAGCGACAGCGGCTCGGGCGAGAAGCGCCCCTTCTATACACGGGCCTACATCGAGGGGCGGCCCCTGGACGAGGCGGTTGCAGACCAGCCAATCGGCCAGCGGCTGCGGCTCTTTTGTCGCGTCGCGCGCATCGTGGCGCCGCTGCACCGCGCCGGCGTGGTGCACGGCGACCTCAAGCCCGGCAACGCCATCATCGACGGCGCCGGCCAGGCCCACGTGATCGACTTCGGGCTGTCGCACCTGGCCGGCAGGGACTCGGCCGAGCGTGGGGTGGGCGGGACGCTGCCTTACATGGCGCCCGAACTCTTCGAGCGTGCCCGCCCCACCTCGGCCTCCGACGTGTACGCGCTGGGCGCTACGCTTTATCGCCTCGTCAGCGGGCAGTATCCCCACGGCAAGCGCGGGCTTCTGGGGGCGGCCACGCCGACGCTGCCGCCGCTGCCCGGGGACCTCGGTCCGATCGAGACGGCGGCGCTGCGGGTGGCCCTGCGCGCCTTGGAGCCCGACCCCCTCGACCGCCTGCCCAGCGTCGACGAACTCATCGTCGCGCTCGAAGAAGCGGCCGGGATCGGAAGCGAGCAGGCGAGCGAGCTTTTCGTGCAGCCGCGGCCGCGAGGCAACTCACAGTTGCTGGAACAGCTACAGGCTGAAACCTCGGGCCTGACGCCGGCGGCGGGCAGTCGTTGCGTGCTGCTGGTCGGCCCCGAGGGGGCGGGTAAGTCTTCGTTGCTGCGCGAGCTGAAGTGGCGCTTGCAGATCCGGGCGGTGCAGGTGCTGGAGGTGCGGATGTCCCGCGGCGAGCCAATCGCGCCGCTCAGGGCCCTTTTTCGCCAGCTCGAGTTGCTCGAGGCGGCGCGACCGTTCACTGCGCGCGGGCTCGAGGACCTGCAGCACGGGCGGCTCGAGCAGGGGCCGCTATCGGAGGCCCTGGCCGCTGCCTTGGCGGCACATCGCGTGTCGGCGCCCGTGGTGCTGCTGGTGGATGACATCGACGTGGCCGAGCCCATCCAATCGGCCATCCTGCAGTCGGCGGTCTTCGCTCGCGCCGACGCCAGCGTCACGTTGGTGGCCGCCGCGGCCCAGCGTCAGGCGCCGGCGCTGGCGCAGCTGGGCGCCGATCGCAGCATGGAGGTCGCGCCGCTCGGCGACGAGGACGTGGCCGCACTCTGCACCGAGGTGCTGGGGCCGGTTGACGACTCGGTGGTGGCCGCTCTAGGCAAGCATAGCGAAAATCGACCAGGTCCGCTGCTCGACGCGCTGCTGGGGCTGCGCCAAGTGTCGGCCGCTACGGCTGCGGATGTGGAGGGCCTGCCGCTGGCGGGCGCGAGCGTGGCCCTGGCCGAAGAGCGCCTCGGTCATCTGGACGAGCAGGAACTCAGGCTGCTGGCGCTGATGGAGCTGCTCGGCGGGCGTGCCCCGGCGGCGACTTCGAGTCGGCTCGTGGCGGCACTCGCGAAGGCGTCCGGGGGAGCGGCGCCGAGCGCCGATGCGGTGGGCTTCGAGCGCAGCGTCAGCCGGCTGGAGGCCGCTCGTCTGGTGGTGGCGCGTCCCGAGGGCCTGGAGCTGGCCAGTCCGGCGGTCGCGCGGGCGGTGCACACGCGTGCCGAACAACTCGGTCGGGCCCAGCTTGCGGCGCGGCTGATGGAACTCGCCGAAGAAGCCGGGCTGACGGTTGCCGAGAAAGCGCGTCTGGCGGCCGAGGCGGGCGACGCCGAAGCGCTCGCCAAGCTGGCACCGAAGGCAGCGCAGGAGTTGGTCGATCAGGGGGGGCACGCGGCGGCGGCCGAACTGCTCGAGTCGTTGAGAAGGCAGGGACGTCAGGCGCTGGACGAGCGGTGCGTGCTCTCGCTGGCGCGCTGCCGCCACGCACTGGGACAGCTGGAGGCCACGGTGGAGCTGTTGGGCCCGTTGTTGCAGGCCAGCGATCTCGACTCCGAACTGCGTATCGATGCGGCCACCCTCGGCGCCCGGGCGCTGACCGAACTGGGGCGACTCGATGACGCGGTTGAGGTCCTGCAGGGGGTTCCCGAGGACGGGCGCGAACTGACGCGCGCGCGCGTGATGCGAGAGCTGGCCAAGGTGCATCTCAGGCGCGGCGACTACGAGGCGGTGAACGAGGCGGCCGAGGCGGGGCTAGAAAGCGCGGGGGAGGGCCTTTTGCGCTCGGAGCTGCTGTGTTCACGCGCTGCGGCTCGCAGTTATCGTTCCGATCACGAGGCCGCCCGCGATGACCTGCGGCAAGCGGTTGATCTGGCGCGATCGGTCGGTTCCATGCGCGACGAGGCGGTCGCTCTGGGCACCCTGGCATTCGCATATTTTCGCACCGGGCAGATGATCGAGGCGCGGGACATTTTTTCGCAGGCGCTGGAGTTGGCGCGGCAGCTCGGCGACGTCGGCTCGATGGCAAACTGCTCGTTGAACCTCGGCGCTTTGTTGTTCTACCTGGGTGAGCCGGCGTCGGCGGCGGAGTACTACGAGAGCGCTGCACGGCTTGCGCGTCGCGCCGGACGACTGTCGACCGCGGCCCAGGCGCGCATCAACGCCGCCCACGTGCACATCTACTTCGGGCTCTACGAGCGTGCCAAGGCGGAGCTGGGCCCGGTGATGGCGCACGCCCAGGATGCCGGGCAGCGCTACATCGAGGCTCAGGGAAATGCTCTGCTCGGGGACCTTGCATCCCGCGCAGGCGACGTGGAGCGGGGCCTGATCAAGTATGATGAGGCTATCGGGCGTTACCGTGAGCTGGGTCAGCCGCGCGAGATCGCCGACCACCAGCTCGACGCGGCCGAAGCCTTGCTCGACCGTGGAGGCCCGGCCGATTCATCGGCCGCCGCCGCTCGCTTGTCCGCGGCGCGAGAGGGCATCGAGGAGGGCAAGCTCAGCGACCTGCGGGCGCGGCTGTCGCTGCTGTTGGCGCGGGCCCGGCTCGCCAGCGGGGACGTGGAGGGGTCGGTGACGGCCCTCGACGAGCTGATCGCGGGCTGCCGGCTGCCCAATGATCGCGATGTGCTGTGGAGCGCCCATTCGGTGCTCGCGAGGGCTCACCAAGAGTTGGGGGCCCACTTTGTCGCGCGCCGTCATCACCGTAGCGCCATCGAGGTGCTCGAGGAGATCGCGCTACGGATTCCGCGCGAGCATCGGGAGGCTTTCTGGCACGACCCGCGGCGGCGCCTGGCCAAGGCCCTGGCGCTGCGTTCTGAGGAGAGTTCTCACGCCGAGCCGCCGTCGAGCGAACTCGGCACGCTGGTTGGCGATCCGCGCGCCGAGCGTCTGCTCGAGATCATCAAGCGCCTGGCCAGCGAGCATGACCTCGATCGCCTGCTCGAGCGTATCACCGAAAGCGCGGTCGACCTCTCGGGGGCCGAGCGCGGTCTGGTGCTGCTGGTGGACGAGAGCGGGCAGCTCGAGAGGCGCACGGTACAGGTCGCGAGCGACGCTCAGGCCGATCCCCACGAGGCCTTCAGCCGTTCCATTGCCGAGGCCGTGCTGATCGATGGTGAGCCCATCGTGAGCACTGACGCCAGCCACGACGCGCGCCTGGATGCCTACGCCTCGGTTCACAAGCTGATGTTACGTTCGGTGGCCTGCGTTCCCATCCGCAGCCGCTCGGCCACCATCGGCGTGCTCTACCTCGAACATCGCCGAAGCCGCGGACGCTTCGACGGTAGCGGTATCGACCTGCTGACGGCATTCGCCGATCAGGCGGCGATCGCGCTGCAGAACGCGCGCTTGCTGGCTGACAATGTCGCCCGGCGAAAGGAGCTGGAACAGATGAACGCCCAGCTCGAGCACGCCAAGCAGGAACTCGAGGACGCACTGTCGGCGCGCATCGGCGAACTCGACGAGGCCAAGAAGGAGCTGTCCCGCGTACGGCGGGCGCGGCGCGATGGTATGATGCGCCACGGCATCGTGGGACGGAGCGCGCCGATGCTGCGTCTGTTCGAGACCATCGACCGCGTCAAGGATGCCATCGTGCCGGTGGTGATTTGCGGCGAAAGCGGTACGGGCAAGGAGCTGGCGGCACGGGCCATTCATTACGGCGGTGTGCGGGCAGCGGCGCCCTTCGTGGCGGTCAACTGCGGAAGTGTTCCGGAGGCACTGCTCGAGAGTGAACTTTTCGGTCACGTACGCGGCGCTTTTACCGGCGCCAGTCGCGATCGCCGGGGCCTTATCGCAAAGGCCTCAGGCGGCACTCTCTTTCTGGACGAGATCGGCGACATGCCGCCCAAGATGCAGGTCGACCTGCTTCGCGTGATCCAGGAGGGCACCGTCTGCAAGGTGGGCAGCGAGCAAGAAGAGCGCGTGGACGTGCGCTTTGTCGCAGCCTCGAATCGCCCCATGGAGGTGCTGGTGGCGGAGGGCAAGTTCCGCGAGGACCTCTACTATCGGCTCAACGTGGTGGAACTCGACCTCGCCCCCCTGCGCCAGCGCCGCGAAGACATTCCCTTGCTATGTCAGCACTTCCTCGACGGCTTTGCCGAACGCGATGGCCGCGAATCCAAGCGTCTAACGCGAGAGGCCATGGAGTTGCTGCAGGATCACCCGCTTCCGGGCAACGTGCGGCAGCTCGAAAACGTGCTGATGCAGGCCTGGGTGATGGTCGACGGTCCCGTGATCGACGCGGTCGACCTCAACTTGCCGGTGCCGCGCGACAGCGAGCTGCCGGCGCCACCCGCGCGTTTCGAGTCGGCGCTTCCAAGCGCAGCGCCCTCTGCGCCGCCGACGTCGCGGTCGGAGCCACCCATGCAGGCGGCGGGCAATCGCAACCAGTTTCAGGAACAGGAGAGAGCGCGTATCCTGTCGGCACTCGAACTCCATGGCTGGAATCGGGCCAAGGCGGCCGAATCGCTCAGCATGCCGCGCCGCACCTTCTACCGGCGGTTGCGCCAATATGAGATCCAGTGACTCAACTACGAGCCAAGTACATGCTTTGCGCGCTCAGCACCGCGCTACTTTCGTGGTCGCTTATGGCCTGTGCCGCCAAGCAGCCTGCTGCCGATGCGGGGCCCGTCGAGTGCCGCGAGCACGACGACTGCGAAAGCGGCGCTGGCGGGGCGAGTGGGGCCTGCGTTTTGGTGCGGCTATGCGTGGCGGGCCGCTGCGAATCGCCGAGTGATGCCGGGGGCGTCTTGCGCTGCCCCCCGTGAGTCGCCGATCACTGGTCTTGGGAAGCGTCTTGGGAAGCGTCTTGGGGATCATCGAGCGGCGACAGGCCGTCGTCCTCGGCAGGGGGCTCGCTGGACAGCTCCGCCTCGGTCTCGGGGGGCTTCGGACCGCCGCTGGTGGGGCGCCGACGCATGGGCGCCTCCCCGGGACGTGACCAGTCGGTCCAGCGCGCGTTCTTGCGCCGTACGTCCAGGTGTACGAACTTGCTCCGTGGATAGAAGCCCACGCCCACGCGTTCGAAGCTCGCGCAGTAGTCGCGCAGCACCTTCAGCGGCACTCCGCGCACCCGGAAGTCGATGGCATGACCGGCCACGTGGCGGCTGGATTTCTTGGTGTAGCCACCTGGGCGTCGATAGCCGCTGACGATCTGGATCTGACGGCCGCCGAAGTGGTCGGAGACCTGGGCTAGCAGTCGCAGCAAGCGTCGATGGGGGTCGATACGCTTCCTCGAGTCGCGCGGACGCATCAGGTGGCGGAGCTTGCGTACGGCGTCCGCCCGGACCCTGCCGCGGCGATCCACAAGGCGCACGCGGCGGGTCTCCTCGGTCTTGATGCGGAAGAACGTCGCGGTGCCGGGGCGTTTGGGGCGGCCCCAGCGCTTCTCGGCGGAGGCCTCGACCTCCGCGGCCTCGAAGCCGGGCAGCAGCAGGCGCTGGCCCACGCGCAGGACGGCGTCCGGCCGTAGCCGGTTTTGCTTGGCCAGTTGGGCGGCGGTGACCTGGTGGCGCCGGGCGATGGCGGCCAGGGTTTGGCCGGGCCGGACATAGACCACGCCCCGGGAAGGCACCACGAGCACTTGGCCGGGGCGCAGGGGGGCCCGTGTCGACAGCCCATTGGCAGCGGCCAAGTTGGGTACCGCGACCCCGTAGCGCCGTGCGATTCGGGCCAGGTTTTGGCCCTCGCGAACAGTGTGCTGAAGGTCAGCCCGGGCAACGGGGGGCGCGCCCGCGAAGCTCAGCAGCAGCGCCAGGGCCAGGGCGGCCCTTGGCGGACGGCTTCGCTTCGGCTCAGCAGTCGCGAGGGGGGCTGGTTGGGCGCCTGACTTCATACTCTCCGCCCGAGGGCTCCCAGTGGGCCACCGCGGCCCGCTGCCTGTCGCTTTTTTTGCACGGGAGCCGGCCTGCTGCCACGATGATTCACGACGTTGGTCGCTCCTTGACAATCGAGAGAACGCGCGTGGTGGCAGCCAGGCCGGAAGATCGGCAAGTGCTCCGAAATTATATGTAATTGATGTGTCAATTGCATATAAGTTTGGGGAAAATTGTTTAAAGTTGCTTGACGGTTGGAGCCTGGTGCTCATAACATTGATGGCGAGCTGAGGCGGTGTTACGGCACCGCATTTGCAGGGCGCAGGCCGTGGAGCCGGAACAGAAATCCATGGATATGACGGCGAGCACTCCGGACGCTTCAACGGACGACGCACAAGCGTCCGAGAAGCGGCGTGCCGTCGGTCGGGCCAAGGGCACCGACAAGGGCACCGACAAGGGCACCGACAAGGGCACCGACAAGGCGTCCGAGAAAAGCGCCGACAAGAACTCCGACAAGAGTGCGGAGTCGGCGGCGAAGGCCGAGGCCAAGCAGAAGGCGGGCTCCAAGTCTGAGACCAAATCAGAGTCCAAAAACCCGTCAAAGGCGGGTGCAAAGGGCAAATCCAAGCCCCAGCAGAAGGCGAATCGAGTACGCAAGGCTCGGATCGAGCGAATGATGTCCAAGGCGGAGCTGGCACGGCGCGCGGGTCTTTCGGTGTTGACGATTGACCGTGTCGAGAAGGGCCTGGGGTGCCGCATGGATACAAAGCGCAAGATCCTCGAGGCCCTCGGCCTGAGTCTCGTGGATCGCGTTCGCGTGTTCGGCGAGGAGGAGTGATGCCCGGACATGGCTTCAGAAGGTAAGAATCTGGTTGGTGTCGACGTTGGCACCAGCTCGATCAAGGTCTGCGAGATCAAAGAGGACCGGAAGGGCGGACGGGTCTTGACCCGTTTCGGCTATCATCCGCTGCCACCGCAGACGATCGTCGACGGCCACATCATGAACGCCGGGGCGATCGTGGAAGGCTTCGATCGCCTCTTCCACAAGGTCAAGCGCCGCGATGTGGCGCTCCGGGTCAGCGGTCACAGCGTGATCATCAAGAAGATCACCATGCCGGTCATGACGTCGGCGGAGTTGGCCGAGCAAATCAACTGGGAGGCAGAGCAGCACATCCCCTTCGAACTCGCCGACGTGCAGGTGGACTACCAAGTGGTCAGCCGGCGCGAGGATCAGGGCCAGATGGACGTCTTGCTGGTGGCTGCAAAGAAGGAAGAAATCGGTGACCTGACGAATTTGGCCATGGAGGCCAAGCTCAAGCCAAAGGTCGTCGACCTCGATGCGTTCACGGTTCAGAACTGCTTCGAGACCGGCTACGGGGCGCCCGATCCCACGCAGACCATCGTCCTGATCCACTCGGGGGCGTCGTTGACAACGCTCAATATCATCTCCCAGGGAACGACGGCGTTCACTCGTGATGTCGTCAATGGGGGCAATGCGGTCACCGAGGAAATTCAGCGGCAACTGGGGATAAGCCAGGAGGAGGCAGAAGCCTTCAAGTGTGGCAACGCCCATGGGGCCATCCCCGAGGAGGTTCCCAGCATCGTGCGCGGCGTGGTCGAGAGCCTCGCCGGTGAAATTCAGCGCTCGTTGGATTTCTATCTCGCCACCAGTGGCGAACAGCAGATTCACCGGGTCTACATGTCAGGCGGAACGGCCAACCTGGTGCCGCTACAGGAAGAGCTGTCCGCTCGCTGCCAGGTCGATGTTTCTGTGCTCGATCCGCTGCTGGTTGCCCAGCCGGATCCGGGCAGCGTCGACCCCGTCGCGTTGCAGGGGCGCAGTGCCCAGGCGGTCGTCGCCTATGGGCTCGCGCTGCGCAAGGACAAGGAGAGGCGACTGTCATGATTCGCATCAATCTCCTTCCCGAGGCCAAACGCCAGACGACAACCGGCGGCGGCGCTCAACTGTGGGTCGTGATCTACGTGCTTGCGGCCGTGGGTTGGAGCGTGGCGCTTTTGCTCGTGTACCTGAATTTTTCGGAGCAGCTCGAGGACCAAAAAACGAAGAACGGGGAGCTGCAGGTTCAAATCGACCGCGCCAAGCGCGGTAATGAGAACATCAAGGAAATCGAGGAAGCCCTAGAAAAGAGCCGCAAACTCGAGGAAGTCGTCACCAGGCTGCAGTCGGCGCGTCAGGGGCCGGCTCGTATGCTTGTGGAATTGAGCCGGCTGCTCAGCGAAGGCGGCGGCCCGACCGTCGATCCCGAGCGATTGCAAGAGCTGCGCAAGGAAAATCCGTTGGGCCTCTTCAATCCGGGGTGGGACGTTCGGCGCCTTTGGCTTACGAGCTTTCAAGAAGATGCTGGAAACTGCACCATGTTGGGGCGGGGCAAAACGAACGAAGACGTGGCCGAATTCTTGCGGCGGCTCAACGTGTCCGAGCTCTTCGAGGAAATCATGCTGGAGTCGACCGCTGCCGCCAGGGACGAGGCGAGCGGTTTGTCGGTCGTGGAGTTCAGCATGTCTTGCAAGGTGAAGTACTGAGATGGCCGAGTCGAAGACAGCTGCCAATTTCGCCGCCGCACCCCTGGGTGCAAAGGTGTTTCTTCTGTTTGCGCTTCTGGGCGTGCTGACTGCTGGCTACTACCTCGCGCTTCACATGCCGCTCGAAGACGAGATCACGACGGCGCAGAGGACCAATGCGCAGCTGACCGCGGAGTTGGAGCAGGCCAATACGCAGCGCAAGAAATACTTGAAGCTTCGAGAGGAACTCGCGGGTCGCGAAGCGCTAGACCGGCAGAACTTCCGTGTTTTGCCCGTAACGGCCGAGATCCCGGCCTTCCTGGATGACCTCAATCGACTCGCCGAGTTGAGCGGCCTTTTGGTCGACAAGGTATCGCCGGCACCCGAAGAGGCCGAAGAGTTCTACATCAAAGTACCGGTCACGCTTTCGCTCACCGGTGGCTATCACCAGCTGGCGAAGTTCTTCTACAACATCAGCCGTCTGGAGCGGGCGATCAACATGGAAGACGTCAAGCTCACCGTGGAATCGAATGCTGAGGCGTCTGCCGAATCGCTTTCCCTCAGCGTTGGCGTGCAGGCGACGACCTTCCGGCGCAAGAACGAGGGAACGTGAGGCCGTCGATGCCTGTCACCGGTCGGAGAAGGACGATGCGAGTGAAAGCGTGGCTTGTTCCCTCGTGTGCGGCATCACGCGTGGCGACTGGATTGATGCTTGCCCTGGCCGGCGCTGCCTGTGACGACGGCCCCGGTGGCGGGGACGGCCTGGAACGTGCCACCAGCCGAGGAGTGCCGGCCAGTACCACGCCTGCCGCTGGACCCGTTGCGGCTGACGGCGCCGACAAGGAAAAGAGTGCTGCCGCCGTCGTGTACAGGGACGAGGACTTTGTCGAGTCGATCAAGAACCGGGATCCCTTTCGCAGCTATACGACGGCCTTCGAGGCCAAGCCGCCAGAGGACACGCAGCGCATGGTGATCATGCCCACGACCTCCATCGAGGAGATGCAGCTCATCGCCATCGTGATGGGTACGCCGCGTCCCAAGGCGATGCTGCTCGATCCCATGCAGGTAGGGCATGTGGTGGAGCGCGGAAATTACATTGGCCGACCCAAGATCATTCAGGCGACCGGAAGCGTTTCGATGACTCTGAACTGGCGCGTCGAACGAATTCGAGAAAACGAAGTCGTTTTGACCCAACAGGACCCGACCGATCCGACGCGGACTTCTTTGACGAAGATCATTCCGCTTCGCGAGGAAGTGGCGAAGCTTCAGGCCCGCTGAACGACGGCGTCGCCGCTTTCGCGGCGACGGATCCGGCGGTGAGTGGCCACGGTCGCGGTGTTTTGAAGCCGCCCTGTGCCATCACGGCGCGAACCACTTTTTTGCCAAGCCCGAGCCGGGTAGTGGAGCATTAACCGATTGGTTCTGCTCAGGAGAGCTTTGATGCGCTTTTCGATCGGTCGTTTCGCGTTTACTCTGGCGCTGCTTTTCGCCTCCGAGGCTCTCGCCGACGGGACTGCTCCAGTGGTCGCCACCCTTGATATCGAGGGTGGAAAAGACCGGGCCCAGGTCGCGATCGAAGGATCGTTCAGCGTTCCGGACTACCGAATCGAGCCATTGGACGACGGCAAGCGCATCGTGATCCAGGTGGCCGGCGCCAAGCTCGATCCGAAAGGAGTCGTCACACGCGGGGCCGCTGGACTCGTGGTTCGCTCGACCGCGAGTTCGACCGCAGGCGGTGTTCGGGTGGAGCTGGCCCTGTCGCGAGCGGCGCCCTATCGTGCACGTGCCACCCGTGGTCGCATCACCGTGAACTTCGACACCTCGGGCGATTTGCAGCCGAAATCCGACCGTTCCGCCAGCAAGCGTCTCGAACTCCAGCACGTGATCCTCGAGCGGCGCAATGGCCGCGATCGGGTTGTCGCGGAGCTGTCGGGGCCCGCGGAATTCCGTGTCCTGCCAGGCCAGGGCGGGCAAGCGAAGCTCGAAATCGTTGGTGCGAAGCTCGGGCAGAGCGTGGCGCGGCGTCTGGAGGGGGACCCCGCTTCGGCCGTTCGTAGCGTTGAAGTCAGCGAGCGTGGTGGTCGCACGTTACTGTCGGTCGATCGTCGGGCCGGTTCGAGCGGTACCGCGATTCGCGAGGGCAACCGTATCGTTTGGCTCTTTGCCAAACCCGAGCGCGCGACGAAACCCGGGCGCTTTGCGACCCGCACCGTGGCGCGCCAGGAAGCGGTCGTGGTCGACGGCGAGGATGTCGCTGCGTTCTTGAGTGACGTTCCGATGCAAATCGGAGGCGCGCGCAAGGGGCGCAAGTTTACGGGTCGCCGCATCGATCTCGATCTGAAGTCTGCCGACATCCACAACATTCTGCGGCTGTTGTCGGAGGTTGGAAACGTCAACATCATCACCAGTGATGACGTCTCCGGAAGCGTCACCATCAAGATGAAGAACGTGCCCTGGGATCAGGCGCTCGACGTGATCTTGACGGCCAAGGAACTCGGCATGGTGCGCAAGGGAAATCTCTTGCGCGTGGCTCCCCAGAGCGTGCTGGAGAAGGAACGCGAGCTCGCCATCGCGCGCAAGAAGCAGCAGATGGAGTTGGCGCCGCTGGAGACGCGGTTGATCCCCGTGAGTTACGCCGACGCCGGGGACTTGTCGGGCCGGGCCCAGGAGCTGATCTCCGAGCGCGGCAACGTGTCGGTCGATGACCGCACCAATATCCTCGTCGTGCGTGACGTTCGTGGCAATCTCGATGACATCGAGGAGTTGGTTCGCAGCCTCGACAGTCAGACCCCGCAGGTTCTGATCGAGGCGCGTATCGTCGAAGCGACCACGTCGTTTGCGCACGAGGTCGGAATCCAGTGGGGCGGCAGCATCGCCATGAGTTCGGCCACGGGCAATCCCACCGGCCTGATCTTTCCCCACGACGTCACCGTCGCCGGTGGCGCGACCGACGCCCAGACCCCCACCCAGGGCCTTTCCCCGTTTACGTCGACCGTACCCAACCCGAATTTCGTCGTGAACTATCCCTCTCCGGCCGGTACCGGTCAGGGTGGCGCCATCGGCATTTCGCTCGGCAGCCTTGCCGGAACGTTCAACCTCGCGGTTCGACTCTCCGCGTTCGAGACCAGCGGCCATGTTCGCATTATCAGCTCGCCGCGCATTCTCACCCTCGATAACGCCAAGGCCACCATCGAGCAGGGAACCATGATCCCCTACTCGCAGGTCAGCGCCCAGGGCGTGCAGACGGCGTTCCAGAACGCCAGGCTGGCCCTCGATGTGACGCCGCATGTGACCAACGACGGTGCGGTTGCGATGGACGTGTCGATCAATCGCGATGAGCCCGACTTCAACCAGACCAGCGCGCGTGGCGATCCCACCATTCTGCGGCGCTCGGCAAAGACGAACCTGCTCGTTCAGGATGGGCACACGGCGGTCATCGGTGGCATCTACACGCGCAACTCAGGCCGCGGTCTGACCCAGGTGCCGTTCTTCGGTGACATTCCGATCATCGGCATCCTCTTTCGGCAGGAACAGACCAGTGACGCGCGCAACGAGCTGTTGATTTTCCTCACGCCGCGCATCGTCAACCGCGCCGACGCCCTGTCCCGCTGAGTCTGCTCGTCCCGGGGCCAGCCAGCCACCCACAGCTCCGGAAGCGCCCTCCGGGATGCGAGCCAGCGACCCGCGGAGGAACCACCCGTGCGGCGTCTCATCCCACCCCAAATCCCAGCCTCTTCGCGCCCGTTGAACATGTCCGGCGTTTCTGACTGCTAGAGCGCAGACATGCGCGCTGGACCTGGGCGCGGAGGCCGCGGATCCGTAGCGGTAGACGAAGCGAGCCGGCGTTGCGCTGGGCCCTGGCTCCATTACACTGCGCGCCGGTAGTTTATGATGCGTGTCTTTCTCTCGGGTCCGATGGGTAGCGGCAAGACGACTGCCGCACAGGCGGTCGCAGCGTCGCTGGGGCTGAGCGCTTTCGAACTCGATTCGGAGGTCGAGAGGGACGCCGGCAAATCCGTCCGCGACATCTTCGAGTCCGAGGGGGAAGCGGGATTTCGCCAGCGCGAGCGCCGTGTCATGCAGCAGCTGCTTTCGCGGCACGAAAAGGGCGTGTTTTCACTCGGCGGAGGAACCGTCACCGACGACGCACTGCGAGCGGAGCTGCTTTCGGCAGGGCTTTTGGTGACGCTCGACGCGAACGACGCTGAGCTGGCCCGTCGCATCGGTGCCGATGATGCGCGGCCGCTGCTCGCAGGCCAGGACGCCGAGGCTGCCCTGGGCGCCCTGCGCGTGCGGCGAGCGAGCGCCTATGCGGAGTGCCACGGTCGCGTGGACACCACCGGCTCGAGCCCCGAACAGGTCGCCGAAGAAGTCGCGGAGGTGGTCGCGCGCAGGCCGATTTTGCTGCCGCTGGGTTTGCGCAGCTACCGGGTCGAGGTGGGCTGCGGCATTCGGAGTCGGCTCGCCGAGGCGGTGCAGGCCGGGAGCGCCGGTCCGGCCACGATCGTGGTAAGCGATGACCGCGTGGGTCCGCACTGGGCCAGTGAGGCGCGGCGAATGCTTCAAGCGGCGGGGCGCGAAGTGGTGTACGTGGAACTTCCTTCGGGGGAGGAACACAAGCGCCTGTCGACGGTGGAGCGAATCTGGAACCACGCCCTCGATGCGCGCGTGGATCGGGGAGCCATGGTGGTTGGCATCGGCGGCGGGGTGGTCGGTGATCTCAGCGGTTTCGCCGCTTCGACCCTCCTGCGCGGCGTACCGGTCGGTCATCTACCGAGCACGCTCTTGGCCATGGTGGACAGCGCCATCGGCGGCAAGACCGGCTTCGATACCGACCACGGCAAAAACCTGGTCGGTAGTTTTCACCAACCCAGTTTCGTGATCTGCGACGTGGAGCTGCTGCAAACACTGCCTTCGGCCGAGCTGATCTCGGGGCTCGCCGAGGTGGCCAAGTCGGCCTGGTTGGCCGGCGAGGGAGCCGTTTGTGCGCTGGAGCAGGATGCCTCCGCCCTGGTCCGGGGGGAGCCCGATGCCATTGAACGAGCGGTGCGTATGGCCGCTGGCCTCAAGGCGCGCATCGTGTCGCAGGATGAGCGAGAAGGTGGGAAGCGCGCGCTGTTGAACCTGGGTCATACCGTCGGCCACGCGATTGAGGCCTCCCGGGGGTTTCGTGGCATTCGGCACGGCGAGGCGGTTTCCCTGGGCATGATCGCGGCCTGCCGGATCGCCGAGCGCCTCGGGGCAGGCAGCGCCCGGTCCGCCGCGCGCATGCAGCAGCTGTTGCAAGCCTTCGGGCTGCCCACCGATGTTGACCAATGGTTGAATTCCTCGGTTGTGGATTTTCTCGGATCCGACAAGAAGCGCCGGGCGGATCGGATTCGCTTCGTCGTCCCCGGTGAGCCCGGTGACACGCGGCTACAAGACATTTCGATGGCGCAGCTCGAGGCGGCACTGCAACCATAGGTGACGTCCACCACAGGCGACATGGGCGACATGTGGGACATGTTTTTTTCCCTCCCGGCGATTTCCAGCTATGCTTGAAGACGGCTTACGTGCCGGAGGTGTGTATGCAGCGTCGTCGTCGAATTGCTCGCAATAGTATCGCTGCGCTTGTTATCGGACTGTTGAGCGCCTGCGCGCCGGAGCCGCCCACTGCGATCATCGGAGGGGTGGTGCCGCCGGACAGCAGCTGTCTGGTTCCATCGGACAGCGACACGGTTTTGCCCCATGGCTCGTATGACATCTCCCCCGGCGGCGGCGGTTTCAAATTTTGCAAGCGGTCGTATTTCGCTTTTCTGAAGGTGCTTTCCTACCTTCGCAGCACCGTGGACATCGGCCTCGGGCGTCCCGAGACCAATGTGCTGCAGCTCAACAGTGCCGAAGTCCGGCTGATGAACCTGCAGCGCGCGCAACTGGTGTTTGAGGGCTCGGATCCAATGCTGCCCAACCCGTTTCAGGTCACGGCCAACAGCACCGTGCAGCCAGGCGACGGCGAGACGGCGTCCGAAGCCGTCGTGCCGGTCGAGGTGATCCCCGCCGCCTATGCGAGCGGGTTGACGAAGCTGGTCGGATCCAAGGTCCTTGCAGAGATCAAGGTGTTCGGTACCACCACAGGCGACATCGACATCGACTTCAAGCCCTACGTCTTCCCGATCGACATCTGCGATGGATGTTTGACCCGATGTGAGGGAGATCTCGCTGGTTCGAACGTGACGCTGGAAGATCTGATCGGCGATCGATGCGACGACAACGCGGGCGCCGACGGTCGGGTTTGCATCGACCCGGATTGCTGAGCGGGCTTCTTTCCGCGACTCACGAAAGAGCGCCGGTCACCCGCGCGAGCAGGGCGTCCGAGTAGGCGTGGCCAATCGTGACTGAAAGAGCCTGCGACTGACGGCAGGCGGCCCGGAAGGCCTCGGGGGAAGCCACCTGAAGCGAGAGATGTTCGCAGAGGAAGTCGATGGCTTCGCCGACGGATAGGGATGCCTGCAAGGCGACGATGGCGGCGCTCCTCTGCATGGATTGCAGCAGAGTCTCGCTCCGCAGTTGGGCGCGATGCTGCCGCAACAGTTCGGCGTAGGCGGCCTGATCACCGGCGGGAACTGCTTGCCACAGGGCCGAGGCCAGCTCCTTGACGAGGGTCGTCGCGCTGTTGTCGGCGTCGGACGGCGCGAATGCCATGAAGACAGCGGCCAGCAGGGTGGTCGCCCCATCGGCTGGCAGGGCGCCCGCGATGGCATGCTCGGGGCGCGCCAGCCACAGCGCCCGCGCCAGCTCGTAGCGCAGGCGGCCGGTGCCCAAATCGGTGTTCTTGGGGACGATGACCGAAGGTGGATGGGTGGCGACGACCGCGATCGATGCGTCCGGCTGCTCCGCCACGTAGACCGGGATGTCGTTGGCTCCGAGTTGGCGAACGACCTGGGCGTAGGCGTCGGCGACGATGCCGAGGGTGTAGCGGCTGAGGGTTTGGCGCCGGTCGATGGCGAAGGAGTCGAGGGGATTGCGGTAGTGGGGCAGGTAACGCGCGACCTCCCAGAGCTTGCCCAGAAACTCGCTCGCTTCAGCCGGCGCGATCGCAGCGCCATCGACGTCACCGGCGTGGCCGGCGTTTGACGCCGCCACCAGCCTGAGCGGCGCCGGCGCCAGGACGTCGGCATCGAAGCGCGAGACCACCGCACGGGTGACGTGGTGCTCGGCCGAGTCCGCCGGGCTGAGGTCCAACAAGGCGCGCAGGGCCTCGACCGACCAGGGTGAATCCCTCAGCAGCGATCGCAGTAGCGAGCGCGCTTCAACGCGCGCCGCAGTACTGTCCTCGCGTTGCAAGCTGAGTGCTCGCTGCAGTCGAGGGTCGATATCGCTGGAATGCTCGTGTTTCGAGCTTTCACTTTCAGTCTTGGCGGTTGACGGCCGCGCGCTTCGAGAAGGCACGTTGCCGCTGGAGCTATCGACGGGCACCTGACTCGATGGTGAGGCCGCGATCTGCTCGGGTGCGAGCGACGCCGACTTGGCGCTGAGTGCTTCGGCAATCGAGCTGCCATCCGCCTGCGGCCTTGGAGCTGCCGCGCTGGCTTCCGATGGCTTCGGAGCGCTCGGTGCGCGCAACTGGGGGGCTAGGGAGTTTTCCGAGGCCAGCTCGGCCCGCGCCCGCGCCACGTCCACGCGCAGGCTGCCCTCGACCTCTTCACCCTCGCCGATCCTGCGCGCCTGTTCGAGCCGCTCGCGGGCGGCGCTGGCATCGCCCATGGGGCCGGCAAGCAGGTTCGCGAGCCGCAGCAGAAGCCGCACCTTTTCGGACGGATCCCAGTGGTCCTCGATACGTTCGACCAGGGGGTCGATCACCCGCTGCCAGGCTTCGGCTTTGGCCTCGGGTTGCTGTTCGGCCAGGGCCCTGGCGGCGCGCTCGACCGCGTTGTCCAGGGCGAAGGACTCTGTCAGGGGATTGGCTTCGAGCAGTAGACCCAGGGCGCGACCGGGCTCGCCCAACTCGGTCATGCACAGCTCCGCCGCCAGTCGCAGGAGCTCGGCACGTGTCCCGGGCTCGCCCACGTTATCGGCCAGCAAGCGGTAGCATGCCAGGAGCTTGCCGAAGTCCTTGGTCTCGCGGGCCAGGCGCCTGACGGCCTTGAATGCCACCCCTCCGGTGGGGGCCAGCTCGAAGGCCGACACGTAACGCTCAAGGGCCTGGCCGAGCCGCCCCGAAAGCTCGAGCCAGCGCCCGGCCCGATAGTGCAGGGCGCGCTTGCCGTGGGGGCCGACCGAGCCTTCGATCAGCGCGTCGTAGGTCGCCAGCGCGGTCGCCACGTTGTCGGCCGCCAGCGTCAGCCGCTCGACCCCCAACAGTAGCTGGGTGAAGCCGGGAAAGGTGCGCACGCCATGGGTCGCGATCGCCAGCGCCAGGCTGCGATCCTCCAGGCGTCGTTCGGCCGTGGCCACGCTCCACAAGAGGATCTGGTGGGCCAGCTCCGGCGGCGCGTCGTGGCCGATGCGCACGATGCTCTCGAGGCCGCGCCGCTCATCGTCGCCGACCAGAAGCGCACCCAGCGCTTTTCGAATCAAGGGCTGGTCGGAAATGTTTTCGGCGATCAACTGACGGGCGTGGTACTCGGCGCGCTCGCGGTCGCCCACCATGCCGCTGCACAGGCCGATTAGCATCAACAGGCGCTCGCGGCGGCGTTCCGGGTCCAGCTCGCTCTTGAGTTTGAGGGTGGCAACCGCAAGCAGGCGATCGACATCGCCCTTGTTCCGGAAGATCTCCTCGAGGCCGTCCAATGCGGCGGTGTTTTCCGGAGCGCACTCGAGGGCCCGGAGCAGCGCTCGCACCTGGGCGGCGTCGTGGCCGGATTGGGCGTGGTGGGCCGCCAGGTCGAGCAGCACGTGTGCGCGCTCTGCCCCCTTCAGGTACGCGGCGTGCAGCTCGAGGGCGCGAGCGACCAGCTCCGAGCGACCCGCGCGGCGGCCGAGGGTGGCCGCGTGGGCTGCCAAGGGCCGGTCCACGCGACCTTGGAACCGTAGTAGATCCAGGGCTATCTCCGCGGCCAGACCTGGGGCCTCCAGCTCTTCCAGGCGGTCGACAGCGGTGCGAATGGTGCTTAGAAGAGCTTCACTTGGAGTTGATGAAAGTGCGCTCTGGGCGGCCAGGGCCAGCGCTTCGGGCGACTTGGCCATGATCCGGGCGCGCAGCAACGCGGCGCGGGCGTCGGCGTCGACAGGCAGCAGCTCGATCCAGCTCTGGGCGATTTCCGACAGCCGTTCGGGAGCGGCCGCCGCCGCCGCGCGCGTGGCCAGGGCAAGGGCACGGCGCGAGTCACCCATGGCGGCGCGGATGCGCTCCAGGGCCAGCAGGGCCCGATGGGGTTCGAGGCGATGGGCGTGGCGTCGCAGGAGAAGCGCAGCGTCAGCGGCGCCCGCGTCGGCATCGAGGGCGGCGGCAGCGGTGGTTGCGGCCGCGTCGTTGTCGCCGAGGCGTTCCTGGCAGCGCGCCAGTTTCGAAAGTGCGCGCGACCGTTCCCGGCGATCGGGGGTCAGATCAACCAGAAGTTGCAGCGCCCGGCGCTGGCGGCCCAGGTCGCGGGTGCGGCGCGCGGCACGCAGCAGTCGCAAGCAGGCCATCAGATCGCTCGGATTGGCTTCGATCTGCTCTTCGCAGACCGCCATCGCCGCAGGCGCATCGCCTGCGACCGCGTGGGCCGAGGCCAGCCGAGCCAGCCAGCGCGCGCGCTCCTGGGGCGCGCGGATATGGGGCGCCTCGGCCTCCAGAAAGCGGATCAACACCTGCGGGTCGTCCGCCTGGCGGTAGAGGGCATCGAGCTGGTTGCGTGTCCACTGGGGGTCGATGCGCGCGGCGGCAGCCAAGCGCGTCAGATCGAGCAGGCGCGACCAGTGCTCCGGTTCGTTGGACAGTAGCTTTGCAACCGTCAGCGAGGCCGCCGGGAGTTCCGCGGCGCTGGCCTTTGCGAGCCTCGCTTCGGCCTCGCGCAGGGCTGCGTGCCGTTCCGAAGCGGCCTGTTCGAGCTGCTGGACGCGTCCGCGCTGGGACTCGGATAGGCCCTCGCTGCGCTCCAGCCTACGGTAGGCCGCGAGCGCGAATGACGGATCGTCGAGCTCGTCGCTCGCCACGCGACCCAGTTCGTCGAGCAGATCGCTGGCCGACTCGCCACCTGCCAGCGTGGCGACGGCTACGGCATGGAGGCAGTGGGCCAAGATCCACAGTTGATCTCGCGAGCGGGCGAGGGAGCGCAGCTGCGACAGTGAGACGCCATCCCGCGGGTCGGCCAGCACTGCCTCCTGAAACAGCCACAGCGCCACATCTTCCTGGCCCGGCACCTGCAGGGCGGCCATCCCCGCCTGGTTGAGCCAGTGGCCGCGCTGAGACTCGGGTGAGCTGGCCGCGACATTTTCGAGGGTGGCCAGGCGCAGCTCGGGCTCCTGGGCCAGGTCGGCGTCGAGGGCCGCGTAGATCAGGTCGACGTGGGGCTCGGTGTCGAAGGCGTCGGAGAGTAAATCGGCTGCCAGATCGCGGCGGCCCAGGGCCTCGGCGCGGCGGGCACCAGCGAGTCTGAGCCTGCGTCGCGCGTCGGGATCGCCGGCCCGCGCAGCGGTCTCACCCAGCACCGCAACCGCCGCAGCGCGATATCCCGTCTGGTCGAGAGCCGAGGCGTACTCCAGCGCCGTGGGCAGATCGTCGGGCTGATTCGACCAAGCCCAGTCGAGCAGGGCGCGCGCCCGCTGGGGCTTTCGCTCCTGTTGGGAGGCCGCCGCGAGCCGGGCGTGGGCGCTGGCGCCGCCGGGATTGGCCCGCTGCAGCATCAGCATCGCCACCAACTCGTGGGGATCGGAATCCTCGGGATCGTCGGCAGCGGCTTCACAGAGCGCTTCGATGCAATCCTGGTCGCGACCCAGGGCCATGCAGATCGTCGCCCGCAGGCGCTGGGCCGCCGCCCGGTCGCCCGCCTGGGAGGCGGCCGCAGTCGCCGCTTCCAGATAACCCAAGGCCAGCTCACCGGATCCCAGCTCGAAGCACACCTGAGCGGTCTGCAGCAGCGTACCGAAGTCGCTCGGATCGGCTGCGGCAGCTTCGCGCAGGGCGCGGCAGGCGCGCTCGGTGGAGGCAAAGCGCTCGAGCCACTCGTCGGCCAGCGCGCGAAAGACCGGAGCGCGGGCGGTGCCCGGAGCGCGGTCGCGTTCGAGGGCGCCCAGGCGCTGCTCCAGGGGCAGCAGCGGATCGTCGAAGTGGGCGCGCCCCGCCGGCAGGTCCGCCGCCGCGTAGGGCTCCAGGGCGTCGCCTTCGACCAGGCCCTGGCCCGGATCCAAACGCAGCCGCGGGGGGCGCAGGGACTCCATGCGCGCCAGCGGGTCGTCCGGTGGGGAGGGTAGCTCGCTTGGTATGCCGGGAATCGACTGTGATACAGCTGCCTGATCGGATGCGGGAGGTGGCACTGTGCCGGGCGGGGGTGGGCGCGAAGGCCGGGGCGCTCCTGGCGCCAGCAGCTGGGCCAGGCCGCTGCGAATCAGGGCGGCGATGCGTGGGGCGGCCGTGGGTTGTTTGGCCAGGATGGTCGAGACCGCCGGGGTTTCCGGGAGTTCGCCGAAGTCAGCCCAGTGAAGCGCGGTCTTGCTGGCCTCATCGTCCGCCAGCTGTAGTCTGTGATTCAATCGTGATACAACGGCGACTCCGGCCCGGCCTGAAGCCCGCGCCATGGTGTCGAGAAGCAGCGGTAGCACCTCGACGCCTTGCTTGTTCGCCAACGCGTCGGGCAGCTCCTCCAGCGGCGGTAGTTCGGCATCCCGCGTCAGCAAATCGTGGATTGCGCGGCGAAAGACGCCGCCCAGGCGTTCGCGCCGCAGGGCCGCCAGGGCTTCGGATCCCAGCGCTTGCTGGGCCTCGATCACATCCAGCAACGGGCGCTGTTCACGCTTTGCGGCCTGGACGAGCGGATCGAGCTGTGCGCGGCCAAGCTGAGAGGCGCGGCGCACAAACGCCGCTTCGGGTTCATCGCCGGGGCCGGGCGTGACATCGACCAGCAGGCCGTCGGCAAAGAACAGCGATCTGCTGGCACATGGCAAGCGGCCGCGTTTGCGACTCCTCGCGATGTCCAGCAGCAGCACTGCCAGGGAGCTGACGTCCAAGGGCTGGCTGCTCATGGAGGCACTAGGATACCAGACGGCGCTCCCTGGCGTTGAGCGCTTTGATCGTCTCAGCGCAACGTGAGCACGAAGGGCAGGCTGGCCAGCCGCGGATCGTCGCCCTGCAGCAGAGCCTCGACGATGCCCGGCGAGAGCTTGCCTGCGGTCCGGGTGAGCACGCTCGCCGCCGTACCCGGTGCGAGCGCCGCGCCTGAGCCTCCGATTCCGAGCTGCTGCAGCAGGCTTTGGTGCGGTGGCCACAGTTCCAGCGCTTCGTCGTCCTCGAACTCGGCCATGGTCCGGGCGTGCTCCAGGGCCTGGGGAAGGCCGCCCAGTTCGTCGACGAGGCCACCCTTGTGGGCTCGGATGCCTGTGAGCAGCCGGCCCTGGGCCAGCGGCTCGAGCCGCTCGGGCGCCATCTTTCGGCCCTGGGCGATGCGGCGCAGGAAGAGCCGATAGGTGGCGTCCAGGGAACGCTGGAAGGCGGCGCGCTCGTCGTCGCTGAAATGGTGCAAGGGGCTGAGCCAACCGGAGTTCTTACCGCGCCCCAGGCGAGCCACGTTCAGCCCCGCCCGCTCTCCGAGGTCGGCGGCCACGATCTTGCCGCCGACGACGCCGATGGAACCGAGCAGGCTGGTGCGTTCGGCAAAGATCGTGGTGCCCGCCGCCGCCACGTAGTAGCCGCCCGAGGCCGCCATGTCGCCCACGGAGATCACGACGGGCTTGCGTTTGGCGACGCGCCTGAGCGCGTGCCACATCAGGTCGCTGGCCATGGCCGAGCCGCCCGGTGAGTCGATGCGCAGCACCAGGGCGCGCACGTCTTCATCGTCGGCGAAGCGGCGCATGGCCTTGACGAAGCTCTCCGCCTCGCCGCTGCCGGCGCCACCGTTTTGACCGCGAGTGATGGTGCCCTCGAGAAAAGCCAGTACCAGCCGTGGCCCGCGCATGCCGCGCTCGGAGGAGCCGCCCATCAGAAGGCCGATGAGCTCGCCGAGCCCCGGCTGTGATGGACGGGCATCGAGTTCCTCGTGGACCACTCGCTTGGCGCCGCTCTCTTCAAGGGCGTGAGCCCGGGCCTCGTCGTCGAAACCCACGTCGTCGACCAGGCCGGCGCGCCGTGCTGCGTCGGCGGTGTAGGGGCCGCCGTCGATCCACGCCTGGGCCATTTTCTTCGGAACGCCGCGGCCCTCGGCGATTGCGCCCAATAACTCTCCGTGAAGATCGTCGAGCATGGCATCCATGTTCTGCCGCACCTCCGGCGGCATGTCGTCACGGGTAAAGGTGTCGGCAGCGCCCTTGAAACGGCCCACCTGCATCAGCTCTGCGGTCAAGCCGATGCCCTCGAGCAGCTCGCGGGCGTAGACCACTTCGGCGCCCACGCCCACCAGGTCGAGCAGGCCGCCCGGGGTCATGGTGATGCGGTCGCAGCTGCTGGCCAGGAGCGCATAGCCAAGGTTGTCCGTGGTCTCGAAATAGCAGTGGATGGGCTTGCCGTGCTCGCGCAGGGTGCCAAAGGCCGTGCGCAACTCTGCCGCGCGGGCGAAGCTTCCGCCGAACTCGCCCACGCGCAGCAGCAGACCTTTAACGTCATCGTCCTCGGCCATCGACTCGAGGCGCTCGAGCAGCCTGGCGTGGATCAGGCGCTCGGCTTTGAAGAGCCCGCCCTCGGGCGACTCAGGGGCAGCAGCGCTCAGGCTCAACTGGCGAAGCACGGGGCCCTTCGGTGCGTCACTGCCGTCGCCACAGCCGGGCGAGGCCAGGGTCAGCGCACAGATGGCGGCCAGAAGGTGGGGCGCCGCGGGGCGCGGAGAGATGGACGGCGGGAGCAGAGGAGGGGGGGGAGATGTGACAGGGGGAGTCATTCGGAGCTTTCGGGGCCCTCGGGCCCGGGGGAGGGACCGGCTGCCGGATCCCGTGGGGAATCGCCCGGGGCCGTCGCGGCCTCCGCCCCTGCACTGGGCGTAGCCTCCAGTTGTTCTTCGAGCAAACGGATTTGATGTTCGGCGATGGACACCCGCGGCGCGCGCGGATGTTCCTGAATGTAGCGCCGGTAAGCTTGCAGTGCGGGCTTGATGTTGCCGAGGCGACGATGGGAGTCGCCCATGCCGATCAGCGCTTCGGCGGACTTCAGGCGTACGCCGCGCCGAAAGTGGCGCAGGGCCGCGCGCGGGCGTCCCCGTTCCAGGGCCACGTAGCCCAGTCCCGTGTGGCCCGAAGCCAGCTCGGGCTTTGCGGCAATGGCTCGCTCGAAAAGCAGCTCGGCGGCTCCCACGTCACCCCGTTCGAGCGCCCGCTCGGCCCGCTTGACGAGCGCCCGTGGCGGCATTTCGCTGTCGTTCGCCACATCCGAGCTGCTGTCTTGGGTGGCATCGGCACTTGCGTTGGCACTTGTGCTGGTTTCGTTCGTTTCCGACGGCTCGGGCGCCTCGGCGGCCAATCCTGCGGGCGGCGCTGCCGGGGCCCCTGCGGCTGCGCCATCGGTCGCCTGGTCCAGCCGGGCGCGCAGCTCGGCGGCCAGGGGATGGCCGGGGGCGAGTTGCTCGACGGCGCGCAGCTGAGCGCGCGCTCCCTCCGCGTCGCCTTCGGCCAGCAGGCAGCGGCCGAGCAGCAGCCGCGCGCGGATCATGCTCGGATCCTGGGCCACCGCCTGCTGCGCCAGGGCGCGTCCGGCCTGCAGCCGCCCCTGGGCCTCATCGATGGCCAGCAGCGCGGCCACGCGCAGCGTCTCGGCCGGCGGCATCGCCTGGTTGGCGCGGGCGCGATCGAGTTCGGCGCGGGCGGCCACCAGATTGCCGGTCAGGCGCAGTGCGTCGGCCAGGGCGACTTCGGCCTCCTCGTTGCCGGGATTGAGCCGTGCGGCACGCTCGCCATAGCGCTTGGCCTGGGCCGCCAGCTCCAGCGAGCGACTAACCTCGGCCTGCGCCTGGGCCGCCGCCCGGGCTCTGGCGGCTCCCTCGCGCACCACCTGGCTCCAAACCGCGTAGCTGCGCGACAGGGCGCTGAGAATTTGGGCGTCGTCGCTGTGGAACGCCAGCGCCTTTTCGTATTCGTCGATGGCGACCTGGAAGCGGTCGGGGCGGTGAGCCTCGAGGGCCTCATCGCCGTGCACGATGAAGGAGCGCGCGGGGGGCTCCACCTGCACATCAGGTCCGCTGGCGCGCCCCAAAAAGACGCCTGCCAAGCCAGCGGCGAGTCCCAGGGGCAGGGCGATGCCGACCCACAGCCAAGGGCTGCGGCGGGGTGTCATCGGCAGGGCGGCGGTCGGCGTCGGTGAGCTGGGGGGAACGGCGGTGCCGGCCGGTGGCGCCGACTCGGTCCGTGTGGCAGGGGGCTGGGGCGAAGGGCTTCGGGGGCCGGTCACGGCCGGCGGCGGCGGCAGCGAGGAGCTGCCGGAACTCACCGCCGCTGGTGGCTCGCTCACACCAGCGCCCGTATCGGCCGGTCGCAGGGAGCGTGGGCGCCGCGGTGCCGGCGGCGGTGGCGCCTCGGAGCGTGGCGCGCGGCGCGGCGGTGTCGGCATCGAGGCGCGCGCCGGTCGCGGTTCATCGGGGGCTGAATTCGCCCGCGCCGCGAATTCCTCGCGTAGCTCCTCGACTTCACCCAAAGGTTTCCAGGCCTGGCCGCTGTGGGAGATCTCGTCGATCGGCAGCACCTCGCCCCGCTGGATCAACTCCGGTAGCTCCGCGAGCGAAGTCAGGGCGAGACTGCTGCCGTCGGCCTTGCGGATGCGCCAGCGGGTCGGTGTCTCGGTGCGGGCTGGCCGCGGCGGTGCATCCGAAGCGGCTGAGACCTGGGCTCCGTCGCGATGGATCTTGAAGAGGTGGCCGCAGTTCGTGCACTTGACCGTGGTGCCCGTGACGCTGACGAGGCCTTCCTCGAAATCGTAGCTGGTACCGCAGCGCGCGCAGGTGACGTCCATGGGAAGCGAAAAGGGCGGGGCTTGGAGGTTGCTTCCTGCCACAGCGGGACCGAATTCACCACGCTCTTGTGGCCCTGCGATCGGCCCGCTCGTTTAGGATGCGCGAGGTGAAGGAACTCACGATGGAAAACGACGACGACGGGCGCCTTCGACGGGCCATCGAGCTGACCCTGCTTGCTCCCGCTGCCCGTCGCGCGCAGCTCGATGCCCTGTGCGCGGCGGCCGCTGAACACCGATTTCACGGCGTTTGTGTCAACCCCGTCCACGTCACCCACTGCCGCCGGCTGCTGGGGCACGGCGGGCCGCGGCTCGTGACCGTGGTCGGTTTCCCCTTGGGGGAAAATCGCAGCGAGGTCAAAAGCCGCGAGGCGATGCTGGCACTCGAGGACGGTGCCGACGAGCTGGACATGGTGATGGCCCTGGGGGACGCGCGCGAAGGACGCTGGGATCGCGTGCAGCAGGACATCGCGGCGGTGGTCGCGGTATGCGGCCGGGCGCCTGTGAAGGTGATCCTCGAAACCTGTCTGCTGGACAACGCCGAAAAGCGCCGAGCGTGCCAGGTGGCTCGCGACGCCGGCGCCAAGTTCGTCAAAACCTCCACGGGCTTCGCAAGCGGCGGGGCCACCGTTGCCGACGTGGCCCTGATGCGCGAGGTGGTGGGTGATGCCCTGGGCGTCAAGGCATCTGGAGGCATTCGCAGCCGCGCCTTCGCCCTGCAGCTGCTGGCGGCCGGCGCCAGCCGCCTCGGCACCAGCTCCGGGATTGCGCTGCTTTCATGCTGAGCCCAAAGAAAGCCCTGTGAAGCCGGGTACTTGCGCGACCGGCGCGCGCCTTTTACGCTGGCGGACCTGATGCCGATTCCACTGGTAGCCGAGCAGGATTTCGAGCGTGAAGTCCTGCGCAACGAGACTCCCGTCCTCGTCGACCTCTACGCCGACTGGTGCCAGCCCTGCAAAGCCCTGGAGCCGATCCTGGACCAGGTGGCGGCCGAGCTGGCCGGCAAGCTGAAGATCATCCGCATCGACATCGAGCAGAGTCCCGGCCTGGCCCAGGCCTTCCGGGTGCAATCGATTCCGATGATGGTGCTGTTCGTGGGCGGACGCCCGGCCGACCAGGTCGTGGGGCTGGTCGACAAGAATCGCATCCTGGCCATGGTGGAGCCGCACCTGCCGCGCCAGGCCAACGAGCTGGCCGCGCCCGAGCTGGCCCAGCTGGTGACGCAAGGCCGCGCCGTGCCTGTCGACATCCGCGACGCTGGCAGCTTCGCGCGTTACCACATCCCGGGCGCCATCCACGTACCGGCCGAAGAAGCCCTGACGCGCACGCCCGATCTGATCCCCAGCGACGGCCGCATCCGCGTGCTCTACGCCCGCGGCGGCGACGAGGCCAAGGAACTCAGCGAAAAGCTCCTGGCAGCCGGGGTTCAGGTGGGATTCCTGGCCGGCGGCTTCCTGGGCTGGGAGGCCGAGGGGCTCGAAGTCGAGCGCGGCTGAGGCTGGCGACCGTCCCGAGAGTCCCGCGAGTGTCCATGACGCCGATTGCCCCTTGTCGTGCTCGGCGCCCTGGGGGTAAGTTGCCACCAACACCTACAAGAAAACCAATTTTCACGCTGGACGTAGAATGACCGACCCGCGAGCGTATGTCCCAGGTCTGGCCAACGTACCGGCTGCCGAGTCGAGCGTCTGTTATCTGGACGGCTCCATCGGCAAGCTTCAGTACCGCGGCTACCCGATCGAAGTTCTCTCCGAAAAGGCCACCTTTGAAGAGGTCGCCTATCTCCTGCTGAACGGCGAGCTGCCCACCCAGGAACAGCTCGATGCTTTCGACGCGGAGCTGATCGAAGCGCGCGACGTCAAGTTCCGCATCATCGATCTGCTCAAGACCCTGCCCGAGAGCGGCCACCCGATGGACGCCCTGGCGGCCTCGGTGGCGGCCATGAGCATGTTCTATCCGGGCGACCACGTGGAGGACGCGGCATTCCGTAGCGCCTGCGCCACCCGTTTGACCGCGAAGTTCCCGACGGTGGTGGCCGCCTGGCAGCGCATCCGCAACGGCGATGATGCGATCAAGAGCCGCCCCGATCTCGGCCATGCCGCCAACTTCCTCTACATGCTCAGCGGCAAGGAGCCCGACCCGCTGATCGCGCGCACGCTCGACGTGGCCCTGACGCTGCATGCCGAGCACCAGATGAACGCCTCGACCTTCAGCGCTCGTGTCACCGGCTCGGCCCTGGCCGACGCCTACGCTGTGGCCACATCGGCGGTGGGCACCCTCTCGGGTCCGCTGCACGGCGGCGCCAACGAAGAAGTGCTGAAGATGCTGCGCACGATCCCCAACGCCAGCCCGGGCGCGGTAAGGGCTTGGGCCGAAGATCGCCTGGCGCGCAAGCAGAAGATCTCCGGCTTTGGTCACCGCGAGTACAAGGTCAAAGATCCGCGCGCCACGATTCTGCAGCGCCTGTCGACCCAGGTCTTCCAGGAATACGGCAGCACCCCGCTCTACGATGTCGCCCTCGAGCTCGAAACGCAGATGGAAGAACTGGTGGGGCAGAAGGGCATCTACCCCAACGTCGATTTCTACAGCGGCATCCTCTACGACAAGATGGGAATTCCCACCGACCTGTTCACGCCGATCTTCGCCATCGCACGCATCTCCGGCTGGCTGGCCCACTGGCTCGAGCAGTTACAGCACAACCGCATCTTCCGCCCCAGCCAAATCTGGAACGGCCAGGCCGACCGCGACTTCGTGCCGATGTCGGATCGGCGCGGCGAGTAGCCTTGACCGGTCGGGATGCCCGATCCGGTGCCATCTATGGATTGGAAGCGACCGCCGGCTGCTACGGAGGAGCGATGATGAAAGAGCGATAGCGCCCATCGTCGCAATAGAAGTAGGAGCCAATGTTCCAATCGCAGGTGGGCGTGTTGGGCTCACACTCTCCGTAGTCTGTCACTTGATCGGGTGGTGATTCGAATGCCGGGCAAGCCTCGCAGCCCCGGCCGACCCAGCTGCCCGTCCGCTCATCCCAGCGGCACGGTGGACCACTGCAGCTCCAGGTGAGCGCAGATCGGTCGCACTCGCAAAGCTGCAGCTCGTCGTACCGGCAGCGGAAGCCAGCGTCCGCACAAGCGGCGCCATTGACGGGCTTTTCCGGCGGGCAGTAGAGAGGGCAGTCGGAACGTTCGGATTGGCCCGGAAGCAGGATGCAGGGTTCGGCCCAGGCGTCGGACCCTGCGTCGGTGGGGCTTCCAGTATCGAGCGCGGACTCCACTGCTGCGTCCCGGCGCGGGGAGTCGATTTGGGCGGACCGACCTCCGTGGCCAGCGGCCCCGGTGTCGAGGTCGTCATGGATGCAACCGGGAGGCTGTCTTTGGGCGCACCCGCATCGTCGCTGGCGAGCGGGACCGGCAGCCGATGCTCAGCACAGGCGCACGACAGCACCAGCTGCAGTGGCAAGTAGCGGGGCATGGCCATACTCTCGCCAGGCGTAGCACCTGGCCCAAGTCGGCGCCAGCGCCTGCGCTGTGAGTTCAGTCCAGGCGCCGGTAGCTGTGAGCGAAGAGCAGAAGGCCCAGGCTGAGGGCGCCCAGCAGGGCGCCGGCACCGCCGAGTGCGAGTTGGGGGCCCACGGCGGGGTGGTCGGCCAGGCGGCCGATGGGGTAGAGCGCGGCGTTGGCCAGGGACATCTCCAGATTGTAGATGCTGCTGACGCGGCCCCGGTAGTCGTCGTCGACGTAGGCCTGCATCAGCACGTTGGACAGCGACATACGACCTGCCTGGCCGAGTCCGACCACGATGATGAGAGCGAAGGACACTGCGATCGCGGTCGAAGCGGCAAAGCCCATCAGGCCGACCGAGAGCACCAGGCCGCTGCAGAGCAGGAGCAGGCCGCGGCGTTGGCTGCGCATGGACGCCACCAGCAGCGATCCGGTCAGCGATCCGATTCCAGAAACCGTGGTCAAAAGGCCCAGCTGGGCCGGCCCGGCGTCGAGCACTTGCTTGGCAAAGCCCGGCAGCAGCATCACGTAGGTGAAGCCGAAAAAGACCATGAAGAAGTTGACGACCGCCAACATGCGCATGGGCGAGGTGGTCCAGACGTAGCGAAAACCGTCGATCAGCTCTGACAGGGCGGTGCCGCGACGCGAGCTGCCCGGCTCGCGGTCGGGCACGTGGACGAAGATGAGACCCACGCCCGCGTAGAAGTAGAGAACGGCCATGGCGATGTAGACGTAGGCGGCCGGGCCGATCTCGCCGTCGCCGCCGCCGAACGCTGCAACCATGAAGCCGGCGATGCCCGGCATCACCAGGCGCGCGAAGTTCATGGCGCTGGTGTTGAGGGCGATGGCGTTCATCAGGCGGCCCATGCCGACGACTTCGGCGGTCAACGCCTGGCGCGAGGGCATCTTGATGGTACGTGCGGCGCCCTGAACCACGGCGGCGGCGATCAGGTGCTCGAAGCGCAGTTGACCCATCCAAATCAGCGAGGCGACGCCGAAGGCCACGGCAGCGGCGACGTACTGGCAGACGATGACCAGTCGTTTGCGTTGACGGACGCGGTCGGCGATCACGCCGGCGAAGGGCGCCAGGGCGAAGCCGGCCAGACCGTTGACCAGGAACATGACGCCCAAGGACTCATAACTGCCAGTCAATTCATACACGATCCAGCCGCGCACGAAGATCTGCATGTTGACGGCTGTGAAATTTGCCAGCAGCGTGCCGAAAAAGTGCCGATAGTTGCGGTCGCGCAGGGCCTCGAAGGTGCGCACGCGTCCTTCTGCGGGCGCCCCGGCGCTGTCGGATGCGGGGCTGGCGCCGTTGGAATTGGGCATGGCGCCGCTTGTAGTGGCCGCTGGCGGCGCTGTCGAGGGTGGAGCACGTGCAGCCCTCAGGAGGGGATGGCGAGCGCCGAGGTCGTGCTTTCAGTAGCCGCAGGCTTGCAGCTTGGTGGCCGTTGGGCGTCTCAATGCGTAAGTTTCGACCGTGCCGGCGGGGTAGGTCAGCGAGGCTTCATCGCCGCAGCCTTCCCAGGCGATGTCGACCGCATCGAACTCGTCCATGGTAAGAAAGCCGAGACAGCCGCGGTCCCCTTCGTGGGTCTCGGGAAAGGCGATGGTGAAACTGCTGCCGTTGAGGGTGATGGGAATGCGGCGTGCCGTGAGGCATGGACCCAGGGAGTTATCGCCCTCGTAGACGGCGCACAGGCCGGCTGGAACGCCGCTGTCGATGCGGAGAACACCCACGGAGGTCCCGCTGATGGCGGGATTGTCGGTGGGCAGCCACCGCTGGAGCCATCGTCGACGTTTGACGCGCTACCGTCTCTCGCGGTGCGTGCCACATCGCATGGCACAAGAGCTCAGGGTTATCGACCGCCCGGGGGCCGCTCGAAAGCGTCATGCGACAACGGCAGCTTGCCGTTGTCGAGCCTGGCTCGCATCACCAGCCGATCCTCGGTGCCCGGGCTGACGTGCAGTCGCAGCTCCGGGTCGACAATCACGACTTGGGGAGAGCCGGGGGCGCCAGCGAGCTTGGCGAGCGCGCGCTCGGGCCCCAGGATGAAGACGGCGGTCGACAGAGCGTCGGCGTAGATACCGGATTCGGCCAGTACGGTGACCGAGACGCTGCGCTCGGTCGGCAATCCGGTGCGCGGGTCGATGATGTGGTGCCAGCGCTTGCCGTCGCGGATGAAGGCGTGTTCGTAGTCGCCCGAGGTGGAGATCGAGCCGGCCGTGGCCTCCAGGAAGCCAAAGTAGTCGTCGCGCCGCGGATGCTGGATGCCGACGCGCCAGCCCCGCCCCTTGCGCTGGCCCGAGACCTGTACCTGGCCGCCCCCGAAGAGCATATAGCGCTCGATACCCGCTTGGCGTAGCACGGCCGCCGCCCGGTCCAGGGCGTAGCCTTTGGCGATGCCGCCGGTGCCGATCTGCATCCCCGTTTCTTGCAGCTTGACCGTGGACGCGCCCTCGTCGATGACGACCTTGCGATAGTCGATGTGCGGCAGCCGCGCGGCGATTTCGGCGCGGTCGGGGATCGTTTCTTCGCCCGGCTGGAAGGTGTACATGCCGCGCAGGGCGGCCCAGCTCAAATCGAAGGCGCCTTCGCTCCAACGCGAGACTTCGATGCCGGCGCGCACCACAGCCAAAGTCTCGGCTCCGACGCGTACAGCTCCCCGGCCAGCGGCGGCGTTGATGGCCGAGATCTCGCTATCGGGCCGCCACTCGGAAAGCAGCGCCTCGAGGCGCGCGATTTCGTCGAACGCCGCGTCGACGGCGGCGCTCACGCGCGGGTCCTCTTGGCCCACGATGCTGATCGCCACCACCGTGCCCATCAGCGGACGGCTGCGCTGGTAGAGGGGCTCCTCGACGGTAGGCGCGGGGGCCGGCGGCGGCTCGCCGGCGGGCGGCGGTGCCGCGGGCCCCGACGCGGTGGCCGCACCCGGCTCAGACGCGGGTTGCGCAGGTGACTGGCACGCCAGCAGGGCCAGAGCAAAGCAGAGCAGGGGGGCGAGGGGCAGCAGACGCATGGAATTCGTCGGTGCGTGGGCGCGGGGCACTCGCCAGTAGGTAGCGCCTGGCGGCGTTCGGAACAACCTCCGCGCGACCGGGTGACGGCCGTCTTGATGCCCCGGAGCGGCTGTGCTCCCCTCCGCGCCATGATTTCGCGGTTGCGTCGGCTCTGCGCAGGCCTTTGGGTGGTGCTGGTTTCGGCCCTGCTGTGGCCCAGCAGCGGCGGGGCCTTCGGTGAGGCCACTGCCGTCGATATCCGCATGGTGCTGGCCGCCAAGCTCAGTCCGGCCCGCCCCACGGCGGCGCGCCGCTTGGCCTGGGAGGTGCGGCAGCGCACCAGCGTGGAGACGCGCCTGGAGCCCACGCGCACGCGCTTCGACGATCCGGGCATTTTCGAGTCGCCGCTGCTGTACTTCAGCGGCGACCGCGAGTTCCAACCGCTGTCGGAGGCGGAGATCGCGGGACTGCGGCGTTTCGTCGAGTTCGGTGGCTTCGTGCTGATCGACGATGCCGCCCCCGATCGCGACGGATTCGATCGCAGTGTGCGCCGCGAGCTGGGACGGGCGTTCGGCGATGGCGCCCTGCGACCGCTCGCCAACAGCCATACGGTCTTTCGCTCGTTTTACCTGCTCGAACGCCCCCAGGGGCGCGTCGAGGGACCGGCCCAGCTCGAGGCCGTGCAGCGCGCCGGGCGCGCCGCGGTGATCTATTCGCGCCACGATTTGGGCGGCGCCTGGGATCGCGACGATCTGGGCAACTATCTGCATCCGGTGCAACCCGGAGGCAATCGACAACGCGAACTGGCAATTCGACTGGGAGTCAATCTCGTGCTCTATGCGCTTTGCCTGGACTACAAGGACGATCAGGTGCACTCGCCCTTCATCATGCGCCGACGCGGCGGACAGTAGACGATGCCGACGCTCGAGAGTGTGAGCCTGCAGCTGGGCAACCCGGGCGGGACGCCTGTGGCCGTCGTGGTGGCCATGCTGGTCGCTGCGATGACCCTGCTCGGCATCCGCGAGCTGTCGAGCGTCACCCTGGCCTGGCGCCGCCGTTTGCTCCTGGGGCTGCGGCTTGCGACCGCGGCGGTGGCGCTGCTACTGGCGCTGCAGCCGCGTTGGATAAGCGAGCGCGTCGAGGTGGTCCAGGGGAGGCTTTTGGTGCTGCTCGACGTTTCGCGCAGCATGCAGGTGCGCGACGACGGTGCCTCGAGGGCGACCCAGGCGAGCGAGTTGGTCGCCCGCTGGCGCAAGGAGGCCGCCGTTCCCTTTGACCTCTACGGTTTCGGGTCCGAGCTGCGCCCGCTCAAAACCCAGGCGCTCCAGCCCCACGACCTCGCCCGCGACGACGAGTCGCGGCTGCGTCGGGCGCTCGACTCTGCCGTGGAGCGCCATCCCGACGACCTTGGCGCCATCGTTGTGGTCACCGACGGTGCCGACACGACGCCTGATTTTAGCGCCGCACAGCTGGCCGAGTTCGGGGTGCGCGTGCACACGGTGGCGCTGGGCTCCGAGCGTGATCTGGGCGATGATGCCATCGTTAGCGTGAAGGCCGACCCCGTGGCCTTTCTTCGTCAATCGGCAGAGGTGGAGGTGGTCGTGCGCCTCTCCGACGCGGATGCCGCCAGGGTTGCCGTGAGCCTGCGTCGCGACGGACAGGTGGTCGCCGAACGCGGCCTGGAGGTGGGCGATGACGGACTGGCCCGGGCGGTCTTGCCCTTCGTGCCCGATCGGCTCGGTCGCTCCGTCTATTCCCTGTCGATACCGGTCGACGCGCGCGATCGGGTGCCCGAAAACAACGAGCGCGCCTTTCTGGTACGCGTCACCCGCGACCGCCTGCGCGTGCTGCTCGTCTGTGGTGCGCCCAGCTGGGATACGCGCTTTTTGCGCGCCTTTCTGAAGTCCGATCCGGCCATCGATCTGATCACCTTTTTCATCCTGACCACGCACAACGACATTCGCCTGGCACCCGCTGAAGAGCTGTCGCTGATCCCCTTTCCCACCGACGAACTCTTCCGCGAGCACCTGGAGAGCTTCGATGTGGTGATCTTCCAGGACTTCAACTACGGGCCCTACCAGATGGTCCAGTACCTGCCGCGCATTCGGGACTATGTGCTCGCGGGGGGATCGTTCGCCATGATCGGGGGCTCCAAGGCCTTTGGTGCCGGTGGCTACGTGCGCACGCCGGTGGCGGAGATCCTGCCGGTCGCGATGGAGCCGGGTGAGCGTGCCGTCATGGAAGGGGCCTTTGCGCCGCGGCTGGCAGCGGGGCTGGAGCGCCATCCGGTGGTGGAGCTCGCGCCCGATCCGGAGCAGAACGCGGCCGCCTGGCAGCGCTTGGCGCAGCTGGTCGGCATGAACAAGCTCACGGGTCTGACCGACGATGCCCTCGCGCTGCTGCATCATCCCGAGGCGAAGTTGGGCGATGGCACGCCGATGCCGGTGTTGGTGGTCGGCAGCCCTGGCCAGGGCCGCAGTTTGGCGCTGGCGTCGGATAGCGCTTGGCGCTGGGGCATGGCGACCGCCGGTCGCACGGGGGATCCCTCCGCCTACGAGAAGTTCTGGGATCGGGCGCTGCGTTGGCTGGCGCGCGACCCGCTGCTGGAGCCGGCGCGCGTCGAGACCGACCGGGAACGCTACGGTCCCGGTGCCGCCTTGCGCGCGCGCATGCGACTGCAAGATGCGCGTCATCAACCTCTGGTCAACGCCGAGGTGGTGCTGCGGGTGGAGCAAAGCGACGGCCAGGTGGTCCACGAGGCGCCCGTGACGAGCGATGCAGTGGGGGCGGCCGAAGTCGAGCTCGAGGCGCCCATGCAGCCCGGGGGCTATCGTCTGGCCGTGATCGCCCCCGACGGTCAGAGCGAACTGGCAGACGAGGGCTTCGTGGTGGAAGCCGGCGGCGATGAGCTGGCCGATCCGCGCGCGCGCCCGGGGTTGCTGAAGGACATCGCGCGCATCACCGGCGGCAGCGCGAGCACGGCTTCGAGTGCCGGGGCGCTGCAGGATCTGGATCGCAGCCGCAGCCGCGCGGTGGCGAGCCAGCAGCATCGGCCGTTCGCCTCGGCGGTGTTTTTCCTGGTGTTGGTGGTGGTTTTCGGGGTCGAGTGGGGATTGCGTCGCGCTTGGGGTTTGGCTTGAGGCGCCAGGCACGAGCACTTAAGTCCAGGAAGCCTCGTGTCGCCTGTCGCGTGTCGCCTGCTGCGTAGACGTCGTCGAAGCTCCCCAATGGCACCGAGGTCTGAACGACCACGCCTACGTCCACGTGCACAACCACGACACGGGCGTCCACGTCTGGGCGACACGGGACAGGAGCCCTACGGACAAAGCTCCGTGAGGCCGCGTCTGAGTGGCAGGTCGAAGGTTCCCTCCACGTTCAGGTTCGTGTTGCCCGAGTCGTCGCAGGCGGCCAGATCGAGCTGAAACTGCCCCTGCAGCCGCGATCGGGCCGTGGTGGAAACCTCGCCGGCCATGTTCAATAGGCCGCTGAAGCCCTCGCAACCACCCCACAGGCCGTAGGGGCTGAGCGGTCTGGGGCGGTTGTAGCGGATGCGGATGGTCGAGGTCGGGTCCTCGGGCGTGAGGGCGTTGAGGCCGACATGCAGTCCGTCACCCACGGTGATGGCGTCCGCGTCAAAGTCGAAGCTCAGCGCGTGTTCGTCACCGCCGGGGCAGCGACCCTCCGACAAGGTCAGGCGAAGCGTCGGATGGTCGCAGTTGCCGACCCAGCTGAGTTCGGCGCGCGAGACGGGGAAGTCCAGGGGGTCGTAGACGCCGTTGTAGTAGCCGCCGTCGGCCGGCCGTTCATCGGCTGCGAAGGGGAGGGCGTCGAACGAGGTGCATTCGTTCGCCTGCGGTCCGAAGACCCGGTCCGAGCCTGCATCCTCGTCACCGCCAGCGGCAGGCGTGGACGATGCACCCCCGTCGCGTCCTGCGCTGCTGACCTGCGGGGCGCTGGTGCCGTCGCCACCACCGGGACCGGCCGGGGGAGGCGCCGTCGGTCCGTCTTCACCGCAGCCGAAGCTCGCGACGATGAGGGCGACGATGCAGTGGAGCCGGGTCGGGACCATGGGGTACAAGTGTAGCCCCTTCGCGCGAAAAATCACCGCCTCGCGAGGTAACTGGAACCCATGGAAGCCATCAAACTGCGCGGCGCGCGAGTGAACAACCTGCGCGGGGTGGACCTGTCGCTGTCGCCCGGCACGCTGACGGTGGTCCGCGGACCGTCAGGAGCCGGCAAATCCTCACTGGTCTTTGCGACGCTCTACGCCGAGGGCCAGCGGCGCTACGTGGAGAGCTTCAGCCCCTATGCGCGCCAATTCCTCGAGCGCCTTGCGCGTCCGCCACTGGATGCACTGGAAGCGATGCCGGCTGCGATCGCCATCGATCGCGCCGGCAGCGTCAAGACCAGCCGCTCGACGGTCTCCACCATGACCGAGCTCAGCGATTATTTGAAGCAGCTGTGGGCGCTGGCCGCCGAGCTCGATTGCACCGATTGCGGCGAGCGCGTGCGCGCGCTGACCCCGGAGGCCGCCGCAGAGCGTGTCCAGAGCCAGCTGCCCGACGCGCGCATCGTGGTGAGCTATCCACAGCCAGTGCTCTCGGCCGAGGACTATTTGACCCTGCGCGAGCGATTGCTGGCCGACGGTTATCGCCGTGCGGCCTTCGGCGCCACGGTGCGCGAACTCGAGACGCTGCGACCCAGCGAGGTGCTGGGACAAGGCGTGGACGGAGAAGAGGGCGCGACGCTGGATGTGGTCGTCGACCGCTTGACCACGCGCGCTTCCGAAGCCTCCAGGCTCGTGGAGGCGCTGGAGGCGGCCTTCGAGCACGGCGCTGGACACGCCAGCGTTGCCAGCGCCGACGGCGGCCAGCAGCGGCTTTCGCGCGCGCTCATCTGCGACGGTTGCGGCAAGGGCTACGCCAAGCCGGCGCCGGGCCTCTTCTCCTTCAACAGTCCGGTGGGCGCCTGCGAACGCTGCCGGGGCTTCGGACGCACCATCGGCGTCGACTGGGACAAGGTCTTTCCCGATCCCGAAAAGACCCTCGCCGCCGGCGCCATCAAGCCCTGGTCGGGCGCCTCCACGGCCTGGGAACGCAAGCTGCTCAAGCGCTTCTGCAAACGCAACGGCATCCCCATGGACGCGCCGCTCGCCAAGCTCGGACCCGGGGTGCGCGCGGCCCTGCTCGAAGGCGACGGCGGCAACTGGGATAGCGGCTTTCCGGGCCTCGAGCGTTGGTTCGAGTGGCTGGAGTCCCGCGCCTACAAGATGCATGTGCGCGTGCTACTGGCCCGCTACCGGCGCTACGAAGTGTGCGAGCAGTGCCAGGGCTCGCGCTTTCGCCCCGAGGTGCACGGTTGGAAGCTCGGTGGGCGCTCGCTGCCCGAAGTTTACGCCATGAGCGTGACCGCGGCCGCAGACTTCGTCGCCGAGCGTCGGCGTCAGCCGAAACTGAATGCGGCACTTTCGCGCGTACTCGAGGCTTGCCACGGCAGGCTGTCGACGCTGATCGAGGTCGGACTCGGCTATCTCTCCCTCGATCGCACCGCCCGCAGCCTCTCGGGCGGCGAGTTGCAGCGGGTGGCTCTGACCAGCGCCCTTGGCTCGGGGTTGAGCGGGATGCTCTTCGCGCTCGACGAGCCCACCGTGGGGCTGCATCCGGCGGATGTGGAGCGCCTGCTTCCGGCGATCCGGCGACTGTCGGATCGCGGCAATGTGGTGGTGGTGGTCGACTCCGATGCCCAGGTGATGGCCTCCGCAGACCGCGTGGTGGAGCTGGGACCGGGCGCGGGCGCGGCCGGTGGACGCATCGTTTTCGACGGGCCGGTGCGGGCTGCGCGGCGCTCGCCTGTCGTGGCTGGGGCGCCGGTCGCTGCCGGGCGCGCGCGTCGCAGCGGGCGCGGAACGCTGCTTCTGCGCGGCGCCCGCGGTCACAATCTCGACGGGGTGGACCTGGCGATTCCACTGGGAGTTTTTAGCTGCATCACGGGTGTCAGCGGTTCGGGCAAGAGCAGCCTGGTCACGCAAACCTTGCTGCCGGCCCTGGCGCGCGCCAAGGGCGAGGCTTCCGCTGTGCCCTTGGCCCACGACGGTTTGACTGGAGCCGAAGCCATCAAGCGCGTGGTGGTGGTCGATCAGGCGCCCCTGGGGAGAACCTCGCGCGGCAATCCGGCGACCTACGTGGGCGCCTGGGATGGCTTGCGCAAGGCCTTCGCGGGCGCGCCCCTTGCGCGTGAGCGGGGCTACACGGCTGGCTTTTTCTCTTTCAATGTGGCCGGTGGTCGCTGCGAGGCCTGCAAGGGCGAAGGTTCGGAAACGGTCGAAATGCAGTTTCTGGCCGACGTGCGCTTTTCCTGTCCGGAGTGCGGTGGGCGGCGCTTCGCCGGGCCCGTGCTCGACGTGGAAATCGACGGCCTCACTGTGGCCGATGCGCTCGAACTCAGCGTCGATCAGGCCATCGAGCGTTTCGCCAGCCTGCCGCGCGTGGCCGCGGCACTCAAGCCGCTGTCGGAGGTGGGCGCGGGCTATTTGCTTCTGGGTCAACCGCTGAGCACGCTCAGCGGCGGCGAGGCCCAGCGCCTGCGGCTGGCGGCGGCCATCGGTGAGGCGACGGAGGGCACGCTGCTGTCGTTGGACGAGCCCACCGCGGGGCTACACGAAAGCGACATCGCGCCGCTGCTTTCATGTCTCGAGCGCCTGGTCGATGAGGGCTCGACCGTGGTGGTGGTCGAGCACGCCATGGAGCTTGCGGCCCACGCCGACCATGTGGTGGATCTGGGGCCTGGTTCCGGTGCGCGTGGAGGGCGCATCGTCGCCCAGGGTAGCCCCGAAGAGGTCACCACGGCGGATACGGCCACCGCTCCGTATCTGGCGCGTGCGCTTTCGGGGCGCGCTGTGCAGCCCAGGCCCAAGAGCGCTGGCCCACGCGGCCGGACGCGCACGAAGGGTGATGGGGCGGGCGTTATCGAGGTGCGCAATGCCCGCGAGCACAACCTGCAAAACATCAGCCTCGAGTTGCCCCGCGATCGACTGGTGGTGGTCACCGGCCCCAGCGGCAGCGGCAAGAGCACGCTGGCCTTCGACGTGATCTTCGCCGAGTCTCAGCGCCGCTACCTGGAGACGCTCTCGCCCTACGTGCGGCAGTACATCAAGGAGCTGCCGCGCCCGGACGTGGAGGCCGTTGTGGGTATTCCCCCGGGCGTCTCCCTGGAGCAGCGCCACACGGGCGGTGCCCGAAATTCGACCGTCGCCACCGTTACCGAGGTGGCCCACTACCTGCGCCTGGTGTTCGCCCGCGCCGGCACCCTCTACTGCGAAGACTGCGAGGTGCCCATCGAGCCGCGGCCGGCGGCGGGGCTGGTGGCGGACGTGCGCCGGCGCTTCCCCAAGGGCAAGGCGCAGGTGCTTTCGCCCATCGTGCGCGCGCAGAAGGGCGCCCACCGCGATCGCCTGGAGCGCGCACGCAGCGCGGGCTTTATGCGCGCGCGCATCGATGGTGCGATGTGCGACTTGACCGCGGGTTTGAAGCTCGATCGCTACCGCGAGCATGACGTGGACGTGGTCATCGGTGAGGCCGCGGTCAAGGCGCCGGAGCTGACCGAGCTGCTCGAGCGAGCGCTCCTGGAGGGCTCGGGCACCGCCCACGTGGTCGTCGGTCGCGAAACCATGCTGCTGTCGAGTTCGCGCTCCTGCGCTTCCTGCGGCCGCGGCTACCCCGATCCCGATCCGCGCTTCTTCTCCTTCAATACGCGCCAGGGCGCCTGCGCCAAGTGCGAAGGTCGCGGCATGGTCGAAGTCGGCGAAGGGCGGCGCAAGAAGCGCGGCCGCAAGCGCGAGGCCCCCGAGCCGGTGGTCTGCCCCGACTGTCAGGGCGTGCGGCTCGCGGGAATCGCGCTGCATACACAGCTGGGCGACAAAAACATCGCGCAGTTGATGGCGCTCGACATCGACGGGGCCTTCGAGTCCATCAGCAAGCTCGAGCTATCGGGCCGGGCCGAAGAAGTTGCGAAACTGCCGCTGCGCGAGGCCCTGGGGCGGCTCGGTTTTCTGCAGCGCGTGGGCCTGGGCTACCTGAACTTGGATCGCGCCGCCCATACCCTCAGCGGTGGCGAGTTGCAGCGGGTTCGCCTGGCGGCGCAGCTGGGCAGCGGCCTTACGGGCGTGCTGTACGTGCTGGACGAGCCCACCATCGGCCTGCATGTGCGCGACACCGGACGCCTGCTCGAGGCGCTCAAGGCCCTGCGCACCCAGGGCTCTTCGGTGCTGGTCGTCGAGCATGACGCCGACACCATCGCCGCCGCCGATCATGTCATCGACGTGGGCCCCAGCGGCGGCCAGGGCGGCGGGCGCATCGTGGCCCAGGGGCCGCCCCGTAAGCTGCTGTCCTCGAAGCAGTCGGTAACGGGGCGGTCGCTGGCGGCGCCACCGCGCATCCCCGACAAGCGGCGCAAGGTCAAGCCCACCGGCGACTTCATCGAGGTGGTCGGCGCGCGCCAGCACAACCTGCGCGACGTGCACCTCAAACTCCCGGTTGGACGCCTCAGCGTGGTCACCGGTGTCAGTGGTTCGGGCAAGAGCACGCTGGTACGTGAGGTGATGCTCCGGGGCTTGCGACAGCAGCTGGGTCTCAAGAGCGACAAGCCCGGCGCTCACGACGCCATCCATGGCAGCGCGGCGGTCAAGCGCGCCATCGAGGTCGACCAGACGCCCATCGGGCGCACGCCTCGCTCGGTGCCGGCGACCTACGTCGGCATCTGGGACGAAGTGCGGCGGCTCTACGCGCACACGCCCCAGGCCCGTGCCCGCGGCTACGACGCCTCGCGCTTCTCCTTCAACGTGGCCAAGGGCCGCTGCGGCGAGTGCGAAGGGCAGGGCGCAAGCAACGTGGAGATGTCGTTTTTGCCCGACGCGTTGGTGCCCTGCGAGAGCTGCGACGGCATGCGCTTCAACCCCGAGACGCTGGCGGTACGGCTGCACGGCCTGCATATCGGCCAGCTGCTGCAGCTGCACGTCGAAGAAGTCGCCGAGCTGCTGTCGGCTTTTCCCAAGATCAGCCGCCCGCTGCAGCTGATGGGCGAGCTGGGCATGGGCTACCTAACGCTGGGACAGCCGAGCAATACCCTCAGCGGTGGCGAAGCCCAGCGCATGAAGCTGGTCAGCGAGCTGGCTACCGCAAGCGGCGGCAGCAGCCTTTACGTGCTGGACGAGCCCACCACGGGCCTGCATCGTCAGGACGTGTGGCGGCTGCTCGACGTCTTGGGTCAGCTGGTCGACCGCGGCGACACCCTGGTGCTGATCGAGCACCATCCCGACGTGATCGCCGCCGCCGACTGGGTCGTGGATCTGGGGCCCGAAGGCGGACGCGGGGGAGGCCGCATCGTGGCCCAGGGCACGCCCGAAAAGGTCGCCCGCAGCAAGCGCAGCCACACGGGCAGGATGCTGGCGGGGCTGCTGGGGGCGTAGGAACGCAGGTCGTTGGAGCGGGTCGGTCGGGCCGTGAACGATGCCGGAACACGCCCAGGAATCATGATGTCTGGGCGCACACATCATGATGTCTCCAAGCATCATGATGTTAAACGTACGGCATCATGATGCCAAGCAGGCATCACGATGCCGAGCTCTCACACTCCATGATGCGATCCTCGATCAGCGCCACAAAACTGCTGCGACCGCCGAAGAACCAGCCCAGGTGGGCGTCGCAGCCGCGACACAGGGCGATTTGCCAGTGGTGCCCGGCAAACCAGCTGAAGTCCCGGCTCTGGGCGCCAAGGCCGCGGCATCCGGAGGCGTCGCGAAAGCAGACGATGCGGTAGGCAAAGCCCGCCCGGTTGAAGCGGGTGTGCTGGTGGTGCCCGTCGACTTCGATGGCCGCACTGCGGTCGGTGAGCAACCATCCACAGCCGCGGCAAACGATGACGGCACGGAGCTGCGGTTTCAGCGCCTCCCGCTCCCGACTTGCCAGCTCGGCGTCGCTGTCGGGCCTGGGCGCAGGCCCTTGGCGCAAGGCCTGGTGTCCCCCGACGGTTTCGCTGCCGGCTATCCACATTTATCGAGGCCTCGGGGCAGTGGTAGTAGCATTCGCCGAACATGGAAAGCCCCGCGCTCTCATCCCTGGACCGCTCCCCCGTCAAAGACGTGCTCGACCGCCTCCATCGCCAGGCCCGCGGAGACATCAAGCATTTCGTCCGTCTGGCGCCCCGTTTCGTGCTGGGGCGCCTGCGCGGCCAGGCCTTCGGTGAGATCGTCAGCCCCGCAGCCATGCGCGAGTGCTTTATCCCCATCGACCGCGACGGCGGCCGGCTACTCTACCTCACCGCCCGCGCCATCGGCGCCCGCCACGTGGTCGAATTTGGTACCTCCTTCGGTATCTCCACCATCTACCTGGCCGCAGCCACCCGTGACAACGGCGGCGGCGTGGTGGTGGGCACCGAGATCGAGCCTAGCAAGGCGGCGCGGGCGCGCGCGCACGTGGAAGAGGCGGGCCTCGGCGACCAGCTCGACCTGCGGGTGGGCGACGCGCTCGAGACCCTGCAGGAGCTGGACAAGCCCGTGGACCTGCTCTTCATCGACGGTTGGAAGGACCTCTACCGCCCCGTGCTCGACCTGGTGCAACCGCGCCTGCGTCCGGGCGCCGTCGTGATCGCCGACAACATCTTCACTTTCCGCAGGGAACTGCGCCCCTACGTGGAGCACCTGCAATCGGGCGCCGGCGGCTTCGACTCCACGACCATCGCCATCGGTCAGGGCCTCGAGTACTCCGTATTTCGCGGGTAGCGGTCATCCTTCGCCCAACCACCGGTACATCACGAACGCATCCACGAAGTCCCCGCTCGGAAGCCGAAACGCGCCGGGCAGCCGTGCCACGATTTCCATCCCGCAGCGCTGCCACAGCCTGACCGCCGCCGTGTTCGTCGAGACCACCAGATTGAACTGCATGGCGCGGTAGCCCTCGTCGAGCGCCTGTGCCTGGGAGTGCCTGCACAGTGCGGCGCCGAGGCCCTGCCTTCGGGCGAAGTCGGCCACGACGTAGCCGCAGTTGCAGACGTGGGCGCCCAAGGCGGCCTGGTTGGGTTTGATATAGTAGGTGCCAGCGATGCGGCCGCGGTCATCGAGCGCCACGAACGTTGAGCGCGGATGCTTGACCCAGACCCGGTGCGCCTCTCCTTCGTGAATATCCGGGGCGAAGGGGTACGTCTCCCCGGCTCGGAAAACGGGCTGCAGGGCCGCCCAGGTGCCAGCCCAATCCGAAGCCTCGAAGCGTCTGATTTCGAACATCGGTCGAGCATACCCGCAGTGCGCTTCGGCGCGAGCGGTCGTCATGCTTTTGACAGTGAGTTTTTAGCAGACATGGTCCTGCCTTGGTGTCTTGAGACCGACATGCGCGGCCGCATAATTTGGTCCTTCCGTTTGGAGGGCGACTCGACATGAAGATCTTTCTGAAAGTGATCGGCGCCTTTATCGCGCTGGTATTGGTCATTGCAGGAGGCACGTTCTTTTGGGCCAAGTCCGCGGCGGAGGCCAAGCTAGGCACGGTCTACGAGGTGCATCACGTCGAGGTTCCGATGCCTTTTCCCCTGAGTACGGCGGAGGTGGAGGCGTTGCGCAAGGAGCGTTTGGCTGCGCGGGCCAAGCCCGTGGCCGCCGCAGCTGCGGGCCCAGAAGGTGAAGCAGCGGAGGCTGAAGGCAAAGCGCAGGGCGAAGAAGCGGTCGCGGCTGAAGACCCGCTCGAGGGCGTCGATTTGCAGAAGATCGCTCGCCAGCGGGCCATCGCCCGGGGCAAGCACCTGGTCGAGGCCCGCTACGCCTGCATCGAGTGCCACGGAAAGAACTTTGGCGGCGGCGTCATGGTCGACGACCCGGCCATGGGCAAACTGATGGGTCCGAACATCACCGGCGGCAAGGGCGGCAAGACGAGGAACTACAAACCCGCCGACTGGGATCGCATCGTGCGCCATGGCGTCAAGCCCGACGGCACGCCCGCAGTCATGCCCTCCGAGGACTTTCGCTACATGACCGACCAGGAGCTGTCGGACATCGTGACCTACATTCGCACCGTTCCGGCTGTCGACAACGAGGTGGGAGGGGTGGCTTTCGGTCCCGTCGGAACGATCCTGGTCGCGACCGGCGAGCTTCCTCTATCAGCCGACACTTTGGCTAAACATCATCATGAGGAGCACGTGAAGTTTCCGCCGAAGGCGGAAGCGAGCGAGGCCTTCGGCAAACACCTGGCAGCCGTCTGCGTCGGCTGCCACCGCGAAAACTTCGAAGGCGGCCCAATCGCCATCGGTCCCCCCGACTGGCCGCCCGCGAAGAATATCACCATGCACGAAGAGGGGCTCGACGGCTGGACCTTCGAGCAATTCGAAGCCCTCATGCTCACCGGTGTGCGCCCCGATGGCGGCAAGGTGCTGGCGCCGATGAATCTGATGATGCCCTACGCCAACGCCACCACGGCCGTCGAACGGCGCGCCATGTGGGAGTACCTCAAGGCTCTGCCGCCTCGGCCGACTGGCAAATAGGCTGGGGCCTCGACCCAAATGCTTTGTGCCATTCGTAGCGTTTGGCGCAGACGGGCAGCGCGGCGAAGCGCCGGGTCTTTGCCGCGCTAGCGTCCGCGCGAGCCGCCGTCGGCGACGATCGTCTGCCCGGTGATGAAGTTGCTGGCGTCGCTGGCCAAAAACAGCGCCAGCCCTGCGATGTCGTCGGGTTGACCGATGCGACGCACGGGACTGCCGTTTTCCATGCGTTTGACAGCGGCTTCGTTCTGCAATAGCGCGCCTGCAAACTTGGTCTCGACCAGGCCCGGGGCGATGGCGTTGACGCGGATGCCGCTGCCGCCGAGTTCGGCCGCCAGCGTTTGGGTCATGGAGATGACGGCAGCCTTGCTCATGCCGTAGACGCCCTGGAATGCCGCGGCGCCCATGCCGGCGATGGAGGCGACGTTGACGATGGAGCCGGGTGCTTCGCGCTTCTGCAGGTGCTTGATCACGGCGCGCGCGGTCATGAAGTATCCCTTGGTGTTGACCTCGAAGGTCTTGTCCCAGGCGGGAAACTCGACCTTCATGAGCGGGCCGAAGTAGGGGTTGGTGGCGGCGTTGTTGATCAGGATGTCGACCTGACCGTAGGTTTGGACGGTTTTGTCGACAAGGGCGTTGATTTCGTCTTCGTGGCCGGCGTGGCAGGTGATGGGGGTGGCTTCGCCGCCGGCCTCGCGGATGGCGGAGGCTACGCCCTCGAGGCCTTCGAGCTTGCGCGAGGCGACGACGACCTTGGCGCCGTGCTCGGCCAGGGCCTTGGCGATCGATTCGCCGATGCCACGGCTGCCGCCGGTGACGATGGCGACCTTGCCGTTGATGTCCATGTTGCGTTTGCTGATCTCGGTTCGCATGGCGTTTTGGCTCTCTTTTTCGAACGAAGTGATTGACCGCGTTACTTCATCTCGAAGATGAGTACGCTGGCGGGTTGTTTTCCAATGTTCTTGATGGAGTGACCGGCGTCGGGCGGCTGATGCTGCGCCTGACCGGCAGTCATCGATAGCCGCGTCTGCTCACCGGCAGCCGTCCTTACGCGCCAGTTTGCGTCAGCGAACGCATAGACGAAGACCTCGGGATGGGAGTGCATGGTGTCGCGCTCGCCGGGCCCCCAGCTCGCTTTGACCACGCGCACCCACGGGGTTTCGGCGAGCACCTGATATTGCTTGGGTGAGGCTTCGACAGAAGCCGGCGCCGAGCCTTCGGGAACCGATTGCACGGCGCCGGTCTTGCGCTCGAGAATCAGCATCTTGGCCTCGGACTCGCCCGCATTGCGCGTGGAGTGACCGGCCAGGGTACCGCTTGGGGTCAGCACCTGACCGGCACCCACGGTGCCGCCGACTTCGCTGCCGTCGAGCTGCGTTCCCTGCCAGTTCATGTCCGTCAGGGCGTACATCACATACTCGGGGTGGCTGTGCATGGCGTCCCCTTGCCCCGGGGCCCAGGTGGCCAACAGCAGTCGCGCCGCTTCGGACTCGGCCACGACGGTGTAGACTTCGGGGGAGGCTGCGACGGGGCCCGGCGGGGGAGGCGGGGGCTCGGGAGGCGCTTGCTCGACCTTCACCGGCGCTGGCGCAGCTGCCGGCGCCGCCACAGCGGGGGCCGACCTGGGCTGTGCGCAGCCCACAATACCCAGGTTCAGCAGCAGGGCTGGCGCGACGACGATGTACAGCGGGGCTTTGCGATCCTTTTCGGTCAGCACGCGAAAGCTATGCCGCGACGGCGCCGCGATTACAAGGGCTCGCTCGAGTCAGCCGCGCTGCAGCAGGCGCTCGATACGGGCGCGAATTTCGCCAGGGCCCACCGCATCGGGCATCCAGGTGAGGCGCGCATGGCGTTCGGCCAGGCGCGCAAAGCGCTCGGGCTCGGCTCCGAAGTCGTAGGCCAGGATCACCGGCAGCCCTCCGTAACCCGCATCGCGCAGGGCTTCGAGGATGTAGAGGCCCTGATGGTTGGCCAGGGTTCCGAGGGCCTTCTTGCGATTGCCGCTGCGGGCGAGTAGAGCGTCCAGGTCGCCTAGCAGCTCGCCCGGGGCGAGGCGGTCGAAGCGCATGTCCAGGTAGATGAGGTCGATGGGCTCGCTCTCCAGGAGCGAAAGCGCCGCGCGGCCGCCCTTGGCTTGCAGATAGCGGGGTCCCGGCACGAAGCGGCTCAGGTTTTCGAGGTATTCATCGCCATCTTCGACGATCAGGATGGTGGCGGCGGTGGTCATGGGCTGATGGGAATCGTGAGGGCGACGGCTTTTGTGTATCCGGCTTCTCCTGGACGCACCGCGAGCGAGCCGTTGTAGGTGCCGAGCAGGTCGGCGGTCAAACCCAGGCCACGCTCGACAAAGCCGGCGTTGAGGTCCGATGATGCGAGCGCTTCGCCCGCCCGGTCGAAGACGAGGAAGGCCAGTTCATCGAGCGCGGTCACCGGGTCGCTCTCGATGCGCACGGCGAGCGCGAGCTGGCAAGGGCCTGCGGTCTCTGCGCGCAGCGAGGCCTGCAGGGCATTGCGAAGTAGGTTGGTCAGGGCGTCTTCGAAGTGGGCCCGTGGCATGGCGACGCGCACGGGCAATGCGTCGGCTTCGATCCACTGCAGCTCTGCCACTTCGCGCCCAGCAAAAGCCGGCTCCCGGCACAGGCGCTCGAAGATCGCTTCGAGTTCCGAACGTCCGACTTCGACCGCGCGAATCGAGGCCAGCAGCGCTTCGATGTGGGCGCGTCCCTGGGCATTGATCAGCTCGCTGGCGCGCGAAAGCCGGGTCCGCAGCCGGCCGCGTGACCGCGATGACAGGCGTCCGCTGCGCAAGAGCTGCGAGCGCACCGACGCAAGGATGTGGAAGCCGCGGGTTATGGCGGCAAAGGCGAGGTCGACCCGGCGCAGGTTCAGGCGCAGCCCGTGGGCCCGGCCCAGACGCTGCAACTCGTCGAGGTAGCCGTCCAGGCGCTCCGCCGCGCCTCCGGGCGCGAAGAGCGCGCGCTCCAGGTGCCCCGCCGCGTCGCTTGTGCCTTCGCCGCTGGACAGCGACTCGGCCAGCCCCTCGAGCATCAAGGTGTTGTGCTTGAGGACTTCATGACGCACCGACGAGAGAATGCGCTGCAGCTCCGGGCCGACCTCCGGTCGCTGATCGAGCAGCTGGGCGAGCCCGGCACCGCCGTAGCGCAGCCGGTAGCCCAGGCCGAGCGCGCCGCCAAAGGCCGCGAGCAGCAGCAATGCCGTCACCGCCAGCGATACCAGCACCCGCTGCAGCCGGCGCTCCAGACGCTCCACCTCGCTGACCACGTTGGGCTTTGGCTTCTGTGCGCGCAATCGCGCCAGGCGCGATCGGGCATCGAGGTGGCTCGCGAGACGGTGCAGGCCGAGGGCCGCGCCGAGCAACTCGGACTCGGCCGGCAGCGCGAGCTCCACCAGCTTTAGCGAGGCCTGGGCATGGCCCAGGGACTCGGCCTTCTGCAAGTGCTGCCGCGCCCTCCCAGTTGCGCCGTCGCTGAGCAGGACCTCCGAGAGCTGGACCAGCACCTCGGCTTGATCGGGCTGCTGCGCGAGCGAAGCCTCGAAGGCGCGCGCGGCCTGTGACAGTCGCCCGGTGCCCTGCAGGATGCGCCCCTGGAGCGCCAACACGGCCGCGTTGCGCTCGCTGGCCGGCAGCCGACCCAGCTCTGCCAGGGCGCGATCGGTGTCGCCCTCTCGCAGATGGGTGGTGGCTCGCGCGATGGCGCGATTGGCACCATCGCCCGCGCCCGGGGTCGCTTGCGGCTCGGCGTCGGTGGGATCTGGGTCGGCTTTCGAGGCCTCGCCCTGGGCCAAAAGGGACTCGAGCAGGGCGCGCAGCTCCAGGGCTTCCGAGAGATTGCCTGTGGGTTGGGAGATGTAGCGCTGCACGTGGCGGTAGGCCTGGGGCAGGTCACCGCTCTGGCGCAGGGTGTGGGCCAGCTTCAGGTGTAGCTGGTGGCGATCGGGACGGGCGCGCAGGGCCTGCTCGTAGAGCAGGGTGGCATCGGGCAGGGACTCGCCGCCCGGTTGCTGCCGGTAGTGATCGGCCAGATGCTCCAGATGATCGGCCTCGCCGCCGCTGAAGACGATGGCCTGCAAGAAGGCGCGCTCGGCCTCGATGACTTCACCCGCAGCCAAAAGGGCGTCGCCCAGGGCGCGCCGGATCGCAGCCTCCCGGGGTTGGCGCTCGCCGCTTCTGCGCAGCAGCGCGATGGCGGCGCGGGCCTCTCCGCCGGCCACCAGCATCTGGGCTCGTAGCAGCGTCTGTCGCAGGGCTGCCGGGTCGGCGCTTTGACCCGGACGCAGGCCGAGCCGGCGCGCCTCGCGTTCGGCCTCGAGGGCGAAGATGCGGCGTTGGGCTCCGACGAAAGCGGGTGCATCTTCGGGCAGGGCTCGGTACTGCGCCAACGCCTCATTCTCGCGGCCCAGTTCCCGGTAAAGATCGCCTAGCTCCAGGTGAATCTCCACCGAGACGCCGTGTGAGCGCAGCAGTTCCAGGTAGGCGCTCTCGGCCTCGTCGAAGCGGCCCATGGCGTGGGCCACGCGGGCCATGGCGTGCAGCAAAGGGGGCGTCGAACCCAGCAGCTGGCGCGCGCGCTGCAGCAAGGCGGAAGCTTCCGCGAGCGCGGGCGCCGTGGTCGGTTCGCGTGCGAGCAACTGGGCCAGGGCCAACTGGGCCAGGCCGCCGTCGGGATCGAGCTGCAGGGCCTTGCGGTAGTGTAGCTGTGCGGCCTCGAGATCGCCGCGCTCGGCGTAAAGGGCCGCCAGCTGCCCGGCGAGTTCAGCATCCTCAGGATCGAGGGAAAAGGCGCGCTCGAAGGCAGCCACCGCCGCCTTGCGATCGGCGCCATCGAGCGCCTGCAGCGCCTGCTGCCGGGCCTGTTTGCGCACGCGCTCGACGGCCTCGTCGACGGCCCCCGAGAGTGCGTCCGGGTCCTGGCCCCAGGCGTCGTTCCCCTCGTCCCCCTCGTCCCTTTCGCCCGCTTCGTCGCCCAAAACCGGAGGTTGAGGCGGCTCGGGGGCCGGCTGCGCGCGGGCGCTGGCACACGCCAAAATCAGGATCAGCGTCGCGAGCGGACCGCTGCTGCCCCTTCGCAAGTGGGTCAAGGTCGCCTCAAGTCCTTCAGCTTGACTCCAAGTTGATTTATCCGAAGCCGTACCGCCCGCGCGCGCCCTCCGTCGCCCAGTAGCTGCAGCGCCATGCGTGAGAGGTCTCCCTCGCAGCTGCGGAAGAGGGCTCCCAGGTACTGACGCTCGACGGCCCGCGAGACCTCGTTGAGTGTGCCCTGGGGGGTAATCTCGATGCCGATGCGGCCGGCGCCGCTTACGGCCTCAGGCGCCTGTGAGGGCAGGCGCGCAGTGGTCGCAGGCAGCAACCTGGAGACCAGCGCCGCGTCGATCTGCAGCCGCGGACCCTCGAGCGCCGCGCCGGCTTCCAGGGCGTCGGCTGCCTCGACCAGCGTGAAGGCGACCAGGTTATGGACCAGCATCGACAGCTCGCGCAGGTTGCCGGGCCACGGGTGTTGCTTCAGGGTTGACCAGGCCGATTCGGGCATCCACAGCTCGACACCGTCGCCGCCCGCCGCGCGCGGTCGGCCGATGTGCAGCTCGAGGGCGGGGCTCTGGTTCGGGCTGGGGTTTTGGCCCGCGGCCTTCAGGATCTGGCGGCACAGGGGCGCGATGTCGGAGTCTTCGCCGGAGCGACGGGCGAAGCGGCGGGCAAAAAACTCCAGATCCGCGGGCCGCTCGCGCAGGGGCGGGATGCGGGTGCGGGTGGCCGGCGACAGGCGCATGTAGAGGTCGGCGCGGAAACGCCCCTGTGCCACCGCCTGCTCCAGGTCCTGGCTGCTGGCGGCGACGACCTTGACGTCGACCGCCACCTCGCGCGTGCCGCCCAGGGGGCGCAGCCTGCCGTCCTGCAGCACCAGCAGCAGCTGCTTCTGGATCTCGGGCGGCACGCTCTGGATCTCATCGATGAAGAGGGTGCCGCCGTGGGCCGCTTCGAAGACGCCCTTTCTGTCGCTTACGGCGCCGGTATAGGCGCCGCGGGTGGCGCCGAAGAGGTGGGCGGGGACCAGCTCCTGGGGCACGGTGGAGAGATCCACAACCACGAAGGGACCTGCGCGACCGCTCAGCCGATGCACGAAACGTTCGGCCAAAAACGATTTACCGGTGCCGGTCTCGCCCTCGAGGATCAACGGCATCCGCCCGCGAGCCAGCACCGACAAGCGCCGCCGCATGTCGAGCAGGGCCCCGTCGCCGCCCCACAGCACTTCCCCTTCTTCGGCGCCGAGGGCCGCGGCCTGCAGCGCGCCTTGAATTCTTACGCGCAGGGCCGGCAGATCGTTGCCGTCGACGTAGTAGGTCATCGACTCCTGCGCCGGCGCCTCGGCCTCGCCGTCGAGCCAGTCCAGATCCTCGCGCGCGGTCAGCAGCACCACCGGCAGGCGCGGGTGGCGCCGGCGGATCTCGCGCAGGATGGCCACGCCCTGAAAGCGCTTGCGACGCCGCAGGCTGCGGGCCTCCGGAAGCTCCAGCAGTTGCGCTTCGGGCAGGTCGAAACTCACGTCGAGCAGCACCAGATCGACGCGTTTGGCGTGGCGGCGCAGGTAGCTGAGGGCGCTGGGACCATCGCCGATCTGCGCCTTGCCGCCCGGTCGGATCAGCTCCAGCTCGCCGAAGCGCTCGGCCACGATGCGCGCATGCAACTCCCCATCGTCGATCACCAGCACGCGCGGTCGTGACAGCTCGGCCACTTCACAGCTCCTTCAGCCAGCTGCGGATCGCCGCGCGTACGGCGCCCAGATCGGCCTCGATATCTTCGCGGCAGAGGGCGCGCTGGTCGCCCAGGGCCGCTTCCCAGCCAAGCGCCCGCTCCACCGCAGGCCGAAGTTCTCGGGCGCGGGCGGCGGTGGTGTCGCTGGCAGCCATCTCGGCCTCGAAGTCGCGCCACAGCTGCCGCGCCGGGACCGCGTGGCTGCCGCTCTTGCGCGTGCACAAGAGCGCCTGCGACAGCGCCTCGCGCAGGGCGGCCTGGTCGGCCTCGGGCTCGAGCATCGAAAGGGGCAGCAGCAGGTACTTGCCCAGGTCGTGTTCGAGTTCGAGCAGTCGATCCATCAGCGCGTCGGCGTCCATCGCGTGCAGGCCCCGTGCGGGGCGAGCATAGCAGCGGCGGCGCTCTGGGTCGTGGACGGCTGCTCGTTCGGCCCACCTCGAGCAGGCGCATGTAGGCCCAAGGTGGGTCGGAAATTGGAATCGCTCACGCCCCGCTCCTCTGCTGCTCGCCCTGCATCTGGCGTTCTCCGCGTATGGGCAAACACCTACACGCCTCTCCTCCCACAGAGACCCTTCCGGGCAACCCCACCAGCTCAACGGGATCCCAAAGGCACACCTCCGTCTTGACTGTGAGGCCACTACATAGTCGCCCTGGCAGCTTTTTGCGGGAGCGTGTGGCCCCGTGGAGAAAGGCTTTGTCGGCTTTTCGGCTTCCGACCGTCTATGGGGCAACTGGCTGGTACAGGCGGCCGACGAAGCCCTGGCCGCCAAAGGGGGTGCTGGCGTCTCGAGGAGTGGCGTTGCGCCAGAGGGAGTAGGCTGCCCAGCCGCCGGTGAGGACGGCGCCGTCCGGGGCAAAGGCTACTGTGGTGGCTCGCTCGTTGCTCGAGGAGCCGAGTATGTCGACCCACTGCTCGCTGCCGTCAACGCCCGAGAGCTCGAGTACGAACGCGTCCTGTCCACCCGCGAGGTCCTTGCCGCTCAGGTTTCCCGCGGTCCAGCCGGCAATGGCCAGTTGGTCGTCCGGGTCGATCGCGATCGCGCCGCCGTGGTCGTCGTCTGGCGAGCCGAGCTGCACGAGCCACAGTACGCGCCCGTCGTCGCCCGCGAGCTTGGCGACGAAGATGTCCCTGTACTCACCGAGGTTGGAACCGTCGAGGTCACCTGCGGTTGCTCCGGCGATTACGACGTCGCCCTTGCTGTCGATGGCGACCGCGCTGGCGTAGTCTTCGGCGGCCGTTCCCAATTGTCGCGTCCAGAGCGGGTCTCCGCCGTCCGCTGCGAGCTTGACCACGACTGCATCGACGCCGCCGGCGTTGCCTTCGCCTCCCATGTCGCCGGTGGTTTGGCCAGCGACTACGGCCGAGCCGTCTGCGCCCACGGCAATGCCCGCAGCTCTTTCGTCGGCGCTGCTGCCGTACTGCCGTATCCAGAGCGGCGAGCCGTCTTCGGCGGAAAGCTTGGCGACGAAGAGATCGACGCCGCCAGCGTTGCCGTTGCTGCCCAGCGCTCCTCCGGTGTGGCCCGCAAGCAGGCCGTCACCGTCGGTCGCGACGGCCACGGAGGTGGCCCATTCCCCTTCGGTGGTACCGAGTTGTACGGTCCACAGTGGCGTTCCGTCGTCGCCCGCCAGCCGCGTGGCGAACGCATCCGCGATGCCGAGGTTCGGTTCCGCGGTGAGCGAACCGAGCGTGTAGCCCACGCCCCAGACCGTGTCGGCGTCGTCGACGTCGATCGCCTCCACGGAGTCGTCGGCATCCGAACGCACGTCATGGCGCCATGCGTAGCGTCCATCACTGGCGCTGAGTTTTACGATCGAGCCGGACCCGGGGGTGCCCGAGCCGTCGTTCCAGAAGGCTCCGACGAAGATGTGGGTCGTGCCAGACGGGCGCACCCCAGTGACCTCGGTGGAATAGCCGGAGCGGACCCAGCTTTCGCCTGCGCAGATGCGGTCACTCGTGGGCGTGCCGGCCTTCTGCTCGGTCGTTCCGTCACCGCACTCGGAAAAGAGCGTGCACTCCGTGGCGTTTTCAGTGTCCGAATAGCTGCTCGCGGCGCAGGCGGTGCACTCGCGATCGCGGTTCGGAGCTGGCGGCTGGCTCACGTACTGTCCAGGGCCGCAGGTGGTGAGCGGCTCGCACTGGGTCGCGCCGGTCGACGTGGGGGAACCGATCTCGTATTCGCCGTCGGCGCAGCCCTGGCTGACGTCGGTGTCTCCCGAGTCGGGTGCGTCCGACGGGTCGGCACAGGTGCCCGGCGATGCGCAATCCATGCCGCCGCCGTCGCGAGCGCCCCCATCGATGCCGAATGCGGTCGCCGTACCCTCCGCGGCGTCGCTTCCATTCTGACTCGGGCCGCCGCATCCCGTCAGGGTCGCCAGGGCCGCCAGAATGCCGAGGGCGAATCGCGGCCGGATCGATGCTCTGGAGTGGTGCAAATCGACGCCCTCGAGATTCCGCATGTCGGGCGACGATGTCGAACCACTTCGGGTCATTCGCCGCTCGCTGCCGCCCGTCGAGGAGCTTGGCCCGAATCCCGCGCAGTCTTGCACGCGTGCCCGAGAGGCGGCAAGGGCGAGTCCATCGATGGGGCCGCAGCCGTGAAAACGTCCTGTCAGCTGTGCGCGGTCAGCTCAGGCGCTGGGTGCTGACGCCCTCCTCGTTGGCGGCTTGCTTCAGCGTGACCGCAAGCCACTGTGGGCGCAGCCGGCTGACGATGCAAAGACAGACCAGGGCCAACAAGGGGCTTGGTCGCGGAGCAGGGGTGTGCGAAGTAGACAAGGGCCTTGGGTGCGGTTTTGGCTTGTGTTGCAACTCTCCTCTACCGCATCCAAAGGCCCTTTTTCGACTGCCGACGTGGCTCGGGTCAGCCGGTGACCACCGGCCCGAGCACGACGCGGGCGCCGCACAGCCGCAGCTGCATCTGACCGTCGACGATCACCAGCCGCAGCACCTCCATGGGAGCGCCGCTGTGACTGCCTGTGATTTCCTCGAACAGCTCTTGGGAGCCGTGCTGCGACAGCGCGCCCTGACGTTTGCGACTGACCGCGTCGAGCAGCGACAGCACGCGCTGTGCGCGGCCGTGGTAGCGGTCGAAGGAAAGTCGGCCTGGCGGCTTTCGGCACCCGGCTGTCCCATCGCGGTGACCAACACCCGAATGTGCATCAATTGGCTCAGCCCGCGTCGTCCTCGCTACCGCCGTCCCATGACGTGAACGAGATCAGTTCCAGTTCGCAGTAGCCGTCGGTGGCGCAAGAGGCTTCGACCAGGTGTTCGATCGGACAGGCGACGGCGGGACACAGGGCATCGGCACAGTTGTAGGGGAGGTCCAACACAGCACCTTCACGTAGAGCCACCTGCTCAGCGAGACTGTTGCCGCAGGGGCAGCAACCGACGGGTCGCGCTCCGCATGTACTGCCGTCATCGCAGCGGGCTGCATCCGAGTGCGTGAGATCCACTGCCTGACAGCGACCTTCGATGCACTGGGGCATGATCACCGGGTCGTAGGTCTCCGGCTTGGCCGCACAGGCGCCACAGCTCGACCTGCTGGGGCACTGCTCCTGCCGAGCCGCAGTCGCGAGCGCTTCCGGAACCGCGAAATAGGCGCTCGCCGTTACATCGCAAGGCGCGCAGCAGCCGAAGGGCACCAAGCGGCAGTCGCGCGCGGTCTCGCACTCGGCATCCTGGGACGCGGCGTCGACGGGCATGGAACCGGCGTCCGATGACGTGCTGTCCTCCGTGCGACCAGCATGCATTCGCAGTTGGGCATCGCCGGCAGGAGCATCGACGGCGTCGCCCTCGAAGCAGCCCCCCTCGAGACACATGACAACGCCAACTGCAGCTATGGATAGGACGGGAATGTGCCGACGTGTGCCAGCGGGCTCGGTGCGATGGCGCATATTCGGATCTGAAAGCAACGGGCGTGCCAAACGCAACGTCGCACACGGAGGCTCGAACCATCATGCTGATAGCGCCGGGCGCTGCCGCAATGCGGCTGGTCGGTGGAAACGCCCTGGCGCTGTTGCCGCCGTCGCTTCGGGGGCTCGATTGAGGGAGGTGCCGGGGGGGGCGTCCGGCGGTTGGGTGTGAGCCATTTCACTTTGCACTCCTACGGGAGCGTGCTGGGAGGCTGCACGGGGTGGCGGCGAAAATGCCTCCGCCGGCGGCCGCCACCCTGTGGGACCGGCTTTGGGCCGTAAGTGCTTGAAATTACGCGCCTGCGATTTCGGCACGGAGCTTGCGCTGTGGTGCGGCACCATGACTCAGCCCCGCATCATGGTCCGTGGAGCCACGCTCGCGCTGACGCGTCGGACGACCATGAGAAAAGCGTTTCTCGGGGTTTGGCACCCGATGGTGGACGAATGTTGGCTGTACTCGTTGGCCGAGGCCCAGCGGCGGACGGGGGTGGCGATTCACGGAGCGACTCGGGTCCTGAACCATCACCACGTCGACGGCACTCCGAGCGAGGCGAACTTCCCCGAGTTCATCGCGCTGGCGCACCACGACATCAGCCGCTCGCTCAACACGCTGCTGGCGCACGAGGGCTACGACCAGCCCCACGAACTCTTCGACGACCGACAGACGCACCTGCTGCGCTTGATGGACGCTGATGCCCAGGCGGTGCATCTGATCTACGGGCGAGTCAACTGTGTGGCCGCGGGTTTGGTCGATAGGCCGGACCGGATGCCGGGTCGAACGCTTGGCTTCGAGGACTGGAAGATCGGTCACATCGATGTGCCGAGGCCGGATGTGT